>Ga0210400_10002689_pt1 | contig 16218 bp, 18 predicted proteins | sample IncBWH26MmetaG_FD_155456 | JGI IMG/M metagenome (GOLD analysis project Ga0210400, IMG submission 155456) | Forest soil microbial communities from Barre Woods Harvard Forest LTER site, Petersham, Massachusetts, United States - Inc-BW-H-26-M | ecosystem: Environmental > Terrestrial > Soil >... | reverse complement strand
TCGTCGCTACTTCCGATGGGCGACTCATCGCCACCGAACTGACCAGCACCTTAAAGCAGGCTGCGTCGGCCAGCGCTATAAAAACTTTTAACTCTCTAGGTGTACTGACCCAGCTGCCGTTCAATCCTGCAGCCGGCGCGGTTGCTTACTTTGACGCCAATTCATTCTCGCTGATTGTAGGTGGACAGGGGAAGTCGATGCCAGCTCCTACTCCAATGCCGATTTTTGAAGGTGATCCGTTGAAGAGCAACATTCTCGGGAAGCGGGCGCAGGACCCACCCCGGATTACCTACGATAAGGAAATCGTGAAAGCTGGCATTTCACTAATCGGCAAGGATGTTCGAGGAACAATCAAGGCGACGATTAGCCCGAAAGGCGCTTCATCACAAATCACTTTCCGTTCAACAAATACTGCGAGAGCAACAGTCGTGGAAGAGAGCCGAGTGGACGGAACCGACTCTACCACGGTTACGCTGAGGATCACTGGCCTTGCTGCTACCCCAAAGGACAAACTTGTTGGCGATGCTCAGGTGGAGGCTGTCATCTCAGGCAAACCCACTGGTAGCAGACCTCTTATTCTGGTGGTTGTTCCTGCTGCTCAAACTCACAGTGTGGGAACATTGCAATTTCAAAACATTGCTAACTCCCGCACTCTACCTGATGGAACGCCTGCCACTGAACTGAGGACGAATGCTCATACAAACGTGACCATAACAATTTTTGATCAGTTGGGACAGCGACTGGACTCTGTTTACGATGGAGATAGTGTAGTTACTGAGCAGTTCTCTGATACTACGGAATCCGGTTTCCCGCAGCCGGGAGGGCCGACGATGCCGACGACAGAAACAGTGATTACCGAACCGGACAGCACCTTCAGGAGCGGTGCCAAACTCGATGAAGTGCAAATCAATGCTGGAACTCTGGTTGGAAATGTTCTCACCGCGGTTCAGATCCAAGAATGGCAGAATGGAAATCTCTTTATCATCAATCAAGACGGCAACTCCAATAATGTTTTCAGTTTGCGCAATCTGCACCCGCTCGCGAATGGCAGGCAAACAATTCGCGTGCATGGATTCCTAGTGGCTCCGGACTTTTCCCGTAGTGAGGAAGTACAACCAAGAAACACCCCACCGATCCCCTTTACCGCGATAGACATAGCGAACTGAGGAGGTACACGCATGTTTAAACTGACATTGGTCGCCTTGATGCTGTGGTCATCAGTAGTTCCTCAGCAAGATGCTTCGCGTACTTTCAGAAAGGTCGAACGTCTTGAGGATGTTAAGGTTGGAGAACTGCAAGTTAACGATGTTCTGCTGTCGGAATTCCTGTTAAAACTGTCAGACAACACCAAAATCGCCTTCTGTGTCGAGAACAGGAAGGATGAGACTGTAGATTCGTTAGGAGGGCTGCGGCTCAATCTTGAGATCCGCTCGGCAGATGATGTGCAAACCGTCTTGCAGAGAATTCATGCCAAATATCCGATCGTGCGATGGCGGATCGAAGAGGGAATCGTGGTTATCAGCGCGGCAGATATTCAGTCTGATCCACTCAATGGAATGCTCGGGCCGTTTTCGATTAGTGCTACCGTAGGAGAACTCGTTAGATATCTAAATTTTCACGTCACGGGGTTGCTAGCGGATACGCTTGAAGTTGCGGGGATGTATCCAACAAAAACAGCATATTCTCTAATGTTTGATTCGGATGCAAAGGCCAGTCAGGTGCTTAGTCGGCTTACGAGGGATTCCGGCATTCGTTGGTACGCTTCCATTCGTGACCACGGAATGAGTTTGGAAATACCAGATGGGCCAAACGGGCAGCCAGTTAAGACGACCACCGGTCGAGTAAGTCTGATGTTCGGACGAGGACCGATACCTCTGCTCGTGCGGTGAGGCCCACGATAGAGTGGCGCGACGAAGGCGCACCTTAGACATGCCAATTACATTCTCGATCTTGAAAGGAGAAAGCATTCTCCAAGTACTTGAGAGGCTTCAACTTCTATTTCCACAAATCGGCAAGAGCTTATGAACTCACTGTAACGTCAGTGATGTCAGTGCGTGATATATTTTGGCACAACTGACCCGAAAAAAGTCACCCTACCCTCGCGCGCGCAAGAATACGGCTAGAACGCAAGCGAAGTCCTGGTGTTCCCTTTGACCTGCCAAGAGCGGCTTTGTCCATGTTCGACGGAGAAATACCTCGCGAAGTAAAGAGCGAGAAATAGGAGGCTGCTTGGCGGTGATGGTTGGGACGCCCCGGTTTGCGACGAACGCATACTTGTGCAAATAGGAATGGAGTAGAGCTGTGGCGCGGGGACCCTGAATATCTCAACAAGCCGTTACGCTCACTTGGTTGCGGACGACGACTGTCCAGCCATCCTTGCTATCGGTTACTTAGGTAACTCCAACGTTGCATATAATAGCAATGCATACTATAACTGCACACGCACATTGAAGCACTCATTCAACCCGTGCCAAGAACCGCTCGGACATATCCAGACGTATATCCCGCAAGAGGTTATTCCTGACGGACTAGGGGGGAGATTGGCGGGCCACTCGGTCCAGAGCCAAGACCGTGTCCGCCCCGATCATACGAGCTCACAGTCGTTTGTGCGGCACATAGACACTTCTGGCGGGACCCAGGACTTCGATATGGGTCTGCTTCTTGGGCCGTTTTTTGCAAACAACACCTTTGAGTCAGGTCAGAGCATGATCCTGGGCGCAAACAACGTCGCCTACGGATCAGGCCTCGCCACAGTTGCTTTTGATGTGACCAGCGGAGCCAAGCTATGGAGCACTCCGTTTCTCCATCCAACTGGTCTGGTTGTCGCTACCGCTGACGGACGACTGATCGCCACGGAACTGACCAGCACATTGAAGCAGGCTGCGTCGGCGAGTGCCCTAAAAATATATGACTCTCAAGGCGTACTTACGGCGTTGCCGTTTAATCCCGCAGCCGCCTCGATTGCTTACTTTGACGCCAATTCATTGGCGCTGATTCTAGGTGGCCAAGGAGAGTTGATGGCATGGCCCACTCCTGTACCGATTGATGAAGAGAATCCGTACAACCTGCCAGGTGGTAACCCACCCGCGCAGCGGGCGCGGACTCTTCCGAAAATTAGTAGTCTTTTCCCGCCACGCGGGCTTATTGGAACTTCAATGCAAGTCACCCTCACGGGAACGCGGCTAGCGGGAGTCGTGTCCATCGACGCAGGCAGGGGAATCACAGCGACTGTAGACCCGACCAATACATCCGACACGTCACTAAAAACGACCTTCGTGATCGATCAGGCCGCCGATGCGGGCGAACACGACATGATCGCTACTTTGAAAAACGGCAAACAAATCCAAAGCAAGCAAAACTTCTTTGTTCAGATACCTGCGCAGCTTCAACGACTCTCGGCTGGAGTTTCAAAAATACTTCCATCGGCAACAGCAAATGGTTGCCCTGCCGGGTTCCTCGACAAAAACAACCCAGGGCCGTTCGGGATGAAACTTGTCGTCAGATACCAGGTCTTAGACCAACAATCCCCCGGAAGGCCAATCGTTGCAACCATGCCTGTTCGCGAGGACTTACTTAACATATTGGTTGATGGCCAGCCAACGCCAGGAGATATAGACCGGCCCGTGACCGCCTCCGGTGCGACAGATTCCGATGGAACGTTTATTGACGATCCAGTTGGTGGGTGTAATAAGGTGGCATTCCATGCTCTGACATTTATGCAGAGGCTCTTTGTACCACTTGCGGCTCAGATCAGGCCCACTGTTCGCACAAACAACTTTTCACAGACTGGCGACCTAGGATGTGGAAGCTCAACAAATGGCGCTGACATTAAGGTGACAATTCCGTGCAACTGAATTTGCGAGGAGAGATTTTTTAAACGCTCCGCATTCCTTTGTTTGACCGCAATATTCGAGTAAAGGAGGAACAGTGTTCAAACGGTCTATCCCGGTAATCTCATTAGCGACACTATTCTTGTGCCTGCCGCTTGCACTTTCGCAAGTGTCAACCGATTGGAGAAAACGCTACGGTCAACCGGCATCGGAACGCTATGTTATTCGGGACCAAATTCTCATGACCGTATTTTACTCACAAGAAGGGCGGACCTGTAAGGCAATTGTCGAGCCAGCCAAACCTCAGCCGCCAGGGAGTTTCGAAGAGGTTTTGAACGAAATAATCCCAATTGGCGACCGGGGCAAAGAAATCAGTTCCCTAGGACTCACCACTGGTGCCTTAACTGCAATTGCCTACACAGACTATGAGCGAGTGCGCATATCTTTGGCTAGTTCGGGAGAGGGAACGACTAAGGGCGCGACCACGGGAAATATTGTTTTAGCCACAATCGAGTGGCATGGAGTGCAATGCAAGTTGCCGGAGCAGAAGCAAAAGCAAAATTGACCGCCAGTGCTTGGATTTGCAGCGATGACGGAACCTCGGAGCATTTGATAAGGCTCCTCTGAGCCCTCTACTTCGGTGATGTGAGCAGTAGAGACAAGGGCTTGTAGTGAGCCGCCGGGCATCACAACAATAGCGCCGATCTCCACTCCTTGGTTCAGGATCCAAGATTCTCCTACGCCTGTTAACCCTCCGAATCTGGCTGGCTGTGAGCCATAGGTCGGAGCTGTTCTTCGGTCTTATTGGGTCCGCCTATCCAGTGGGCGACGTTTGCCATCACGTTCAAGGAAAAAGGCTTTTGCAGGAACTCGGCACCGGTAAGCAGGCCTGGATACAAGAACCCAACCGTGGAAATGTCATATCCCGAAATCAGCAATACCTTGGCTCGTGACTGGGCCTTTCGGATTGAAAGCAGTGTCTCCATTGGCTTGGGCCGAAGGGAACTTACGTCCGCTACCAGAAGATCGATCGGATAGCTTTCGCAAAACTCCGTAGCCTCGATAGCGGTTCGCGCCTGCACTACCCGAAAATGGTCGCGCTCGAGGCGCTCCGCCATGACCGATCGGAAGCCTTGGTTCCGGTCGAGCAGTAAGACGATTGGTGCCTCTGCAACACGATCGGGAAACAACGCTGCTTGTACCGACTGCGACAAGAGAATGGACTCCTCACAACCCAGCAGCAATGCGTTGCCGCAGACTTCCCCGCCTGGATCACCAATGGCATTACGCAAGAAGCAGGTTGCCGTAGTGTTTTTTTCATCGGCTCGTGCACTACATGCCAAAGAGTCCACCAGAAGCAACTCGCCGGTTTTCAGGCGAAAAGCTTTTCCGTCGCCGCAGATAAGACGGTTCATCTCGTCCTTGGTAAATCCGGCATTCGAATCCTGTGCAGAGACTGAGAAATCCGGTCTACATGGTGAAATTAGTATGGCCAAATCAGATGCTTCCTGAATGAAATTTCGAATCACCGTTTCTTAATTCAACGCGACCGCGAGCTCAATTGACCGAGAAAAATAGCGCGATAACCTGTGTCTCCGTCGGCACGAGACGCATTCTTATCTCTGAAAGATCGTCCCTACCTAGATTGCTGAGCAAAAGATCGACAATTACGCTCCCAAGATGTTCTCGGTGCCGATCGAGAAGCTCTACATAATCCAGAGGCCCCTCCGGCTGAGCCGAGTGGTTGCAGCGCGTGCAGCGGATAGCAACGATCATCCACGATAGGAACGCTCCGCGCGTAAGGACGAAATCAGCGGAAATGGGAACAGGTTTCATGGTTGCACTGGCGTCGCGAGAAATACTCCGATCAATAACAAAATGAACAACGATAGAACTGTTGTCCCACCTCTTTGGAACCACTGAATCCAGATGCCCTTCGCGATTGTTCATGCCGCCTCCATTTCGGGATGCGAAAACAACTGTTCCCCAGACGAGATCTGATCTGCGAGGCGACACGAGAATTGCCTTCCCCCCGGGGCCCAATCGCTGGGTGCAATGCAAGTTCTTTCAAAAGTGCTTTCTAGGTCGACGCGTAGCGAAATGAAAGTGCTGTTAAGGAACGACTCCAGCGGTCCTCGGGCGTGGGGATGAGCCACAAGGCCCGAATCAGAATCGGATTTTCCTCGGCAGAATGTCTGACGCGAGCTTGTCATCGCTCCCCTTTTCCAGGACCACGGCCCGGCTGGGAATGTCTCGCCATGGACCGCTTGTAGAATCGTTCTACCTTACGTTCGGTAGATGAATGCACACGGTCGCGGCCGAACTTGATGCGTGTACCCACCCCTAGCTCTCGAGCAAGCCTTGTTTCCGTGAAGCCGTGCTCCAGTAGTTCCCGGATCATCTGCCATGTTCGTGCCGCAGGGGCGAATTGGCTGGGGGACGACCGCATCAGCCGCTCATATGCTTTCTTGACCTTCACTTCGGTAGAAGAGTGTGTAAATTGTTTGCCAATCTTTAGGTTGGCACCGAGCGCGCGGGCGATCTCCCATTTCGTGAATCCCCGGCGGCCTAGCTGTTGGATCATGTTTCTGGTCGGCGCCGCCGGCACCATTCTTGGAGTTTTGGGCAATTGGATGAGGCGATCATAGGCGGCCTTGACCTTGGCTTCTTTGCTAGCCCGCATCAACTCGGGAAAGTAGAGGCGCCCGATTTCGGCCTTCAGTTCGGTCTGGGTAAACCCTTTATTGAACAATTCCTTGATCCTGCGCCGGCTGGGGGCAGATGACACCAGCCGTCCAGTAGCCCCCGCCTGCGGAACCTTGAAAGCCAGCACGTCTTCACGGCTAAAGAATCGATTTCCGTGAAAGCGGGTAAACTTCAGCCGACCGGTAATGGCCCAGTAGCCAACACGCCTAGCGGAGCAGATCAAGTGGGCGGCAACTTCCCCGGTTGACATCAGTTTCGGCGCCGGTGTGGGTGGCTGCGTGGCTGAGGTCAGACCCAGTTTCTGCCGCAATTCGTTTCGTATTTGCGAACTCTGGTTGCCGGGCCAACCAATGGTCAGGCCAAGGGTTTCGCCGCACAATCGCAACTTGTGGTTTAGGGCTCCAGCCGCAGTCAACGAGATCTCAAGTTTGTCCCTCAACTCGGCGATCACGCCGTAGCTGTCTTTATCTCTCAGAACGCAGAGGGCATGAACCCATTTGTCCAGTGTCAATCTCCGGTGGTACAAAATAGTGCGGGCCGTCAGAGTCCAGGAACCCGAACAGAGTCTGCATCGGTAGCGGAGATTCAGACCCTCCTGTTGTCGGCGGATTTCCAGCCATCCGCAATACGGGCATACGATTTGTTTGGCTGGGTAACGTGACAATTCCAGCAACTCTTGCGCGGCAAAGTGATTTCTCGACCAATCAATGATCTGGGAAGGCGGCGCTTCCCCCAGATGCTTCAGCGCATCGGTCAGCATCCCTGCCGAACCAAGAATGCTGTGGTACAGGCCGACCAGGCGTTCTTCGGTAGTTTGCCTCCCCCTGCGCCGATATTGGATCACCAGACCATCGGCAGTGAATTTGTCTTCCAGATTGCGGTAGTGATCCTCGATCGAGCGGTCAAAAAGGTTACATTCGTAGGAGAAGAATTGTTGATGATAGCCGCACACGATTGCGCCCTGTACGGCAGGATACGGGCATCCACGCAAGCTGCATTTGCCGTGCGTCAGAGAGACAGCGGCTGCGGTCAATTGTTCTTTGAAGGTCCCGCCGCTGAACCGGCCTAACAGTTGCTGGCCATTGGAATTTACTTCGGGCATGAAGCCTTATTTCTCCTCCCTGCCATGAATCATGGCGGTAAGCGTTGCATCAGGAAGTCGGTCTCGCACGCAGCCACTGGCAAAGCGTGCAGACCTTCGCGTCCAAATAATGTTTAGCACTCCGTTCATTCGAAACGGCAAGGTCAACGAATTCCTCTTGCTCGCAACATGGAGAACAAACGCACAACGAACTCCCGAATCTTGCTGCCTGGCCAGCTGTCCCGGGTAAGCCGAAAATCGCCGGCACGTTTGGTGCCGAGAACTTCGGGTGGGGGCTGTGTGACGTTCTGGAAATATGTGGCGTGCTCTGCAAATCGGTCTTTCTTGGCTCCTTTATTGGCAATGTGCGCCGGTCGTATCCTTTTCACCTTGCAGGCACGTGGGCTTCGGGGACCCATTTCGATCTCAAATTCAACTTCCTCACCTTCTAGAAGTGCTTTGCGGCGTCCCTCAATACCTTTGTAGTGGACAAATACATCCGGTCCATCCTCGCACCGGATGAACCCAAAGCCCTCTTTGACGAAGAAACGCTTAACTATGCCCCTCATTACCAAGCGCCTTTCCCAGGGCAATACCGGCCCACAAGTCGAAATGGCAGTCTTATCGCGGTGTCTACGCGAATCGACGGATCAAATGACCAGGTCCCCGCCCACGAATTCGCAATTATCAAACGAATGCTGTTATGATTGCAAGTGATTGCTGTAATAACTTGGGGAGCTGTTTCTATGGCTGATTCCTTTGTTCGCAGCGTGCACCGACGCGGAGAGTCGACAGATCGTGGCGTGTTTCAGATATTAGCTGACCTCCTAACGCTACGTGTCGACCTGGCAGCACTATTGAAGGAACTTGCATTCGCGCCCGTCTCCTGTTCCTCAAAGGCCAACCAGAGGCGAGATGCAGCAAAGGCGCGACCATGCGCCATTCGTGGTGGCAAGACACCCGTTCCTGCGAGCGCGATACGTCCATGTCGCTGTTCGCCTTGGAAGCGGCATTAACTCTTAACGGCAATGAAGGAGTTTTTTCGTGCAATACAGTGGAGACACCGGTCGATATTCGTTCCTGTTTCGCGGGCTTTTGTGTGCGCTTATCTTCATTGCTGGTTCGTGCCAATCACTTGGCCTTTCTTCAGATTCGCTTGTTTTGGTGGGCGCCGGTTCTACAGTTCCTCTCCCGCTCTATCGCAAATGGGCTCAGGAATACAACAACCGTCATACCAATGTCCGGCTGGAGTATCTCCCGCTTGGAACCAGCGAAGGAATAAGACAGATTTCCGGAGGCGTTGGTGACTTCGGCGCCGGCGAGGTCCCGCTCACGGCCAAAGAACGCACAGAAGGGAGGTTGATTCAACTCCCAGTCATGCTGATCGGTATCGCGCCGATTTACAACCTGCCCGGAGTTCATCACGACCTACGTTTCTCCGGAGATTTACTCGCCCAAATCTACTTGGGCCATGTGAAGAAGTGGGACGCTCCGGAGATTGCTCGGCTCAACCCAGGCGTTTCGTTGCCGCAAGTACCTATTAAGGTCGTCGTCCGCCCGCCGGGCAAGGGCACCAACTATGTTTTTACGGATTTTCTCTCGAAAGCAAGTGCCCAGTTCCGCACACAAATCGGGCCAAGCCCCTCCCCGAGTTGGCCTGTGGGTACACCTGCAGACCTCAGTTCAGATATGGCGAACAAAGTGAAGAATGAACCTGGGGCGATCGGGTATGTGGAGGTTCAGTATGCTCTCCGCGGAAACATCCGCTACGGTCTTGTGCTCAACTCAGCCGGCCGGTTTGTTAAAGCTTCTCGAGAGACCATGACTGCGGCCTGCGAAGCGGTAGAGGCGCCTCAATGGGACAAGTTCTCCGTTTCGCTGACCGACACACCTGGAATCGATTCATACCCGATCACAAGTTTTACCTTTGTTTACCTACGAACAACATCGGCAGATTCCGCACGTGCGACCGCCTTGGCAGATCTCTTGAACTGGATTTTTAGCGACGGCCAACGGTTGGGGTCGCAGCTTGGGTATTCCGAGTTGCCAGAACCTCTCCGGGACAAAGCGAAAATGATAGTCAAGTCACGACGATAACGGGAGCCCCCCATTTTGGAGAAAACATGCTTCAACCGCTCAGGATAACTTCGCGCGAGGAACTGGCAGTTCAGGGCCTCTGGCTACTCCAGATTGCCGGCGAGATCGGTGGCAAAAGCGGCATTGTCATCCTGATGAACGGTGCTATCCAAGGCGGCGATGGCGCATATTTGTATCGCGGACGATACGAAATTCATGATCAGACGATAAAAGGCACAATCCTCGTCTGCACCATTACCTCCAACTTCTTCCGTTTCATGTCTCTGCTAGATGCTTCAGAGTACGTATTTGAGGGGACTCTGGAACGCAATCAGCTCATCAGAGGCGAGATTGCGCGTGTCAAAGATCCCAACGTGAGCCTGCCGATTGAATTCAGAAAGCAGGCCCCGCTGCCCCCAGTAGCGGTGGGTACCCCTGTGAACTGATGAACCAAAGCGTCAGAGCCAAGCCTCTTAGCTCGACACATTGGATCCTGCCGGATGGCACACGGACAAAATGCGGGGGTCGACTCTGTGTCCTGCCCAGTTGCAGTACCCGCAGGGCCCATCTTGAACGCTCTCTTCTTGGACCTGGTCTGGCTTTAGGAACCAAGCGGCAAAGAGATATGCGGCGCCGCCAGCAGTCACCCAGATCGAAAGCGCCAATAACAGATGGAAGGTCATGTTGTCACGAAAGAGTCGTGCATGGAGGAGTTGATTAGACTACACATATTGCACACTATAATAACATATATTGCTGTTATATAATTTCGTACCGGAGCGAGAAACATGAGAAAAAGCAATCGCCAACGTAAAGGCAAAAAGAAAGTCAGTTCTGAAACTAACGACTTCTTGGACAAGCTGCGCAAGAAATTGGGCGTTCGGACGTTGCTGGAAGCGAAGCATTTAGAGATCAGGAAGGCCCTTGCGGCCGCCAAAGGTGACAATCAACTCGCTGCGGCCTTGCTGGGAATCGGGAAAACGTCGCTGTACAGATTCCTCGCTAATCAAGCAGATTGACGGGATCGCAACGCATGACTAGACAAGCCAAACTAATAATTGGGGCGTTTGCTGGTCTCCTTGCACTCGTGTTCATTCTGACCTTAACGGCATCCTGGGATTGAGACCGGGCCAAGAGTCGCGCATGAGAAGACTGAACGTCGGAAAACTATTGTGCAAAGTCTCGGGGAGCCGGTGCCGTTATTGCAACATCACGCAGGCCGCGGATTGGGATAGCGCGAGCTTTCTATATGAAGAACACAAGAGCCATCTGGATTCTGTCCGTCTCGATTCAGTTGTCGTACAGCCTCCAGCATACGCAGGACTAAGGATCAACCTGGAACTGCCTACATTTCTGGCTCGCGAAACGCAACTCTCTAACCAGTTCATGCGACTTTGGTGGACTCCGTTTAAGATCTCTTGCAGACGCTGCAATACGAGTACTGCCCGACTTTCCGAAAAGTCAGTATTGGAATTTCGCGGGTTGCACAGAGGACACATTGAAGAGGTTCAAATCCATGCGCTTACCGAGAACGTAAGGGGAAGAGCGGTACGGCACCTTTTTCGCGTATATGGAGACGAGGGAGCGAAATTACAGGGGAGGTACATCGGACTCCTCACCGGGGAAGGAACTTCGACAGCGTTGCGGAATCAGGTGATGTCCGGTGAACCAACAGAGATGGACTGTACTCGATGCCAACAATCGGCGCCCTTTGAAACGGGCCTTTCCCTGGAAGAGTTCATGCATCAGCACAGGAATCACCACCATCGGCTACGCCTTCATGTCGTCACTACATCCCTGGATGAGTGTGTTTCGTTGGAATCGTGGATTCCGTTGACCGAGGCAGCGGACTCCTGCTCGCGCGATCGACAGCTCGACATGGATTGCATTGTCTTTCAATTGACATGCAAAGATTGCGGGGCTTCGATACCTGCTCCGTTGTGCGCCCGGGACGTAATACGGTTCAAACAGACGCATCGGCATCATTTGCAGGCAATAGGGTTTCAGGCGCTGGTCCGAGGGGAGAAAGGAACCACGTTCATTTGCACACTGACTGAAAGTGCGCTCCTCATGGATATTCATCGCCACTTCTTGGCTGCCTCTGATCCTGCGGCAAGCCGTTCCGGACGAGTGCCGGAAAGCGAATGTTAATCCGGTTAAGTGGCATCGTCATTGCCTTAACACCCGGATACATGGCGATGTGAGCGATGCTACGGGCTAGCTCAGGTCGGGTGTTCATGCTATGTCTCTAAAAAGCGTGTGGAGACTTATGTCTAGTGTCCTGGCTATCGTCAGTAAGGTTCCAAGCGTAGGGTTGCTTTCCCCGCGTTCGATACTGCCCATTGCTGAACGATTAATGTTGCACTCGAAGGCGAATCCCTCCTGGGACAACCCCTTACGTTTTCTTAAATCAGCTATTCTTGCACCCACCTTTGCTGTCACGGCCCTTGCCGCGGGAGTCAGTCCCCGCCTTCGATCCTTTCGCCCGTGCGATTTCAAACGCTTATCGAGTGCCATTCACAGCTCCTTTCTGCGAACAATAAATAGCATATAATACACACGATTAGGGATTATATTGCTGTTATTAGTTGCCAGCGTGCGCTTTGTGGAGTCGAGGACCAAGCGATGAGCACAGGTATCCAAGGGTTATGGGTCGTCCTTGTTAACGGGATTCTGGGCGAGGGCGGAGGAGTAGTGACGGTTGTCGATGGCCGTCTATTCGGCGGCGATTCTGGCCATGTCTATTTGGGCGCAATCGCGACAGAGGCAAATTCAATCTCTGGCACAATTGAAATACAGGCTTTCATTTCCGGTTTTCCGAATGTGCTCGGAGCGATCGAACAGGTCGAGCTACTTTTCAGTGGAAAGCTGGAGGCGGGCCGCATTGACGGGATGCTTTGTGACAGTCAAGGGGGAAATAACGCCCTTGGCTCCGTTCGCCTAACCAAGAAGGCTGACTTGACTATCGCTCCAGACCAGCCCATCGGGTCAAGGAAACCGTCGCTGGTTCTCGTGCGCAGCGGTGACCGAAAGAAAAGTGCTGATTCCAAATTCGGTGGACTCTGGACAATACACGTCGACTACGGGCAAATTTCACGCTCTGGTGTGCTGCTCCTGACGAACGAAGTCGCTCTCGGCGGGGACTCGGGTTTCACATTTGTAGGGACAACTAAGCTAAAGGGCGCCGAGCTTCTCACGGCACGTTTGTCGGTCCACAACTTCTCGCCGACATTCCCCAACATCTTCGGCTTTTTTGGAAACTGTGAGGTAGACCTTGTCGGGGCGTTACAAGGCGATGAGATGCTGGGCCATGCCACGGTCGTGCACCGGCCGGATATCACCGGCTCCCTTCGTCTGGTAAGAAGGGCGAGGTTATCGCATCCCTTGGACCGCTCCGCAACCTCGGAATGACGTGCCAGACTCATCCGAAAACGAACACTCGAAGGAGGACACTGGGTTTGAAAAGACACGAATTGCTGGACGATATCGGCCTGAAGTTGCTACGTGAGCTTGAGCTCGACGCAAGTCTCTCCGGCGCCGAACTGGGCAGAAGGCTGCATCTTTCAATCCCCGCGGTGACGCAACGCAAACGCCGTTTGGAAGATGCTGGAGTCGTTACCGGCTACCATGCACAGTTAGATCCGAAGAAGCTTGGCTTACTCACAGCGTTTATCAGGCTCTCGGTAAACGGCGACGCCTTTGCCAGCGTCACTGCAGTCGCAAGGAACTCTCCTGAAGTGGTTGAGTGTCACCGCGCCACGGGCACCGATTCGTTCATCATGAAGGCACATGTACGGTCCGTCGAAAACCTGGAGTCACTGGTTAGCCGCTTCACTCCGTACGGAAATGCTTCCAGCGCCGTTGTTACCTCCTCTCCCATTAAACGCCGAGGGCTTATAAGCGCAAAAAGTCTACGCAGCCTTGGGCTGCAGCAGGAGTTCACCGTAAAACGCAAACACCGAAGTAAAGAGTTGAAGGGGTCAAGAAGCATTTGACCGCGAAGGGCTGTGCAAAAGGAAGAGTTGAGGTCTCGACAAAAAAAGAAGGAAGCCGATATTTATGACCGCCACTGCTGGCAGCCTGAAGGTCGCCCAGAGAAAACTAGGCTACAGAATCCGAACCCTTCGACGGCAGAGGGGTTGGACCCAAAAACAGTTCGCACGAGCATGCGGGCTGCACAAATCGCACATGAGTGAGGTCGAACGCGGCTCTAACGTCAGTCTCTCTACGATTGGGGTAATTGCTCGGAGGTTGAACTCAACGATTGCGGATTTGTTCGAAGGGGTCGCATAGACACTGGGGGACTGTGTTTACGTAGCGCATGCTGGGCGCGGCGCAGCAAGCACTGACGAAGCAAATCTCTCAATTTGATTTCGCCTGACTTGTAACTGAATCGGCATCTGACCCGTCGAAGAAGGACTCGCGGTGGGCAAAAAAGGCGGAAAGGTACTTCGGGCGCGCACAATACACGTTGGCCTTCCTAACACCATGACTAAGTGCATCTCTGTCAACAATTCACCGTCATATCGCAGTAAAATATAGTCTTGAAATGGGTAGCACGGACTTGCTATCCGGCAAACAACTGAGTCCACACATCACGTTTCTGTGTTTTTGTTAATCTTAACAAAATATCCGGGCTCATTCCTGGCCCTGAGGAACATGGGATACCCGCCTAGCAGGACACTGATACAACCTGCCCGCATAGCCGTGTCAAACATTGTCCCATTTGTGCGCTCAACTTAATTCAACTATCAGTGTCTATAGTTGACGTAACTATTGTTAGGCGCTACTTCGTGTCAATCCAACGGGAATGTCGCCGCTTCAGCGCGATCAAACCTAGAGTCAAAAGGTTGGGCCATGACGCGTCGTAAAAAGTTCATCACCGGCACCTTCATCATTGTCTTTGTTATCTTGAGTCTTTTGTTTTTGCTAAGCTGGGACCTCCACTCCGCCAACGACCCGGCTGTATTTCTCAATGAGGCAAAGCGTCTCAGTTGGTTGGGAAACTGGGACGCGGCCGCTCCCTTGTTTGAGCGCGCTGAACATCTCTTCAGGATCGCGGGAAAAAAACGGGATGAAATCTTTGCGCGCGTCGGCCGCCTACGTGCTCGCGCAGAAACGATGTCGCAGCCAGAGGTCTCAAACCTTCTTGAGAAAGAGATAGCCGATCCCCTTGTTCAAGGAGACAGGGAGTTGCGTCTGTGGTGCCTCATGGCCAAAGCGGCAGTCGATTTTAATGTGGATTCCGCCGCTGCCAAACAGGCATGGACCGAAGCGTTGAAGATTGCGAATAATCTCCACGAAAACCAATGGGCGGCAAGAGCTACTGGCGAGTTAGGGATCATCGCCTTCCTGGAAGGCAATACCACTCTGGCCGTCAACAACATCGGGCGGGCAGTGAGGTCGGCCTATTGGAGCGGTGATATAGGCTCGTTGGTCGAATTTATTTCCATCGCGGGTATTGGTTTCACCGAAGAAAATCGCTTTGACGAAGCGCTTCCACTCCTTAAATATGCAATCAAGCTTGCCGAGCAGACAGAGGGTGCGGGATTTCCCTGGCTGGCGTACCAGGGACTAGCGGCAGCTCTGATCGCTCGTGGACAGTGGGATGAGGCACTGGAATTGCTTCACAAGGCTCTGTCCAGAGCGCAGGTCCAGAATCAGCATGGTCAAGAAGCTCAGATATTGGTACTGCTAGGTGACGCCTGTATGGCCTCCCACAATGTCGAGCGGGCAACACAATACTTCGAAGAAGCTGGACGTCTCTTCACATCTATTCACTGGGATCGAGGACTGGACGAAGCGATGCTCAAGCTTTCGAGTATTTACCGATCGCAGGGCAATTTAAACCAGGCCGCCGAGGCGCTCCGCGTCGGGATGAACGCAAAACCGGGCCTCGACCGATACTATCAGCCACGTGTGTTAACAGCTTTGGCCGAATTGAGGACGGCGCAAAAGAGATTGTCGGAAGCGAATGCTTTGTTTGAACGTGCCGAGGACGTCACTGAGGCAATTCTGATCAATCTCCACTCCGGCTTTGAGATTGCTGCTGTAGCGGGATCCATGAGCGAAACCTACATTGCTCATTTCCGGTTGGCCGTCCAACGGGGGAACATTGCCGATGCCTTTCGCATAATAGAGCGAGTACGTGGTCGTGCCCTGGCCAGTCTCCTGTATTCGAGAAATGCTAATCAGACAGAATCTCCAACGGAAGCCGAGTTGAATTCCAAGATAGCCGCTATTCAGGGTCAACTGATGGAAACCGACGATGCGCAGAAGCGATCCGGTTTGTTGGGGAACTTGTATCGATACGAACGAGAGCTTGCATTTGCCGACAACGAATCTACGCTTGACCGCCACGAGTTGCCGCCGAGAGCGGCTCCAGTCACTTCGGTACGGCAGGTTATTCGCGACGATGAATTGATGATCGAGTATGTTCTTGCTGAACCAGATTCTTTCTGCATTGTCATCTCAAATCAGGGGACGGAAGTCATCAGCCTGACGGCAGGACGTAAGCGAATCCAG
>Ga0210400_10002686_pt1 | contig 16239 bp, 11 predicted proteins | sample IncBWH26MmetaG_FD_155456 | JGI IMG/M metagenome (GOLD analysis project Ga0210400, IMG submission 155456) | Forest soil microbial communities from Barre Woods Harvard Forest LTER site, Petersham, Massachusetts, United States - Inc-BW-H-26-M | ecosystem: Environmental > Terrestrial > Soil >... | reverse complement strand
CCTCCGACCAGCCTATCGAGCACGCCGCTACGCTTGAAGATATCCGCGCTGAAATACTCACGCCCGACCGCCTGAACACGATCGTCTTCGGCGGGTTCGCCGCTGTCGCTCTGGCTATCGCCATTGTTGGCGTCGCTGGCGTGCTCGCGTTTTCCGTCAGCGCCCGGACCCGCGAGTTTGGTATCCGCTTGGCCGTTGGGTCGCAGCCAGGGCGGCTCTTAGCTGGTGTCATCGCTGAGGGCGCGTTAATGGCCGCGGCTGGTGTCGTTGCCGGCGCCGTCTCGGGATTTGCCCTCGCCCGCTTGGCCGGCGGCTACATCCCGGACATTCGCATGCCCAGTGCGGTTCCCGTCGTCGCCTCGGCGTTCGTGCTGCTCGCGGCCGCCGGTATCGCTTCCGCTCTGCCGGCCGCGCGTGCCGCTCGCGTTGATGTGATACAAGCGCTGCGATCCGAATGACGTTGTGATTGGGGCTACTCAGTTGTGAATGCCGAGTTTATTGGCGCTCAACTGAACTTCCACATGCTTGACACCGTGCCGCGGCTTCGACATCTCTACCTCTGACTTCAGGGGATAGGCCGGCACAGTTCGCCCTCGTAGGCTCCTCATTATCAACGTTTTACATCGACACTTGACGCGCCCCGCAAACGGCACGGTGCGTGCCTATTCCCATAGAGCGAGCGGAGATTGCGAGTGATCGAAAATGCCGCGGATCATCGCCGGCTTCGCGACGCAGAGTGTGGAGTCTGAATTCAAGAGTTCAACTCCGTGAGCGAGGAGCTTGTAGAAATGAGACATTCGAACCCATTCGAGCCGACGGCCAAAAACTATTCCGGACTGAATCCAATCAGGGCGGCAAAACATAAGCTCGGATTTATTGGAGTCGGCTACATGGGCAGGCCGATTGCGCAGAGGCTGCTTGAAGCCAGTTTCAAGCTTGCCGTTTACGACCGCGATGTGAGCAAGGCGGAGGAGTTAATCAGCTATGGCGGCACACCCGCGGAGAGCGTCGCAGCACTTGCCTACACGTCCGATGTCTTGTTGTCGTGCCTTCCGCATGATGAGGCTGTACTGAACGTTTACGCAGGAGCAAACGGCGCCTTCGCCAATGCGCGTCCGGGGTCCTTGGTCATCGACATGAGCACGGTGTACCCGGAGACTTCGCAGGAACTGTCGAGATTGGGCGCCGAGCGGGGCGTTGACGTCCTGGACGTGACCATATCGGGGAGTACACCGGCGGCGGACCAGGGGACACTGACGCTGTTCGGGGGCGGAGATCAAGTGTGCTTCGACTCCGCGGAAGCGATCTTTCGCGTGATCGCGCGAAAGTATTTCTATCTGGGGCCGAGCGGCTCCGGAGCGACGATGAAGCTCGTCGTGAACACGCTGCTAGGAATCGGAATGCAGGCGATTGCCGAGGCCGTTGCGCTCGGTGAGAAAGCTGGTCTCGAGCGCACGCGTTTGCTCGAAGTGCTGTCTCAGACGGCCGTTGTCGCTCCTGCGCATGTGGGAAAACTGCAGAAAGCAATGAGCGGCGACTATAGCCCGCAATTTCCGCTGCGGCTCATGAAGAAGGATTTCTGGCTGATTCTGAACCTCGCGGCCGCAGTGCAGGCGCGAATGCCCGCGACCGAGGCTGCTTTTGAGGTCAATGCATCGCAATCGGAGCAGGGAAACGAGCAGGATTTCTCCGCGGTGATTCAGCAAATGCAAAAGCAGGCTCAGTTGAGTTCCAGAGACAAAGGGCTGAGCGGGCTTGGCACCTCTTCAACGAAGAAGTGGATGTAGTGGGATGAAGTCTTATTCCCTCTGAATGTGTTTGAGGTGAAGCGCGAAGATGATTCAACTGAAGGTGAATGGAGTCGAGCAGTCGTTCAACGGCGATCCGGAAATGCCGCTGCTCTGGTACGTGCGCGATATTTTAGGTTTGACTGGATCGAAATTTGGTTGCGGCGTTGGGCTTTGCGGCGCGTGCACGGTGCTCGTGAACGGGCAAGCAACGCGATCCTGCGTGGCGGCCATGCGCGATGTGGCTGGAAAGGAAGTCACCACGATCGAAGGCCTGGAAAAGAACGGGCTGCACCCGGTCCAGAAGGCGTGGATGCAAATCAACGTGCCGCAATGCGGATACTGCCAAGTGGGACAGATTATGCAGGCGGTGGCGCTGTTGAACAGCAAAAAGAAGCCGACCGATCACGAAATCGATGAGGCGATGGCCGGGAATATATGCCGGTGCGGAACGTATCAGCGGATTCGCGAAGCGATTAAAACAGCTGCGGAGCAAATGGCATGAGTGCGATTGAGAACGTCAGCCGGCGCAGGTTCTTGACGGGCGGCATAGTCGCAGCGGGCGCGCTTGTGCTCGGTGTGCGCTATTACTCCAAGTTGTCGCCTGGCGCCAAACTTCCGCAGGACACGAACGCGGATCACGCCACGCTGCATCCCAGCGTTTATCTTGGAATTGAACCCGACGGCACGGTGTGGATCGTGGCCAGCCGTTCGGAGATGGGCACGACCAGCCGTACTACTCTGCCGCTCGTTGTCGCGGACGAGCTCGACGCGGATTGGAAGCGAGTGAAGATCGAACAAGCGATCGGGGATAAGCGTTACGGCGACCAGAATACGGACGGATCGCACTCCATCCGGTCGTTCTATGACGCAATGCGCCAAGCCGGAGCAACGGCGCGGTTCATGCTGATTCAAGCTGCGGCGAAGCAGTGGGGAGTTCCGGCGACGGTGTGCGAAACCGATTTGCACGTTGTTGTGCACCGCGCGACGAACCGCACAGCCCGTTACGGTGAACTCGCGAGCGCAGCGGCGAAATTGCCCGTTCCCAGCAGAGAAGAGCTGAAGCTCAAACCCAAAACAGCTTGGCGGTATATAGGCAAAGGGGAAGTGAGCTACGACCTCGAAGCACTTGTTACGGGGAAAGCCATCTATGGCATGGATGCTCACGTGGAAGGCATGGTGTACGCGTCGGTGGAGCGTCCGCCTGTGCTCGGCGGCAAAGTGAAATCGTACGACGACAAGGAAGCGCTGAAGGTCGCGGGTGTACATCAGACCGTGGCGATTGACCCGTTCACGCCCCCGCCGGCCTTTCAGCCGCTCGGCGGCATTGCCGTAATTGCGGATAACACCTGGGCGGCGCTGCAAGGCCGCAAGAAGCTGAGCATTACCTGGGACAACGGGCCGAACGAAACGTACAACTCTGATGCGTATAAGAACGAATTGCGAGAGTCCGCCCACAAGCCGTGCAAAGTGGTGCGCACGATTGGAGACGTCGACGCTGTGTTCGCGAACGGCGGAAAAACTTTCGAAGCCGACTACTATGTGCCGTTGCTGGCTCACGCCGCCATGGAGCCGCTGGTCGCGCTTGCGGAATTCAAGGACGGCAAAGCGACCGTGTGGGCTCCAACGCAGAATCCCCAGGGCGCGCAGGAGATCGTGGCGAGAGAGTTGGGAATTCCCAAAGAAGACGTGGTCTGCCACGTAACGCTGCTCGGCGGTGGATTCGGCCGCAAGTCGAAGCCCGACTATGTTGCAGAGGCGGCGGTTCTGTCGAAGAAAGTGGGCCGGCCGGTGAAGGTGGTCTGGACGCGAGAAGACGACATCAAGTTCGACTACTACAACGCGGTTGCTTCCATGTATATGAAGGCGACGTTAGGTTCGGGCGGCAAACCCACGGCGTGGCTGCAACGCTCGGTCTTTCCTCCGATTCCTTCCATTTTTGACGTGAATGCGGTTTACGGCGATCCCAATCACTTGCAGCAGGGCTGGACGGATATTCCTTACGACCTGCCAAATCTTCGCGTCGAGAATGGCCCAGCGAAGGCTCACGTCCGCATCGGCTGGCTGCGCTCGGTGGCGAACATCTATCACGGGTTTGCGATTCAAAGCTTCACGGATGAACTTGCGCACGCGACTGGGCGCGACCCGCTCGAGTATTTGCTCGACTTGATTGGGGCGCCGCGCACGATCGATTTTAAGGGTGTGGATTACCCGAATTATGGAGCCACGCTGGAAGCTTACCCGTGGGAGACCGGACGTCTGCGCCACGTCACGGAGATGGTCGCGGAAAAATACGGATGGGGAAGGCGCAAACACGGGAAGGGTACTGGCGTCGGGATTGCGGCGCACAAAAGTTTCTTGACGTACGTAGCCACCATCGTTGAGGTGGAGGTCAATGATCAAGGCGAGGTGCGCATCCCTCGTGTGGACATGGCTTTGGACGCCGGCTTGGTGGTAAATCCGGAGGCAACCCGTGCGCAGTTTCAGGGCGCCGCGGTTTTTGGCACCAGCGTAGCGCGAAGCGGGCAGATCACGGCCACCAAGGGCGCAATCGACCAATCGAATTTTCAGGACTATCCCGTAGCTCGGATTAACGAGGCTCCTGCTCAAACGAATGTGTACATCGTCGATAGCGACGCTCCTCCAGCGGGCGTTGGTGAGCCGGGAGTCCCGCCCTTTATCGCCGCGCTTTGCAACGCCATCTTCGCAGCAACGGGGAAGAGAGTTCGGGATCTCCCGATCACAAATTACGGCCTGAGCTGAACTTTGGCGCGTCTTTGTGGGGGACAGGACGCATCCATATTTAGGGAAGGCCGGAAGAGGTAGATATCATCATGCGATTGAACAAGACACGAAACTCTGTAGTCCGCACATCCGCAATTCTGGGTGCACTAGCGGTCGCGGCCCTGGCGTTAACGGGGTCGATCCTGCGAGCGGAGGGCGCCCACGACAGCGCGGCGAGCGCGACGCTGTTCCGATCGAAATGCGCAATGTGCCACGGTGCGGATGGGGCCGGCTCGGAAGTCGGCAAGAGCCTGAACATTCCGGACCTGCGCTCGCCGGCGGTCCAGAAGCTGCCCGATGCTGAACTCGTTGAAATAATTTCCAATGGCAAGGGGGGAATGCCTTCCTTCAAGAACTCGCTCAGTGCGGATCAGATTCATGCTTTGGTGATGCACGTGCGCTCTCTCGGCCGGAAAAAGTAGTCGGGCTCGGACTCTGCCACTCGGACTCTGCCACAAAGGAGAGACCTATGCGCGCGTTCGGAAAGACGAGAGGTTGTGCTTGGCTGGCGCTTGCTGAATTGCTGTATTTCGGCGTTGTTCCCGGCCGCGTCTTTGCGGACGAGAAGGATACTGGCGCTCAGTCCGCGAAGACCGAGACCCCCAATGCATCGGAGCCTGAACAAGCGCCGACCACCAACCCGGCAACGACCAATAATCAGGAGCCGCCGCGGCGGGCTCTGCCTGCACCGTTCGACGGGATTTTCCCTGGCTCCGATTACCTAGGTCCGACTCCACTCATGGGAGTTCCTGACACCGACCCTGTGTACCCGCTAACGAAAGCGGTCTGGGCGATCGCACCCGCCCTGAAGAACGCCAGAGTCAAAATCTACGGTTGGGTGAATCCAGGCATCAGCGTCAGCACCTCGAGCAAATCAAACATTCCGGAGACTTACGCTATCGTTCCCAATCGGCTCGAACTCGATCAGGCGGTCATACGCTTTGAGCGGCTGCCGGACACCGTGCAAACCGAGCACGTAGATTGGGGTTTTCGTTTCACACCGCTGTATGGAATCGACTACCGTTGGACTACCTCGCAAGGATGGATCAGTGACCAGCTTCTGAAGCACAACCGGCTGTACGGGTTCGATCCGGTTGAAGCTTACGCCTTGCTGTACATTCCTCACGTCGCGCAGGGAATGGTCATCAAGGCCGGGCGATATATTTCACCACCCGACATCGAAGCGCAACTAGCGCCGGACAATTACTTGTTCACGCATTCGCTGATGTTCACCGTAGATTGCTACACGCAGACGGGCGTCAATGCGGACATAAAACTGAATGATCATTGGTCGATCATGGCCGGCATTCACGCGGGTGATGACGTTGCTCCATGGAATGGAGCGGCACACCCGACGGGCATGTTCATGGTCCGGTGGGTATCGAAGAGCAACAATGATTCGATCTACGGGGGAATCGACTCGATCAACAACGGCAAATTCAGGGACTTTCACGACAACCTGCAGCAGTCCAATATCACCTGGACACATCGGTTCAACGAGAAGGGAACGTTTTTCACCACGACTGAGGCTTACTACATTTATCAGTCGCATGCCCTAATCGGTGGAACTGTGAATTTTGGACCGCCGCACGCATGGTTTGAGGGTGTCGGTCCCGGAGCGCCGATCAAGGGGAACGCTCCCGCGATAGGATTCGTTAACTACACCGAGTGGAAGTTTTCAAAGAAAGATTTCCTCTCGGTTCGTCCGCTGGATATTCTGGACGACCAAAAGGGCGAGCGGACGGGGTTTGCGACCACATTAGCGAGTTGGACAGTGGGAGTCACGCATCGGTTCAACGAGTTGATCTCAACCCGTCCCGAAGTTCGCTACGAATACGCCTGGAGCGCGAGACCTTGGGACAATGGCAAGCGCCAGGGGCAGCTCATGTTTGCGATCGACGCGATCTTGCGGTTTTGACTTCCCAATAATCGAGCTTAAGTTGACGCGACCCAGGCAGTTCTGACTGCAAGATATTTGACCTCCTGCCTGGCTTTCAGGCAGGAGGTCAAGGATGTGAGTTTCGTCGCGCGAATCAGCGCGAGGCTACACGAGCGGTTTGCTTGCTTTTGCCAAGAAAGTCCAGCAGTTCGGCGTTGACTTCTTCGGCGTGCGTCCAGGTTATGCAGTGCGGCCCGTCCTTCACGGTCGATAGGCGCGCTCCCTTAATCAGCTTGGACGTGCGCAGTCCCGCGGCAGAGAGGGGCACAATGCGGTCGGCGTCGCCGTGAATGACCAGCGTGGGCACGTCAACGCGAGCCAGGTCGTTGCGGAAATCCTCATGCCATGTTGGCACGCAAGCCAGACTCGCCGTCGCGGAGGCACCGGCTGCAAGGTTCCAGCTCGCACGCACGACGTGTTCGCTGACGCGCTTGCCCATAAAGACGTCAGTGTTGTAGAAATTTTTGAAGAACTCAGTGAAGAACGCGTAGCGGTCGGCGATGATGGCTTTCTGAATGCCTTCGAATATGCTGCCGTCCACGCCCTCCGGATTGTCCGCGGTCTTCAGCAGGAACGGTGGCACTGAGGCGATGAATACCGCGCTGCTCACGCCTTTCGATCCATATTTTCCCAGGTAGCGCGCGACTTCGCCGCCACCCATCGAGAAGCCAACTAGCGCGAAATCACGCAGTTCGAGTTTGCTGACGACTTTCTGCAGGTCCTCGGCGAAAGTGTCGTAGTTGTAGCCCGTTGTTGGCTGGCTGGAGTTGCCGAACCCCCGGCGATCATAGGTGATGACGCGGTGACCTGCATCCAAGAGAGCAGGTACCTGTTTCTCCCAGGAAGCACCGCTCAGCGGATATCCGTGGATCAAGACAACAGGTGTACCCGAGCCGTGGTCTTCATAGTAGAGATCGATGTTGCCGGAATTTTCTTTACCTACCGTAATGTATGGCATCCAGTTTTCTCCTTGGTGCTGCGTGTAACGTTAGTGGGATGTGGGTGGGTTGGGCGGAGTTGCGAGTTGGGCTGAACCTCATGCTACGCCGATTCGTGACCGAGAGCCAACCAGTGATCATTTCTTTTCGGTCCGGAAAACTCTGGATAAGCGCGGTCGCCGATCATCCATCGTGTCACGTACGGATGCCAGCGGGCTAACACCCTGTCTGGCCTATCGACACAGTTGAGCTAGGAAACACTTCGGATCGTACTCATCTCTCAAAGGTATCCCGATAACCATCGCGGAGTTACGCATCCAGTCGTGCCACCGTCGTTTGGTAGTCAGCGTGCCATTTCGACGACGCGGAGCACCCGCGGGACTGCAGGCCTGGAAGTTGTGTCGAGCAGAAGGTGGGAGGCTCGGTCCTGCTCAAGAGGTGATGCTCCTTCGAAACGGAGAACACATGGAATCAGGCAAGGAGTCGTTGTTCCCAGCGGCGCAGAGGGTGGTGGCAGCGGGGCTGCTGATTCTTGGCGGTGTTGCAGCCGTGTGTCTGGCCTATGGACAGGAGCGGGGTAAGACAAGCTACATGAAGGTCGACATCACCGAGCCTTTTTCGTCTTTTATGGCTCGAATGGTCGCGGCCAAGCCGGAGGTGGAAAGGGAGCACAGCGCTGTTCTCGACGAGCGCTACGACTTAAGCGACCGCCCAGCCAGCGGCGTCACGATGGACCGCGGGAAACCGGTGCAAGAAGGCGTTCGCGTTAAGCTGGCTGCGGGAATGACCTGGGAGAAGCTTGCAGCCATGAGTCCCGAACAGATCCGCGAGCAGAATCTATATCCGAAGGGGTTCTACCCCTTGCCACATCCCAAGCACAGCGACGGCGGCTTCGTCTTTCCGCATTTCGAGATCGACGCGATCAAGCAGCAGGACGGACGGGACCTGACCCGCTTCGACATTGATTTCGATCTGCCAGATCACTTCCTGCCCGAGTTTCCTCCAGCCATCTACCTGACCCCCCGCCCCGACCTGGGCGACGTCTCGCAGGGCAAGCTGGTTTCGCTCACGAACTACTTCGAAATGTTCAACGGCCTTCTCACGCCTAGGCAGCTCGAAGGGCTGCGCCTGCTGCTGACGCCCTTCCCGCAGCAGCAGTTCAATGCGACCGAGGATCGCCGCTCGGCAGTCCCCAGCATCGGCTCGGCATGCTTTGATTGCCACTCGAACGGCCACACGAACGGCACTACGCACCTCGCTCCCGATACCCGCCCGCAGGAATACCGCCACCGCATCAAGACGCTGTCGCTCCGCGGCGTGAACAATCAGCGGCTGTTTGGCTCTCAGCGCGCCCTGAAGACCATCGAGGATTTTACGGAGTTCGAGGAGCGCACCGCCTATTTCGATGGAGATATTGTGATCGCCGAGAAGAAGGGTGTGAACCCCCTTGAGCGCGGAAGCCAGGTCGACTTCATGGCCGACTTTGAAGAGATGCTGGGTTTTCCGCCGGCGCCCAAGCTCGATGTGTTTGGCAAGCTCATTTCCAGCAAAGCGACGCCCGGCGAGTTGCGCGGCCAGGAGATCTTTTTCGGCAAAGGCAAGTGCGTGAGCTGCCACGAGGCACCTTATTACACCGACAACCTGATGCACGACCTCCAGACGGAGCGCTTCTTCAAGCCGGTGATGATCAACGGCATGATGGCGATCGGGGACGGGCCGATCAAAACGATGGCGCTGCGAGGGGTCAAAGACAACCCGCCGTATATGCACGACGAGCGTCTGCTGACGCTCGAGGACGCGGTCGAGTTCTTCAACTTGATTGACGGCACTAAGCTGACGCAGCAGGAAAAGAAGGATCTCGTAGAATTCTTGCACGCTCTCTAACCTCGATTCCCCCCGATTGGCCCTACAGGAAGCCCGCTTCGGTGGGTTTCCTCCTTGTCTTGGGCACCACCTGCCGCATCTCTTCGCAATAGTTCGCACAGGCTTTGCGGCTACGCGCTAGCGAACTTCATTTCACACCAGAATGGAAATTAGCGCAGCGGCGTCCGCGTGTCCGGCATGCTGTCTAATCGTCCGACACTTTTGATCCGGGGATGAGTAGGTGCGCGATGAAATGGAACAACTTACTTTGGTGTGTGGGTGGCGCAAAGCGTGCTTCTAGCTGCACGGGAGCTATTTCGCAAATTGCGGACGTCTTGCGTTGAGTGATTGCTTACAAGCGCCAGAAGTGGCGTCGGATTCCGCGGCTTGCATCAAGCCCCTGAATGTGCGCAAGAGTGGGCGTAGACCATAGGCGAGCGAGTGGTGGGGTTTTTCATCGCAGATTTCGGGGAATGAATCAACCGCGCAGGCACACCTGTGAGTCGCCCAGTCAACTGTGAGGAGGAGATGGGCATGGGGTATCGATGGGCAACAAAGCTTGTCGCATGGTTCTCGGTCCTGTTGTTGGCGGCAACCGTCACGAGGGCGCAAAGCATCGTGACGGGCGCGGTGAGCGGTACAGTTACTGATCCTTCGGGAGCAGTTCTGCCGAACGTGCCGGTCACCCTGACGAATACGGCGACTGGCGACACGGAAACCGCTAAAACGAACGCAAATGGAGTCTACCAATTTCCGCTTCTGCGGCCGGGGAGCTATAGCGTAAGTGTTCAGGAAACCGGGTTTCGCGCTTCGGTCACGACGTTGGTTGTCGCTCTGGGCCAAACAACTACGGCCGACGTGAAACTCGAACTGGGAGACACGACGCAAAGCGTTGAGGTTACCTCCGGCGGCCTCGAAGTGCAGGCCGAAGACGGAAATATCAGCTCGAATTTTGATACGCGTCAGGTCGAAAACGTTCCCAATCCGGGCGGCGACCTTACCTACATTGCCCAGATTGCGCCGGGCATAACCATCAATACCAGCAGCGGCGGCGGCTACGGCAATTTCAGCGCGTTCGGCTTGCCGGGAACCGCGAACCTCTTCACGATCAACGGCAACGATTACAACGACCCGTTCCTGAATCTCAACAACTCAGGGGCGAGTAACTTATTGTTGGGCGCGAATGAAATCGAGGAAGTGACGGTCGTGAGCAACGCCTATACAGGACAATACGGCCGTCAGGCGGGCGCCCAGATCGACTACATCACGAAATCCGGAACGAATAGCTTTCACGGCGACGCATTGTATTACTGGACTGGCCGCGCGTTGAGCGCCAACAATTTCTTCAACAACGCCAACGGCGCACCACGCCCCTTTGAGAACGACAATCAGTGGGGGGCGGCCTTGGGCGGTCCGATCAAGCGTGACAAAGCTTTTTTCTTTGCGAATACGGAAGGAATTCGGTACATCTTCGGGACCAGCACTCAGGTCTACGTGCCAAGTCCCGGACTTCAGACCTATGTCTTGAATACAAGCCTTCCGGCATTTAATCCGACGGCGATTCCTTTTTACCAAAAGATTTTTGCCCTCTACAACGCCGCGCCTGGTATCAATAGAGCAACGCCTGCGCTGAACTCGTGCGGCAGCATTGGTGCGATTCCAACCACCGGGAGCACGGCGTGCCTTGACACCTTCAGAAGCAACGTCACCAATGGCAACCGGGAATGGTTGCTGACCACGCGCGTCGATTACAATTTCAACGACAACAACAAATTGTTCGTCCGATTCAAAAATGACCGGGGCTTCCAACCGACCTACACGGATGCCATCAATCCCACCTTCAACATGCAAAGTAATCAGCCCGAAGACGAAGGCCAGGTCAACTACACGCACGTCTTTAGTCCAAACGTTGTGAATAACTTTGTGGGGTCCATTCTGTGGTACTCGGCTATTTTCCAGAGCGCCAATGAACAAGCGGCTCTCAACGTTTTTCCGGCCGTTCTCGCGGTGGGGGACACGAACATGACCGCGCTAGGACCGGGAGGCAATGACGTTGCGGCGGCTTTCTATTTTCCGCAGGGCCGCAACGTTACGCAGTGGCAGTTGGTCGATGACCTGTCGATCGCGCGTGGTAAACACACCTTCAAACTAGGTGTGAACTTCCGCCGCGACGACGTTAGCGACTGGACCGCGAGCGAGCTCAATTATCCGTTCATGAACTCCAACATGGCGAACTTCGTGAAAGGCTTCGTCGGCACAGCCGCTAGTCCGGGAGAGGTTTTGCAACAGTTCGCCTTCAAAGGACAACAACCCTTAGCGCTGTACAGCGTCGGCGCTTACTTCCAGGATGTTGTCCGCGTGAACCAGAAGCTCGTACTGACTCTAGCGCTGCGTGCTGACCGCAACTCCGCCGGTATATGCCAGTCGGGCTGCGCTTCGCGGACCGTGGTTCCCTTTAATTTCTTGCAGCACTCGCCCACGGTTCCGTACAACCAGATGGTGACCGAAGGGTCACAAATTTTGCCCGATATCGAAAAGGTTGTCATGCAACCACGCGTAGGATTCGCTTATAGCCCTTGGGGGGACAAGACCGTGTTCCGAGGAGGAGTGGGGCTTTTCTCCGATCTGTATCCAGGCACCCTACTGGACCTGTATACGAGAAACTTCCCCGTGGTCACGACCTTCTCGTTGACGACCGGGGCCGTTTCACCGGCCAGCCCGAACAGCGCGGCTTCCCTGATCGCCTTCTGCAACAGCGCGTTCCAGTCCAACTTCAATGCTGGCGGAACAGTCGGCAGCTTCCAGGCCCTCGCGCCCGCCGGATGCCAGCCCCCGAACCTGAATGACGTGGTGAGCCAACTGCGTAACCCGAAGTATCTCGAATGGAACTTTGAGGTAGAACACCGCCTCAACTCCAAGACATTGGTTTCGGCGAACTATGTGGGCAACAAAGGTTACGACGAACTCGTGCAATATCCATACTGGAATGGATTTGGGTTCGGCGGCCTTCCCACAACGCCGATCGACACACGAGTGAAGAGTGTCACGCAACTCACCAACACCGGGGTCTCGAATTACAATGGCATTACGCTCTCGATCCAAGAGCAGCTTGCGCACGGCTTTACGGGACGGCTCAACTATACGTACGCGCACGCGCTCGACGACATATCGAACGGCGGTGTTCTGCCGTACAGCCTCACGAACAGCATCCTCTATCAGATCAGCCCCTTCAGCTTACGGAGCTTGAATTACTCGAACGCAGATTACGACCTGCGTCATAGCTTGAACGCAAGCTATGTCTGGTATCTGCCATTTAGGGCAAATAACCGCCTCCTGAACCAGACGATCGGGGGCTGGGAGGTTTCCGGGACATTTTTCTATCACACCGGCTTCCCATTCAGCGTCATCGACGGAACGTCCATGCTTAATTTCCTGGGGAACAATATGCAGTTCCTGACCGTCCTGGCGTCCCCCACGACGGCGATCCAAAGGCAATGCAGTTCGAGTGCGGTAAACGTGCCGTGCTTTTCGACAGGCCAGTTCGTCCCCGCGGGTGCCGCCACCACCTTCGGAACCATTCCGCGCAATTCCTTCCGCGGGCCGAACTATTTCAATAGTGACTTCAGTCTAAGGAAGAACTTTCACTTCCGTGAGCGATACACCTTTATGATCGGTGCGAACGCCTACAACGTCTTCAACCACGTGAATTTCGCCAACCCCGTTGCCAACCTCAACGCCGGCTCCGCGCTAGGCAGAATCCAGTCGACCGTGAACCCGCCTACCTCGCCGTACGGCTCTTTTGCGGCAGCGGCGGTGGATGCGAGGATCGTGCAAATCGTCTCGAAGTTTGTGTTCTAGCGGCCTTTGCAACTTCTCGCAGTCGACAAAGGCGGCCCCTTTTGGGGCCGCCTTTTCTGTCTTGTAGGAAGGTAGAAGTCAGTACTTGCCGTGGAAAATCGCTTGGTTAATATCGGGCCAAAACTCTTTCAAGATGTTGAACGCGCCATCTAACGCGATTTGGGCCAGCCACTTTTGCCCGGTCTTGGTCCAAGTGCGTTCTCTGGAGGGATAATATGTGTCCGAAATGCCTGCGCCTGCCCCGTTGCCGACGATTTCCGAAATGTTGATTGTTCGATTACCGGAATCGGTGCGCGTGATAAGCAGGCGGCTTACAGCATAGCCGCTGCGCTTGAAAAAACCGCCGCGTCCGAGCGTGTAGTATCGTGGGTCTTCGCGAGTCAGAGAGGGGACGATCGCTTCGGTCATGTAGTTTCCAACCGCCTGGTCAGCCACCGCATGCCAATAGTAGCGGCCAAAGCCTCTGCCTCCTTGTAGAAACTCCGGATAAGACCCGCTTGCTTGACTGACACCGGCGATTATCCCTGCGGAAATGAAAGACGAATAATCGAAGCTATCCTGCGTCGCCAGCCAGAATTTATCTTTGAGCGACAAAGCAGGAAGCTGTGTGCCGACGCTAACGGCTCGGTAGTTTGGGAAGACCCAGAGAATACGCTTCGACTGTTTACCATCATCACTTTCGTGCGGAGTCGGTGCCATGGTTGTGTTGGCGCTTCCCGCCTTCGGCTGCGAGTTCGGATCGGACTCCTGTGGCGAGAGCTCGCGCCCGTTCGCGGACGCCGGTTTTTGTGGAGCGCTTGCCTGAGGCGCCGCTTCAGTTGTGGATTGCGCGAACGCCGTGCTCGGCCAAAGCGAGAGAGCGAGGGCAATCGCAGCGCAAGCGTTGCGAGCCAAAGGCAGACCGCGGCGCGGAGACAGAGCGTGTGTTGTAGGGCTAGACGAAACTGCTACGACAGAGTTGTATGGGAGCATAGGCTTTTGATTCACAGTTCTCCGGTTACGGTACAAGTTCAATCTTCGATTTACTTGAAGCAAGATGCAAGCCTTACCGCGATTATACGATTCCCGCGAGCTATATGAACGAGCGGGCGATCGGTACAGAATCACTCGGTGTAAAGCATGAGAAGGACACCCAGTACAATCATCAGAAGTGACCAGAGTTTTGTAAACATCGCCTGCCAGCGGGTGGGCAACTCCGACAGTCCTTTGAAAACGCCGATACCGATTCCGGTAGCAGCGAAATTTTGGTGCTCAGCCTGGATGCGGGCCATGACCGTCATGTGTTCAGAACCGTGCATTCCGCTATGGTGCTCGTGATAGAGGAGCATTACCGAACCACAGCAGGCGAGGACCGGGAAGAGCCATTTGGCCCAGGCCGACCTAAAAGCGCGGCGGGCGCGTTGAACCTCGAAGAGGCCTAGCGCGAGCAGAATTAGGGCGAATGTCTTGTGCTGCAAGTCTTCGAGGTTATGGGTGAGGCCGTACCACCAACTCTGGGGACCGAAGGGCCAGAGTTCCGTGTCGCTGAAGACAAGCAGGAACAGCCCGGAAAGTAGAAAACAAGAAGGCCAAGCAAAGCGAAGGAAGGACCAACGTTGGGGCATTGTGCCTCCAGCAAGGATGAAAATGCCGGCGAGGATGAGGAAGAATCCCGCCAAATGGTGGTTGGATTCACTTTCCTTCTTGTCGGCAAGAACCTTGCTTTGGCGCGAGGCGTCCATTTGGGCTCCTTCATCCAGTGTCATAGCCATGCCTTTATGCCCGGTGGAGTCCGAATGCATAGAGTCCTGTGCCGGGGCTTGCGGCGCGTTCCAAAGAATCGGTGTTGAAAGGATAGAGACGGTAATGCAGATGCGCAAACATGGGAGCAGGTTGCCGAAGGTCATAGCTGGCTCCTTGTGATGTTTCTTCTGTGATGCATAGAGCCGGAATCTTGTTTTAGGGCCAGAACAGGAAATCGCGAACACGGCGAGGATCTTGCAATTGCCGGATTTCCCGGAGGGAGAAGTACTAAGGGAAAGCTAGTAGTCCAACGTGACTCTAGGCGAGTCTTCGATTCGTGTGCGTGACGAGCGACGAGCTTGAGACGCGTTTGTTAATTCTCTGTCGGTGACATTGTAGGGTTATCCCCCCGGTGTCGGTACTGCCAGGAGTCGTTAATTAACTGTGCCTAACCCTTTGTCTTTAAACCTTGCGCCGCAACTCTATAGATGCTTGAAGACGTGGGCGATCTTTTTCCCGGCCTCTTCGGTGTAATAGACTGTGACGTGCTCGCCTTTCCTGGCGCCTTGCGCGGAGTAGCGCGCGACAGCTTTGCCTGTATCAACTGTGGCGTGGTCCGCAACGACGAAGGTTTCCTTCGTGCCGTCGGCGGTCTTTACTGCAACGGTCTTTGAACCCTTGCCCACGCCCTCTACGGTACCCTCTGTCGTATGAACTGTCTTATCGCCAACCCATTCAACCGAATGAGCGGTCTTGTCGGCACCCTCTCCAACCGTGTGGACGATCACATGGCTGCCCTCTTTGCCGGCGAGGTCAGTTCCCTTGGCGGCATCTTTGAGGCCGTGAACAGTGGTCTGGTCGGTAAACTTCACCGTTTCGACGGTGCCGTCGGCAGTCTTCACGGCAATTGTCTTCGCGCCGGAATCTACCTTTTCGATTGTGCCTGTAACGACGTTTGTTGAACTTTGCGTGCCCTGCGAAGCTGCGACACTTACGGCAAGCAACGCTACGACTACCTGGAAACCCAGCTTAAAGAGATTGGATGACATGGTTCTTCCTCCTTGCATCCCAACCGAGGGAACAGCTAGGTTACTACAAGCCGAGGACGCCAACGCATTCCCCCTAGAGACGCGACCCGCCTTCGGCCAGCAACGCATATCTTTACAACGTGGAGTAATCGCGCCGGAGCAGGAAGGGCGGAGGCGTTCCTGCTGAACCCAAAGCCGCTGACGACGCACTCAGGGCGTGACTCTTGCTTCGACGGTTTGCATGAAATCCAGAATCATGCGAACTACGGGCGCATCGCCGATCGCCGTATTGATCATGGTGTGGTAAATGGCGCGGTCAG
>Ga0210400_10002685_pt1 | contig 16243 bp, 14 predicted proteins | sample IncBWH26MmetaG_FD_155456 | JGI IMG/M metagenome (GOLD analysis project Ga0210400, IMG submission 155456) | Forest soil microbial communities from Barre Woods Harvard Forest LTER site, Petersham, Massachusetts, United States - Inc-BW-H-26-M | ecosystem: Environmental > Terrestrial > Soil >... | reverse complement strand
GCTCGAGGCGCTGCGCATTTCCGCCGAGGTGGTCAACAATCTGCCCATGAAGCGGGCCGTCGAGGATGCGGCATTGCGGGTGCGCGAGGGCGCGCCCATCGGCAAGTCGCTCGCCGCGCGCAAACTGTTCCCGCCCATGATGATCCACCTCATCAGCAGCGGCGAGAGCAGCGGAGAATTGGAGAAGATGCTGGAGCGCGCCGCGACCAATCAGGAACGCGAGATGGACGGTTTGCTGTCGACCATGACCAATCTACTGGGTCCGTTCATGGTCGTGTTCATGGGCGCGGTTGTCATGTTCATCGTGATTGCGCTCCTGCTGCCGATATTCCAGCTCAACGACCTCGTCAAGTAACGGACTGTGCGCTAGTGTGCGGTTGTGTGCACCAGGGTATTGCGCCCGGGCCGTCTTTCCGTTTATAAACCGCGCGTGTCGGGTCAATAAGTCAACCGCAAGCTTCAGTAGCATGAGCGAAAAGCCTGAATCGGATGAATTCGAGGAGGAGGACGCCGAAGATGTCGCGCCCGGCGGCGATGATGTCGACGTCGATCACATCATGCGCGACGTCGAGTCGCAGCGTCGGCGTGCGCCGAAGGGTGCGGAGCCGGCGTGGCGCCGCCTGGAGCGCGTCATGGAAGAGCGGCGCACCGCGGAACTCATGAGCGACTTCGACGACTACGAGATTGGCGACTCGCACGATCATGGTGCAGCGGAATCCGACGAGTTGGAGGGATCCGACGCGCCGGCCCATTCTGAAAAAACGGCGCGCAAGAAAAAGAAAAGCCGCTGACGCGGATTCGCGCAAGTCTCAGATTTCGTTGCGCTTGGCGAATTGGCCGATATGCTCCGCCGCGCGGAATGCCAGCGCCTGAATGGTCATGGTCGGCTGGCCGCGCCCCGAGGTCACAAAACTCGACCCATCGCAGAGAAACAGATTCGGCACGTCATGGGTGCGGTGATACTTGTCGACCACCGACGTCGCGGGATCGTTACCCATGCGGCAGGTACCGAGCAAATGAACTCCCGCTTCGTTCTCCTGCACCTGGTCGCGCCACACCTTCTGCGCACCGGCCGCCTGCATGATCTCGACCTGCCGGTCCTGCAAGAAACGTGCGAAGGCCAGATCGTCCGGATGATCCTGGTAGGTGACCCGCAGGGCGGGAATCCCCCAGGCGTCCTTGAGCGTGGGGTCGATGCTGACGTTGTTGGTTTCGAGCGGCAACGAGGTGGTGTGCCCGGTCGCCACCATGGAGCGCGGAAATGCCTCGATCCGCGCCTTCAGATCCGCGCCCCAGCGCGGCAATTCGCCGCCCTCCGACATCGCCCATAGCGCCGGTTGCGGATTGATGCGGCCGTCGATGCCGCCGCCGCCGTAAAACCCGCGCTTCGGATCGGTGTCATAGAAATCATGCACGATGCGCGTGACCTGCACGCTCTTGTATTCGTTGAGTTCATTTTCGAACACGGCGTGGGCCGCAGCGCCCTGATTGAACATCAGATACTTGCCCACCAAGCCACTCGAATTGGCGAGCCCCTGGGGAAACCCGTTGCTGGTGGAATTGAGCAGCAGGCGCACCGTCTCCGCGCCGTTGGCCGACAAGACCACCGCGCGGGCTTTCTGGAAGCGCTCCCGGCGGTCGGCGTCGAAGTAGTGCACGCCGGTCGTGCGCCCGGCGGCATTGATCGCCACTCGGTAGACATAGCTATGCGCCCGCACTTCGCAGCGGCCGGTCGCCTCCGCCTCGGGAATCATGGTGTAAAGCGAAGAGGACTTCGCGCGCGCCTCGCAGCCGAATCCCATGCAGAAGCCGCAATGCACGCAGGCCGGGCGGCCGCGAAACGGCTGCGACGCAATCGCCATCGGTGCTGGAAACGGGTGCAACCCGAGCTTGCGCGCGCCGCGCTCGAGCAAAACGCCGGAAGACTTCACCGGCAGCGGCGGCATGGGATAGCCCTTGGTGCGCGGCGGATCGAACGGACTGGCATAGGCCAGCCCCGATACGCCCACTTCCCACTCTACCTTCGTGTAGTACGGCTCGAGTTCCTGATAGGTGATCGGCCAATCGGCGAAACCGGTGCCGGGGATGGCACCGAGCACGCTGCGCTCGCGGAAGTCGATCTCGTGAAAACGCCAATAATTCGCCGTAAAGTGGTTGCTGCTCCCGCCGACCAGTCGCGCGTACAGCGCGGGCTGCGTCCCCGTGGGGCCGCCCGGCCTTTGGGCAGGGACGTCGGCACGTTTGCGAAAGGTTTGCGGACTCGACTTGGGATCGACGGTGAGCCCGCTCAAGAAGAAATACTTCAGTTCGTCGTGTTCGAAGTCCGCGGGTGAAAAGCGCGGTCCCTGCTCGAATACCAGCACGCTGAAACCCGCTTGCGACAGTTCCCGCGCCAGCACGCCGCCGGCGGCGCCCGACCCGACCACGGCGAAGTCAACGGTCTCGTTGGCCTTGAAGCGGCGCGCCGTCACGCCGGTTTCCCGGTGGTATAAGGAATGAAGCCGGTGTATTCCCGATCGTAGAAGCCGAACGGGGGTATGAACGCGTGCTGATCCGCAAAACCCATCAGCTTCCATCCGGCGCCGCCGAAATTGCCGCCATATTTCGGCGAGGAGAACATGCCGAGCAGAGTCAGTGTGCGTGTCGTCTCGAAGAACGGTGTGCGATCCACGGTTTTGAGGAACGCGATCTGCGCATCGGACCCGCTCTCGGCAAAGGACCCGGGCGTCGAATTCGAAGCGCGATACGCCGCCCGGAATTGCGTCAGCCCGGCGCGATAGTCCGGTGACGTTGCGGAAAAAAACGTGGCGAGCGCGCGGTCGATGAAATAGACGACGTGCGTTTCGCGCGCGCCCGGCGTTGCGCCGCTCGGCACGATTTGCGCACAGATTGCCTCGACATCGGCCGCCTCGGCCGTATTGAGAAATTCGAAACCCGCCGATTCAGGCCCGGCCGCTGCATCCTCGGCGTGATGCGCGGCGGCCGCAATCGCCGGCCAATGCGCCGCGATCCACACGCTCGATAATAGTCCGCCGCCCGAGAGCAGAAATGAGCGCCTGGAGATATCGTCTTGATCGGCGTCGCTTGAACTCATGCATATCCTCGGGAGCCGTAGGCGTCCATAGTAGCAATAACGGCCGGCGTCAATGGAAATTACGTGAGGTCACGGATAGATCCCCGAGCAGCGCCGACAGATCGATCAAGCGCCGCGCGATGACATGCTGTACGTCGCCTTCGCGCTGCAACGTGCCGTGCACTTCGAGCAGGCGCGACTCAAGGAGCGCGGCGCGCTGTTCGATGGCGACGCGGTTCCACACGATCAGATTCACATGGCCGGTCTCATCTTCCATGGTGACGAAGGTGACGCCGCCCGCACTGCCCGGCCGCTGGCGCGTGATCACCAGGCCCGCGGTGATCACCTTCGTTCCACTTGCGCGCTCCCACAGATCTTGCGTGGGCAGCACGCCGCGCCGCCGCAATTTCTCGCGCAGCAGGCTCAAGGGATGGCGGCGCAGCGTCAGCCCGATGCTGCCGTAATCGGCGACGATGTTCTGACCCTCGCGCGGCGCACGCAGCAGCGGGATGCCCTCCTCCGGCACCGTGGCGGCGGGCAGCAGGGGCAGCGCGCGCTCCACCCCACTGACTTGCCACACTGCACGATACCGGTGTCCCGCGAGACCGGCCAGCGCATCGGCGGCCGCGAGCGCCTCGAGATCGCGTCGATCGAGCTTCGCCCGCTCCGCAAGATCGACGATGGTATCGAAGGCACGTGCCGCGCGCGCGGCGAGCAGCCGAGCCGCGCCCTCGACCGACAGATGCTTCACCAAACGCAGGCCCAAACGCAGCGCCGGGCTGCCGTCGGTTCGCCGTTCGAGCGAGCAATCCCAGCCGCTGATCATCACGTCGACGGCGCGCACTTCCACGCCGTGGGAGCGCGCATCGCGCACCAATTGCGCCGGCGCATAGAACCCCATCGGCTGACTGTTGATGAGTGCCGCGCAAAATGCGGCCGGCTCGTAGTGTTTGAGCCAGGCGGAGCTGTATACGAGGAGAGCAAAGCTCGCGGCGTGCGATTCCGGAAAGCCATACTCACCGAACCCCAATATCTGATTGAATATCTGGTGAGCGAAGCTCTCGGGATAACCCCGCTCACGCATGCCATCGATCAATTGGCGCTGGAACGGCTCCAGGCCGCCCTTGCGCTTCCAGGCCGCCATCGCGCGGCGCAGCCGGTCCGCCTCGCCCGGCGAAAAACCGGCCGCAACGATCGCCAGCTGCATGACTTGCTCTTGAAAAATCGGCACGCCCAGGGTGCGCTTGAGCACCGCCTCGACCTCCTTGCTCGGATACGTCACCGCCTCCTCGCCGCTGCGGCGGCGCAGGTACGGATGCACCATCTCTCCTTGGATCGGACCCGGACGGACGATGGCCACTTCGATCACGAGATCGTAATAATTTTGCGGCCGCAAGCGCGGCAGCATGGACATTTGCGCCCGCGATTCGATTTGAAACACGCCGACGGTGTCGGCGCGGCAAATCATCTCGTACACGGCCTTGTCCTCGCTCGGCACCTTCGCCAGATCGAGTTCGCCGGCAGCCGCGGATGAACCGCCGAATTCGTTGACCAATTGAAACGCCCGCCGCAGTGCGCTCAGCATGCCGAGCCCCAGCACGTCCACTTTCAACAGCCCGAGCGCATCCAGATCGTCCTTGTCCCATTCGATCACCGTACGATCGGGCATCGCCGCGTTCTCGATCGGCACCAGTTCATCCAGACGCCCGCGTGCAATAACGAACCCGCCCACATGCTGCGAAAGATGGCGGGGAAAGCCCAAGATCTCGGCCGCGAGCGCGATCAGGCGCGCAATCACGGGATCCTCGGGATCGAAACCGCTGGCGCGGATGCGCTCGGGATCGATGCGCTGACCATCCCACCATTGCATGCCTCGCGCGAGCTTGTCGACTTGCGCGAGATCCAATCCCAGCGCCTTGCCGACATCCCGCAAAGCGCTGCGCGGACGGTAACAGATGAGGGTGGCCGTCAATGCCGCGCGCTCCCGGCCGTATTTTCCGTAAATGTACTGAATCACTTCTTCGCGCCGCTCATGCTCGAAATCCACGTCGATATCGGGCGGTTCGTTGCGCTCCTTGGAGATGAAGCGCTCGAACAGCATGGCCATGCGCGAGGGATCCACTTCGGTTATCCCCAAGCAATAACAGACGGTGGAGTTGGCGGCGGAACCGCGGCCCTGACAGAGGATGCGTTGCGAGCGGGCGTATTGGACGATATCGTGCACGGTCAGAAAGAACGGCTCGAATTTGAGCTCGGCGATCAAACGCAATTCATGTTCTATATTCTCGCGCACGGCGGCCGGCACGCCTGCGGGCCAGCGCCGCGCGCAGCCGCGCATGGTCAGGGCGCGCAAATGACTCGCGGGGGTGGCGCCGGCGGGCACTATTTCCTCGGGATACTCATAGCGCAACTCATCGAGTTCGAAAGTGCAGCGCTCGGCGATTGCGAGCGTCTGAGCCAGCAATGGCGCGGGGTACAACTCACGCAAGCGCTGCAAGGGCCGCAGACAGCGCTCGCCATTGGGAAATAGTGCATACCCCAAGTCCTGCAGCGGCAACCCCAAGCGGATCGCCGTCAATACGTCTTGGAGGGCACGGCGGCTGCGGCGGTGCATGTGCACGTCGCCCGCAGCCACGCGTGGCACTTCCAAGGCCTCGCCCAGTGCGTCGAGCAGCTGCAAATGACGCAGGTCGAAGCCGCCGGTCAGCAATTCCACGCCCAGCCATAAACGGCCCGCGAATCGTTCGCGCAGCCACCGGCCGTCCGCCTCCTGCCGCTGCGCCGACGGCGTGTCGGAACGCGGCAGCCAGATGATCACGCAGCCGGGGAGAGCATTCTCGAGATCGATGCGCGCCAGCGCGTAGCTGCCCTTGGGGCTTGCGCGGCGCGCGCGGCTGATCAAGCGGCTCATGGCGCCGTAGCTCGCGCGATCGATGGCCAGCACCACGAGTTTCAGCCCGTCGCTGCAGTTAAGCTCCGTGCCGATGATCAACGGCAACCCATGTTGCTTGGCGGCGATGTGGGCGCGCACCACGCCCGCCAGTGAACATTCGTCGGTGAGCGCCAATCCGCGGTAATTCAAGTGCTTGGCCTGGGCGACCAATTCATCGGGATGCGAGGCGCCGCGCAGAAATGAAAAATTACTCAGGGTGTGGAGCTCGACGTACACGACTTAAGCCTTGCGAGTGCCGCGCGTCAGGCGAACATCCCATGCAGATACCAACGCTTGGATTGGCGTTCCTGAAAAACCCACAGCCGTGCGCCCTGAGCGTGAGGTGTGCCGGGTGCTCGACGCGCAATGTAGTAATCGCGCGCCACGCCCTTGCCGTCCCACCAGCCGCTCTCGATGCGCTCAGGGCCTTGCTCCAGAATCAGGCTGTTCGCCAACGGCAGCGGGGCATCGAGTAACCAGACGGGACGCGGCGGCATTTTTTCGGCAACGTGCAAGGTCGGGGTCGGAGGCAATTCTTGGACGCGCCGCCAGGCCGCTTCGGGCCGGTGTTCCGCGATCGAAACGACCCCATATACCGCCTCTTCGCCCAAGCGCGCGCGCAAACGCTCCACCAATTGCGGCAAGCTGTCGCGTCCCCCCGCGCCGGCGCTTAGCCGTCCCGCAAAGACATCGAGCGAGCCGGCCGAAAGCGGCTGCAAGGCACCGGAGATCAATTCCAGATCTCGGACCGGTGCCGCGAGCTCGAGCCTCGTTAATTTTTGGGCAAGCACATCCATCAAACGGCGGCGTTCACTCGTAATGCTCGCCAATCCAAAATGCACATAGGTGGCGGGACCGGCACGGTGGCGCAGCTTCAGTCGCAGGGCCTGCACGCCGGCCTGACGCTCGCACAAAAACCGGGCACAGCGCGCGATCAGCGGTTCGAGCGCCTTTTCCAGATAAACGACATTCTCGATCTCAGTCTCGAAATCACAGCGCGCACGAAAACGTTCACGCGGTACGAACGAGCGACGCGGAGCGAATTGCCGCGCCAATGCAATGTCGAGATCCTGCACCGTTGCCGCACCCAAACGGCGTGCGAGACCGGCGCGCGGCAGGCGCAGCAATTCACCCACCCGCGTCACTCCCATGGCCCGCAACGTTTGCAATCGTTCGCCAGCCCATGCGGTGCAGGCGATTGGCAATTGCGCCAGTCGTCCGGGCAGCATGCCGAGATCCTCGACGTCAGGGTGCGGTTGACCGGGGCGGCCGCTCAAGCCCCGCGCGAGCCAGAGCGCGGCCAAAGTCGATGGGGCCGTGGCACTGTACGCCTGCAGCTCGAGCCCTCGCCAACAGGCATCGATGTCGGCATGCAAACGCTCGAGAGGGCCGAACAGCCGCAGGCTGCCCTTGATTTCCAACAGCAGTGCATTGGGCCGCTCGATGCTGACGCACGAAGTAAATTGTTGCGCATGCATGCAAAGACGCTGCAGCAAGGCGGCGGAATGTTCCTCGGCCAACTGCGGAAACATCACGGCATACCATAGCTGCTTTGCACGCGGCCGGCCGGCTGTTTGCGGCGGCGCTGGCAAGCCGGCTGTCTGCCATGTTCGCGCCGGTGCGGGCGATGCATCCTCGGCAAATAAATCCGCCGTCCGTGATTTCACCGTCCGCGATTTCAAACGACACCCAGCGCAGGGCCGCCCAGATCGACCGGACCGGGCCGGCCGCCTTGCACCTTGAGTAGATCGAGACGCGCCTCGTGCTCACCCTGCGTCATCAGTAAACGCAGGCTGGCGGGTGAAGACTCGAAACGATGCCGCTCGGGACGAAACAGTACACCGAGCGCACCGCCCTCCTCGGCCGCAAGCTTCAACCGCCGCAGCCAGCGATCATCGGTCCCCTTCAACCAGAGGAACACGGCGGCGCAAACACCTGAACCCAAGGCCTGTTCAGCAGCCCACAATGCCTCCGTGGCACTGGCAGGCTGCACCACCAAGAAGTGCTCCAGATCGATTCCCTGCTGCGCTAAGGCAGGCGCATAAGGCTCATGAGGCGGTGCAATCCAGACGAGCCAAGGCGCCTCGCCGGCTCTTCCTTGGCCCGTCTGGCGTTGACATTCCACCAGAGCCGGTAAGAAGAGCTGCACCTCGCCCAAGCCGGCATCGTCCAGCAGCACTTCGATGAGCGACGCCGTCGGCCACCCGCCCCCGGGCAAGCGCGCATCCAGCGAGCTGCAACCGGTGGACCAAACCGGACGAGGAGGGGCAGCCGAGGCGTCTTTTAACCTCCAGACGCGTGCATCGGCCAATAGATCCGCGAGCGCTGATTCTTCACGCGGCATCCACGTCTTTGCCGCGACGAAGCACCCCGACGACCACCCCTTCGATAATCATGGGTTGTTCTTTGAGATCGACACGAATAGGTTCGAAATCGGTATTTTCGGGCAGCAACCAGACGATCGTGCCTTCTTGTCGATAGCGTTTGACGGTGACTTCGTTTTCCAGACGCGCAACCACGATTTGACGATTACGCACCTCGGGCGTGCGGTGCACGGCAACCAGATCGCCATCCAATATGCCGGCATTTTTCATGCTCATACCTCTTACCTTCAGCAGGTAATGCGGCTGGGGTTGGAACAACTGCGGGTCGATCTGATAGCGCGTTTCGATATGCTCTTCGGCCAGGATCGGACGGCCGGCAGCGACCCGTCCGATGAGCGGCAGTCCCAATTGTTCGCGCAGGATGTCCTTGAGTTGGATGCCGCGCGAAGCACCGGGAATCAGATCGATGACGCCCTTGCGCTGCAACGCCCGCAAGTGTTCCTCGGCGGCATTCGGCGACTTGAAGCCCAGCGTGCGCGCGATTTCCGCGCGCGTCGGCGGCATTCCATTTTCCACAATCGCATCCTGGATTAGCCTTAAAATCTGCGTTTGACGAGGAGTAAGGTCCGACATGGATCACCTGTATATGTGGACAGTAACTGTTATTATATACAGTCTTCGGCCGCTGGCAAGTATCCAATGACACTAAAACAAGATCGTTCGCGCGACCGCGTCCTCGGCATGGATCAGCCCATCACGCGGCGCGATTTCCTGAACGGCGTCGCCCTCGGCGCCGCCGCGGCCGCCTCCGGCCCCTTGCTCGCCGCCTCAGCAGAGCCTGCCGGTGCCGGGCCAGGAGCGGCTGCGCTGCCCGCTGCCGCTCAAGACGCCTTTGGCTACTACCCGCCGCTGCTCACCGGCCTGCGCGGCAATCACCCCGGTTCCTTCGAGAACGCCCATGCGCTGCGCGACGGCAAGACCTGGTCCACCGCCACGGATACCGGCGAGGAGTACGACCTCATCGTCGTCGGCGCCGGCTTAAGCGGCCTTGCCGCCGCGCACTTCTACCGCGCACAAGCCGGGGCACAGAGCCGCATCCTCATTCTCGACAATCACGACGATTTCGGCGGTCACGCCAAACGCAACGAATTCAACCTGAGCGGCCGCCTGAACCTATTGAACGGCGGCACTTTGGAAATCGATAGTCCGCGGCCCTACGGCCCGATCGCCGCGGGCTTGTTGACCACGCTCGGCATCGACGTTGTGAAACTTGCCAAAGCGACTCAGAACCTCGAGTTCTATGAAGGCCTCGGCTTGCAGAGCGGCGTATTTTTCGACCAAGAAACGTTCGGCGCCGATAAGCTCGTCGTCGGCCTCGGCCGGATTCCGTTCAAGCAATTTCTGGAGCCGGCGCCGCTGTCCGCGCCCGCGCGCGAAACCATCGTCCAGATCCAAGAAGGCAAGATCGACTACCTGCCGGGCCTGTCGTCCGATGAGAAGAAGCAGCGCCTGTCACGCATGAGTTACGAGGCATTTTTACGCGATCTCGTCCATGCGGATCCCTCCGTACTCGCCTTCTATCACTCGCGCACCATGGGTGAATGGGGAGTCGGCACCGACGCCGTGTCCGCGCTCGACTGTTGGGCTTTCGCCTTTCCCGGATTTCAAGGCATGAACCTGGCGAAGGGTTCGATTCGGCGCATGGGATTCACGCCGGCGGGCTATGCCGATACCGGCGGATCGTACCGCTTACATTTTCCCGACGGCAACGCGACGATCGCGCGTTTGTTGGTCCGAGATCTCCTGCCGCGCGCTGTACCCGGCAACAGCGTCGACGATGTGGTGACGGCACGCGTGAACTATGCGCAACTCGATCGCAGCACGTCGCGAGTTCGCTTGCGATTGAACAGCATCGCCATCCGCGCACGCCATCTCGGCGATCCCAAAGCGGCCGGCCAAGTGGAAGTAACCTACCTGCGCGGCGGTCAAGCGTTCACGGCGCGCGCCCGGAGCACGGTGCTTGCGTGCTACAACATGATGATCCCTTACCTATGCCCGGAACTGCCGGCGGCACAGAAAGACGCGCTCCACAAGCTGGTCAAGACCCCGCTGGTCTATACCAGCGTTGCACTGCGTAACCGGCAGGCATTCGATGCGCTGAAGGTCCACCGCATCCATGCGCCAGGCGGCTATCACACGTACTTTCATTTGAACCCGCACGTCGATATCGGAAACTACCAAAGTCCTAAATCCGCACGCGAACCGATTCTCGTCCACATGGTGCGCACGCCTTGCAAGCCGGGATTACCTGAACACGATCAGAATCGCTCGGGCAGAGCCGAACTATTGAGCACTCCATTCGAGACCTTCGAACGCAACATCCGCGAGCAGCTCGCCCGCACACTGGCGGCGGGAGGTTTCGATCCTGCACGCGACATCACCGCCATCACGGTGAATCGCTGGCCGCATGGCTACGCACCGGAATACAACCCATTGTTCGATCCGGATGTCCCCGAAGCCGAGCGGCCTCATGTCATCGGACGCGCGCAATTCGGCCGCATCGCCATTGCCAATTCCGATTCGGGCGGCGGGGCATACACGGATTCGGCCATCAATCAGGGTCATCGCGCTGTGATCGAATTACTGCGCGGCTAGCGAAATGCCTGTGTTGTGCTGTAAAATTTACATTCGACACTGCATTCTTAATGATGATTTAATTTCTACGAAATGGATTGGGCGAAAATAGTCGCCGACTACAGACAAATAGCGCATTTCAGTTGCAATCGACGCGCGAATTTGGCTTTATGTGCGACTGTGTTGCGACGCAGACAGGCCCGACACCGTGACAAGGGCCGGCTTGCGGCAATACTTCGGACTTTCCGATACGAACGAATTAACCCTAGGGGAATACTTTTATGACATTGACCACCACACTGAAGGCCTCTCTCGCCGTGGCCTGCGTTGTTGCATTCGCAGGTTGCACGGATCTGAAGCCGATCCAAGCCCAGATCGATGAGCTGAAATCAGAGATCAGCAAAAACACCAGCGATGATCAAAGAACGGCTTCGGCGGCGGCAGCGGCTCAAAGCGCCGCTGCGAGCGCCCAGTCTGCCGCATCAGGCGCGCAGAGCACGGCGAATCAGGCGTTGTCGACCGCGCAGTCGAATTCGACGGCCATCGAGGCGATCAACGAGAAGATCGATCGCATGTTCAAGAAGTCAGTGTCGAAGTAAATCGATCATTTGCTTGATCTAAAGCGCCGCGGACAACCGCGGCGTTTTTTTTGCCCGGAGCGATCGATCCGCTCAGTAGCGAATTAGAGCCGAGCCCCAGGTAAATCCGCCGCCGAAAGCCTCCAGCAACAGCAGCTGCCCGCGTTTGACGCGGCCGTCGCGGATGCCCGTATCGAGGGCAAGCGGCACCGACGCCGCAGAGGTGTTGCCCTGGGTATTGATCGTCACGATGACCCGCTCCATCGGCAATTCAAGTCGTTTCGCGATCGCCTCGATGATGCGAATGTTCGCTTGATGAGGAATCAGCCAATCGAGTTGGTCCTTTTTGATGCCGTTGGCACTTAAGGTCTCGGTGACCAATTGCCCGAGCGTATTGACGGCGACCTTGTAGACCTCATTGCCCTTCATCTGTACCCCGGCCTTGCCTTCGCGCACCAATTTGAAGCCCTTGGATACGCCATCCGGGTACAGCAGCAAATCCTTGTACTTGCCGTCGGAGTGCAAGCGCGTGCTGATGATTCCGGGCTCTGCGGACGGGGTCAGCACCACGGCCCCCGCGCCGTCGGCGAATAAAACGCACGTGCCCCGGTCGTTCCAATCGACGATTCGCGTCAGCGTCTCTGCACCGACCACGAGCGCGCATTTGGATTCGCCCAGCCGCACGAATTTGTCGGCCACGCTCAGCGCATAGACGAAGCCGGTGCAGGCCGCCTCCAAACTGAATGCCGGGCAGCCATGAATTCCGAGGCGATCCTGCAACAAAGTGCCGACGTTTGGGAATACCAGGTCCGGTGTCGTCGTGCCGACGCAGATCAAATCGACGTCCGCCGCGGTGACCCCGGCGTCCTGCATCGCACGCCGCGCCGCGTGTTCCGCGAGGTCGGTGGTGGTTTCGCCCTCAGCGGCCACGTGACGCTGTTCGATCCCGGTGCGGGTACGAATCCATTCGTCGCTGGTGTCGACGAGCCCTACGAGATCCGCATTGGTGAGAATCTTCTTGGGCAAATAGCTGCCGGTGCCGGCGATTCGTGCGTACATCGAGTTCCTTCAGGCTCCTTGCGGAGCATGCAACCGCTCGGCGATACGCGCCGGCACGCCATCGCGCGCTTCCAGCACGGCGACCTCGATGGCGCGCTGAAATCCGAACAGATCGGCGCCGCCATGGCTCTTGATGACGATTCCATTCAAACCGATCATGCTTGCACCATTATAACGACGGGGATCGATGCGCGTGCGGAATGCCCCGAGCGCCGGCCGCGCCGCGAGGTAGCCGAGCTTGCGCAGGTGGCTGCGGCTGAACTCCTCGCGCAAGGTGTCGGTGATCAATCGCGCCGCGCCTTCCATGGTCTTGAGCGCCACATTTCCGGTAAATCCGTCGGTCACCACGACGTCGACCTTATCCGAGAAAATATCATCGCCCTCGACGAAACCGACATAATTGATGTCGCCGGCCGCCAACAGATTGTGGGCCGCCTGCACGACTTCATTGCCCTTGATGTCTTCGGTTCCTATGTTCAGCAAACCGACGCGCGGCCGCGGATGGGCGCCTTCCAAATCGGCCGCAAGCACCGATCCCATCACCGCGAACTGTGACAACTGCAGCGGCGTGCAGGAGGCGTTGGCGCCGAGGTCCAGCATGTAGGTGTGTCCGCCGCGCGAAGGGATGAGTGAGACGATGGCCGGCCGTTCGACACCCGGCAGCATCTTCAGCACGAAGTGCGCCGTCGCCATCAATGCACCCGTATTGCCCGCGCTGACGCAGGCATGCGCCACATTGGCCTTTACCAGATCGATGGCGCGGCGCATCGAAGAATCTTTCTTGCGCCGCAATGCCTCGCGCGGATGATCGGTCATCTCGACGACATCGGCCGCAAACAGGCAGGACACGTTGGCGGGGAAGGTGCTCCCCAGTTCGCGCTCCAAATCGGGCTGCCGCCCGATCAGGGTGAAACGCACGTCGCCGAATTCACGCGCTGCCGCGACCGCCGCCGGCACGCAAACGGCAGGCCCGCGGTCGCCGCTCATGGCGTCGATGGCAATGTGGAGCAGCGCGGACACGGTGCGTCAAAAAAGCCCGGGCGGCGCGCGAACCGCCGCCGGCCAGTCGAGGCTTATTCTTCGGCCGCTGCCGCATCCGCCTTGGTCTGAAGCACCTTGCGGCCGCGGTAAAAACCCTCGCGGGAAATTCGATGACGCGAATGGGTCTCTCCGCTCTTGGCGTCGATCGACACCGCGGGTAGCGGCAGCGCGGAGTGAGAGCGATGCATGCCGCGTTTGGAGGGAGTTTTTCTGCTTTTCTGAACTGCCATGAGTGCTATGTCCTATCAAGTTTTCTTCAACAAATCCTGCAACGCGGTGAACGGCCGTGTTCGATCGCCCGACGTATCTTGCCTCTCGTGGTCCGCGGCGTAAGTCGGCGCGCGACCGCAGGATTGCGGTGCATGCATCGCGACGGCCGGCAGGGCCAACAACAACTCTTCCTCGGCCAGATCGCGCAAGCTGACCCGGCCCTCATCCATTACATAAATCTCGCGCTGCGCACCAGCCGCGGCTGCATCGCTGCTGCCCGCAAACTCAATCTCGCTGCCGCCGTTGGCGGCGAAGGCGAATCCTTGCAGGCAGCGCTGACACATCATCTGCGGCGCCGCCTCAATCGAGACTGTGGCGCCCGCCCGCCCCGCACCCAATTTTTCAAATGCGAATCGCGCTCGCACGGAGCCGCGCGCGTCCGCCAGCAAGTCCTTCAAGCGGGGCATTTCAGCGAGCTGATACTCGCGCTCCAAGACCACTGCATCATCGGCCAGGTGCGCGCAATCGACTCGGTCAGGCAAGCCCGGTGCCATGGGCCGCGTATAATAGGGCCGGTTCCGAGCCCTGTCAAAATCAATCGGGTGCAAGTCGTTGTTTTTGAAGTCTCCGCCCGCACTCATTCTGGCTTCGACCTCGATCTACCGGCGCGAGCTGCTGGCACGGCTGCGCCTGCCCTTTACCTGCGTTGCCCCGGGGGTTGACGAGGCGCAGCGGGCCGGCGAGCGGCCGTTCGACTTGGTGCAGAGATTGGCCAGGGCCAAGGCCTCCGCCGTGGCTCTACTACACCCCGGTGCATGGGTAATCGGCTCTGACCAAGTCGCGGTGCGGGCGGACACTGCCGAGGACGAATCCATCCTCGGCAAACCGGGTAACGAGGCGCGCTGCATCGAGCAGTTGCGCAGCTGCTCGGGCCGCGCCGTGTCGTTTCTGACCGCCGTCGCCGTCTTGCGGCACACCGACGGCGTGGCGCAAGAGTTCGTCGATACCACCCAGGTGATGTTCCGCACCCTCGAGGATGCGGCGATCGTGCGTTATGTGGCGCTGGAGGCCCCGTTCGATTGCGCCGGGGGATTCAAGAGCGAGGGACTGGGGATCGCGTTGTGCGATTCGATCGACAGTATGGACCCGAGTGCGCTCATCGGATTGCCCTTGATTCGCTTGAGCGCGGTGCTGCGAAGCGTCGGGTTCGAATTGCCCTGACAGGGCGCCAAAGACCTAGGGGGCCCGCGTGGAAATGCTCCGCCCGCCAAAACGTCGCCAAGAATAAATGAGGCAGCCACCCGGCCGGCCGCCCTGCGCGGCTCAGCGGCCCGCGTCCTTGGGTGCCTTGCGCGCGGTTGCCTTGCGCGGCGGCGCCCGGTCCGCTGGTGCCCGGCGCTTCATCGGGGTAATCGCATCGAGTACCGCGGCCAGTTCGCTGGGTAGCGGTGCGCTGGCGTGAAACGGGACACCGGAACCCGGCCACTCGAAGGCCACCGACTGCGCATGCAAGAAGGTGCGTTTCAAGCCGTGACGTTTGAGTTCGGCATTGCGTTCATGGTCGCCATACTTGTCGTCACCCAGCAACGGATGGCCGGCGAAGGATGCATGGACGCGGATTTGATGGGTCCGTCCCGTGGGGATATCCACTTCCATCAAGGTGGCCAACGCACCGAAGAATTGCACCGGCTTGAACACGCTCACTGAGTCCTTGCCGGCGGCTGCCACCCGCACGTGCCGCTCGCCGTGCTGGCGGTTGTCGGTCGCGAGCGGTGCATCGATGCGCTTGGTGCCCAACTGCCAGCTGCCGGCAACCAGACCCAGATAGGTCTTGTGCATACCGCCGTTGCGGATCAAGGCATGCAGCGCGGTGAGGGTGCTGCGATCGCGCGCAATGAGCAGGCAGCCGCTGGTATCGCGGTCGAGTCGGTGCACCAACTCCAGCGTTTCGCGCGGCCGAGACGCGCGCAACGCTTCGATGACGCCAAAGCTCATGCCGCTGCCGCCGTGGACCGCAACTCCGGCAGGTTTGTCGATCACCAGTAGATGCTTGTCTTGAAAGATGACCGCCCGCTCGATCAACTCCAGCAGGCTGCTCGAGGGCCTCCGCTGGCCGGTGCCCATCTGGTCATCGCCGGCGTCGATACGCACCGGGGGCAGGCGGATCTCGTCGCCCTCCTGGATGCGATATTCGGCCTCGATGCGCTTGCGGTTGACGCGCACTTCACCCTTGCGCAGCAGGCGGTAGACCCTGCTGCGAGGCACGGTTTTGAAATGCCGCATCAGGAAATTGTCGATCCGCTGACCGGCTTCATCCGCAGTGACGGTGCGCAGGATTACGGGAGTCTTCGGCCCGTGAACGCGCTCCGGGACAGCCACATCATTGTTCATG
>Ga0210400_10002684_pt1 | contig 16260 bp, 15 predicted proteins | sample IncBWH26MmetaG_FD_155456 | JGI IMG/M metagenome (GOLD analysis project Ga0210400, IMG submission 155456) | Forest soil microbial communities from Barre Woods Harvard Forest LTER site, Petersham, Massachusetts, United States - Inc-BW-H-26-M | ecosystem: Environmental > Terrestrial > Soil >... | reverse complement strand
GATGCGGACATGTTCGATCCCCGCGTCGCGCAGAAATGGGAATCCGGCGGCGGCGGCATGATGTCCACAATCGGCGACTATGCGCGCTTCACCCAGATGCTACTCAACGGCGGCACGCTGGACGGCAAACGATATCTCAGCCCGAAAACCATCGCCTATATGGGTTCAAACCATATCGGACCGGGATCGGGCATCACGCCAGGTCCGTACTATCTGCCCGGACTTGGCTTCGGTTTCGGCCTAGGTTTCGCGGTTCGCACCGAAGCCGGCGTGAGCCCCGCCGAAGGCTCCGTCGGGGAAATGAACTGGTCCGGCGTCGGCGGCACCACCTTCTGGGTCGATCCGAAGGAAAACATGTTCGTGGTGTTCATGGCGCAAACGGTGTCGCAACGGATGCGGATTCGGGTGGCTCTAAAAAACCTCGTCTATGGAGCCTTTGACCAATAGCCTCAGTTGGCCGGGCGATGTTTATCGCCCGGCGTGTCGACAGCCCTGCGGGCCCCGCCGATGGCTAGCCCGTCGTGACGGCCGTCTCCAGATCCGACGGATCGATGGTCTTGTCGAGATTGGCGTGCAGCCGCTCCTGATCGAGTTCGCCTTCCCACCACGAGACAAACACCGTGGCGATGCCGTTGCCGGTGATGTTGGTGAGCGCGCGGACTTCGCTCATGAACTTGTCCACCGAGAACACGATCGCCATGCCCGGTACCAGCGCCGGATTGACGACCGAGAGCGTCGCCGCCAGCGTGATGAACCCCGCGCCGGTGACGCCGCTGGCCCCTTTCGAGGTCAGCATCGCGACCACCAGGATGGTCAGTTGCTGGCCGAACGTCAGGTCGACGCCAAGCGCCTGCGCGATGAACAGCGTCGCCAGCGTCATGTAGATATTGGTGCCGTCGAGGTTGAACGAGTAGCCGGTGGGCACCACCAGCCCGACCACCGATTTTGAACAGCCAAGCCGCTCGAGCTTCTCCATCAGCTGGGGAAGCGCGCTTTCGGACGAGCTGGTGCCGAGCACGATCAGCAATTCATCCTTGATATAGACGATGAACTTGAAAATATTGAAACCGATCAGGCGCGCGATCAGCCCGAGCACGACGATCACGAACAGCCCGGCCGTCGCATAGAACAAGGCAATCAATCCAACCAGATTGCCGAGCGCTGCCGGCCCGAATTTTCCGATGGTAAAGGCCATCGCGCCAAAGGCGCCGACCGGCGCGGCTTTCATGACGATGGCGATCACGCCGAATACCGCGTGCGAGGTATCGTCGACGAGGTCGCGCAGCCGGTGGCCACGTTCGCCAAGCGCCATCAGTGCAAAGCCGAACAGGATGGCGAACAGCAGCACCTGCAGGATATCGCCGCGCGCCAGTGCGCCGACCACGCTGTCGGGAATGATGTTGAGGACGAAATCGACCGATTTTTGCGCTTCCGCCTGCTTGACGTAGCTTGCGACCGCCGCGGCGTCGGGCTTCGCGGCAAGCCCATGCCCGACCTGAATGAGATTGCCCATCAACAGGCCGAGGATCAGCGCGAATGAGGAGACGATTTCAAAATAGACCAGCGCCTTGACGCCGACGCGGCCGACCTTCCGAGCATCCTGGATGTGCGCAATGCCTGAAACTACCGTGCAAAAGATGATCGGCGCGATCACCATCTTGATCAGCTTGATGAAGCCGTCACCGAGCGCCTTGATCCAGTCATTGGTGGCCAGACCCGGCCATAACCAGCCGACGACCACACCAAGCAGGATGGCTATCAACACCTGAACATAAAGGACTTTGTACCAAGGTTTCGCGGTGCGGGCCGGTGCCTCGGTTACCATCGTTGGCGCCATCAGTCTCACTCTCCCGTCAACTCGGTTCTCGGCCGTCGCTCCTGGCGCGGACCGCCCTGTTACAAAAACCAGCCAAATTCAATTGGGTCGGCAGAGTCAATGGCGCCGTTGCATTTTCCGGCATTTGGATCCGGCGCTCCGGCTCGAATCCGCGACAGTCGCGTCATCCGAGCCATCGCGCGATGCGCGCAACCGCTTCGCGCATTTCGTCGGCCGAACGCGCATAGGAAAACCGGATGAACTGACGGCCGTGAACCGGATCGAAGTCGATACCGGGGGTTGCCGCGACGCGCGCCTGTTCCAGCATCTCACCGGCGAATTTGAAACTGTCGGCGGTGAATTCCGAAACGTCGGCGTAGAGGTAAAACGCGCCGTCGGCAGGCAGGAATTTGGTAAGGCCGGCCCGCGGCAGACCCTCGATCAGAATGCGGCGGTTCTCCAGATAGCCGCGCTTGATCTCTTCCATCTCCTGGCGGCCCTCAAACGCCGCTTCGGCGGCAATCTGCGACAGCGTCGGCACTGAAATGGAGAGATTTTGCTGTAACCGTTCGATCGGCCGCACCAGATGTTCCGGCACCACCATCCAGCCGACCCGCCAGCCGGTCATGCAGAAATATTTCGAGAACGAATTGATCACGAGCGCATGGGGCGACAGCTCCGCCGCCGTCACCGCGGGGAACGCGTAGTCGAGGCCATGATAGATTTCGTCCGAAATGAATCGGATACCGGCGCCTTCCGCCGCCGAAATCAGGCCCGTCAGGGCCTCGCGGGACATCATCGTACCGGTGGGATTGGCGGGGCTTCCGACCAGCACTCCCTTCAATGGGGTCTTGCGATGGGCTGCCAGCAAGGCTTCACCGGTCAGGGCATGCCGGGTTTCGCTGGATGTCTCGATCAGCACCGGTTCACAGCCCAGCGCGGCGAGAATATGGCGATATGGCGGATAGCCGGGTATGGTAACTGCCACCCGATCGCCGGGCTCGAACATGGCGAGAAAGCCCAGGATGAACGCACCGGAGGAGCCCGTGGTGACCACAATCCGCTCGGCGTCCACACCGCAACCGTAGTTCTCGCGGTAGTGGCGGGCGATGCGCCGGCGCAGCGAGGCGGTTCCCAGCGCGGAAGTATAGTCGATCCGCCCGCCGTCGAGTGCGGCATGCGCGGCCATTATGGCCGCTTTCGGCGCCGAGGCCGCCGGTTGTCCCACTTCCATGTGAATGACGTGGCCGCCGGCCGCCTCAATGCGCGCGGCGGCCGCCATCACATCCATCACCATGAACGGCGGAACGTCGCTTCGCCCCGATGCCGTCAGCAGGCCCTTTGCACGGTCTCTCATTGTCGCTTCAAGCATCGATATCTGCTATTTGATACGGCGCCCCAGACTGGCCGCATTCGGCGGTTTGCTAGGGCATATCGCTTATCTGACCGGCCGCCAATCATTAAAGACTGCTCGATGCTGCTCCGCATAGCGCTACGCAAGAAAACATCGAAGTTCACTGCCATTTCCGCCGCGATCACGCTTGCCCTTGCTCCGTCGGCGCTTGCGCAGGAAAAAGAAAAGGGCCCGGCGATACTTCGTGATACCGAGAGCGAGCAATTGCTGCGCGACTACACGCGGCCGATCCTGCGCGTCGCCGGTCTGGAGAAGCAGAACATCCAGGTGACCATCATCAATGAGAGCGTCTTTAACGCCTTTGTCGCCGATGGCCATCGCATTTTCGTGAACTATGGCGCGTTGATGCAATCGGAGACTCCGAACCAGATCATCGGGGTGCTGGCGCACGAGACCGGCCATCTGGCCGGTGGCCATCTGTCCAAACTGCGCGAGCAGGTGGCGGTGGCGCAGACACAGATGGTCATCGCCATGTTGCTGGGCGCCGGCGCGATCGCGGCCGGCGCAAAAGGCAGTTACGGCAATAGCGGTCTGGCCAATGCCGGCGCCGCCGCGCTTTCTGCCCCGCAGGAAGTCATCCGCCGCAACCTGATCTCCTATCAGCGCCAGCAGGAAGAAAACGCCGACCGCGCCGGCGTGAAATTTTTGACCGCGACCGGCCAGTCCGCGAAGGGCATGTACGACACCTTCAAGCGGTTCTCCAATGACAACCTGTTCGCCGCCCACGGGGCTGATCCCTACGTCCAATCGCATCCGATGCCGGCCGAGCGCGTCGCCGCACTGGAGGAAATCGCGCGTACAAGTCCCCATTGGGAAAAGAAAGACGATCCTGCCCTGCAATTGCGCCACGACATGATGCGCGCCAAGATCTCGGCTTTCATGGAGCGGCAGGACACGGTCTATCGGCGCTATCCGCTGTCGAATACCAGCCTTCCGGCGCGCTATGCGCACGCGATCACCACCTATCTGCACGGCGATTTGCACAGCGCGCTCACCCAGATCGACGGGCTGATCCAGGTGCAGCCCAACAACCCGTATTTTTACGAATTGCGCGGCCAGGCGCTATTGGAAGGTGGCAGGCCCGCGGAAGCGATTGCGCCCCTGCGCAAGGCGGTGCAACTTTCGAATAATGCGCCACTCATCGAGATGTTACTTGGGCAAGCGCTGGTAGCGTCTGATAATAAGGCCTACGCTGACGAAGCGATCGGAATTCTTCGGACCGCGGTGGCACGCGAGACCGAGGCGCCGCTCGGCTATTTGCAGCTCGCGATGGCCTATAGCCGAAAGGGAGATTTGGCGGAGGCCGATCTGGCCTCGGCGCAGGCGGCCTATCTTCGCGGCGACAACAAGACCGCGCGCGATCTTGCCTCCCGAGCGAAAACCCGTTTCGCTATCGGCACACCCGGATGGGTCAAGGCCGACGACATTATCACCGCAAAGCCGCCGCCCAAGGGCAACTGAACAAGAGCAACTGAAGTTAGCAATTGGAAATAAGCAACGACAAATAAACCGACCCGGCCTACAAGGTTTTTCGAAAAACCGGTTTTCACAACAACTTGCCCTGAGAAACTCACCCAAGAGGATTCGCCGATGCCTCCCTTCCGCCTAGTCATTCCTGCCCTGTTCGCGCTCGCACTGTGCGTCACGCCGGCTGCATCGGCGGAGAATTTCTCCGATGGCCAGCGCGGGGAGATCGAGACCATCATCAAGAATTATCTGATTTCCCATCCCGAAGTGCTGGAAGAGGCGATGGCCGAACTGACCAAGCGCCAGGCCGCCGCCGAAACCGAGAAACACGAAGCGAGTGTCGCCACCAACGCGGATACGATCTTCAATTCGCCGCGCGGCGTCACGCTCGGCAACCGGGACGGCGACGTCACCTTCGTCGAATTCTTCGACTACAATTGCGGTTATTGCAAACGCGCGATGTCCGACATGCTCGACCTGATGAAGTCAGATTCCAAGCTGAAAGTGGTGCTGAAGGAATTCCCGGTGCTGGGCGAGGGTTCTGTCGAAGCCGCTAAGGTCGCGGTCGCGGTGCGCATGCAGGATCCCGGCGGCAAGAAGTATCTCGACTTTCATCAGAAGCTGCTGGGCGGACGTGGCCCGGCGGACAAGGCGCGCGCGATGGCTGCCGCCAAGGAAGCCGGTCTCGATACCGCCAGGATCGAAAAGGATATCGCGAGCCCGGAAGTGCGCGCCACCATCGAGGAAAATTTCAAGCTCGCCGAAGCGATGGGCATGAACGGCACGCCGAGCTATGTGATCGGCAAGCAGGTGGTGGTCGGCGCGGTCGGTCTTGACGGCCTCAGGGAAAAGATCGGCATCGCCCGTTGCGGCAAGGCGACGTGTTGAGCGACGCCTGCCAGGACTAGCGCCATACATCGATATCGAGGCCGGCCGTTCAGCCGGCCTTTTGTTTTGATAATTCCGTTTTGATAATTCGCAAAAAACGCGATCGTTCATCGCGCATTCAAAAAACAAAATCGAGGGAACCGCAGATATCGGGGAACATCGTGCATCTGCCTTCGTTGTCGGCCGGGCAACGCAAACACGTGAGGAGAAAAATTGCATGATTAATCGTTTGATGATTACCGTGGCCACAGCGGCGCTGATCGCCGGAAGCGGTTTCGCCAATGCGCAGGGAATGAACCGCGAAGCACCGTCAGCGGGTGGCGGTATGCAGCAGAGCGCACCATCATCGGATCGCGGCTCGTCAGCCGCCACACCGATGAATCGCGACAGCACCTCTGATCAGGGCACCAAGTCCACCCAGTCCGATGAAAAGATGCAGCCCCAGAGCGGCAAGACCCAGCATACGCAAGGCGACATGAAGTCCGGAGCCAAAGGCGAGAAATCGGCCCAGGACAATAATAATATGAACAACAACATGAAGGGCGAGAAGCCGAACAGCATGCGCTCGGAAACGAATGAAAAGGGCGCGGCGGGCAAGGACATGAAGGCCGAAGACCGCAACGGCAACATGAACAGGGCCGAAGAGCGCAACGGCAACATGAACAATGCGGAATCGAAGGGAGCAGCCGACAGAGCCCAGACGGTTGGTCAGGCCGGCGCCGGCGCCAAGCTCTCGAGCGAGCAACGTACTAAGATCACCACGGTGATCAGGGATCGACACGTGGCTCCGGTAACCAACGTGAATTTCGCGATCTCGGTCGGCACGCGCGTTCCCCGAGACGTCACCTTCCATCCACTTCCGGCTGAGATCGTGACGATTTATCCAGACTGGCGCGGATATGAATTCATCCTCGTCAGGGACCAGATCGTGGTGGTTGATCCGCGGACCTTCGAGATCGTCGCGGTCCTCGACGCCTGATATCGGTCAAAGTCGCAATCCCGGGGGCGGGCCGAAGGGCCCGCCCCTTTTTCGTTTCCGCCTAATTGCTTTCAGACCAGCCCTGCCCAGTCGCGGCGAGTCGCATCCTTTAACATTGGTTAACGAGCGGTTTCTGCAGGTTCCACGCAGGTTTTTACCAAGTGGATGAAGCATTTGAGGGCAGTCCTGCAGGGCCTTGAGGCTTCCCCTGAGGCCTGTTGTTACCTATAACCGCGCCACCAACCACCACGTTGCCGGGATATGGATGGCCAAGACACCTGCCGAGACAATTTACGTGCTCAACGGTCCCAACCTCAATTTGTTGGGAACCCGCGAGCCCGAAACCTACGGCCATGCCACACTCGCCGATGTCGAGAAGCTCTGCGCGGAGACCTCGGCACAATTCGGCATGACGGCCGATTGCCGGCAGTCCAACCGCGAGGGCGAATTGATCGATTTCATCCATGAGGCGCATGCCAGGAAGGCCGCCGGGATCATCATCAATGCCGGAGGCTATTCACACACCTCGATCGCCTTGCACGATGCTTTGATGGCCGTGCAAATTCCGACCGTCGAAGTGCACATCAGCAACATCCACGCCCGCGAGAGTTTCCGTCATCACTCCTTCACCGCCAGGGCCGCTTTCGCAACGCTGTCCGGCTTCGGCATCGATGGTTACAGGCTCGCCATCTCCGGCCTTGCCGCCAAGATCGGCGTCAGGTCAAAAGCCTGACGCCTCCGCCCTCACCCAGCAGAAAGTTCCGGATCAAGAGCATGGCGCGCCAGCCTGACGATAAAACAGCCGCAAAGTTCACCAGCAGCGACAGCGCGCTTATTCGCGAACTCGCACTTCTGCTGGACGAGACCAGTCTCACCGAGATCGAGATCGAACATGCGGGCTTGCGGCTGCGGGTCGCGCGCAACGTCAGCATCGCGGCATCCATGCCAGCGAGCTTTCAGCCGGCCGCTTCGGTGCCCGCTCCGGCGGCAGCCTCTGTCGCCGTGGCCGACATCGCCAAGCATCCAGGCGTGGTGCCCTCGCCGATGGTCGGCACCGTCTACTGGGCTTCCGAGCCCGGCGCCAAACCATTCATCGAGATCGGCACCAAGGTGTCGGTTGGACAGACGCTGCTGATCATCGAAGCCATGAAGACGATGAACCAGATCCCGTCCCCGCGCGCGGGCACCGTGACGCAAATTCTCGTCGAAGACGGCCAGCCGGTCGAATTCGGCGAACCGCTGGTAATTATTGAGTAAGAAAGCGCGAATAGCGACGGCCGATAGCGAATAGCTTTTGCTGTTACCACTCGTTGTTCGCCATTCGCCGCTTAGGGACCCCATGTTCGACAAAATCCTGATAGCCAACCGCGGCGAGATCGCACTGCGTATTTTGCGCGCGTGCAAGGAACTCGGCATCGCCACCGTTGCGGTGCATTCCACCGCTGACGCCGACGCCATGCATGTGCGGCTGGCCGACGAGAGTGTGTGCATCGGCCCGCCGCCGTCGAAGGACAGCTATCTCAACGTGCCGGCGCTGCTCGCCGCCTGCGAGATTACCGGCGCGGATGCGGTACATCCCGGCTACGGCTTTCTGTCGGAAAACGCCCGTTTTGCCGAAATCCTGGCCGATCACAATCTGCATTTCATCGGGCCGAAGGCCGAACACATCCGTCTGATGGGCGATAAGATAGAGGCCAAGAAGACCGCGAAGCGGCTTGGCATTCCGGTGGTGCCCGGCTCCGACGGTGGCGTCGGTCCTGAGGACGACGCGATGGCAATCGCCCAGGCGATCGGTTTTCCGGTTCTGGTGAAGGCGGCTTCAGGCGGCGGCGGCCGCGGCATGAAGGTCGCGCAGACCGCCGGCGACCTGATGCTGGCGCTTTCCACCGCGGCCAACGAAGCGAAATCCGCGTTCGGCGATGCCTCGGTCTATCTCGAAAAATATCTGCAAAGGCCGCGTCACATTGAAATCCAGGTGCTCGGCGACGGCCGCGGCGGCGCTATTCATCTTGGCGAGCGCGATTGCTCGCTGCAGCGGCGCCATCAAAAAGTCTGGGAAGAAGGTCCCTCGCCCGCGCTCGATGCCGCGGCGCGCGCCAGGATTGGCGCGACGGTCGCAAAGGCGATGCAGGAGATGAAGTATCTCGGCGTCGGCACGATCGAATTCCTGTATGAGGACGGCGAATTCTATTTCATCGAAATGAATACCCGCATCCAGGTCGAACATCCCGTCACCGAGATGATCACCGGGATCGACCTCGTGCTGGAGCAGATCCGCATCGCCGCCGGCGGCGACCTGCCGTTGACGCAGGGTGAAGTCGTCGTCAACGGCCACGCGATCGAATGCCGCGTCAACGCCGAAAACCCCGTGACCTTCCGACCCTCGCCGGGCAAGATTCTGCAATATCATCCGCCGGGCGGCCTCGGCGTGCGGATCGATTCCGCAGTCTATCAGGGCTACGTGATCCCGCCTTATTATGACTCGCTGGTCGGCAAGTTGATCGTTCACGGCAAGACCCGCGGCGAGTGCCTGATGCGGCTGCGCCGGGCACTCGACGAAATGGTGGTGGAAGGTATCGAGACCACGCTGCCGCTGTTCCGGGCTCTGGTTCGGGAACCCGACATCATCGACGGCGACTATCATATCCACTGGCTCGAACAATATCTCGCCGGCCAACCGGCAAATTAATCGCCCTTCGTCGCGCGCCAAAGAACAGACGAGAACCAATGGGAACCAATTGCCATGACAGGCGTTTGGTGCGTCGGGAGGCCTTCCCGTCCGGGGGATTTGCTTGAATTTCGTTACTCGATGGCGTGAGGCTGTTGTGACGCCTGAGGCCACGCGCTGGCGCGCGATTGGGCAAATCCTGCTGCTCACGGCTGGCCTTATCGTGCTGACCTTTATCAGTGCGGGGTCGGTTTATCTGGTGAACCAGGCGCGGGAGGATGCCAGATGGGTCGTCCACACCGTTGAGGTCGAAAACCAGATATTGCTCACCCAATTGCAGATGCGCCGGACCGAAAGCGCGCAACGCGGCTATATCTCGACATTGCTGCCGGATTTCCTGACCGATTTTGACACGGCCGCATCCGCGCTCACGGTAGACTTGGCGCGGCTGCGACAGCTTACCAGCGATAACCCTGTTCAAGGGCACTTGCTCGCCGAGATAATTCCGCTCAGCAATCAGCGGATCGAGGAATTCCGCAAAACCATCGCACTTGCGCGGGCAGAGCACGTCGATGATGCCGCCCGGATCGTGCGCGAAGGCATCGGCCGCGATGCCATGAGCCACATCGACGATCTGGCCAACGAGATGCGTGTGGAAGAGGATCGCCTGTTCGTCCAGCGCACGACCAGCGCCGACCGCAGTCAGTCCCTGGCGGCTTCGATGACCGGTGTGGGTTCCGGGCTGGTTGTCCTTTTGGCCGGCATTTCCATCTTTCTGGTGCGGCGATCCGCACGCGCACGCGACACAGCCGAAGCGCAATTGCGCGACAACAATCTCAATCTGGAGGCCACGGTCGACGCACGCACCGCCGACCTTCGCGAGGCCAATGACGAAATCCAGCGCTTCGCATATATCGTCAGCCACGATCTGCGCTCGCCACTGGTGAACATCATGGGCTTCACCAGCGAACTCGATGAATTGCGCACCGACATTTTCAAGCGGATCGCCACACTTGCCACCGCTTCTGCCTCGCCTGCGCCGGTGGCTGCGGGCGAGATCGAACCCGCCCTCGAGGGCGGGGACAAACAACTGTCGGAGGGTTTTTCAGAGGCGTTGGGATTCATCAAATCGTCGATCGCCAAGATGGATCGGCTGATCACCGCCATCCTCAACCTCACCCGGGAGGGACGGCGCGAATTCGAACCGGTTGAGATCGACACCCGCGAACTGATCGAAAACATCGTTGCCACAGTCGCGCACCAGGCTTCGGAGGCCAAGGCCCAGATTCGCATCGAACCGCTGCCTGCCATCAACAGCGATCGCCTCGCGCTGGAACAGATATTCTCGAATCTGATCGACAACGCGCTCAAATACCTCAAGCCCGGGGTTCCCGGCGATATCACCGTCCGGGGCCGGACAAAGCTGGGTTTTGCGATCTTCGAGATCGCGGACAATGGCCGCGGCATCGATCCCAAGGACCATCAGCGCATTTTCGACTTGTTCCGCCGCGCCGGCGAACAGGACAAGCCGGGACAGGGGATCGGACTTGCCCATGTGCGCGCCCTGGTGCGGCGTCTTGGTGGCACCATGTCGGTGTCGTCGGAACTTCACAACGGCAGCACATTCACGATAGCACTACCCATAGGTTGGAAAGCCGGTAACCGGAACAGGGATCCATGAGTCAGCCAGTCACCATCATCATGATCGAAGACGACGAGGGTCACGCCCGTCTGATCGAGCGCAATATTCGCCGCTCGGGCATCAATAACGAGATCGTGCCATTCACCAACGGTACAGCCGCGCTTAGCTACCTGTTCGGCGGTGACGGCAGTGGCATCGATCACGGAGGCCGGGCGCTGTTGATCCTGCTGGATCTGAATTTACCTGACATGACCGGCATCGACATCTTGCGCCGGGTCAAGGAGAACAAATACCTGAAATGCGCGCCGGTCGTGGTGCTGACCACCACCGACGATTCCCAGGAAATCAAACGCTGCTATGAACTCGGCTGCAATGTCTACATCACCAAGCCGGTGAATTACGAAAGCTTCGCGAACGCCATTCGTCAGCTCGGACTTTTCTTCTCGGTTATCCAGGTTCCACGATCCGCCCCATGAAACCGACGACGCCCACGCTGTTGTATATCGACGATGACGAGGCGCTCGCGCGGCTGGTCGACCGCGGCCTGACGCGGCTGGGCTTCAAGGTCGTCCGTGCGGCGGACGGGAATTGCGGGCTCGAACTGCTCCAGCAAGGCGGCATCGACGTCGTCGCGCTGGATCAGTATATGCCGGGTCTCGACGGCCTCGAAACGCTTGAACGGATATTGGCGATCCCGAATGCCCCGCCGGTGGTGTTCGTCACCGCCTCACAGGACTCGAAGGTCGCCGTCACCGCATTGAAGGCGGGCGCCGCCGACTACCTGGTGAAGGATATCCAGGGCGATTTCGTCCCCCTGCTTCAGGTCGCCATCGATGGCGCATTGCGGCAGGCGCGCATTCAAAAAGCCCGCGACGACGCCGAGGCCGAAGTCCATGCCTCGCGCGACCGCTATGCCGCGCTCGCCGCCGAGCGCGAGGTGCTGCTTCGCGAGGTCAACCACCGCGTCGGCAACAGTCTGCAAATCATCGCGTCGCTATTGCACCTGCAGGCCAATTCAAGCACCGAGGACGACGTAAAGGCCGCGCTGACCAATGCGATGGGTCGGGTCGCCGCCGTGGCGCAGGTTCACCGCCGGCTCTACACCTCGCACGACCTCAAGAGCGTGCTGCTGAACCAGTATCTCGACGCCCTGCTTGAGGATCTCCGAAGGTCCGCCGAGGGCAACCGGATGTCGCGGCTGACATTGAAGTCGGAACCGATCGAAATTGATCCGGACCGCGCGGTCGCCATCGGCATCATCGTCAATGAGCTCGTGATGAACGCGGTGAAATACGCCTATCCCGATGGCGCGGGTCCTATCCACGTCGACCTTCGTGCGCAAGACGACCAGCTCCTGTTATCGATTGCCGACGACGGCGTCGGCCTTAACGTCAAGTCCGATCCGCGTTCCACAGGCATGGGACAGCGCATCGTCACCGCGATGGCGTCCAAGCTCGAGGCCAGCGTCGAGCGCGATCCGGCCCATGCCGGTACCCGGATCGTACTTCGGTTCCGCCGTGCCAATGCCCCCATCGCGGAGAAACCCGTGACCGCGGCGGCAACCTAGCCGCCACCGCCGTCAGCCTGCTATTCTCCCGCGTATGACATCGCGCGACTCCGCCGCTTCCGAAATCACGCCCGAAGTGCTGCTGCGCGCCTATGCCTGCGGCATCTTCCCGATGGCCGAGAGCGCCGACGATCCGACCTTGTTCTGGGTCGAGCCGGAAATGCGCGGCGTGATTCCGCTCGACGGTTTTCGCGTCTCGTCGCGCCTGGCGCGCACGGTGCGCTCCGACGCCTTCACGGTCACCGTCAATAAGGCCTTCAAGGCCGTAATTGCCGGCTGCGCCGCGCCGCAGCCCGGCCGGGACGACACCTGGATCAACAAGCGCATCCGCGATCTCTATCTCGGATTGCACGAACTCGGATATTGCCACAGTGTCGAGGTCTGGGAAGACGACGACCTTGTTGGCGGATTGTACGGCGTCAGCCTCGGCCGAGCCTTCTTCGGCGAGAGCATGTTTCACCGCGCCCGCGACGCTTCGAAAGTGGCGCTGGTGCATCTAGTGGCGCGGTTGATCGCGGGCGGCTTCGATCTGCTCGACACGCAATATGTGACCGAGCACCTGCGCAGCTTTGGCGCGATCGAGATCCCGCGGCGACGTTACACCACCCTGCTCGACAAGGCGATCAAAGGCGAGGCTGATTTCCGGAAATTACCCGTGGATCGTCCGGTCGATGGCGCACGGGCGCTTCAGATCATCGCAGAGCGGGAATGATCGCGTAGCCGCCAATACGTGGAAGAGCGCGTCCCCGCGCGCGTGGCACCGCGCCGCGTCCGGGATCGCAGCAGGATTACTGCCTGAAAATCCCGAACAGGCCACCGGGTTGCTGCGGCGGCGGTTGTGGCTGAGGCGGCGGCGGCTGCTGTAGTTGCGGTTGCTGCGGCGGCGGACGCTGCGCTTGCTGCTTGGGCGCTGGCGGACGCTTCTGGGCGGGCGGCGGCGCTGCCGCGGCCTTTGGCGGATCGGGCTGCGCGGTAACGACGGTGGTGTCAGGGGCTTTGCAGTCGGTGAGCCAGATATCGTAAATCGGATGCTCGACACCGTGCAGACCCGGGCTCGCCGCGAACATCCAGCCCGAAAAAATCCGCTTCACCTCGCCTTGCAGCGTGATCTCATCGACCTCGACAAAGGCGTCGGTGTTGGCGGCTTCGGTGGCCGGACGCGTATAGCAGGCGTCGGTCTTCACGCGCAGCGCGCCGAACTGGACCGTTTCGCCGACGTCTTCGTCGAAATTGATGATACGGCCAGTGATCTTGTCGAGGCCGGAAAAGCTTGCCTTCTTGTTGACGATCTTCTGCGCCGGCGGCTCGGAGACCACCTCGTCGCCGGGCTGCAACGTGGCCGGCGCCTGCGGCACGTTTTTGGGTTGTTGGCGCTGCCCCGGCGCTCCCGGCGCGGGATTGGCGCCGGGCGGAGCCACGGCTACGCCCTGATTTGGCTGTGGGGGCGCCACCGCGATGCCCGGCGCCACGTTTTGTGGAATGACGGTGGTACCCGGCGGCGGCGCCAGAGGCTGCGACTGCACGCTGCCCGGCGCCGGCACGCCCTGCCCCGGGATTGGACGATTGGGTGTTGGCAGCAGCCGGCCCTGCGGCAGCTCCGGCACTTCCTCTTCGTCATCGGGCTGGGGTTGTTGATTGCCGCGGGGAATGTTGCCGGGCGGCCGCGGCGCCGGATCGGAAAAGATATTACCGATCTGCGCACGCGCGGGCGGCGCAAGCGAGATCGTCGTGGCGGCTACCAGAGCCGCAAATCCGGTCAGGGCAATGGTTCGAAACATCTCGCGGCTTTAACAGGCGAATCGGGCTCGCGACATTCTATAGGCTATCGCCGCTCGCAGAGCCCCGGTTAACATGCCGATTACGGCGGGGAAAGGGCGGCTTGCCGCCTTCTCCGGTGACTGGTCAGCCCGCGCCACAAATGAAATAGTACGGCGATAACGGCCGGCGCGCCGCGCGCCAAGCCTCGAAAATCCGGGAATAACCGGAACAGCCAGGGAAACGCCACGCATGCCCGATCGCATTCGTCTCGATGGCAGGGTTGCCGTCGTCACCGGCGCCGCCGGCGTCATTGGCACCGCGACCATGCGGCTGCTGGCCGAGCGCGGTGCGCATATTGTCGCAGTCGACCGTAAGCAGCAGGAATTGCAGACCGCCATCGGGCATCTGCCGGCCTCCGCACGGGCCCTCGCCATCGCAGCCGACGTCACCCGCGAGGACGAGGTCGCCGAATATGTCCGCGCCGCTGTCGGTGCCTTCGGCACCATCGACGTGTTTTACAACAATGCCGGCATCGAAGGTGACATCACACCGATACCGAAATATTCGCTCGAAACCTTCCGCCGCGTGCTCGACGTCAACGTGGTCGGCGTGTTCCTGGGCTTGAAGCATGTGCTGCCGGTGATGCTCAAACAGAACAAGGGCAGCATCATCAACACCGCCTCGATTGCCGGCCTGATCGGCGCCCCCGATATCGCAGCCTATAGCGCCAGCAAGCATGCGGTGATCGGCCTCACCAAAAGCGCCGCGCTGGAATGTGCCGCGACCGGCGTACGCGTGAATTGTGTTTGTCCCGGGCTGATCGACAGCCGGATGCTGAGCGCAATCATCGATGGCCGCAATCCCGGCAATGCGCCTCTTCCGAACGACAAGATCGCCGAGCGGATTCCGGCGCGACGGCTCGGACAGGCTTCGGAAGTCGCGTCCATCGTGGCGTTCCTCGCTTCCGATGAAGCGAGCTATGTCTCGGGCTCCGCCCATACCGTCGATGGCGGACGAACCGCCGGTTAACAATTGTCATTCCGGGATGGGCCGAAGGATCGGCCCGGAATGAAAGTTCCAAACATAACAGGACCACTCATCATGCCCGTCACCCTCGATCCCGACGCCGCCTTCGTCTTCAAGGCCTTTCAGGAAGCCGGCCGGCCCGCTTACGAAACGCTTTCCCCCGCCGAGGCCCGCGAATTCTATTTGCAGGCCCGTCTCGTCACCAATCCCGAACCGCCCGAACTCAAATCGGTGCAGCCGATTGCCATCCCCTCGCCCACCGGTTCGATCCCTGCGCGCCTCTACACGCCGCTAAAACTCCGCAACGCCAGCGATCTCGCCCCCGGCTTGGTGTTTTTCCACGGCGGCGGCTGGGTGATCGGCGATCTCGATACCCATGACGCGGTGTGCCGAAAACTGGCCGACGAAGGTCAGCTCATCGTTGTTTCCGTCGATTATCGACTCGCGCCCGAGCATAAATTCCCGGCCGCCGTAGATGACGCCGTCGCCGCGACAACATGGATCGCCGGCCACGCCAAAGAACTCGGCATCGACGCAACGAGGCTTGTGGTCGGCGGCGACAGCGCCGGCGGAAATCTCGCCGCGGTGGTCGCGATATCAGCGCGCGACGGCGACGGTCCGGCGATCACGGGCCAGGTGCTGATCTATCCGGCGACGGATTTTGCGATGACGCATCCCTCGCACCGCGAGCCGGAGAGCAGCATCCTGCTGACGCATTCGGTCATCCGCTGGTTTCGCGATCATTATCTGAATGGCATATCGGACATCGGCGATTGGCGGGCATCGCCGGCGCGCGCCAAGACATTCGCCGGATTGCCGCCGGCCTATGTCTTGACCGCCGGTGCCGATCCCCTGCGCGACGAGGGCGACGAATATGCCACACGGCTGAAGGAAGCAGGCGTGGCCGTGACCTACCGGACATTTCCCGGCCAATTCCATGGCTTCTTCACCATGGGCAAACTACTGCAACAGGCCAACGTCGCGGCCAACGATATCGGCGTGTGGTTGAAGGCGTTGAATTAGCCCGCAACGGAA
>Ga0210400_10002683_pt1 | contig 16262 bp, 17 predicted proteins | sample IncBWH26MmetaG_FD_155456 | JGI IMG/M metagenome (GOLD analysis project Ga0210400, IMG submission 155456) | Forest soil microbial communities from Barre Woods Harvard Forest LTER site, Petersham, Massachusetts, United States - Inc-BW-H-26-M | ecosystem: Environmental > Terrestrial > Soil >... | reverse complement strand
GAAAGTGTTGGGAAGGGCACGGCTTCAGCCGTGCCGTAATGTGCCACCACTTTCGGCGGCTTTAGCCGCTGAGGCCTGCGCTCGTCCGCACTTGCTCCGGCGTCCATCCCAACTCCCGCAGTTTTCGGATACTCAGCGCAGCATGGCGCTTCGCCAGTCGCACACCGGCATCGTCGCGCACCAGATCGCAGTGATAATAATCCGGCGGCGACAGCCCTAGCGCGCGAAACAGCAGAATCTGCCGCGCCGTGGACTTCAGCAAGTCCGCGCCGCGCACTACCTCCGTGATGTGCATGGCCACGTCGTCGACGACGACCGCCAACTGATATGCCGGCACATCGTCGCGACGCCAAACAATAAAGTCTCCAAAGTCGCGCCCCGCGACAAACCGCTGCGGCCCGAGATGCAAATCAGTAAGACAAATCTCCTCCCCATCAGGAACGCGAAACCGCCAGTTCGCGCCGCCGGGTTTGGCCTGCACCTCTGTCCATGTGGCGACGGTCGCCTCGGCCGTCCCGCGAGACCGAAGGCGAGCGGCCCCCGAAACCGCCGCCGGAGAACTCGCAGGCCGGCATGTCCCTGGATACACCGGCTCATCATCGACATCGTTCGGAGCGCCCGCCGCCACCCCCACATCCTTTCGCGAGCACGTACACGGATAAATCATTCCGCGCTCCCGCAGCATCTCCCAGGCGCGAAGATAATGTTCGCGCCGCTCGCTCTGCGTGTACGGACCCATCGCCCCGCCGCAGTCCGGCCCCTCGTTCCACTCCATCCCCAGCCAGCGCAAATCCTCGATCATCGCCCGAACAAACTCCGGCCGGCAGCGCTGCGAATCCAAATCTTCGTTGCGCAGAATCAGCTGCCCGCGATTTTCTCGCGCGCGCTCCGCCGCAACCCAAAACGTGCGCGCATGGCCCAGATGCAGCAGCCCAGTAGGCGAAGGGGCAAGGCGCCCGCGGTAGATCGGAGCGGAATCGTTGGATGAGAATGCTGTCACGGTTCTCTATGCGATTGCGAGTTGCAGAGGTTGCGCGATGGAATCTGACGCTGCGTATTCGATATGTAGAACTCTCCGCGGCAACTCGTCGTGAGACTTCGATGACGCATGAATGATCAGAGGTCGCATCGCAACCACAGCACCCTTTGGCGCGATGCAATCCACGAGCGCCATGCGAGTTGCAACTTCGTGCACGCTGTCATCAGACAGCAGACCAAGCTTGTGCGTTCCTGGCAAGACACGGAGCGGGCCGTTCTTGGAACTCGAATCGTCCAAGTGAACGCGCAACGCCAGGACTTTGGATAGCGTAGCGGCGGGAGCGTGCGCGTAATGAATTCCTTCCTTTACCGACCAGGGACCCCACCCTGACGTTTCTATTCGGACTCGCAGCGGCAACGCCGTGTCCTGGTGCCACACCACGAGCCAATTCGCTGTCGGTGATTTGTCGAACAGGGTCGCGCGAAACGGAACTGCGTCAGGCCCCAGGACTTGCCGCGCCAACTCGATCATCTGCTGTCCCCTGGCTAACTCGGCAACCGGGGCGAACCGCAAAGCATGCCGGACGCCCGCTCGGCTCCGTTGCGGCGCCAGTTCGCTCATCTCTTGCAGAAGGCGATCAAGGTATTCCGGCGAGAAGCAGCCCGGCAGAATCGCAAACCCGTTTTCGTCGAAAGGTTCGAGCCAATTCACTTTTTCACCGCACGCCAAGACGCGCCGCCGGGCATACGCAATGGCGCGCACACCACCGTGGAAGAGCGGCGCTTTCAGCGCCGCGGCGCGCGCGGGCCCATGGCGGGCTTCAGCCCCCGCGGTCGCGTTCCCGCTGGCCGGGGCGTGGGCCGCCGATTGAGCGCTGGCAGCACCACCGGCGCCACCGCAACTTTCTCTGGCGTGATCTGCAGCATCGATCGTCCGCTCACGTGGATGAAACTCAACTCCCGCGCCGCCAGCAATGCATTAACCGCATCCTTCACCTTCGAGCGCGCGATGAAGTTTCCGAAGAATATTTCCAGGTCGGCCTGTTCGATCGCGATCACGCAATCCAGATATTTCGACAGCAGCGCGGTGAGCGCCTCCTGCACCGACAATCCCACGCCCTCCTTCACCGCCTCGGGCGCCCAACGATACAGCACGTCCCAAACCGAGCCCTCGCTGGCCTTGTAATCCACGCGCGTGATGCGCAGCTTTGACCACAACTCGCCGAGCGCTCCGTCGAGCGCGGGGAACGAAACGCTGCCGCCCAGCACTTCCTGCATTTTCTGTTTCGAGATCGGCCCCTCGCGCGTGATCAATTCAAAGGCATCGCAGGCCAGGGCGGAATACGCAGACCGCGATCCCGCTTTCGGCGCCTGTTTCGGATTGCGTTCGCCGATCAGCGCATAAAAATAAGGGAAGGCCGACGCCGACACCAGGAACCCGTTGTTCTCGTCGAACAGATTGGCTTCGAACGCTGCGCGCTCGCGCAGCAACCGCACCATTAATTCCGTTGCCTCGGCCGCGCGTGGATCTTTGAATGCATGCTGCCATCCTGGCAGCCGATCCCCTGAACCGACGAAAGCGCCAATGAACGTCGGCACCAACAGAGCCGGGCGCTTGGGATACATCAGGCAGAATCCTACTTCCTCCAAGAATGAGCGAGCCTGTTCGTTCGTCTGAATGGGCTTGCCATCGAGGCGCCACTTTTCGCGGCGGAGTTGTTGTAGTTCGAGGTCAGTCATAAACCAGCCATTAGCATTTGGCAGTTAGCATTTAGCCAAAGACGATTCTTGTGGGTATCCAGACCGGTCTCTGCGGCCAAATGCCAAGTGCTAATTGCTAAGTGCCGCTTTCGCTAGATTCTCTTAAACGCCTTCTGAATATCCTTCATAGAGTACCGTAGCACGACTGGGCGTCCGTGCGGGCACGAGTATGGGTGGTCGGTTTTGGCCAGTTCTGTGAGCAGCCACTCCATTTTGTTCTGCTCCAGCGGCATGTTTACTTTGATAGCGGCGTGGCAGGCGATGGAGGCTGCGATGCGGGCGCGAATCTTTTCCAGATTCAGCGATTGCTCCTCGCGGGAAAATTGATCGAGCAACTCGTGCAGCATGTGCTCGACCGCGGATGCTTCGACTCCGGCGGGGGCGACTTTCACGGCCACGCTGCGCGCGCCGAAGGGTTCGGCTTCAAATCCGTTGTGCTGCAGTTCGTCCGCGATCTCTGAAAAGGCGGCCTGCTGCGCGGGAGAAAGTTCCAGCACGATGGGCATCAACAAGCGCTGGCTCTCGACTTTTTGCGCCGCGCGCTGCTTCAGCACGCGTTCAAACAACACGCGCTCATGGGCGACGTGCTGATCGACAATCCACAGGCCGTCTTCGTTCACCGCCAGGATGAAGGAGTTTCGAATCTGCCCCAGCGGGCGGAGTGTGCCCAGCGACGATAGCGTCGGTTCTTCTTCGCTTACATCGAGCGCGGGGGCGCAACCGTTATCAGGAATTGCATCGGCTCCGCGGGCCAAGGAAACTGCAGCGTTCGCCTCCACGGCAATTCCGCCTTCAAACTGAAACCGCTGGGAGATCGGAGGTGGGACCGGCGCCTGCAAAGCGAATCCACTTGCCTCGCCTGGGGCGTGGAGTGGGAATTCCGTCGCAGAAGCCGCGCCATCCGCCGGGTCCCACGCTGCACCGGATGTGAGCACCCCGGGAGTAAGCGCCCCCGGGGTCAATCCCCCCGAGGTCAACGCCTGGCTCGCGGTGGCGTGCGCCCGCATCTCGGTCACAAACTGCGGCACGGGACGCGCCTTCATCAACGCCGCACGCACCGAGTCGCGCACGAAATCGTGCATCACGCTCTGCTGCCGGAAGCGCACTTCGGTTTTCGAGGGATGCACATTCACATCCACCTCGGCCGCAGGCAACTCCAGAAAGAGCAGCACCACGGGATGCACCGTCGGCGGAATAATATTTCGGTAAGCCTCGGTCAGGGCGTGCTGGATCAAGCGGTCGCGAATTGTGCGCCCGTTTACGAAGACGAAAATCGAATTGCGGTTCAGCTTCTGGATTTCGGGCTTCGAGACGAAGCCGTGAATGCGTATCTCGCCGGGATTTTTTTCCGTGACCTCGCCGTCTGAATCATCTTCCTTCCTCCGCCACGGCGGAGGCTGGGGCAATCCCACGCGCTCAAGCGCCTGCCGCGAGGCCACGGGAATCAACTGGTCCAGCGTTTCTTTGCCAAAGACCTGGTACACGCGCTCGCTGTAGCCCGCCACTGGAGGCGCAACCAGCATCGCGTTCGTCGCCGAGTGCAACTCGAAGTGCTTGTCGGGATGCGCCAGTGCATAATGCGTGACCAGCGACGCAATGTGCGATAGCTCGGTCGACTCCGCTTTCAGAAATTTCTTGCGTGCCGGAGTATTGAAGAAAAGATCACGCACCGTGATCGAAGTCCCCAGCGGCAGACCGGCCTCTTCCACGCGAGCAATCTTGCCGCCGTTGATCTCGACCACCGTGCCCGCGGCTTCTTCTTCCGCCCGCGTCTCCAGCCGCAGGCGCGATACCGACGCAATCGAAGGCAGCGCCTCGCCGCGAAATCCCAGAGTGGCGATGCTTAACAAATCTTCCGTGTTCTTGATCTTCGAGGTCGCATGGCGTTCGAAGGCCAGCATGGCGTCGTCGCGCACCATGCCGCATCCATTGTCAGTGATCTGGATCAGCTTCTTGCCGCCCGCTTCCACGCTGATCTTGATACGAGTTGCGCCGGCATCGAGCGAGTTCTCCAGCATCTCCTTGACCACGGAGGCAGGACGCTCCACCACCTCGCCGGCGGCGATCTGGTTGGCAACAGTCTCGGAGAGTACGTGGATGCGGCCCATGGATCAGTGGACAGTGCAGAGTGGCTAGTGGTCAGTTTCGCAGATGGGAGGATGAGAAGGCAAAGCGCGTTGCGGCGATAAATCCCAGGTCTTAAATGGCCTGGCCGGGCACTAAAGACTTTTCGGTTTTTGCCGTTGGTTCTCTTTAGCAACTCCACGGAGAACTATGTGAACAACCTCAGATTGCATCCTCTCGCTGTCATCCTGGCCTTGATGCTGGTGGCCGCTTCTGGGCTATCCGGGCAGGTGAGTGCGCAGGAACGGCTGGCTCGGGCGCTGGCTCTGGAGCAAAACGGGCAGGAGGAACAGGCAATCGCTGCCATCCAGGGACTGCTCGACTCGAAGTCTTTGGAGGCGTTCGAGACCGGTCAGGCCTGGGACGTCTTAGGGCTGGCTTACCAGAATCGGAGAGACTTCTCGTCGGCGCAACATGCCTTCGAACAGTCCCTTCGAATATTGGAGAACATGCCGGCCCACGCCCGGGCCTACGGCATGGCATTGGACAACTTCGGGGAACTTCTGATGGCGCTGGGCCAACCGGAGGAGGCAGGGAGAATCCAGGAGAAGGCGCTGCACGTTTTCGAAAAGACAAACGACCATGCCAGCGTTGCGATTGTGTGCAGCAATCTCGCGGGGCTCGCCTTCAGTCAAAAGCAAGTGCGACGGGGAAGAAAGTATCTGGACCGCGCTCAAAAAGAAGCGCAACTGGCGAGCCTGGATGACGATAACCTAGCGGCGATTTCCTCGATGCGCGGCTGGTTGGGTGTGATGGAGGGCGATGCCGTGGGTGCGGTCGCGGCGTATCAGGTCGCGCTCGATCTGTGGAGGAAGCGGCATGGAGAGCAGCATCCCTTAACTGGATGGGGCTACGTACTGCTGGGCGATGCGAAGGCGGCAGCTGGGGAGTTGACCAGCGCACTGGCAGATATGCGAACTGGCCTGGCAATAATTGAGCGCACCCAGGGACGGCAGGATGAACGTTATCTGACGGCAGAGATTGGCTATGCGGACGTGCTTGAGCGCTCAGGAGCGCGCGCGGAGGCGGCTCAGTTAAAAACCGAAGCCGAACGCGAATTGCAAAAGCTCCATCGCGCACAGTGCGACGGCTGCACGATCAGCGCTGCGGCGTTTCGCTGAAAGGCACCACGGCGAGACACGGGGAGTCCATTTCTCGCGCGCTTTGCACGAGACGTGGGCGGTCTTCGTTAGCAACAAAAATCCCCACTTCTCGCAAAGAACGCGAGAAATGGGGCACCCCAAACCTGAAACCTTTCGCGGCGCCAGCAAAGCCAGGCTCGCCCTGAACAACAAGACAGAATGTGGGCCTCGTCATTTGAGATTTGAGATCGCGACCAGCCTAACCCACGGTCTGCGACGCCGCCTGACGGAAACAACAAAAGGCGCTCCGGGATAAGTGGAGCGCCTCAAGGTTTTTCGTGTTCCCGCGATCTTACTGAACTACGAGCTGGAAGCTGGTCGAGACCGTCGGGGCTCCTGTGGACGTGGCGTTCACGGTGATGGTGTAAGTTCCCTTCGGAGTACCGGGGTTCGAATTACTGCCGTTGCTGCCGCCGCAAGACCCCAGCCACAGCGTCGAGAGTCCTAAGAGTACGATCAGCCCCAGCAGCCGGATGCTGCGCAAAGATCGCAATGACCGCCGCGATCCCGCCGTGAAGACGACGCCTAGCAGTCCCGGCAGCAACAGCGCAAAGACAATCCCCGTGCCATGATTCGGCGCAGCAGGATTCGAGGGCCGCAGCACCGAGGCTGTCGCGGCCGTGGTTGTGATGTGGAAGCTGACCGCTCCGGAAGCATTGATCGACGGAGGGGCGAGGCACGTCGACTCGGTCAGGTTCGCCGGTTCGACGCAGGTGAAGCTGACGGTTCCAGCAAAAGCGCCCTGGAAGGCCACGTTGACCGTGGCGTCGACGGGTGACCCTTGCGGCACATCGAAGCTTGCGACTGTCGGAGTGAGCGTAAAGTCTGGCGGTGCCGGAGCCGAGTTCCATTGGATGGCAAGATTGTTTGCGTCCACGGAGCCCAGACCAGTGACGACGTTGTAACCAGTCGCGGCGTCCGAATTGGAGGCGCTGAAGCCGAAACTTCCGGTCGTACCAGCCGTCCCCGGGCACTGGAGGGCGGTGGGCCACGGGGCTGCAGGCTGGCCGGCTTCGCAGGCAACCTTGTTGTCTCCCGTGGTGGCGGGATGGAAAGCGTTGGGTGCTGTTGCTGCCAGGCCGTAGAGGGTCGGATTGATATTTCCCAAACCGCTGGCGCCCAAGTACTGATTGAGCAAGGCCACGATGCCAGCCATCACCGGCGTCGAGGCCGAGGTTCCGCCCACCAGGGACGGAGTCGGATTTGGAGGATTCGCGGAATCGGTGAGGGCCAGGGCCGCGGCGATTCCATTTACGCAGGTGCTGGCGGTGCTGGTGGAACCGCTAATCCAGGCGCTCTGCGGCGTGCAAAAGATGTACCCGGGAAAGTTCGGCGAAGCCGCGAGAGAAACATCCGGAACGAATCGAGCACCGGCTTGGCCGGAAATAGTTACGTTCTGCCACCAGGGCTTGCCGAAGCCGGAGACGCAGTTCGAGTTGTCGGGACTCTGTTGCGCGCAGTTGCTGGGCCCGCCGCCCGTCGCCACAATGGCGTAGTTCTCCTGGACGCTAGCCGGAGTGGGATAACGGTTGGGATAAACGGAGGAGAGCTCATTATCGTCATTCCATGAGGTCTCGGGAAGGGGCGGATTCTGCGCCGAACCCCCATTGGCTCCGTTGGACGTAGTCCAGAAGGGGCTCAAGAGACCGGCAGGAGTGAGCGCTGTACCGCCCACTGCCGTGACTTCCGGGCTACTCGCCGGATAGCCTACCGCGAGGCCGCCGACCGCAAGGTTGTGCGGGTTGGTGTTAGGATTCGTGCCCCCGTCGCACGCGGCTGCGCCGCTGTCGCCGCTGGAATTCAGGAACGTGATGCCTTCGGTGTTCGACTTCATGAGTTCGACTTCGTCGGACAAGGGGTTTCCCGTCGCGTCCAGAACGAAGTTATCGCCGAACTCGCAGCTGCCATAACTCAAGCTGATCACTGTTTCGCGGAGTGTGGTCTGACTATCGACCGCGTAATACCATGCGTCGGTTACGCCGCCGCTGACGAGGGCGCCTGTGGTGCTGTTAACAATGATCGGCGCGTTGACATAGATGATCTGCGCACCGCGCGCCACTGCCCCCGACCATTCGATGTCAAGATCGGCCTCGGTTATGTCGCCGAACTTCGACAGAGCTCCAGGATCGGGAGCGTTCGGCACGAGAACGTATTGGAAGTTACTGGAGTTGCAGGCAGTGAGTAGACCAGTGGTGGAGCTGCTTGTGCAACCGCTGATCGGTGACAGGCCGAAACCTGCGCGGAAATCGTTGATATCCGCCAGGAAAATGTCCGTCTGGCCAGCGATAACCAGCTTCTGCCCGGTGCCGTCGATCTTGGTCGGGGTAGCGTTATAAAGAGCGTCGATGTCGTACATGGTTGCGATATCACCGGGCGCGAGGAAATTCGAAGGCGCCAACGAGTTTATATTGTTAAGGATGGGGTCGTAATAGTCAGGACGGGCGACGTGAGTCGCACGCGTGTTCCTGGCGGCCATGGGTTTCAGATAGAAGTCGTGGAGCCCGCGCAAGCCGGACACGATCCCCGAAAGCGCCGCGGGAATTCTCGGCGAGTTGGCGTTGGCAACGTGCATTTCGCCGTCCACGTTGTAGCGATGGAACTCGAGTCCAAACGCGTTCTGCATCTGGCTCACAGTGCCACTGAACACAATCCAGTTGCGGCCGTGCGCGACGCTTTGCACCGTGAACCCCTGCGACTTCAGCCATTCCGTCAGCTTCTGCACGTCGCCATGGCTCAGGCCGAAGCGATCAGCCCACTGCTCGGCGGTCAGCCATTTATGGTAGTTCGGCGACCTGCGATCCTGTTGCTCCGCCAGAAGCTGGGTGAGAGCCTTCTGCTGTGCGGCGGTCGGGACGGTTAGCAGGGTGACGTAGCCCAAGCGCAAGGCGGGATCCGCCGGGCCCTGATCGTACTTGGGAAGCGCCTTGTGGTGGACGTTGCCTTTCAGGGTCACGGTCGGGCCGCCGGTCAACGCGCCGGTGATGCGGTCCGGGGCGGCAGCATAGCTTGCGGTGGAGAAAAGGCTGGCAATCAGGAGGACGGGCAACAGAGTAAGGAACAGCAACTTCATGATTCGCATGGATGCTCCGGGCAGATCGGACTACTTACTGTGTATAAGCTTATAACGGGTTACCCCTGCTTCGATCAAGACAGTGGCAAAGAAGGTTGCATGGAAGACAGAAAGTTAACAAACATTCGGTATGTAAACCCAGCGCTTGGAGCTAAGTTGTGCTGAATCGGCAAGGACCTCCGTCCCGCGAAATGCGGGGCGGGTAAGCTCGGTAGTGAGTCATTTTGTCAGCCCTGACGATGAGGCGGTCGAGCCGCGCTCGACGGACAGCCGGGGGCGGCTGTCCCCACATGAGCATACTTAAATTCACCGCTGCCGTATACTGCCCCTGCGAAACTCAGCCGCTCATGACTCCGCCGGACGCCGCCAAATCCCGCCTCGCTTACATCGACTGGGTGCGCGGGCTGGCTTGCGTGCTGATGTTTCAGACCCACTGCTACGATTCCTGGCTCAGCCCGCAGGCCCGGCAGAGCCGCTTTTTCATGTACTCGCAGCTGGGTGGGACGTTTCCGGCTCCGTTGTTTCTGTTTCTGGCGGGAATCTCGTTTGCCCTGGTTACGGAAAAACTCTGGCAAAAGAACCTTCCGCCCTCGCAGATCGCGCGAAAGACGATTTGGCGCGGCGCGGAGATTTTTGGCTACGGACTGCTTTTCCGCCTGCAGGAATATGTAGTCTCCTGGGGCTGGGCACCCAAGAGCGACTTGCTGAGGGTGGACGTGCTCAACACCATCGGGCTATCGATGATGTTATTGGGGGTGATGTGCTGGATCGTAGGTGGAGTGTCGCTTCCTGCAAAACAAACCGGGGGTGCGATGCGGCGCATCCCTTTTGTGGTTTCCGCCATAGGGACTGCCTTGCTGATTTCCTTGCTGACGCCGCCGCTGTGGACTACCTGGCGCCCGACGTGGCTGCCCTGGCCGATTGAGTCCTACGTCGACGGCGTGCATAACCTGGGAGTTCCGCAACAAGGCATCTTCCCCGTCTTTCCGTGGACGGCCTTCGCCTTCGCGGGTCTCGCGGTGGGATTCATCCTGCAAAGCGAATGGGCGCGCACGCAACAGGCGCGGGCATTCTTGGCGCTCGGCCTGGCAGGAGGCGGGCTGATCGAATTCGCCCGCTGGCTTGACGCCCAGCCGCGGCAGTTCTACGCCGTCCAGGATTACTGGCACACCAGCCCCAGCTTCTGGTTGATTCGCCTGGGGATGTTGCTGGTGATTGTGTGCGCGGGCTACGCCTGGTGTCGCTGGGTCATCGGAAAATGGAGTGCAGGCCAGTGGGCCTTCAGCCCGCTCATCCAGCTCGGGCAGGCATCGCTGCTCGTTTATTGGGTGCACATCGAATTCGTCTACGGGCGAGTCTCGATCCTGCCCAAGCGCCGCATGGGAATCGCCGGCGCCTCAGTCGGCCTGCTGGTAATAACGCTCGCCATGCTGGCCCTGGCCTACGCTCGCACCAAGATGAAAGGCCGCGGCAGGGAAGTGATGGCATGGCTGCGTCCGGCGGCGAGCAAGGCCTCTCCGGCGCGGACGTAAATGGGAAGACTCGCCGGACTCAATGTTATCCAGACTCCATTATTCTTTTATTCCTTCTTTGACCTTTGACGGAGCGAATCTCTGTCGTGCCCGGTTCCATTCTTCGGTTGAGAACAGGCGCGGACCCACTTCGATGAGGCGTGGGGTCATGTTAAAGACTGCTACCCGGGTCCAGGGCCTGCCATCCCGCATTCGCAGGCCCTTTTCGTTCAGGTCGCTGACGATGCTCGAATAGGGGAAGTCCTGCACCAGCAACTCCATCATCAGCAGGAGCGTCCGGTTCTCGACGGGATCGATCTCCAGGCGCTGGCAATCCTCCGAGATGCGCAGGCCGTACGGGATATCCTCGTTGAATGCGCCCTGGGTGGGAGCTTCGGACTCGGGCAACTCGCGCCGCCATTCGATCGATACCATTTGCCATCCCGCGGCCGTGCGTTGCGCGATGACTTCGGGGCTGAACGGCCCTGACATAACATCACGAATTCGTTCAAAATGCGCCATGCGAAGCCTCCGTCGTTCCTAGGGGCAACTTGCACTTCACCTGCCAGAATTCGGAAGGGCTGCGGATGTAGCAAGTAGGTTTGCCAACATTGAATTAGCTTCGCTCCCAACGGGTTCGACTGAGACCTCTGCCGTCCACTTGCGGGAATCACTGTTCGCTTTCGGACGCTTGCTACGAGCTACTTGGGAACTTCATCGTCCGCACCCCGCCATAAACTCCACGACTTCGCGCTCGGCCCACCGTCCGTCGTAGGAAAGATGCCCGGCGGCATTTCCATTGTCCTCTCCGCTTCGTTGACCCAGGAACGCGCAGTGGCCTCCGTCATCGGTCTGGACGTAGGTAATGTTGGGATTCTCGGCAATCCGGCGAAGCGTCTCCGGCTGCATCCGGATGAAGGGATCGTTGGCGGCGTGAATGATCAACGCCGGGATGGCAATCTGGTCGACCACGTTGGACGCGGCCGCCCGTGCGTAGTAATCGTCCGCGCCGGCAAATCCGCAGTAGTGCGCGGTGATGCGGTCATCGAACAATCGCAGAGTGGAAATCCCGCGCAGGCGCGAGGCGTCAAACTTTCCCGGAAAAAGGCGCGCCTTGCGGCGAAAGCGCCGGAACAACTGCATCAGGAAGTAATATTCGTAAATTCGGTTAGCCGGTTCATGCAAGGCATCGGCCGAGGCCGCAAGATCCATCGCCGGACAAACCGCTGCGACGGCGCGAAATTGCGCCGGTGCCTTTCTATTTCCATTTCCATTTCTGGCGCGGCCCCACTCTCCCGCGAGTTTCAGCACCAGGTTCCCGCCCATGGAGAATCCGACCAGCGCGAATTGCGAAACGCCATCAGTCTCGATAAGACTCTGCGCCACTGCGGCTATATCTCCCGACAAGCTGGAGTTGTAGAGCGTGGGGGCGAAGTGGTCCATGCCGCCGCAGTTGCGCTGGTTCATGAGCACCACGTTCATCCCGGCCGCCAGCCCGTTGCGCGCCACTCCCCGCATGTACTGCGAATCGGAGGAGCCTTCGAGCCCGTGGACCACGATCAGAGTCAGCGGCTTCGTGCGGCCTTCCGTGGTCCCTCCCTGCTGCCAGTAGCACCAGCACCGAACTTTAATTCCCGGAGCAACTTCGACCAGCCGCTCTTCTGGCGCAGACAGATCAATCCTCCGCGGCAGCAGAAAGCTGGCAATGGTCTGCACATGCCCACCGCCTAGACCCCATCGAGCCCGGAAGGGCGCACGCCCCGTCCACAGGCCAGGTGCCTTCACTTCGTCGATGGGCCTAGAAATGGGAAAATCGGGAATTTGCGAACTCGCCACAAATTGATTCTAATGGAGACTGATCTTACGTAAACCAGATCTGGAGTAAGCCATGCCTATCTTCGAATACATCTGCAAAGAATGTCACCACCAGTTCGAGGCCCTGGTCTACGGCAAACAGAAAGCTGCCTGTCCCAAGTGCCACGCCAGCAAGCTGGAGCCTCAGCTCTCGGTCTTTGCGGTCTCGGCGAAAGGCTCATCTCCGTCGGCGTCAGCGTCGTCATCAGTCGGCGCCTGCGGGTCGTGCGGCGATCCCCGGGGTCCGGGATCCTGTTCCCGCGGTGACTTGAACTAGGGCGAAATGAACTAGATCGTTCGCGGGCTTTCCCGCGAGTCTCCCGCCGGGCAACTTCTCGTTCTGCCACGAGTTCCAACCAGGAAACGGTTCTGGCACGAGCGCGTTCAGCAAAGCCGCGCCCAATAGACGCACGTGGTTCAGCCTAATGGCTCGAAGTGTGGGGATTGAACGCCGAGCGCTGAGAACGCCTCGTCCAGGGTGCGCACGACGGTCAGGCTTGGCCGTTTGCGCTCTCCTACGAGTTGAAACATGCGGGCTATCCCAAACACATGGGTGGCCGGGGCAACGAGGACGCGCGGACGATTCACCGCATCCGGCATGGCCGGTTCCTGACGCGCAAGGTTCCGGATCGTATCGGCGGTTGCGGCAAACTCGGTCACCAATGAGAAGTCAAAAATGCCGGCGTGGGCATCGGTGGCAACGGAGTATTTTGCGATCCCCGTGTAAATTTCCAGCAGCGATTCATCGGTGAGCCGCCCCTCGGGCTGGACCAGCAGAATTTTATTCTCCGCATCAAACTTAAATCGGTGCCCCATCACCCTTGCAACTCCTGCTGGCGGCGTTCGCCGGCCGCGTCTTTGAGTTTATCTGGGCTCGCGCCGGAGCGCAGGATCTTCCATCGGTAACGATTCGTGAGTGACCACGGTCAATTGAACCTTTTCGTTAACATCGTCTACATTTAGGAGTGCCGGTTCGAGTGCAGCAAGCTTCCCCTGCACCTTCTCGCAGCACGTCATCCTGTCTTAATTTGAGGAGTCTTTTTCTGAAACGTCCTAGAGTTCTGCTGGTTGATGACACCCCTGAAATCCTCGCGCTTTGCCGCGAAATATTAGCACCGCACTGTGAAATCGTCGGTACGGCCCCGGACGGAAAATCCGCCATCGCGGCTTACCACATGACCACTCCGGAGGTGGTGGTCCTGGACATCTCCATGCCTGGGCCAAGCGGCATCGAGGTGGCAAAGCGCCTCAGAAGTTCAGGCTGCCAGGCCGCGATTGTCTTTTTCAGCGCAGACACCGAATTCATGATGGCCGCAATGGACGCGGGCGCTTCCGCGTTCGTCAAGAAGGCCCGGATCAGCTCAGATTTGTGGTTTGCCATCCAAGAAGCTCTGGTGGGCCGCGTGTTTGTGTCGATTTCCGATTGAACTCAACCCGTCGACGCCACGGCTGCTACACTCCGTAATCATGCGCGTGAATATCCTCGGCTCCGCTGCTGGCGGAGCTTTTCCCCAGTGGAATTGCGGCTGCCCGAACTGCCGCTCCTTGCGGGCGGGAAACTTCCGCGGCAAGGCCCGCACTCAGGCGCAAGTGGTGGTCAGCAACGACGGCACGTGCTGGTTTCTGCTGGGAGCATCGCCCGACTTGCGCGCGCAGATTGAAGCCACACCTGAACTTCATCCGCGGGATGCCGTGCGGCAGTCGCCCATCGCCGGCGTCGTGCTCGCCAACGCCGATGTCGACCACGCGCTCGGTCTGCTGCTGCTGCGCGAACTGCAGCCACTGAGCGTCTACGCGACTGATTCCGTCCGCCGTATTCTGACTGAAGATAATTCGATGTTCGCCATGCTGCAGCGCGTTCCCGACCGGGTAACGTGGACGGACTTCGCGCCCCAAATTCCGTTCCGGCTGCTCGAACCCTCGGGGCCGGATTCCGGCCTGTGCTGTCGCGCGATCTCGCTAGGCACGCACTACCCGGCTTACGTTTCGGCGCTGCGGCAGGGCGAACTTAATTCCGCGGAAGCATCCTTGGGTTTGATGGTCGAATCGACGTCGGGCAAGCGTCTGGCCTACATGCCCGCCGTTCCGCAGATCGACGACACACTGCTGAAGGAATTTGAATCCGCCGACGTGCTGTTGTTCGACGGCACATTCTGGAGCGACGATGAACTGATTCGCATTCAGGGCAGCGGGCAAACCGCGCGGCAAATGGGGCACGTCCCGGTCTCGTCCGCCGATGGAAGTCTGAGCCGGTTGGCGGGACTGCGCCGTCCACGTAAAATCTATGTGCATATCAACAACACGAATCCCATGCTGAATGAGGCCGGCCCCGAATACGCCCAAGTGCGCGCAGCGGGATGGGAGATCGCGGAGGATGGATGGCAGTTCGACCTATAAATGGAGATGCTAGCGCACAAGACGCGGCCCTGCTCTCCTTCGACGGGTTGCGCGCACATTTGCGCAGTGTGGGCGAGGAGCGCTATCACCACCAGCATCCCTTCCACCTGATGATGCACGAAGGCCGCCTCAGCCGCGGACAGCTCCAGGCCTGGGCTTTGAACCGCTACTACTACCAGAGCAGCATTCCGATCAAGGATTCGATCATCCTGTCGCGCGGCCCTGATCCGGCGTTTCGCCGCGCCTGGCGCAAGCGCGTGGTTGATCACGACGGCGACGACACCCCGAACGGGACGAAGAAAAACGAAGGCGGCATCAAGCGCTGGCTGAAGCTTGCGGAAGCAACGGGACTCAGCGCAGACCAGGTTCGCGCCGGAACTGGGATTCTTCCCGCGACCCGCTTCGCGGTGAATGAATATTTGAATATCGTGCGCAATCGCAGTTTGCTCGAAGCGGTAGCATCCTCGCTGACCGAATTATTTTCGCGCGACCTGATCTCGCTGCGCATGGAGAAGATGCGCCAGCATTATCCGTGGCTCTCGGGCGGATTAGATTATTTCGAAGCCCGGCTGACGCAAGCTCCCGAGGACGCGAAGTTCGCCATCAACTACGTTTACGAGAACGCCAAAACGCGGGCCGAGCAGGAACTGGCGATTCAGGCACTGCGCGACAAATGCGACATTTTATGGGCGCAACTCGACGCGCTCTATTTCGCCTACGTGCAGCCCGGTTGGCCGCCGCCGGGAGCGTTCATGATCGAGGGGGCGTAGCGATGGCTGCACCTACAGATGCCAGCCATCCCCGCCTCGCCGCCGGATGCCGCTGGGGTCCGGAAACTAAAACCGGCACGGGCGAAGAGCGCGTGATCCTCTTCCCCGAGGGCGCTATCAAACTACAGGGCACAGGCCGGCAAGTGCTGGAGCGCTGCGATGGCCAGCGTACTTTCGGAGAGATCATCGCGGAATTGCAGAAACAGTTTGGCGCGGCCGATCCAGCAAAGATTCGCGGCGACATCAGCCAGTTTCTGGAGCAGTTGCAGAAGAAGCGAATTGTTGATTATTAGGCGAAATTCCCCGTCGCCGTGCTATAGTATTACCAGGTAACACCTTGGAACACCCGCATGCCGAAACCCTCCACCACCAGCCTGAAGCTTGATGTCGAGGTGAAGCAGCGCGTGCAGCGGCTTGCCGTTGCCCGGAGCAGGTCGCCGCACTGGCTCATGCGCGAGGCCATCGAAGAATACGTGGAACGCGAAGAGAAGCGCGAGCAATTCCGGCAGGATGCGCTCGCCGCCTGGGCCTACTACCAAGCGACTGGCCTGCACGTCACCGCCGAAGAAGCCGACGCTTGGCTGGCCAAGCTCGAAGCGGGCAAGGATGCCGCTCCTCCGAAATGCCGCGCCTGAAGTGGTCCCAACCGGCGCTG
>Ga0210400_10002681_pt1 | contig 16265 bp, 17 predicted proteins | sample IncBWH26MmetaG_FD_155456 | JGI IMG/M metagenome (GOLD analysis project Ga0210400, IMG submission 155456) | Forest soil microbial communities from Barre Woods Harvard Forest LTER site, Petersham, Massachusetts, United States - Inc-BW-H-26-M | ecosystem: Environmental > Terrestrial > Soil >... | reverse complement strand
CTCAGGCCATGCACATCGAGGATCTGATTGCCGTTGTCGGTGGTGACGCCGGCACGCAGGACCGGGTGGCCGCCGATGGCGGTGAGCCTGCGGGCCACCAGTGCGCGCGCCATGGGTATGACTTCCACCGGCAACGGGAAGGCGCCCAGGGTCGAGACCAGCTTGCTGGCATCGGCAATGCAGACGAAGACCCGGGAGGCGGCCGCAATGATCTTCTCGCGGGTGAGTGCGCCACCGCCGCCCTTGATGAGCTGGCGGGCGGGATTGGTCTCGTCCGCCCCATCGATATACACCGGCAGCTCCCCCACTTCATTGAGGTCCACCACCCGGATGCCGGCTGCCTCGAGGCGTCGGGTGGACTGAGCGGAGCTGGAGACCACGGCCTTCAGCGACCCCGGATCAGCTGCGATGAGATCGATGAACTCATCCACGGTGCTGCCGGTACCGATGCCCACGAGCTCATGGCGAGCCAGCCAGGGAAGGGCGGCCAATGCCGCGCGGCGCTTGTTTTCCAGTGTATTCATCATCGCTCGCGTACTCGCCGCCATCTTCGGATCAGCGTATCCCAGAAACGACTGTGCCCGCTTTCGCGGGCACACAGTCGGTCTTACCTTCGACCCGGGGACGCGGCATTGCTGCCGCGTCCACCGGTTGCAGCTACTTCTTCTTCGCTGCTTTCTTCTTGGCCTTCTTTTTTGCCTTAGCCATGATAGATCTCCAGTTAGGGTTAGTCCGAGGTCGGAGTATACGCACGCGAATTGAAATTACAAGCAAGAAGGAGTAAACGCGCGAGACGCAATACTCAGTTTGTGATGCCGGCGACCATCGAAGTGATGTACTTCCAATGCTCCGCGGCGATGGGCATCACCGATAAACGATTGCCCGGACGCAGCAGCACCATCCCTGAAAGTTCGCGCTTCGCGTGCGCACGCAACTCATCCAGGGTGATCACTCGCGGCAGTCGGCGCACGAGTTTCACGTCCACCAGATACCAGCGAGGATTCTTCGGATCGCTGTCCGGATCATGGTGATGGTGCTTGGGGTCGAAGGCCGTGGCATCGGGGTAGCCGGCCTTCACGATCTCTACGATGCCGGTAATTCCAGGGGTTTCGCAGCTGGAGTGATAGAGGAAAGCCTGGTCGCCGCGCTGCATCTGATCTCGCAGCATGTTGCGGGCCTGGTAGTTGCGCACCCCGTCCCAGGCGGTCCTCTGGCGCGGCGCGCGTGCCAGGTGATCGATGCCGAAACTGTCAGGTTCGGTCTTCAGCAGCCAGTATTGCACTTGATGGGACCCTTCTCGGTGATGACGCGGTTCAGGTGCACATCATGCGGGGCACCCTCGATGAGCGGTACCTGCTGGAAGGAGTAGGCCAGCCCGATGAGCCGCGGGTGCAACCAGTACCTGCGCTGGCGCAGGAAGGCGAAGGCGCGATCGTAGTAGCCGGCCCCCATCCCTAAGCGCATGCCGGTCGCATCGAAGCCCACCAGTGGCACGAACACCAGGTCCAGGTCATGCGCCGACAGGCGTCGCAGCCGTACCGGCTCCATGATCCCAAGATGATTGCGGCGCATCGCACCGCGGGCTTCGACGAACTGCATGCGATGCCGGCGCCGGTCGGTCAGGCGCGGCAGGTAGATGCGGCAGCGGTGCCGGCGCGCCAGGCGCACCAGCGCCGCGGTATCCAGCTCGGAGGGGAGCGGCGCATACACCGCGATGCGCAGGCCGGGGCGCAGATTCAAGCTTTGACGGATGTGATGCGCGACGGCGAGGCCCGCCTGGCGGCGCTGCGCGGGCGCAACGGCCCGGCGCAGCGACTTCAAGCGCTGGCGCAGGGCCGATCGGTCGAGTACCTGCGAATTCAGGGCGTCACCCGCAAGTGCCGGTACGAACCGTTGCTCTCGAACCAGAGCAACAAAGTGGGACGAGCTGAGGGAGGTAAGGCTTTCCGCTCACGAAGTCGGACTTGCACAATTCTGCCCACGAGCCCTATCCCTGGGTGTTTAAATTAAGGTCGAGAGGTAACCCGGCACGAAATCGAACACCGCAGGCGACGCTTGGGGGATTTTACCACGAGGCGGGGTCGGGGCGAGCCACTGCCGATTCCGAGGCTACAGTTCCAGCTGCTGGTTGCGTGCCAGGGCCGCTTCGGCCCGTTCACGTGCCGCGCGCACCCGGGTGACCGCCGAAGTGGTGACCTTGGACTCCTGATCACGAATGCGCAGTAACTCGTTGGCAAGATTCAATGCGGCCATGACGGCGACTCGATCCAGGCCCACCACCTTGCCGGTGTCGCGGATTTCACGCATGCGACCGTTCAGGAACTCCGCGGCATCCAGCAGCGCGGCACGCTCCTCATGGGGGCATGCGACAAAATACTCTTTTTCCAATATACGGACGCTGACCCGCGCCGGTTCCGAACTCATGCGCCGTGCTCCAAGGTCTTCAGGCGACCAATCATGGCTTCGACCCGGCCACGCACCGCCTCATTCTTGTTCAGCAGCGAGGCACGTTCAGTGGAGAGGGTATCGTGGCGCTGTCGCAGTGCACGATTCTCTTCCTGCAATTGCGCGACCTGGGTGGCGAGTTCGTCGACCCGGGACTCAAGTCTGGTGAGCTCGAGATCGAGCTGTGCATTCACTGGGGTGCTCATAGGATCGACTATAGGCATAATCCAAAAGGATGCAAGCCGCCGCCTATGACCATATCCAGCAGGTCCTGAATCAGGCTCATGCCCTGACCGAGGCCGCCGAAGCGCATGGCACATTGTCCGGGTGCCTGTGTTCCACCGTGGCCTACAGCTTCGATGAATGGCTGCTGGAAATACTTCCGGATGGGTCCGCGGATCCGGCGACCACCCAGCTGCTGCTGGAACTGTTCCAGAGCACCAGTGTGGCGCTGCGGGAAGCACAGATGGAATTTGCGCCGCTGCTGCCGGACGATGAGGCGCCCATCGAATCCCGGGCCGCGGCCCTCGGGGCCTGGTGTCAGGGATTTCTCTACGGCCTGGGCACCAGTTCGCTCACCAATGCGACCCTGCTGCCCGGTGACATCGGTGAAGTCGTGCGCGATCTGACCGAAATCACCCACGTTGCCGCCGACAGCGCCGAGAGCCTGGAGTCCAACGAAGGAGCCTACACCGAGCTCGTGGAGTTCGTGCGCGCCGGCGTGCAACTGCTGTTTGATGAACTGGAACCCATGCGCCGGGAAACAACTCGTCCCGAAGGACTATTGCACTGACATGCCACGCCACCCCGCAAAATCCGCTCCCCGGTCCCGGCGCTCGTCCCGGGCGCAAACACCGGCGGCAGCGCCGGCGAAGCTGCTGGCCAAACCCAAGATAATCACCCGCGAGGAATTTGCCCGCCGCCGCCGCCAGCTGATGCGCCTGATGGGGCGCGATGCCATCGCCATCATCCCGGCTGCGCCCGTGCGTCACCGCAACAACGATGTCGAATACGCCTATCGTCAGGACAGTGATTTTCAGTACCTGACCGGATTCGGCGAGCCGGACTCGGTGGCGGTGCTGGTGCCGGGCCGCGAACAGGCCCAGTACGTGCTCTTCGTACGGGATCGGGATCCGGAGCGCGAGACCTGGGACGGACGGCGCGCCGGTACCGAGGGCGCCACCGGCCAGTACGGTGCCGACGATGCCTTCCCGATTACCGACATCGATGAAATCCTCCCCGGCCTGATGGAGAACCGCACGCGGGTGTTCTATGCCATGGGGACCCATCCGGAGTTCGACCAGCGGGTCGTCGGCTGGCTGAATGGCCTGCGTACCCAGGCGCGCCATGGCAAGCATCCGCCCCAGGAGTTCGTGACGCTCGACTACGTGCTGCACGACATGCGCCTCACCAAGTCCCGGGCCGAGCTCGAAGTGATGCGCGAATCCGCGCGGATCGCCAGCGGCGCCCATATCCGCGCCATGCAGGCCTGCCGACCCGGCGGCAGCGAGTTCGGCATCATGGCGGAACTCATGCACGAGTTCCGCCGCCACAATGCCGACACCTCCTATGAGCCCATTGTCGGCGGCGGTGCCAACTCCTGCATCCTGCATTACCGTGAGAACAGCCAACCCCTGAAGAGCGGCGACCTGCTGCTGATCGATGCCGGCTGCGAGTACGGGTACTACGCCTCGGACATCACCCGCACCTTTCCGGTGAATGGCCGGTTCTCGGCGGCGCAGCGGGAGGTCTATGACATCGTGCTGGCGGCGAACGAGGCCGCCATCCGCACGGTCCGGCCCGGCGCATCGTGGAATGATCCCCACGAAGCCGCGGTGCATGTGGTCACCCAGGGCCTGATGAAGCTGGGCCTGCTGAAAGGATCCGTGGCAAGGCTCATCAAGGAAGGCGCCTACCGGCGATTCTTCATGCATCGCACCGGTCACTGGCTGGGGATGGATGTGCATGATGTGGGCGACTACAAGCTCGGCGACGAGTGGCGAATCCTGGAGCCGGGCATGGCGCTGACCATCGAACCGGGCATCTACATCCCCGCCGGACTCAAGGGAGTGCCGCGGCGTTTCGACAACATCGGCATCCGCATCGAGGATGATGTGGTGGTGACCCGTGATGGCGCCGAGGTGCTCACCGCGGCGGCCCCCAAAGACCCGGATGTCATTGAGGCCGTAATGGCCGCGGCCTAAGTTTCCAAGCGAGGCTCAAGTGGAAGAGTTCGACATCGCCATTGTCGGCGGTGGCATGGTCGGCGCCAGTCTCGCTTTGGCTCTCGCAGCGGCCGGGCGGCGCCTCGTGCTGATCGAAGGCGCCAGTCCCGACTCGGGCGCGCATCAAAGCTTCGATGAGCGTACGACCGCGCTGGGCAATGCCAGCCGCCGCATCCTCGAGGCCCTGGGCGTGTGGGATGGGATCGCGGCGCACTGCGGGGTGATCCGCGCCATTCATGTCTCGGATGCGGGACGGCTGGCCTTCGCGCGACTGACGGCGCGCGAGCAGGGCATCGAGGCCTTTGGATTCGTGGTGCCCAACCGGGTGCTGGGCGCGGCCCTGTGGGAGCAGATCCGGCGCACCGACGCCATCAGCGTACGCATGCCGGCGACCGTGGCGTCCCTCACCACGGACACCGAGGGCGTGATGTTGACCCTGGGTGATGCCACGCACACGCGGCTGCGCGCCCGCCTGGCGGTGGCAGCCGATGGTGCGCACTCCGCCGTGCGTCGGGAGGCCGGCATCAGCGCGACCGAGGCCGACTATGGCCAGATCGCCATCGTCGCCAATGTCGCCACGGACCTGCCGCACCAAGGCACGGCCTATGAGCGCTTCACGCCGGCCGGGCCCCTCGCGCTGGTGCCGTTGCGCGATGGCAGCTACACCGTGATATGGGCCCGCACGCCGGCGGGTGCCGCCGAGGCCCTCGGGGCCACGGACGAAGTGTTCCTCACGCTGTTGCAGCAGCACTTCGGCTGGCGGGCCGGAAAGTTCATCCGGGCCGCTGCCCGGGCGAGTTACCCCCTGAAACTCACCCGCAGCGATGCGATCGTGGCCGAACGCACCGTGCTGATCGGCAATGCGGCCCAGTCCCTGCATCCGGTGGCGGGCCAGGGCTTCAACCTGGGATTGCGTGATGCGGCGGCGCTGGCGGAACTGGTGGCGCAGGAGGGCGATCCGGGTGCGCCCGCGCTGCTGCAGAGCTTTGCGCAAGGGCGCGCCGCGGACCGCCGGGGCGTCACCCGCTTCACCGATGGTCTCATCCGCCTGTTCGGCGATTCGCGCGCGCCCGTACGCTGGGCCCGCGATGCCGGTCTGCTGCTCTTTGATCTGCTGCCGCCGGCCAAGAGTGCGCTGGCACGCGTCAGTCTGGGCTTCGGCGGTCGCACGCCGCGACTGGCGCGCGGCCTGCCGCTGCGATGAGCGCGCCGCGGCTGGATGTGCTGGTGGTGGGGGGCGGACCCGTCGGGGCCTGTGTCGCGTCACTGCTGGCACGCGCCGGACACCACGGCCCCGCCTTGACCGTCGGCCTGCTGCAATCGGCCGCGGCGATGCCCGACAGCGCAGCGCCTGCCGCCACCGAACCGGATGCGCGCGTGCTGGCCATCTCGCGCGCCAGCGAAAGAATTCTGCAGGCCGCCGGCGCCTGGACCGCGCTGCAGCCGCAGGCCTGGGCCTACGAGCGCATGCGCATCTGGCATGCGGGCGTGGCCGCGACCGGCGAGGCGGTGCTGCAGTTTGATGCGGCCGAGGTCGGCGAGCGCAATCTGGGCTACATCATCGAGAACCGGCGGGTCACGGCCGCGCTCATGGACTCATTCAGCGCCGCCGGCGGCCAGGTGATCAGTGGCGAGTTGCAGGAGGCGAACCTGGGTGAGGATGGTCTGGTGCACATCCGCTCATCGGCCGGCGAGTTGGCAACGACGCTGATCGTGGGGGCGGACGGCGCGCGCTCTGCCGTACGCACGGCCTTCCGGATACCGGCGCGCACCACCCGCTATGAACAGACGGCCATCGTGGCGCGCCTGATTCCGCAGCGGCCCCACCAGAACACGGCCTGGCAACGCTTCCTGGCGGGCGGCACGCTGGCGCTGTTGCCCCTGGCCGACGGCAGCGTCTGCATCGTCTGGTCGTTGGGCGAAAGCGACGCGCGGGTGTTGCTCGAGGCTGCGACCGGCGATTTTGAAGCGCGCCTGCTGACGGATAGCGACGCGGTGCTGGGCGCCTTGACCCTGGTCGGCCCGCGCCTGGCCTTTCCACTGCACCGGTTGACCGCGGAACGCTACACCGCGCCGCATTGCGCCCTGGTGGGTGATGCGGCGCATGTCGTGCACCCGCTTGCCGGCCAGGGCGTGAACCTGGGATTCATGGACGCGGCCGCCCTGGCACAACTGTGCGTGCAGGCGCGCACTTGCGGGGAGGCATTGGGCGCCCAGCGCACGCTGCGGGCCTATGAGCGCTGGCGCAAGGGCGAGAATCAGCTCATGGAGTTCGCCATCGACGCCTTCAACCGGGTGCTCGCCCAGGGTGTCGGGCCGCTGTCAGCCTTCGCCCGCCGCGCCCTGGTGATGACCAATCGCAGCGCGCTGCTGAAACGATTCTTCATCGGCCATGCGCTGGGGCAGCCGCCGGATCTTACAGCCTGGGAATCTGATCGAGCTTGGCAGCGCAGATGAAATCGTTCTCGGACAGTCCGCCGATGGCGTGCGTGCTGTAGCGAACCCGGCAGACGCTGTAGCCGACTTCGAGGTCCGGGTGGTGATCTTCGATATTGGCCACATGCGCCACCGCATTGACGAAGCTCATGGTGCGATAGAAATCGCGGAACGTGAACTCGCGCCGCAGGCTGGCGGCGTCATCGTCCAGGGTCCAGGCCGGGTCCAGCCGCAGCAGCAATTCATCGGCGGCGGCGCGCGTGAGCGGCGCCACGCCGCCTTCGCAGGGTTCGCAGCGTCGTTGTGCGAGGTCAGTCATGCCGTGCGGCGTTACGAGGCCGGTCGCGGCGTGAACTTGCGGGCGACGTACTGCTCCACCAGCTCCTGGAATTCTTCGGCAATGCGTTCGCCCTTGAGGGTCACGGTCTTCGCGCCATCCTCGTACACGGGGGCGACCGGGCGTTCACCGGTGCCCGGCAGGCTGATCCCCAAGCTGGCATGCTTGCTTTCGCCGGGCCCATTGACGACGCAGCCCATGACGGCGACGGTCATCTCCTCGACGCCTTCATAACCGCGGCGCCATTCCGGCATCCGATGCCGGATATGCGATTGGATGCGCTGCGCGAGTTCCTGGAAGTAGGTGCTGGTGGTGCGGCCGCAGCCCGGGCAGGCAATCACCATGGGCGTAAAGGACCGCAGGCCATTGGTCTGGAGGATTTCCTGCGCGACGATCACTTCCTGCGAACGATCGCCATTGGGCTCAGGCGTCAAGGACACCCGGATGGTGTCGCCGATTCCCTGCTGCAGCAGCACCGACATGCCGGCCGTGGAGGCCACGATGCCCTTCGATCCCATGCCGGCCTCGGTGAGGCCCAGGTGCAGCGGAAAGTCGCAGCGCGCGGCCAGGTCCGAGTAGATGGCGATGAGATCCTGGACCCCGGAGACCTTCGCGGACAGGATGATGCGATCCTTCGGCAGGCCGACCTCCATGGCGCGTTCGGCGCTGGACAGCGCCGAGGCCACCACGGCCTGGCGCATGACATCGCGCGCATCCAGGGGTTCGGGCCGGGCCGAGTTCTCGTCCATCATTTTCGTCAGCAGGTCCTGGTCCAGACTCCCCCAGTTGACGCCGATGCGCACCGGCTTGTCGTGCCGGCAGGCCATTTCAATCATTTCCGCGAACTGCGGGTCGCGCTTGGTGCCGCGGCCGACATTGCCGGGATTGATGCGGTACTTGGCCAGCGCCGTGGCACAACCGGGATATTCCCGAAGCAGCTTATGTCCATTGAAATGGAAGTCACCGATCAGCGGAACAGTGACGCCCAGCTGATCCAGGCGCTCACGGATGGGCGCCACGGCCGCCGCGGCCTCCGCCGAGTTCACCGTCAGGCGCACCAGTTCGGAGCCGGCGCGGGCCAGGGAGCGGACCTGTTCAACGGTGCCGGGGATATCGGCCGTGTCGGTGTTGGTCATCGACTGGACGACAATAGGATTGGAGCCGCCGACGCGGATTCCCCCAACGGTGGTTACGAGCGATTTGCGACGTGGATGCGACATGAGTGCATTGTACCGCTTAACATGAGACCGAAATAACCATCAGGAAGTCCATGTCCGTCCCCGAATCGCTGCCGCGCGAGAAGCCGGTTGGCCTGACCCGCATACTCAGGGCTGCCGGGGCCAGCTGGAAGGGCCTGCGGGGCGCCTATCGCGGGGAGGCGGCTTTTCGCCAGGAACTGGCCCTGAGCGTCCTGGTCATACCCTTGGGCCTGTGGCTGGGTCGCACCGGCGTGGAGCGGGCCCTGCTGGTAGCCCCCATGCTGCTGGTCCTCATTGTCGAATTGCTGAACAGCGCCGTGGAGGCCACGGTGGATCGGATCGGCCTGGAACGGCATGTGCTGGCGGGACTCGCCAAGGACATCGGGTCAGCGGCCGTATTAATGTCCTTTGTATTGTTGGGGGTGGTGTGGCTGCTGGTACTGACGAGTCATTCATGACACATGGTCGCTGCTCCTGGGCGCTCCCGCTGCTGGCCTGCGCCTGGCTGCTGCCCGCAGCGGCGCAAGCCGCGCCGGATGCCGTCAAGCCTGATCCGCATGGCGCGCCGGCGGCCCAGCCGGCGACGCTGGCCCGGCAGGCCACCGCGGCCGAGGGCAATCCGGACTGGTCCGGCACGCTGGAGCGAATCGTCGGCAGCGTGGTCGCCATCAACATCGATGAGGTGCGCGCCTTCGATACCGAATGGAATGCGACCGCCCAGGCCACCGGCTTCGTGGTCGACGCCGAGCGCGGCCTGATCCTCACCAACCGCCATGTGGTGACGCCCGGGCCCGTGACGGCCGAGGCCACGTTCCTGAATCGCGAAGAAGTGCAGCTGTATCCGGTGTACCGCGATCCGGTGCACGACTTCGGCCTGTATCACTACGATCCCTCGAAACTGCACTTCATCAAGCCGAAGGCCCTGCCGCTGTATCCCGAAGGCGCCAAGGTCGGTACCGAGATTCGCGTCATCGGCAACAACGCCGGTGAGCAGCTGTCGATTCTCGCCGGCACCCTGGCGCGGCTGGACCGCGATGCGCCGGTCTATGGCGCCTACAAATACAACGACTTCAATACCTTCTATCTGCAGGCGGCATCGGGCACCTCGGGGGGCTCCTCGGGCTCGCCGGTGGTCGACATCCGCGGCCGCGTGATCGCCCTGAACGCCGGCGGTGCCAATGGCGCGGCGTCGAGCTTCTATCTGCCGCTGGGACGGGTGCGCCGCGCGCTGGAACTGATTCAGCAGGGCAAGCCGGTGACCCGCGGCACGCTCTCCACCGACTTCGGCTACACACCGTATGATGAACTGGAGCGCCTCGGGCTGACCGCGGCCACCGAGAGTGCGGTGCGCGGCGCCTTTCCGACCCTCACCGGCATGCTGGTGGTGAGCAAGGTACTGCCCGGCTCCCCCAGCAGCGGCGTGCTGCAGCCCGGGGACATCCTGGTGCGAGTCAACGGCCGCTATGTCACGCAGTTTGAACCGCTGGAAGCGCTGCTGGACGACAATGTCGGCAGTACGGTGGACCTGTCGCTGGAACGCGGCGGCCAGAACATCAGCGCGAAACTGCCCATCACGGATCTGCATGCGATCACGCCGGACTCCTATCTGCAGTTCGGCGATGGGGTGCTCAATACCCTCTCCTATGAATTGGCCCGCCAGTTCAATGTCCCGGTCAAGGGCGTGTACGTGGCCAATCCCGGCTACGCGCTGGGCGCAGCCGGCATCGCCCGCGGCTCGGTGATCGTGGCGATGAATTCCACGCCGGTGAACAATCTCGATGACCTGCAGAAGATCCTCAACACTCTGGGGGACGGGGCGCGTGCCACGGTGCGCTACTTCTCCTTGGATGATCCGCACAGCACCCAGCTGCGGTCATTCCGCATGGACCGGCGCTGGTTCCTGTCGGGGCGTTGCAATCGCGATGACCATGTGGGGCTGTGGAACTGCACCGACCTGCCGGTCGTGGCGCCCGCGCCGCCGCCGGCGCCGGCCGGCACGCCGCTGCCCACCTATACCGAGCCGCGGCTGAAGAAGCTGACGGCCTCGCTGGCCTTCGTCACCTACGACATGCCGTATTCGGTGTCGGGTGTCACGGAGACCAGCTTCCATGGCACCGGCCTCGTGGTCGATGCCGCGCGCGGCCTGGTCGTGGTGGACCGCAACACGGTCCCGGTGTCCGTGGGCAATGTCGAGATCACCTTCGCCGGCACCATCCAGGTGCCGGGCCGCGTGGTGTATGTGAACCCGCTGCACAATCTTTCGGTGGTGGCTTACGACCCGGCACTGATCGGCGACACGCCGGTGAAGAGTGCGTCGCTGGCCCCGGGCGGGCTGCATGAGGGCAATCCGGTGTGGGTCGTGGGATTGAGTGCCGATGGCGAGCCGCATACCCGCGCCACCCAGATTGCCGGCGTTGATCCTCTGGCGTTGCCGTTGTCGCGCTCCATGCGCTTCCGCGACACCAACCTGGATGTCGCGCAGCTGGTGAATCCGCCGCTGGACTATGACGGTGTGCTGTCGAATGAGGCCGGAGAGGTCGTGGGTCTGTGGTCCAGCTATGCGGTGGATAGCGGCCGCGACCTGGCGCAGGAAAACCGCGGCGTGCCCATCGATGTGGTGGCCACCATGCTCGAGCACATTCATGCCGGTACGCCGCTGCACAGCCTGGAGACCGAGTTGATTCCCATGCAGCTGGCGGATGCGCGGCAGCTGGGGCTGTCGGATGAATGGTTGAAGAAACTGGAACTGCACGACGGCACCGAGCGCCAGGCGCTGATGGTGGTGCGACTGGTGGGCGGTTCAAACGCCGCGAAGCTCCTGCAGCAGGGCGACATCCTGCTCGCCATCGACGGCCGCACCGTGACCCATTTCGATGAGGTGGAGCACGCCGTGGCCGATGTGCCCACCGTCAAGGTGACCGTGTGGCGGGCGGGTGCGCCGGTACAACTGACGGTGCAGACCGCGGCGCTGAACGGCCAGGACATCAACCGGGTGGTGCAATGGGCTGGCGCCACGCTCCAGGCTCCGCAACGGCCCATCGCGGCCCAGCGGGGCATTGCGACGGATGGTGTCTACGTCGCCTTCTTTACTTATGGTTCCCCGGCGGCGCGCTATGGCCTGTATCCCGGGCGGCGGATCGTCGAAGTGGACGGTGTGCCGACGCCGGACCTGGACGCTTTCATCAAGGCGGTCAGCGGCCGGCCGGACCGGGCCTCCCTGCGGCTGAAGACCCTGAACTGGAATGAGGCGGCCGAGGTCATCACCCTCAAGCTCGACAAGCACTACTTCCCGGCCTATGAGGTGCGGCGCACCCCCGCGGATTGGGACCGGCAGCTCCTGGAGTAGCGGGCGCGCAACATACTAGACAGGGGTCCGACCCCAAGCCTTGGTAGAATTCGCCCATGGTGAAAGTCGTCCGGGCGAGTCAGGTTGACATTGAAGCTGCCGTGCAGGCGTTGCGCGACGGTGATCTGGTCGCGTTTCCGACCGAGACGGTCTATGGGCTGGGGGCGAACGCGCAGAACCCCGCGGCCGTGCGCAAGATCTTCGAGGCCAAGGGGCGCCCCACGAGTCACCCGGTGATCGTGCACCTGGACAGCCCCAAGTACCTGCATCGCTGGGTTGCCGAGGTGCCGGCCGCGGCCGCCAAACTGGCCGAGCGTTTCTGGCCGGGTCCCATGACGCTGGTGATGCCGCGGGCCGCCCATGTCCACGACATCGTCACGGGCGGTCAGGACACGGTGGCCATCCGGGTGCCTTCCCATCCGATGGCCCAGCAGCTGCTGACGGCGTTCGGTGGCGGCATTGCCGCCCCTTCCGCCAACCGCTTCGGTCGCCTGAGCCCCACCCGGGCCGAACATGTGCGCGATGAACTGGGTGATGCCGTGCGGCTGGTGCTGGACGGCGGGGAAAGCCAGATCGGCCTGGAATCCACCATCGTCGCCTGCCAGGGCGACCGGGTGCGGTTGCTGCGACCCGGCGCCGTGACCGCCAGCCAGCTGCGTGAGGTGGCCCCGGATCTGATCGTTGGCGCGGATGCCTTCAGCTCCCGCGTGCCCGGGAGTCTGCCCTCGCACTACGCGCCGACGACGCCCATGAGTGTCGTGCCGTCCGGCGAAATCGATGCGCAGGCGGCGGCGGCCTCCAGCGGCGGCAAGCGCATCGCCGTGCTGGCGCAGCGCCTGCCATTGAAGTCGCATGCCTACGTGACCTGGGTGAATGCCGGGCGCCGTCCCGATCAATACGCCCATGACCTGTATGCGAATCTGCGCGCCCTGGACACCGCGGGCTGCCAGCAGATCCTGGTTCAGGATGTGCCGGAGGACGAACGCTGGGATGCCGTGCGCGATCGGTTGCTGCGCGCCGCCACCCGGGTCACCGAAGGTGACGAGACCGGCGCGAACGCCGTGCTGCCATAGCTCATGTCGACCCGATCGCGCACGACGCGCTTTGTGGACCCGTTTCAACCCGCGCAGATCCGCCGCCTCGTGGCCGAGTTCGGCTCGCCGCTGCTGATCATCGACTGCGAACGGGTCCGCGTGCAGCTGCGGAAACTGAAGAAGGCGCTGCCGGATGTCGACCTGCACTATGCCCTCAAACCCCTGCCGCATCCGGCGGTGGTGCAGGTGGTGCTGGAGGCGGGCGGCTATCTGGATCTTGCGACCACCGGGGAGGTGCAGCTGGTCCAGGGGCTGGGCGCCAGCCCCGAGCGCTGCATCCATACCCATCCCATCAAACGCGCCCAGGACATCCGCAACGCCATGGAATTCGGCGTGCGCACCTTCGTGGCCGACAATCCGGATGAAGTGCGCAAGTTCGCCCGCCTCGGGGACCGCGCGCGGCTGCTGCTGCGGGTCTCCTTCCGCAGTCCCGGGGCCGTGTGCGATCTGTCGCGCAAGTTCGGCTGCGATCCGGAGCACTTCCTCGAGCTGGCGCGTCAGGCCGCCGCGCTGGGCGTGGATGTCCAGGGCGTTTCCTTCCACGTCGGCTCACAGGCGGCCGATCCGGCCAAGCATGTCGAGGCCATCGAGGCCTGCACCCGCCTCATGGCCGCGGCCCGGCGCGAGAAGCTCGGCACCCTGGACACCCTGGATATCGGCGGCGGCTTCCCGATCGACTACGGCGCGCCGGTACCGGACATCGCGCGCTTCTGCGCCCCCATCCGCCAGCAGCTGGCGAAGTTACCGAAGCGCATCCGGGTCATCGCCGAGCCGGGCCGCTTCATCGCCGGTCCCGCCGCCATCGGCGTCGCGAGCGTCATGGGGCGCGCCCAGCGCGAGGGTCACTGGTGGTACTACCTGGACGACGGCCTGTACGGCTCCTACAGCGGCCAGCTGTATGACCATGCCCGCTATCCGGTGGAGCCGCTGCGGGATGGCTCGCACCGCCTGCCCTCGGTGCTGGCCGGCCCGACCTGCGACAGCATCGATGTGATCGCCGAGAACCTGATGCTGCCGAAGCTCGAGATCGGCGATCTGATCGTCGGACGCGCCATGGGGGCCTACACCTGGGCCAGCGCCTCGGAATTCAATTTCTTTCCCCGCGCCACGGTGGTGTCCGTGAACATGACGGCCAGTGACCCGGGAACGGTGATCCCGGTCCCGCGCTAGGAGCCGCCAAGATCTTGATCCGCGACATCGTCTTCGACATCGGCCGGGTGATCGTCGATATCCATCCGGAGCGCATGCTCGAGTTCCTGGCCAGTCGCGGCGCGCCGCGGCTGGATCTGCACGCCACCCTGGAGCGGGTCGGACTCAACGACCATGAAACCGGTCGCATCGACGGCGCCGGCCTGCTCGAGCGCTTCCGGACCCTGGCGCCGCAGGCGACTCACTCTGAACTGCGGGAACAGTGGCTGGACATGTTCGCTCCGCACGCCGACATGATTCAGCTGGCGCACTGGATCGCGCCGCATCACGGCGTGTACCTGCTGTCGAATATCGGGCACCTGCACTGGGAGCACCTGGTGGACCGGCACGGGATTGCTGGCATTGGCCATGGCGCACTGACATCCTTCCACGCCGGGGTCATGAAACCGGATACCGCCATCTATGCGCAGGCCGAGCAGAAATTTGCGCTGACCCCGGCCAGGACCGTATTTGTGGATGATCGTCCGGAGAACATCGAAGCGGCCCGCGCACGGGGTTGGCATGGCATCGTCCACCGCAATTTCAATGACACACGCCAGGCGCTGCTGCGCCTCGGGGTCGAGGCAGCGCGATGAAGAGTGAAAAACCTGAAACCCTGACCGCGATCCACCACCAGGTCGTGGCCGCCCGCGAGGGCAAGGATCCCCGCGTCGTCGCACGCCTGTTCTCCGGCTGGGTCATTTTCGGGGAGCGCCAGTTCGTGCGCGGCTATGTGCTCTTGCTGTCGGATCCGGTGGTCCCGAGCCTCAACGCGCTCGGGGCGCAGGAGCGCGGCCAGTTCCTGCTGGACATGGCGCGCCTCGGGGATGCCTTGCTCAAGGTCACCAATGCGCTGCGCATCAACTACGCCATCCTCGGCAATCTCGAACCGGCACTGCATGCGCATGTGATTCCCCGCTATGCGGATGAGCCCGAAGCGCTGCGCACCGCGCACCCCTGGGCCCATGACTGGCAGGCGGCGGCGCCGTTTGACCGCGCCGGGCTCGCCGACTTGAGCGAGGCCCTGCGGCGCGAGCTCACGCGCATGGGAGTCACCAAGCCCATGCGCTACGACCCGGGTGTCAATGCCGCGTGCTGACCCTGGACTGCGTCAGCCGCAGCTTCGGCGCAGGCGTGCACCGGCGCTGTGTGCTGGACGCGGTCAGCGCCGGTCTCGAGCCCGGCACCGAGACGGTCATCATCGGCCGCAGCGGTTCGGGCAAGTCCACGCTGCTGAATCTCATCAGCGGCATTGATCGCCCCGACGCCGGTACGATCCGTTTCGAGGGCCAATGCCTGAGCGACATGCGCGAGCCGGAGCGCACGCTGTTCCGGCGCCGCAAGGTCGGTTTCGTCTACCAGTTCTTCAATCTGCTGCCGACGCTCGATGTGGAGGAGAACGTACGGCTGGTGCTGTCGCTCGATGGGGTGGGCGCGGCGCAGGGACGGCGGCGCAGTCGCCAGATGCTGGAGCGTGTCGGGCTCGGCGATCGGTTGCATGCACCGGTGGATGTGCTCTCCGGCGGTGAACAGCAGCGTGTGGCGCTGGCGCGCGCACTGGTGCATGAACCTGCGCTGCTGCTCGCCGATGAGCCCACCGGCAATCTCGATGAAGTGACGGCCGCGCAGATTGCGCCGCTGCTGCGCGAGCTGGCGCGCGAGCGCGGCACGACGGTGGTGCTGGTGACGCACGATCGGCAGCTGGCGGCCGGCGCCGATCGTTGTCTGACGCTGCGCGCGGGACAGTTGCAGTAAACCTCATGGGCATGCTGTGGTCGGCGAGCTTCCGTCATCTGCTGCGCCATCCGCTACAGCTGCTGCTGGCGCTGCTGGGACTGGCCCTGGGGGTGGCCACCATCGTTGCGGTCGATGTCGCCACCGGCAGCGCGGCGCGCGCCTTTGAATTGTCCCTGGCCGCGGTGCAGGGTCCCGCGACTCACGAGCTGGACGGCGGCCCCGCGGGCATCGATGAGGCGCTGTACGTGCACCTGGCGC
>Ga0210400_10002680_pt1 | contig 16268 bp, 13 predicted proteins | sample IncBWH26MmetaG_FD_155456 | JGI IMG/M metagenome (GOLD analysis project Ga0210400, IMG submission 155456) | Forest soil microbial communities from Barre Woods Harvard Forest LTER site, Petersham, Massachusetts, United States - Inc-BW-H-26-M | ecosystem: Environmental > Terrestrial > Soil >... | reverse complement strand
CGACAACGCGGCGCTCCAGCTCTCCTACACGCGCGTCACCGCCCCGGCCTCGGGGCTCGTCTCGCGCAAACAGGTCGAGCCGGGCCAGCTCGTGCAGGCGGGGCAGACGCTGTTCAGCATCGTCACTGACACGGGCACCTACGTGACCGCGAATTACAAAGAGACCCAGCTTGACGACATCCGCGTGGGCCAACACGTGGAGATCGACGTCGACGCCTACCCTGGCCACCCGGCCGAGGGTGTCGTCGAGAGCCTGTCAGGTGCCACGGGCGCCAAGTTCGCGCTGCTCCCACCCGACAACGCCACGGGCAACTTCACCAAAGTCGTGCAACGCGTGCCCGTGCGCATCAAGATCACCAAGGGCTCGGGCGAGGGACGCCCGCTGCGCCCGGGTATGTCAGTCGACACGCACATCACAACCCGCTGAACGCGGGTTGTGATGTGCGGGGCTCAACTCGAAATCCCGCGACGCGCACAGCGCTGACGTTCACGTCAGCGCTTCAAACCGACCAGCATTAGGCTTTTGCCCGCGTTAGCGCGGCAAAATGCTAATGCGACCAGATGACGAGATAGTCTGGCCCCGCGACCGCGTTGGGTACGTTGCTGTCGCAGTTGTTCCCAAAGCCCGTAGAGTAGTTAGTTCCACCCGCGGCCGGGCTCGAGTATCGAACACGGTACTGGCTGTTCGTGCGCTGGGCGGCGTAGTCGGCCTGCACCGAGCTGGTGACCGACGTCGAGTGCCACCTGAGAGTCGTGTCGGCGTCGAGCACGCCCACCGCGGACGCCAGCGTCTGACCGTTGTATGACGCCGAGTCGCTATAGACCGCGCCCCAATTGACATGGTCAACGACCACCGAGTCCGCGGCGGCGTTGGTGTAGCTATAGCACACAAACCTGTACATCCTGGCGCTGTCGACCACACCCTTGCCGGCAAGTGCCGGCAACGCGAACTCCATCAAGTCCCGATAGTCGACGTGGTAGCCACTGTTGTTGTTGTACGTCTCGACATAATCGTTACTCGCGGAGGAACGGCTATAGTAATTGGAGTCCGAGGTGCCGTTGACATACCATTCGATGCTGACAGCAGTGGCCGGGTTGACGGCCACCGTATCGGCGCCAACGACTGATTTTGGGGAAGTCGTCGAGTCGCTGCCGCACGCGCTCAGCAGCAGCACGGCCGGGACGACACTGATGGCAAGACAAGTCCAACGCGGACGATGAGCAGGAGACATGTATGGGCACCTGAGGGGGGGACGCGCGAGAACCGCAATTTCTTACTCATGCGCCTTACGACTACATCTGTCTTCCGTCACGCCCCTTCTGCTCAGGTCCGCGTTAACGCGGGAAATGCACCCCTAACTGCAAGCTGAGATACGCTACCTGATCGTGCCGGCTGAACGAGCCGTTGTTGGGGAAGTCGTAGCGCTCGAACGTAAAGAGCACGGCCCCTGACAACGGCGCCCGCAGAAACTGCACCCCCGTCGTCGTCGACACCCCAAAATTCGGCCGGTCCTGCTGGCTCACGCTGACCAGCGGGATGAGCCCCAGCCGGAAGATGGCCCGCGCCGCGCCGTCAAACATCGACGCCCTCGCCTCGGCGCCCGCCAGCACCGACAACCATCGCTGCGTCCCGAGCGGCTCCCCGTACCCACGGGCGTCAAAGCCGAGCTGAAACGACAGCCAGGGCAACGCCTGCGCGCTGCCGCCCAGCCGAATGTCCGTATACGACTGATCGGCAGTATTCGCCGTGGAGCCAGTCAGCGTCCCACCGGTGACCTGGAGGCTGAAGTCCGTAAAGTGAAACGGCGAGATGGCGACCTCCCCACCAAACACCGCCCCCTCGGTCCGCGTGGAGAGCCCATAAAGCGTGGTCTCGTGCTCGACCACCCCGACGACCGCCGACGCGGTGACCGGCAGCTGCGCACGGAGCGCGACCGGCGCCACGATGATGAGCAGACACGCGAAGCGCCTCACGGCCCCACCCCAGCAGCCGGACTAATTACGAGCCCGGTCTGCGCGATCTTCTGCTCGTTCCGCCGCTCGATCTCGGCATTCGCCGTGGCCCGCTCGGCGCGCCGCCGGGCATTCTCGGCGATGTTGGGCGCGATCGCATCGTGTTGCTCGCGATAGGCGAACGCCGCCGTCCCGACCCCGACGCCGACGACGGCCATCCCGATCCCCATCCCCCGCGCCCCAGCGCCCAACGTCTTGCCACCAATGATCGCCGGCACCGCGAGCGCCACCAGGGCGATGCCGATCCCCTTGGCCGCCTCCACCGCCGACGCCGACCGCGGATACCGCTCCGGCAAGAGATCCGTCCCCCGGAGTGCGGGCAGCGTGTCCTCGAGCGCCGGCCGGTCCAACTCCACGTCAAAGTACAACCGCGTCGAATCCGTCCGACCGGCGTTGAGCTTACTCTCCCCCCGCACCACGAGCTCGTACCGCCCCGGCATGGCCAGCCGCCCATCCGCCAACACGCCATCCCACGCGACCTCGCGCACGCCGTCGTTCTCCGATGCCAGAATCGTCGACACCCCGCCCGCCGGATCGTGCAGATCCGCATTCAGAAACCCGTCATGCGTCGACAGCACCACAAACGTCATGTGCTCCGTCCGCGGATCGATCCGCGTGCGCACGATCGGCCGAATGGCAACCGCGAACACGTGCTGCCGCGCCTCCGCAAACGCGTCGCGCTCGACCGGCGTGAACGCCTGCGCGTCCAGATCGACGAACGGATCGCGCTCGATGGCCGCCCGGAAGTACACCGACGCCGAGTCACGCCGGCCGAGGATGGCGTGCGCGGCGCCGAGGTACTTGTAGGCTTTCACGCGCTGGGCGAGCGAGACGACGAACGGCGAGCTCGGGGAGATCACCTGACGCAGCATGACGAGCGCGCGCTCGACCTGTAGATCCTCGTACAGCCGGACCGCGCGCTCCAACGTCTCGTCGGTGTTGCCGCCCCCGCCGCCCCCACCCTGTGCCCGGGCGGCATACGGCGTCGCCAGCGCGGCGGCCAGACACACGGCGACCAGCCACGCCGACCGCGCCGGCCAACGCCTCACGGCTCGGGCTTGAGCGTGACGGTGCCCAGCACCGTGGTCGAGTCAGGAACCAGCGTCACGACTGTGTCGTACGACCGGTACCCCGCGGCGACCACGTGCATCCTGCGGACGCCGGCCGGAAGCGCCGAGTCGATGACCGCACCAGTGCCGAGGAAGCGGCCATCGATATAGATCGCCGCATCGGCAGGCTGGAACCGCACGCGGAGCTTGCCCGGCAACGCTGGCGGCGCGGCCGCCAAGCCCCGCGCGGCCGATTCCGCGGCGGCCGCCCGCTGGATGGCGCGGAGTTTGGCGTCGGCCCGCACGCTCTCGAGGTGCGCTTGCGCGGCACGCACTCGCTCGGCACGGACGCTGTCGGCGCGCGCACTGTCCGTCGGACTCGGCGGCCGGGGCTCGACGCGTGGCGTGACGGCCGGCGTGGGCACTCCCCCGGCAGCGGGCGTCTGACGCGATGAGATGACCCCCGCCACCACCACGCCGACGACGACCGCCGCGATCCCTCCCGCCGTCCACCGCCGCCGCCGCAGCTGATGCTCCGCCGTGCGCCGCTGCGCGTCCTGCGCCGCCACGATCGTCATGGTGTCCGCGAGCGGAGGCAGCGCTGCCGTGGCGATCGTCCGCACCGCCGACCCATGGGCGAGCTCACGGAGCATCGCTTCGCCCTCACGCCGGTCGGCGTCACTCAGGGGGATGGCTTCGACCGCGGCGAGCATTTCACGCGTCGTCGGATAGCGATGCGCCGGATCCTTGGTGAGCACCCGTCCAAGCACGGCCGTCAACTCGGGCGGCACATCGCTCCGGGCCACGCTGACATCCGGCACCGGGGTGAAGAAATGGTGGTGCATGATGGCGGCCAACGTCTCCGCCTGGAACGGCACGGTCCCCGTGAGCATCTGGAAGGCCACGACGCCGAGCGAGTATTGGTCGCTCTGCGGCCCCGCCACTTTCCCGGCGCACTGCTCGGGACTCATGAAGTACGGCGTCCCGATCATCGACCCCGTGATCGTCACCGACGCGCTCTCGATGGCCCGCGCGACGCCAAAGTCCGTGACGATCACCCGACCATCGCGATCGACGAGGATGTTGCCGCCCTTGATGTCCCGGTGCACGATCCCGTGCTCATGGGCGTAGGCCAACGCCGTGGCCGCCGCGCGCAGCACGAGCACGACGACCGGCACCGGCAGCGCGCCCTGGCTGGCGATGATCGCGTCGAGCGCCCGTCCCTCGACGAACCGCATCGCCAGGTACAGGAGCGTCCCGCTCTGGCCGACCCGGTAGACGGGGATGATGTTGGGGTGATCGAGCGAGGCAGCCATCTGCGCTTCGCGCTTGAATCGATCGACGACCGACGCGCCGAGCGCCAGCTCGGGCGGCAGGACCTTGAGCGCGACTGGCCGGTGCAGCGCCCGCTCGACCGCGCGGTACACCACGGCCATCCCGCCACGCCCCACCTCACGCTCGACGTCGTAGTCGACGGCCAGCTCGCGCCGGGCGAGCACCAGGAGCGGCCCCTCCGGCGGCGGGGCGGGCGACGTCCGGTCCAGCGGCAGCGTGGCGTCTGTTGGTCCGGCCAAGGCCCCGCCACACCGCTCGCAAAAGCGGGCGTCGTCGGTGTTGACCATGTCGCAACTAGGACAACGCATCAGCTGCCGGACGCGGTGAAGGTGACGGAGTTGAGCCCGGGCGTGCTGGCCACAATGGTATTCGTGCCGGCGCCCACGGTCACGGTCGCTCGCGCGAGCCCGTCGGAGCCGGTGCCTACCTGTGCCGAAGACGACCCGGCGATCGTGCCGCCACCGGATGTGACCTGGAACGTGATCGACACCCCGGACACCGGACGGCCGACCTGATCGACCACACGGACCACGAGCGGGATCGCCGTCGGAGTCCCCGTGGGCGCCGTCTGCCCGTTCCCGTGAATGCCGAGCAGTTGCACCGCGCGGGTGCCCTGGAAGAACGGCTTGGCCTTGACCGGGTCGACCGTCGCCGAGCCGATGACCGTGTCGCCGGCCGCCGATGGGACCAGGTCGCGGCGCGGCCCGAGCGAGTCGCCCCAGAAATTGTTCGGCATCGACAGCGTCATCGCCGCTTCGTTGAGCACACCCGCCCCATTCCCGAGGATGTCATTGACCGAGGCCTCGAACGAGCTGGTCGTGCCGTCGAGACTCACGCCGACGGAGTTCTGCGTGACGAAGTTGCTATCGATGCGCACGGCGCCACCGGCGATGCCGACGGCGCTGCAGCTAGTGTAGCCCGAGATGCCGTTCGACGCGATGATCACCGAGTCGGCGGTGGCGTCGATCGCGCCGGTGGTCTGGGCCACGTTGCAGCTGACATTGCCGCCAAACAGGGTGGCCTGGCGGACCGTCAGGTGATGCACGCCGTGCGCGTCGACGCCGCGCTGCCCTGACCCCGAGACCGTGAGCCCGACCACGTCGATCGCGCCGCCCGACGCCGTCATTGTGATGGCCGCCGTGCCCACCGGGCCGCACCCGGTCATGAGACCGCGGGTCACGAGGACGTAGCCCCCGGTGCCGCTGGCGTTGACGCAGCCGACGGTCGTCGCCGATAGCGTATCGCTGTCGATCGTCGCGCTGTCAGCCGCGGTGAGCAGGATCGTGGTGTTGGATGAGAACGAGTGCGAGCCGCGCAACGTCCAGGTCGAGGTCGCGCTGTTCAGCGGATAGCGGCCGCCGGCGAACCCGTTCTGCAGCAACAGCGTCGATGCGCCGCGCACATTGACCAACTTGACGAAGTCCATCTGGCTATTGGCGGCATCGCTGAACGAGTTGCCCACCACCGTCGCGCCCGACGGGAGGCTGTCCAGCAGGAGCGCCGACCGCCCGTCGGTCGCCGAGCTTCCGGTGAACGCGTCGCCGGACTGCAGGTGCGTGTTGAAGGTATTGGCGCTCACCGTGGGCGAGTTGGCGAAGCGCAATCGAACGAGCTGCGATTCCCCGGCGAGCGAGTTGCCCGTGATCGTCACCTGGGCGCTCGAGTCGACGTCCACCTGCGCGCCGGCGACCGTGCGGACGGTGTTCCCGGTGATGGTGTTGAGCGACCCGTAGAACACGCCGATCCCGGCGCCGACCGTCGAATCCTGCCCGGTGGAGAGCTTCACCCCGTGGATGTTCGATTCGCCGACGCGACCATTGGTGACGCTGACCAACTGCATGCCGTAGCCGTGGACGGCCTGCACGCCACAGCTGTCGACGATCGCCGCGCTGGTCGACCGGATCGAGATACCCCGGCCATTCACGAACGCATCGCCGGCGGGGTTGACAAAGACCTGATTGAGCTCGATCAGCGCCGACCGCGCGTCGATCGCCGGGCCATCGAGCGTGTGGCGGATGGCGATCGTGCGCACGCTGACGTGGGCCGGGCTCGTGGCCAGGATCCCCGTCGTGCCGGTGTCGTGCGAGATGAGCGGGAGGCGCGTGGGGTCGCGCCCATTGGCCAGATACGATGTCGGATCGCCGATCAACGTGACCTGCTTGTTGAGGGCGACGCTCTCGCTGTAGGGCCCGGCGCCCACGCGCACAAAGATCGTGTCGCCGGGGTTGGCATTCATGACGCCCGCCCCGATCGTCAGCCACGGCGCCTTGGCCGTCCCAAACTGGTTGGGGTTGATGCTCGAGTTGTCGACGATGTTTGTCGTCGGGTTGTGGACGACCACGGTCGCCGTCGCCACCGCCGACCCGCCGCTGGCGGTGATCAGCGTCGTGCCAAACGTCAGCGCGGTGACCGTCCCGGTCTGGTCGACGGTCGCCACCGCGGTGTTGGACGACCGCCAGGTGACCGTGTACCCCTGGAGCGGGTTACCGGCGCTGTTCGTGACCGTCGCCGTATACTGAATCGTCTGGCCGCGCGCGGTCAGCGTGTCGAGCGTCGAGTTGAGCACGATCTTGCTCGCGGCGTTGGTCACGACGATGAGCGCCGAATCGCGCAGCGTGCCACTCACCGCATGGACGTACTCCTGGCCCGTGGCCAGCGCCAGCACCTGCCCGCCGATCGACACGCGGACGACCGTCGGGTCATCGCTCGACCACGTGGCGGCGGTCGGCGGGAGTTGCGCCCCGCGTGAATTCCGGAAGTCGATCGGGAGCGTCAGCGTGTCGCCGATCGAGTGCAGCGTGTCGAGGTGCGACAGCAGGCGGAGCAACGTGGGCGCGTTGCTCACCGTCACCGTGGCCGTGTCGGCCAGCGTGTCGAGGACGGCGATGACGCGCGTCGTGCCGTTCTTGCGCGCGACGACGTTCCCGTTCTGCTGCGCGACGCTCACCACGGTCGTATCGAGCGCGTACCAGAACGGCGTGAACCCGGTGACGACGCCGCCCAGGTTATTGAACAGCGTCGCGCGGATCTTGAGCGTGTCGCCGATGCTGGCGATCGTGTCGTTGTGCGAGGTGAGCACGAGCTTGACCGGGAGGTTCGCCACCTGAATGCCCACCGTGTCGGCGATGGCGTTGATCCGGGCGACGATACGCGCGGTCCCGGGCGAGAGACCCGTGACGACCCGCGTCGACGACACCACCTGTGCGATCGACGGGTCGAGCGACACGAGCGTCGGCTGGTTGTTCGTCACCGGGTTGTTCAAGCGATCAAAGGCGATCGTCGACAGCGTCAGCGTGCCGTTCACCGAGCCGATGGCGAAGCCGGTTGGCGACGTGACGAGCAGCCGCGTGGCGACCTGATTGACCGTGACCTGGACGCTGTCCTTGGCTGGCGACTTGACGGCGTACACAAAGTTGAGCGCCCCGGTCGCGGGCCCATTGGCGACCGAGTGCATGACGCCTCCGGGGGACGTGACGGTGACGTAGCCGGCGATCCCGATGATCCACGAGGGGACGACGCCCGGGACCGTGCTGCCCAGGGAATCACGGCCAACGGCGGTGAGCGTCGTGTCGGCGCCCAACGCATCCATCGTCACCGCCACGGGCGGCGTGATCGTGAAGTGGGCGACCGTCTGCTGCACCGTGACCGTCGCCGTGGCGGTATCGCCCGACACGACGGCCTTCAACTTGGCCGTGCCGTTGGCCACGCTCGACACCTGCCCGTGGCTGTTGACCTTCACGATGGTCGTGTCGGACGTGACCCATGTGAACGGGGCGTGGGCGATCGAGTCATTCTTTATGTTGTACGCAGTGACGCTCGGTGTCGTGGTATCGCCGAGGGCGTGCAGCGTGTCGGCCGCGCGGGCGAAGCGCACGGCAAAGGGGATGACCGTAAGTACCTGGTTGAGCGTCGGCGCCGGCGAGGGCAGCGCCGGGTCCACGACTGTGACGCTCACGGTCACCGTACCCAACCCCACGGCATGGATGCTGTCCCCGGCCGGGGAAAGGGTCGCCACCGTCGTGTCGGACGTCTTGACGAGGACGCGGGGCGGCGTCTGGACGGCGCCGTTCACCAGCACTTGGACGCGCACTGGCGTGGCCGATCCCGCGGTCAACGAGGTATCACCCTGCCAAAGGAGGGTGATGTGCTCGGCCTTGGGAGCGGTCAACGACTCGCACGTCGCCAGCGTTATACAAGTGCCTACCGCGACGGCGGTCGAAATAACGAGGCGGACGGACCGGTGATCGATCATATTTCTCCGGTGCAGATTGACGATCACCGTGTCCAGTGAGTCACCCTGCCCGGGCGACGATCCGAGCCGCAACGTTTCTGTACAGCAGAGCGTTACGGGGGAAGAAATGCTTATGAGCGCGCCACACCGTGTCCTTCCCCTCCCCGAGCCCGCGCCGGACGAGCGTTCGCTCGTCCTGGCGGCCCAGCGGGGCGACACGGCGGCGTTTGGCGCCCTCGTGCGGTTGCACCAGCGACGCGCGTATGCTATTGCCCGTGCTATCGTTACGACGCACGAAGACGCTGAAGATGCCGTTCAGGAAGGATTCCTCCACGCCTATCGGGCGCTCGATCGGTTCCGGCCTGACCAGGCGTTTGGTGCCTGGCTCCACCGGATCATGGCCAACGCTGCCCTCGACATCACGCGGCGACGCAAAGTGCGCGATGCCAGCGAGCTGCCGGACACATTGGCGTCGAACTTTCGGGACCCTGCCGAGGCGGCCGACCTGCGCGCGCGGCTGCGAAACGCGTTGGGGCGGCTGAGCGAGCGGCAGCGCTCGGTGATCATTTTGCATGACGTCGAAGGTTTCCGCCATGGTGAGATCGGCGCCGCCCTCGGAATTCCCGAGGGCACCGCGCGATCCGATCTCCACCACGCACGGCGACTGTTGCGTGGGTTGTTGACGACATTGCGGGAGAGCCGGTGAACATGGACGAACGCGACGAGGGACGCGAAGTGCGGCTCGAAGAGCGGTTGGATACGCCGATCGAGCAGGAGTTGCGCGAGCTGTACGCGGCCCCGCGTGACCCCCGGTATTGGGATCGGCTCGAGACGCGGATCATGTGGCAGGTGAGCGCGGCGGCGACAGCCGCCGACGATTGGGCGTCCGCGCTCCGGGGCTGGTCGCGCATGGGCCTGGCCGCGGCGGCCGTCGTGGCGGCGTTGCTCGGCGCCGTGGCCTGGCACCAGCGGACCGGCGAAGCCCAGTTGGCGTATGAGACGGTCCTCGAGTCGACGACGCCGATCTCGCTCCAGGTGCGTGGGCGGCCCATCGACACGACCGCGCCGGACGAGGCGTCCTTTCTGTATGTGTTGGGGCACTAAGGCGATCCCATGAACTCACAAGCGCGGTCCCGCCAAACGGCGTTGGCATTTCTCTTGGGCGCCGCCCTCGTGGGAGGCGTCCTGGGATTCAGCGCCGACCGCATCGTGAGCCGCGACCGGTTCTGCCGGTGGGGCGACCAGGTGGGTATGCGCCGCCTCTTTGGCGACGAGTTGAGCCTCACCCCAGCCCAGCGCGTGGCCGTCGACTCGATCCTCGACGAGAAGCACCGCGACGTTGCCGTCGTCGTCAAACCCGTCAAAGCGCAGATCGACTCGATCGGCGACCGCGCCATGGATCGGATCGCGCGGCTGCTCACGCCAACGCAACGGGCAACGTTCGAGGAGATGCGCCGCACGTCCCAGCAACAGCCGAAATAGGCGGTGCACGTACGCACGCTTAGCGTCACCATCGCGATTGGCCTCGCCGCAGCGTCGCTTGGCGCCCAGCAAGCCGACAGCGCGCGCGACGGGCGCGCGTTTTCGTTTTATGATCGTGGGCCCTATCGGCCAGGCGTGCCCCGGCCGGACTCGCTCCTGGGGTACGAGGCGGGGGCCTGGAATACGCAGTACGCCGTGCAGGAGCGCACGCTGCTGGCGATCGCGGCGGCGGCGCCGGAGCGCGTGCGGGTCGAGCCGTTGGCCCGGACGGCCGAACGGCGGACGATGCGGCTCTATGTCGTGTCGGACCCTGAGAACATGCGCCGGCTCGACGCCATCCGCGGCGCGCTCGACACACTTGCCGACCCACGCCTCGCGCCGCCGGCCACGCGGGCCGCGATCGCGGCGCGGGTGCCGGCGGTCGTGTGGTTCTCGGCGACCGTGCATGGGAACGAGCCCGCGGGCTTCGAGTCGGCGATGTGGCTCCTCTACCACCTCGCCGCGAGCGACGACTCGGCCACGGTCGACGCGCTCAAACACGTCATCGTCGTCATCAACCCCAGCTCCAACCCAGACGGCCACGAACGCTTCGCCGTCTGGTACAACTCCATAGGCGTCGGCAACCCCGACCCCGCCGCCGCCGAGCATCATGAGCCCTGGTCGATCCAGGGCCGGTTCAATCACTACCGGTTCGACATGAACCGCGATGTGATCGCCTCCACGCAGCCCGAGGTCCAGGGCATCATCCGCGGCATGCTCCGCTGGCACCCCATGGTGGCCATGGACCTCCACGGCCAGGTCGGCTCCTACTTCTTCCCTCCCGCCGCCCGCCCGGTCAACCCGCTCCTGGGTCCCGACGCCGCCAAGTGGCTCGACATCATCGGCCGTGGCAACGCCGCGGGCTTCGACCACTACGGCTGGATGTACTACTCCCGCGACGTGTTCGACCTCTACTACCCCGGTTACTGGGACACCTGGCCGTCGCTCACCGGCGCGACCGGGATGACCTACGAGACCGACGGCGGCGGCTGGAAAGGCCTCCTCTGGCGCCGCGACGATGGGTCGCTCCTCTCGTTCCGCGACGGGATCGCCAAACACTACGTGGCCGCCCTGTCGACGATCCTCACAACCGCGGCCCACGCCACCGATCGCGTCCGCGACTGGACCACCTTCCGCGCCCGCGCCGTCAGCGATGGCGCCTCGGGACCCATGCGCCGCGTCGTCATCGTCCCCACCGCTGACCCGGGCCGCGCGGCGGGCCTCGTCTCGTCGCTGCTCCGCGCGGGCATCGACGTCCGAACGACCACCGCGCCGCTCTCAGTGCTCCGCGCACACCCCTATCTCCCCAACGACAGCGGCGGCGAAGCCCCCGGCCCCCACCGGTTCGACGCGGGCGCCTACGTCGTCGACCTCGCCCAACCCCAGGGCGCCGTCGCGCACGCGATCCTCGATCCGTCGCCACACCTCGACTCCGTCTTCGCCCGCGCCCAGGTCGAGAAATACCGACGGAACATCGCCCGCGGCAAAAACGAATCCCGCGAAGGCTATGAGTTCTACGACATCACATCATGGGCCCTCCCGGTCGCCTTCGGCGTCGAGAGCTACTGGGTCGAGGACGCGGCGCCGGTCGCCACCACGCCGGTCACGCTCCCATCGACCGACTCGGCCGACGTCGAGCTGCCCGTCCCCGGCGGCGTCACCAATGGCCGGGCGCAGAGCGCCTACGTGTTCGCGCCGGACGCTGACGGCGCGACGCGACTGGCCTACGCCCTCATGGCCCGCGGCGTCCGTGTGGCCGTGGCCACCAAACCGATCGAAGCGGGCGGACGGTCATACCCGCGTGGGACATGGGTCGTCCGCGTCTCCCGCAACGATGCCTCGGTGCACGACCGCGTGGCATCCCTGGCCTCGGCGTTGGGCGTAACCGTCTTTGCCGTCAACACCGGTTACACGGACGCGGCACAGTACGGCGTCGGTTCCGAACCGACCGTCGGCGTCACCATGCCGCGTATCGCCCTGGTCGGCGGCGAGGGCATCGACCAGACGGCCTATGGCGCTGCCTGGTGGACCCTCGAGCACCGTTACGGCGTGCCGTTCCTTCCCCTCACGACCATCGGCCTCGGCACCGTCGACCTGACCAAGGTCAACGTCATCGTCTTCCCCGATGCGTCGCCGGAAACCCTGGGCGAGCGGGTCGGCAAGGACGCCGTCGAGCACCTCAAGGCCTGGGTGCGCGCCGGCGGCACCCTCGTCCTCATGGGCGGCGCCGCGGCGTGGGCGACGCACGATGATGTCGCGCTGACCACCGCGCGGGTCGTGGGCGCGGAGAAGGACACGACCGGCCTGCGCAAGAACGACACCCCGCAACCGGTGCCGGGCAGCGACTTCGATGTCGTGCTCGATCGCACGCACTGGCTGACGTACGGCGCGGACCGCGCGCGAATGACCGTCATGATGACGGGCGACGTCTTCTTCCGTCCGTCCAAGGAGGGCGCCAACGTCGCCGTGTTCCCATCGACGGGCCCCCTCGTGCGGGCGGGGTTTGTCTGGCCGGACAACACCGAGCGCCTCCTCCGGGGCACGTCGTTTGTCATCGACGAGCCAACCGGCCGAGGCCACGTCATCCTGTTTGCCGCCGACCCCATGTTCCGCGGCTGGTGGCGCGCGCTCGACCGGCTCGTGCTGAATTCTATGATTCTGGGCCCCACGTTCTAGCTAGATCCGGTGCGGGCCGGTGTTGAACTGGATCTGAAAGGCATTCGAGTCGAGCGGTGGCATCCGCATGATCCTCACGCGGTCCATGAGGTGCCCCATGTCGTCGTGCATGTGCGCCATGTCTTCGTGCATGTGTTCGAACTTGAGCCCGCCGTCGTCGAAGCCGCCAAACGTGTGATACGTCGCCGGCATGACAAAGACCTCCGACGCCTTGCCCGTCGTGACCTTGCGCGGGACGAACTGCCCGTCGTGATACACGCGGAGCTCGACGACATCGCCTGGCGCATGCTTGGCCAACGCATGCGCAAGCCGGCGCGCCATGATCCCCTGCATTTCTCGACTGCCGGCGTCCGCGGCCGCCACCCGCAGGTCGACGTCGCCGATCGAGGCAATGCGATCCCCCTCCTGGATCCCCGCCTTATCGGCCGGTCCGCCGACCGTCACGTCGGAGATGAGCACGCCGATCGTGTCCCGCGCGCTCCCCGACGCGGTCGACACGCCGAGGGCGGCTCGGTCGCCCGATTCCTTGGAGAGAGTCCGGTAAACCATGTCCTGGGCGGATAGAGCGGGCGGCACGGAAGCAACGACCGCCGCGGCGACAAGCAGGGCGGGAAGCACGGCCGCGGCAAACGAGAGCCTGCGCATGGGACCTCAGCGGGGTCGAGGGTAAGAGCCTCGGAACTCTGGACTGGGGACGCGGGATTCGGGTTCTCAGTTCCGACTACCGTCACTCTGACACGCGCAACAGGGCCGGGGGTTGCCTCCCCGGTGATATTTCTATATGACGATGCCAGACATCATGACCCGACCCGCGCCCGATCTCCACACCTTCGAGCATCACTGGCAAGACGAGGCCGACGCGGCATTTCTGTACCGCATCCTGGCCACGGCCGAACCCGACCAGTCCAAGCGCGACGTCTACCAGCGCCTCGCAGAAGTCGAAGACCGCCACGTCGACATCTGGGGCACGCTGCTGACCGAGAACGGCCGGCCGCCGCACCCGTTCAAGCCTAGCGGTCGAGCTCGCTTGCTGGCGTGGCTCGGACGCGTGTTTGGGCCGAATTTCCTGCTCCCGATGCTCCTCGCCGAGGAAGGCCGCGAGGTGAAGGGCTACCTCGACCTGCACCGCACGACGGCACGCGGCGCCCCGGGCGGGGGCGAGGCACTCCTCCTCGCCCGCGAGAGCGCCGAGCACGCAACAACCCTCGCCGGGATCGCCGGGCGAAACTCAGAGCCCTGGCACCGCGCCGAGTCGGGTGGGCTCCTCCGCAACGTCGTCTACGGCTTCAACGACGGCCTCACCGCCAACTTCGGCCTCGTGGCCGGCGTCATCGGCGCCTCTGCTGCGACCCAGCACCAAGCCGTGGTCGTCGCCGGCGTCGCCGGCCTCATCGCCGACGCGCTCTCCATGGGCTCGAGCGGCTACTTGGCCGCCAAAAGCGAGCAGGAGGTCTACGCCCACGAGATCGCCATGGAGCGCGACGAAGTCGCCCTCATGCCGGAAGTCGAGCGCGACGAGTTGGCCCTGATCTACCAGGCCAAGGGCATGGCCCGCGACGCCGCCGAGACGCTGGCGACGCAGGTCATGGGCGACCCGGAGCGCATGCTCGCCGAGCAGGTGCAGGAGGAACTCAAGATCGGCGAGCCGAACATGTCGCCGATGCGGGAGGCATGGATCACGGGCACCGCCACGGGCCTCGGGGCGATCATCCCGGTGTTCCCCTTCTTCTTCCTCCACGGGATCCAGGCCATCGTCCTGTCCTTCTCGCTGGCGATGCTCTCCCACTTCGCCGTCGGCGCGGCCCGCTCCGTCTTCACCGGCCGCGGCATCTTCCGTTCGGGCATCGACATGTTTGTCGTCGGCCTAGGCGTCGCGGGAATCGGCTACTTCGTCGGCGAGTGGATCGCCAAGTTTCTCTAGCAACAAAGTTGCTAGAGGCTGGGGACAGTATCCGCCGTGGGAGGTGGCGGAAGCGGTACGAGTGACGACCGGATCCACGCCGCGAGTTCTGCTTCGTTTAGGCGACGATCGGCCACCGCCAGCATCGTCTCGACGACCTCTTGCTCCGATCGGTCGATGTCGTATCCGTTTTGGTCCAGAAACACCGCACCGGTCACGAACGCCGTGCGCTTATTGCCGTCGATATATGGGTGTGAGGTCGCGAGCCCGAAGACGTATGCCGCCGCCAGTGTCGCAATTTCGACATCGGGCTCGTAGGCGTACTTATGCTGGGGACGACCTAAGGCCGATGCCAGCACGTTCACGTCGCGCGTGCCTTGAAGCCCGCCATGTTCTTGGAGCTGATTGGTGTGCATGGCATCAACGACCACGCGACTCACCCACGTTGGCTCGTCCATACTCTTCTCCACCGGCCCATCCTGTGTCGGCGAGGTATGGCCCTCCGCCGTTATTTTCGGGACAACTCGCGCAAGGCGCCCCGATACTTCTTTGCGATACGGTCGTAGGCGGCGAGCGCACCCGCGGTGGTAGGGTCATAAGGCGTCAGGAGCACACCTTCGTCCGTTTCCATCGCGAATAGACTGTCCCCCACACCGATGTGCAGCCGATCCGCCATCTCTTTGGGGATCGTCGCCGACACCGAAGTCCCGATCTGCCGGACCGTGACCATCTTGACCATCTCTGCTAACCCCCCGGTTTGCAGTGCGACGGGAAAATAAGCATTAATATGCTTATTCGCAAGGGCAGGCGGATGCTCTCGCTCTAGTTTCGGCCTCGTTACTCTCTCACAAATGACGCCAGCGTGGCACCCATGCCGTCGATGGTGCTCTTGGCATTCCACCGATCATACCCGTTGTAGATGAAGCTGAACGCCAACACTTCCCCGTCCTGCGCCGTGACGTACCCGCCAAGCGAGATGACGTCGTTGGTCGTCCCAGTCTTGGCATGGAGATTCCCCTGCGCCGGCGTGAACCGCATACGGTTCCGCAAGAGCTCAGACTCCCCCGCCACGGGCAACGACGCATGAAACGCCGACCCCCACGTCGCCCGATGCGCATACGCGAGTAACTGCACCATGGACCGCGGCGTGATGTGATCCAACGTCGACAACCCACTCCCGTCAGACACCGACACGGCATTCGAAGCCGCCCCTACCTTCTGCGTGAGAAAGTCACGCAGCATCGCGGCACCCATGTCCGCCGAGCCGGTCTCATTCCGCGCCGGCCCCCGCACCGCGTCGCGAAACAACAACTCGGCGTAATGATTGATGCTCTCCCGATTCATCGCCGCAACGATGCGCGCCAACGGCGGCGACGGCAGTGTCGCCACACTCACCGCCCCAGCAGTGGTCGGCCCGAGCCGGATGGTCCCGTCCACATGCACGCCTTGCGCAAGCAACGCATCATGCAACGCCCCAACCGTAAACAACGCCGGATCCTCGATCACCAGCTGGTACGAGCGCGTCCCCGCCCCCGCCCCGATG
>Ga0210400_10002679_pt1 | contig 16269 bp, 16 predicted proteins | sample IncBWH26MmetaG_FD_155456 | JGI IMG/M metagenome (GOLD analysis project Ga0210400, IMG submission 155456) | Forest soil microbial communities from Barre Woods Harvard Forest LTER site, Petersham, Massachusetts, United States - Inc-BW-H-26-M | ecosystem: Environmental > Terrestrial > Soil >... | reverse complement strand
GACGAGCCCGGCCGCGCGGCAGCCAAAAACTGGGGCCGATCTGGCGATCGCGGCCATCGCGATCTCGCGGCAGGCCGTTGTGGTGACCAACAATGTCGCGGATTTTCTTGCCATCCAGCGTCATTTTCCGCTGCCTGGTCTGCTCAATCCGTTCACTGGCGAATGGCTGGTTCCCGCTGTCGCACCCGGCGCTTGAGCGCAGCCATGTCAATGCTGCTACACGTCGAGATTGGCGACGCTGAGGGCGTTGGCTTGGATGAAATCGCGGCGGGGTTCGACGAGGTCGCCCATCAGGGTCGAGAAGGTTTCCTCGGCGGAATCCTCGTGGCTGACCCGGACCTGCAACAACGAGCGCACGTCGGGGTCGAGTGTCGTCTCCCACAATTGCTCGGGGTTCATCTCGCCGAGGCCCTTGTAGCGGTTGACCTCGATGCCGCGGCGGCCGATCTCCATGACCGCCTCGACGAGGGCGGAGGGCCCGGCGATCGGGTATTCCTTGTCGCGCGCGACGAGCTTGCCGGACCGCTCATAGACCTCGCGCAACGCCGCGCCGTCGCCGTCGAGCCGGCGCGCCTCGCTGCTGCCGAGAAGCATGCGGTCGATGATGCGGCGCTCGCCGACGCCGCGCGTGTTGCGGCTCAAGACGAGGCCGTCCATGGCGTTGAATTCGCCCTGCCATTGCCCGTCCGCCTCGCCGACGAGGCGGTTGAGCCGCTCGGCGATGCGGTGCGCCGCATCGATCGCCCGGTTGGGGTTGTCGAGCAGCCCCGCCGCCAGCGCGCCTGCGATCGCCGCCTGCTCGACGACATCGAGATTGCCGACCTTGGCGGCGAGCGGCTGCAGCCAGCGCCGGTGCACCCGCGCCTGATCCAACAGGGCGCGCAGATCGTTGCCGCCGCGCTGCCCGCCATCGTGCTGGGTGAAGACCGCGTCGCGCAATGCCGCATCGACGCAATAGGCCTCGAGCGCGGTGTCGTCCTTCAGATAGACCGGCTTCGCATTGCCGCGCTGCAGCCGGTAGAGCGGCGGCTGCGCGATATAGAGAAAACCCTTCTCGATCAGTTCGCGCATCTGCCGGAAGAAGAACGTTAGCAACAAAGTCCGGATGTGGCTGCCGTCGACATCGGCGTCGGTCATGATGATGATGCGGTGATAGCGCGCCTTCGCCGCCTCGAAATCCTCGCTGCCGATGCCGGTGCCGAGCGCCTGGATCAGGGTGCCGATCTCGGCCGATGACAGCATCTTGTCGAAGCGGGCGCGCTCGACGTTGAGGATCTTGCCCTTCAAGGGCAGGATCGCCTGAAAGACACGGTTGCGGCCCTGCTTCGCCGAGCCGCCGGCGCTGTCGCCCTCGACGATGAACAATTCGCTCTTGGCCGGGTCGCGTTCCTGGCAGTCGGCGAGCTTGCCCGGCAGGTTGGAGATGTCGAGCGCGCCCTTGCGCCGGGTCAGGTCGCGCGCCTTGCGCGCCGCCTCGCGGGCGGCTGCGGCCTCGACGACCTTGGCGACAACCTTGCGGGCGTCGGCCGGGTGCTCCTCGAACCATTGCGTCAGCCGATCGGCGACCAACCCCTCGATGACCGGCCGCACCTCGGACGAGACCAGCTTGTCCTTGGTCTGCGAGGAAAATTTCGGGTCGGGCATCTTGGCCGACAGGATGCAGGTCAGGCCCTCGCGCATGTCCTCGCCGGTCAGCGCGACCTTCTCCTTCTTCGCCAGGCCGCTGTCATTGGCGTAGGCGTTGACGGTGCGGGTCAGCGCCGCGCGGAAGCCGGCGAGATGGGTGCCGCCGTCGCGCTGCGGGATGTTGTTGGTAAAGCACAACATCGTCTCGTGATAGGAGTCGGTCCACTCCATCGCGATTTCGAGGATGATCCCCTCGCGCTCGCCGCTGATCGCGACCGGCGGCGCGTGCAGTGCCTGCTTCGAGCGGTCGAGATAGTGCACGAAGGCTTCGAGCCCGCCTTCGTAGTGGAAGCTGGCGGTCTTGGGCTCGACCGCGCGCAGATCGGTCAGGACCAGCGTGACGCCGCTGTTCAGGAAGGCCAGCTCGCGCAGCCGATGCTCGAGCGTCATGAAATCGAATTCGGTCTTCGTGAAGGTCGCGGTGCTCGGCAGAAAGGTGATCTCGGTGCCGGTGACCAACCCCTCGCGCGCCGAGCCGCCATCGGACCGTGGGGGCCAGGGCGGCGCCGCGCCCAATTCGGCGAGCGGCGCCTCCGGCACGCCGTCATGGAAGCGCATGAACCATTCCGAGCCGTTGCGGAAGATCCGCAGATCGAGGCGCGACGACAGCGCGTTGACGACAGACACGCCGACCCCGTGCAAGCCGCCGGAAACCTTGTAGGAATTCTGGTCGAACTTACCGCCGGCATGGAGCTGGGTCATAATGACTTCGGCGGCGGAGACCCCCTCCTCCTCATGGATGCCGACCGGGATGCCGCGCCCGTTATCGGTCACGGTGCAGGAACCGTCGGCATTCAGCGTGACGGTCACGGTGTCGCAATAGCCTTCGAGCGCCTCGTCGATCGAATTGTCGACGACCTCGTAGATCATGTGATGCAGGCCGGAGCCGTCATCGGTGTCGCCGATATACATGCCCGGCCGCTTGCGCACCGGGTCGAGCCCGTGCAGCACCTTGATCGAGTGCTCGTCATAGGCGTCGGGCGTGCCGTTTGCCATTGGCTCGCCGGCCGCCGGAAGAGGTTCGGATTCGGGAATATTGGCCATCGGTTAGGGTTGCACCCTCGCTTCAAAAACTTGTTTCGGACAGCGCGCCGTCGGCCACCGATAGAAAGCGGGCATGGTTGCGCAACGGCGTGAACAGGGCGGTATCGGTGCCGGTGATCCAGGTCTGGCTCTCCAGCCCGGCCAGCGCCTCGAACAGCGCGGCGCGCCGGTCTTCATCGAGATGCGCGGCGACCTCGTCTAGCAGCAGCAATGGCGGCTCGCCTCGGGTCGCCCGCTGCAACGCCGCCTGAGCCAGCACGATCGCGATCAGCAGGGCCTTCTGCTCGCCGGTCGAGGCGCTTTCCGCGGCGACGCCCTTATCGGCATAGCTGACCGCGAGATCGGAGCGGTGCGGGCCGAGCACTGCGCCGCCGGCCGCCGCGTCGCTTGTCCGGTTTGCCATCAGCGCCGCCTTGAATTGCTCCTCCGCGGCGAGCGCCGGCATCGTGCCGAGCCAATCCTCGACCGTCCCGATCAGTGCGAGCCGGGCGCGCGGGAACGCGCCCTCCGCCTCGGCGCACACGCGGTCGAGACGCTCGATCGCGTCGCGACGACCGGCCGCGACCGCGACGCCCTGCTGCGCCATCACCTCTTCGAGCGCTGCCAGCCACACCCGGTCAGACGGGCCATCCCGCAACAGCCGCGCGCGTTCGCGCAAGGCCTGCTCATAACCCGCGACCCGCGTCGCATGCGCCGGATCGAGCCCCAGCACGAGACGGTCGAGAAACCGCCGCCGGCCGCCCGGGCCTTCGACGAACAGCCGGTCCATCTGCGGCGTCAGCCACAACAGGCTGAGGCGTTCGCCGAGCGCGGCCTGGCTGCGGGCCGGCTCGCCGTCGATACGCACGATGCGGCGTTCGCCGCCCTCCGGCTCGCGCCCGGTGCCGATCCGGACAATCCCGCGGCGCGTCATGATCGTCGCTGCGACGGCCCAGCCCGAATTGCCGGGTTCGGCTGCTCCCTCCCGCCGGTCGATTTCACCGAGCCGGGACTGCCGCAACCCGCGGCCGGGCGACAGAAACGACACCGCCTCCAACAGATTGGTCTTGCCGGCGCCGTTCGGTCCGGTCAGCACCACCGGCCCGGCATCGAAGTCGAGCCGGGCCGAGCGATAATTGCGAAAATCGGTCAGCACCAGCCGGGTCAACCCGACTTGCCGGCCCGGGGATTGCAGCCCCTCGGGCGACGGAACCGCGGCACTGTTTCCGGGGGGAAGCCTAGAGGCACGGAACTGCGCTGCGGCGCCGTGGCAACTGTCCTGCGCCGCTACAACCATGACACTCATATGGGGCGGAAACGCTTGAATTTCCACCGGCAATACGGGGCTTTCCGGCAAAAGCCGGGGCTCACACCCGCATCGGCATCAGCACGTACAGCGCGTTCGCGCCATTGGCCTCGGGGGCGCTGTCACGCACGATCGTCGGCGAGCCCGCATCGGCCATCTGGAACTGCGCGTACTCGCCGACGATCTGCTCGGTGATGTCGAGCAGATACCGCGAATTGAAGCCGATCTCGATCGGGGTGTTCTGATAGCGCACCTCGAGCTCTTCGACCGCGGTGCCGTTCTCGGGACTGGTCGCCGACACGACAAGGTTGCCGCGATCGACCGCCAGCTTCACGGCGCGGCTGCGCTCGGTCGAGATCGTCGATACGCGGTCGACCGCGTCGGCGAACTCCTTGCACTCGACTTCGAGAATCTTGTCGTTGTTGACCGGGATGACCCGATCGTAATCGGGGAATGTGCCGTCGATCAGCTTCGAGGTCAGCGCCGCCTCGCCGATCGCGCAGCGGATCTTGGTCTCGCCGAGCGCGATCTGCACTTCGTCGTCGCCCTCCTCGACGAGTTTTCTGAGTTCGATCACTGTCTTGCGCGGCACGATGACGCCCGGCATGCCGGCGGCGCCTTCGGGCGCGGTGATCTCGACCCGCGCCAAGCGATGCCCGTCGGTCGCCACCGCCCGGATCACCGGCACTTCGTTGCTCTTGGTCGCGTGCAGGTAGATGCCGTTCAGGTAATAGCGCGTCTCCTCGGTCGAGATCGCGAACCGCGTCCGGTCGATCAGCCCGCGCAATTCGACGGCCGACAGCGAGAATTGATGCGGCAACTCGCCGGCCGACATGACCGGGTAATCCTCCGGCGGCAGGCAGGCGAGCGTAAAGGTGGAGCGGCCCGAGCGCAGCACCATCTCATTGCGGTCGCCGCCAGCTCCACTTGGCGTCTCCAATTCGACCTGCGCGCCGTCGCGCAGCTTGCGGACGATGTCGTAAAGCGTGTGCGCCGGCACCGTCGTGCGCCCTTCCCGCTCGACCCGGCTGGGAACGCGCTCGACGATCTCCAGATCCATATCGGTGGCGCTCAGCGCCAGCTTCCCACCCCCCTCAGCACGCAACAGGACGTTCGAGAGAATGGGGATTGTGGTCCGCCGCTCGACGACGCTTTGCACGTGGCCCAGCGCCTTGAGAAGGGCGGCCCTTTCGATGGTGAGCTTCATGGTGGATGCACTAACGTTTGCAGAGTCGACGGAGTGGCCGTTCGCCCTCCTCGGACATTGCGCGCGAGGAGCCGCAGACGGGATCGCAGTATAGCATGGAACGGCCGCCGAACAGCCTCATTCGGCGACGCCGGAAACGGGGCCGGCGCGTTCTTCGCCCTAGCTCTGGAGCATCCGGCGCAACAGCTCGACGTCCTCGGCGAGCGCCGAATCGCTCTCGATCAGCTCCTCGATCTTTTTGACCGCATGGATCACGGTGGTGTGGTCGCGGCCGCCGAATTTGCGCCCGATTTCAGGCAGGGAACGCGAGGTCAATTGCTTGGCGAGGTACATCGCGACCTGGCGCGGGCGGGCGACGATTCGGGCGCGCCGGCTCGATGTCATCTCGGCCAGCTTGATGTTGAAATGCTCGGCGACCCGCTTCTGGATCTCGTCGATCGTGACACGCCGCTCGTTCGCGCGCAGCAGATCGTGCAGCAGATCCTGCGTGCCTTCGAGCGTGATCTCGCGCCCGACGAGCTGCATCTGCGCGACGATGCGGTTGAGCGCCCCTTCGAGCTCGCGAACATTCGAGACGATCTTGTGGGCGAGAAACTCCAGGACCTTTTGCGGCAATCGCAATGCGCTCTGCTCGGCTTTCGATTGCAGGATCCCGAGCCGCAGTTCGTAGGTCGTCGGATGAATATCGGCGACCAGCCCCCAACCGAGACGCGAGCGCATGCGCTCTTCCAGGCCGGCGAGATCGGAGGGCGACTTGTCGGCGGAAATGACAATCTGCCGGTTCTGGTCGACCAGCGCGTTGAAGGTGTGGAAGAATTCTTCCTGCGTCGAATCCTTGCCGCTGATGAATTGCACATCGTCGATCATCAACAGATCGACCGAGCGGAACTGGTCCTTGAAGTCCATCGTCGAGCGAAAGCGCAAGGCCCGGATGAACTGGTACATGAATTTTTCGGCAGAAAGGTAGATCACCTTGCGGCTTGGCGCCTGCATGCGGACATGCCAGGCGATCGCATGCATCAGATGGGTCTTGCCGAGGCCGACGCCGCCATAAAGGAACAGCGGGTTGAACGGCACGGCATGGACCGGCGAAACACAGGCTTCGGCAATCCGCCGCGCGGCAGCGTGGGCCAGCTCGTTCGGCTTGCCGACGATGAAATTCTCGAAGGTGAAACGCGGATCGAGCGGCGCCGACAGGTTCGCCCGGTCATCCGCGATGTCGGGCACGCCGGCGGGTTCGGCGGAGGCGGCAGGCATGGGCACCGACACCTCCTCCTCCTTGCCCTGCGCTAATGCGGCGATGCGCGGCTCGACGATGATCGTCAGCCGGCTCATCCGCTCGTTCTCGGCGCGCCACAAGGCGAGCAGCCGATCGGCGTAATGGGTCGCCACCCAATTGCGCAGAAACCGCGTGGGAACCGCAATGATGCCTTCGCCGCCCTCGACGCGTTCCAGCCGCATCGACCTCAGCCAGGAGCGATAAGCGGTCTCCCCGACCTCCTCTTTAAGTCGCCCCACCACCCGCGCCCATTCGCCGGCCCCGGCGAAAAAGGCATCCCCGACCCGATCGCTTCGAGCTGCTTCCGGCACCCCCGGTCCCCCCTGGTAAAACGTGCAAGCTCGCCCGACCTCAATAGAAATCGGCCACCCAAAAAAGGTTCTGCTCAAATAGAGGGCGTGGAGATCTCCTCTCCCGTTCTGCTGACAGTCTCCCGTTCTGGCCACGACACGGGCGGCCAGCCGCAGAATTACCTGCGATTTTTGACGATAGTCGGTATCTACACGAAGTTTTAGAGAGTTGGTCGCTTCGCTATCCGCAAACTGTAGCCATATGCCGGCGCGGTTTGCAACGAGATCGAAACAGGAACGATGACATATTTTTTACTGTACGGCGCAACCCCTTAGAAACGCTGGAAAGCCGCCGGACGGCACCTATCGTCGCAGCCGCCGGGAAGGCTCAAAGCGCGTTGATGCGGGCAGCGAGACGCGACAGTTTGCGCGCCACCGTGTTCCGGTGCAGCACACCTTTGGTGGTGGCCCGGTGCAGCTCGGGCTGCGCGAGGTTGAACGCGGATTGCGCGGCATTCTTGTCGCCGGTCGCGAGCGCGCTCTCGACGTTCTTGACGAAGGTCCGCACCCGGCTCAACCGGGAACGGTTGATCTCGGTGCGCTTCACGGTTTGCCGAAGGCGCTTTTCGGCGGATTTATGATGAGGCATAGGCTCTCTTCAGAAAGGAGTGCGGCTTATATCGGCGCGGCAGGCCGGGCGTCAACCGGCTGCGGCTTGGTAGGCCGTCGATTGCGCCGTCTTCTGAACGGTTCTTGACGGCGGGCTCAACGGTTCTTGAAGGCGGGGTTGCGTTTTGCGATGAACGCCGCCATCCCCTCCTTCTGATCCTCGGTCGCGAAGGTCGAATGGAACAGGCGGCGCTCGAAGCGCACGCCCTCGGCGAGCGTCGTCTCGAAAGCGCGATTGACGGCCTCCTTGACCATCATCGCGATCGGCCGCGACATCCGGCTGATCCGTTCCGCCACCGCGACCGCCTCTTCCATCAGCTTGTCCGGCGCCACGACGCGGCTGACCAGCCCCGCGCGCTCGGCTTCGGCGGCATCCATCATGCGGCCGGTCAGACACAGATCCATTGCCTTTGCCTTGCCGATAAAGCGCGGCAGCCGCTGCGTCCCGCCGGCGCCCGGCATCGTGCCGAGATTGATTTCCGGTTGCCCGAAGCGCGCGGTCTCGCTGGCGATGACGATGTCGCACATCATCGCGACCTCGCAGCCGCCGCCCAGCGCCACCCCACCGACCGCCGCGACGACCGGCTTGCGGCATTGCGCGACGCGCTCCCAGCCGCTCGTGATGAAGTCTTCGGCGTAGGCTTGCATGTATGTCTTGTCGGCCATCTCCTTGATGTCGGCGCCGGCGGCGAAGGCCTTGTCGTTGCCGGTCACTACGATGGCGCCGATCGCCGGATCGCTCTCCAGTTCGTCGAACGCCGCCCCGAATTCGGCGATCAGGGCGGCGTTGAGCGCGTTGAGCGCCTGCGGTCGGTTGAGGGTGAGGATGCCGACCGCGCCGCGCCGCTCGACCAGGATGTTGCTGTATTCCGTGCCGCTCATGAACATCGCTCCCAGATGATGGACCGCTGAGGGATCGCGGGCGATGATATGCCGCGATCCGGTTTCGCCTTGGACATCCAGCTTACGGTCGCGAAGCAACAGGCGGTAGAGGGCGGAGCGGCTAGGACTGGCGTCGACCGCGATGCGCCGCGTCCGGGGCCGATGATTCAGCTTAGTTTTTCACAAATAATAGTTTTGCGATCTTCTTCTCCTTGAAACCATTAATTTAACCCCGATATTAAATCGACTGGAGTTCGTTTGCCGCGCATAATTCTGAGCTGCGGAAAGCGTGTGGCTTATCCGGCGTCGTCCTAGGTAACTCGGCGGATAGCAAACAAACCTCCCGACAGAACCGCGGCAAGACGGTCATCAATCAGGGAAAATTCTTTTCCTGACACCGAGGAAACAGCGATGAGAATCCACCCTGGTATCAAGCCGGCGGTTTGGGGCGCCGTGGCGGGAGCGGCGGCGATCTCGTTCGTCGGCTTTTCGCAGTTCGGTTGGACCCTGGGCAGCACCGCCGAGCGCATGGCCAGCGACCGCGCCGACAGTGCGATCGTCAGCGTGCTCGCTCCGATCTGCGTCGAAAAATTCCAGCAGCAGAGCGACTCGGCGACAAAGCTGGTCGAATTCAAGAAGACGCCTTCATGGGACCAGCGCTCGCTGATCGAGAAGGCCGGCTGGGCAACGATGCCCGGCTCCGAGAAATCGAACTCGGCAGTAGCCACCGCCTGCGCCGACAAGCTCGGGCGCATCTGATCGCAGCGCAACTGATCATAATCCCATCTGATCACCGGGGAGAGCCGGCTTGGCCAAAGGACAAAAGCGAAGCAACCGCGAGCGCAAGAAACCAAAATCCACCGACAAGAAGAAACCGGCCGCCGCGTCGTCGAGCTTCATCGCACCGCCCAAGAAGCCCCCGGGGCGCTGAAGCGCGCTCCGATGGCGTGCTGGCAGAGCAAGCCCGGTGACGGATAAGCCCGTCGACCTTGACGAGCGTCGCGGAATGGCGGCTCAGAGGGATACGGAAATTCGCCGGCGTCTCAGCGGCGTCAAGGCAGACCAGGCGGCGGTGCGGGCCCGGCAGGACGAACTCGAAGGCTTCCTGCTGGCGACGGAGGCAACGACGTGGCCGGAAGCGGCCGCGAAGGCGCGGTTTCTGATACAGCTCTACGCCGGGACGCCCGAGGGTCAGGACCCGCGACGGCAAAAGCTCATTGCGAGCACCATTGCAGAGCTCGACCGGCTGTCCGACCAATGATGCTCGACGGCGGCGGCGATAACGATGGGGCCGGCCAGCAGAGGCTGGCCCGGGATCTGATCGAGGTGCACGGCGCCGAAGCGCCCACGGTCGCCCGGGGAAATGCCCGCACCGCGGCCCTCGCCGGGCAGCCGGCGCTTGCCAAATCGTGGATCCGGGTGCTCAGTATCATCCAACGCCAGCAGGCGGGTCAGTCAAGGAACATTTAGGGGGCAGATTTCAACCATTCGAAACAGGGCAGGCAGTATTCGAACATGGCAAAAAACACCTCTTCAAAGTTCGTCAGACCCGACGCCGATATTCGGCAGGCGGAGGCCGCCAAGACGACGCGCCTGCGCTCCTTGCGCCTGGCCAAGGAAGCGGAGGACGCGGAGAAGGCCGCGGCGGCAAAGCTCGAGACGGCGGCGGCAAAGCTTCGCCCGCGGACTCGCGCATCGCAGCGTGCAACCGCACCCGAGCCGACGACCTAAGCGGGAAGCCCTCCTCGGCAGTTCAAGCCTGGACTGATCGCGCTCTGGAGAGACCTACCGCTGCTTCTTCGCGCAGAAAAAGGTCGAGCGGCCGGCCTGGGTGATGCGCCGCACCCCCTCGGCGCAGGTGCAGCCCGGACACGGCTCGCCTTCACGGCCATAGACCGCCCAGCGATGCTGGAAATAGCCGAGCTCGCCATTCGCCTGCACATAATCCCGCAGCGATGAGCCGCCGGCCTCGATCGCCTCGGCAAGCACGTCGCGAATCGCGCTCGCCAGCCGCGCCGCGCGCCCACCGCTCACGGTCGCGGCGAGCCGGCGCGGCGACACTCCGGCGCGGTACAGCGCCTCGCAGACATAGATGTTGCCGAGCCCGGCGACGATCCGCTGGTCGAGCAAGGCGGATTTGATCGGGGTCATCTTGCCGGCGAGCTTGCGACTGAGATAGGCGCCGTCGAAACCCGGCTCCAGCGGCTCCGGACCCATTCCGGCGAGCAGCGGGTGCGATGCCTCTTCACCGCGCCGTAAATAATCGAGCACGCCGAAGCGGCGCGCATCATTGAGACGCACGACAGTGCCATCATCCAGGGTCAGCACGACATGATCGTGCTTGGCGTCGGTGTCGCCCGGGCCGCCGGTGGTGATCCGGCCCGACATGCCGAGGTGCAACAGCAACAGGCCGGTCTCGTCGAGCTCGATCAGGATGTATTTGCCGCGCCGCAACAGCCCGCCGATCCACGCCCCATCCAGGCGTTCTGCCAGCATCGGCGGAAATGGGCGGCGCAGATCGGGGCGGCGCAATTCGGCGCGCACGATGCGCCGGCCGCTCATGCGGAGCGCCAAACCGCGCCGGACCGTCTCGACTTCTGGAAGTTCCGGCATCGGATCTCGCTCGGGCGGGCTCGCAATGGCGCGCGACTACGGCAGGGTCTATTCTTCCTGCCCGATGAATGGGCGCGAGACAAGGCATAACCCCCTGGGGGACGAGGCGCGGGACGGCGAGAGCGATTTCGGCTTTCGCCGGGTGCCGGAGACCGACAAGGCGCCGCTGGTGCGCGCGGTCTTCGACAGCGTTGCCGGGCGCTACGATCTGATGAACGACCTGATGAGCGGCGGCATCCACCGCTGGTGGAAGGCCGAGATGGTCGCCTCGCTCAACCCGCGTCCCGGCCAGCGCCTGCTCGATGTCGCCGGCGGCACCGGCGATATCGCATGCCGTGCCCTACCCCGCCTGATGCCCGATAAGGGCGGCCAGGTCATCGTCTGCGACGCCACCCATCAGATGCTCGAAACCGGCCGCTCGCGGGCGCTCGACGACGGGATTCTCGCCGGCATCGAATGGCTGTGCGGCGATGCCGAGCGGTTACCGGTCGCCGACCGCTGCTGCGACCTCTATACGATCGCGTTCGGCCTGCGCAACGTGACCCGGATCGAGCGGGCCTTGGCCGAGGCGCGCCGCGTGCTGAAGCCGGGCGGGCGTTTTCTGTGCCTCGAATTCACCCCGGCGGTGACGCCGTTGTTGCAGCCGCTCTACGATCTCTACAGCTTTCAGGTATTGCCGCTGCTCGGCCAGATCATCACGGGCGATCGCGACGCCTACACCTACCTCGTCGAGAGCATCCGCCGCTTTCCGGCGCAGAGTGCGTTGTCGGAATCGATCGCCGCGGCCGGGCTCGACCGCGTCAAATTCCGCAATCTGACCGGCGGCGTCGCCGCGCTGCACTCGGCTTGGCGGCTCTGACCGGAGCGATTGGGCGCGGTGTTCGGGCTCTTTCGCAGCGGCCGCCATCTCGTCCGTCTGGTCCGGATCGGGTTAACCTTGGCGCGCCACGACGCGCTGTTCCCGCTGGATGGCGTCGCCGGCATCGCGCCGTTTCTGCGGGTCGCGCGGCTATGGCGCCGCGGCGACGGCGACGGACGCCGCCCCGGCGAAAGGCTCGCCGCCGCCCTGACCGAGCTCGGCCCGAGCTTTATCAAGCTCGGCCAGATCCTGTCGACCCGCGCCGATCTCCTCGGCGACGAGATGACCGAGGATCTCGCGCAATTGCAGGACCGCCTGCCGCCCTTTCCGGCGGTAGAGGCGCGCGCCCTGATCGAGCAGGAGTTCGCGCATCCGGTCGCCAGCCTGTTCAAATCGTTCGACGACACCCCGGTCGCCGCCGCCTCGATCGCGCAGGTGCATTTCGCGGTGACCGCCGACGGGCAGGAGGTCGCGGTCAAGGTCTTGCGGCCCGGGATCGCCGCCGCGATGGCGCGCGATCTCGACCTGTTTTTGTGGCTGGCGCATCTGGCCGAGCGGACCCAGCCGGCGCTCCGCCGGCTGAAGCCGGTCGAAGTGGTCGAGACCCTGGCGCAATCGGTGCAGCTCGAAATGGATCTGCGCTTCGAGGCCGCCGCCGCCTCCGAGCTGGCCGAGAATTTCGCCGGCGATCCGAGCTTTCGCGTGCCGCGGATCGACTGGCAGCGCACCGGCCGCAATGTGCTGACGACCGAGCGCATCGGCGGCATCCGGGTCGATGACCGGGCGGCGCTGATCGCCGCCGGACACGATGTCGACGAATTGCTGCGCAACGCGACGGGCGCCTTCTTCAAGCAGGTGTTCCGCGACGGTTTTTTTCACGCCGATCTGCATCCCGGCAACATGTTCGTCGATGCCGACGGCGCGCTCGCGGTGGTCGATTTCGGCATCATGGGAAGGCTCGACCGGCAGACCCGCTATTACCTCGCCGACATGCTGATCGGCTTCCTGTCGGGCGATTACCGGCGCGTCGCGGAAGTGCATTTCGATGCCGGCTATGTGCCGCGGCGGCGCTCGATCGACGCCTTCACCCAGGCCTGCCGCTCGATCGGCGAGCCGATCCTCGGCCGACCCCTCAACGAGATCTCGATCGCCCGGCTGTTGGCGCAGTTGTTTCACGTCACCGAGGAATTCGAGATGGAAACGCAGCCGCAACTCCTGCTGCTGCAGAAGACGATGGTGCTGGTCGAGGGGGTCGGAAGGCGGCTCGATCCGGCGGTAAACATCTGGAGCCTGTCGCGCCCCCTGGTCGAGCAGTGGATGCGCGACAATCGCGGCCCCGAGGCCCGGCTGCGCCAGCGCATCGACAGTTTCGTCGAGGCGATCGACGAGGTGCCGCGGCTGTTGCGCAACCTCGACAAGCTGATCGGCGATTGGGCGCAGGAGGGCGTCATCCTGCACGCCGAGAGCCTGGCGACCCAGGCCGCCCACCGCGCCCGCCTCTTGCCGCTGCTGGTAATCCCGCTGTGGATCGCCGCCGCCGCCCTCGTCGCGATCGCCGTGGCAGTGTTGGCGCGTTAGATCCGACCTATTTTACAATGCGTTGCAGGCAGCCCACATTGAAACGGCTCTCCGGTGGAGTAAATTACTCCTGCTACAAAGGAAGAGCTTGATGACGATCGACGAAGCCTTGAGGACGGATCTCTACAAGAACGGCCTCGGCCGCATCGTCAGCGACAAGAAGATCCTGGCGGGCGAGCCGGTCTTTCGGGGAACACGCCTTTCCGTCCGGCATGTCGGGGGCATGCGCCTCAACGGCGAGCCGACGGAGCGCATTCTTGAGGACTATCCCGATCTGAGCGCCGAGGATGTTGAGTTCGCCGCGCTTTATACTGCCGCCAATCCCGCACCCGGCCGAGCCCGCACCGACGCCAGGCGGTGAGCTTAAAGCTCCTGCTCGACGAAAACGTCTCGCCCTCGATCGCGCGGCGCTTCAACGATTTGGGTGTCGATGTCTACCACGCCCGTGATCGCGGCCTGCGCGGCGCGGCTGATCACGTGCTCTGGCGTCGCGCGTTCGAGGAGGACCGTATTCTCGTCACGATCAACGCGCGGGATTTCGTCGGGCTCGCCGAGCGATCGGGCTTGCACGCGGGGATCATCACGTTCCCGTCCGGTTGTGCACCGGCCGAGCAATTTTTGTTGATCGAACGTGCGTTGCAGTTCTTGGACTCCGAAACAAACCAGGGGCGAGATGCGGTCAATCGATGGATCGAAATAACCCACGACGGCTCGCTCCTCGTACATGATTTGCCACGTCAAGGCCGACGAAGTTAGCGGGCTCTACGCCACGTCGCGCTGGTCCTTTGGGTCGTAGTTCGCGTCGTACCAATAGGTCTGCCAGTCGGCGTAGGTGATCGGCTCCCAGCGGGGCGGGTTATCGAGGCCGGTGCAGCTCGGCAGGCATTCGATCAGCTGGTCGAAGCGCGGCCCGAAGAAGAACGGGATCGCGTACCGGTCGCGCCCCTTGGGCGGCACCGCGCGGTGCGGCGTCGACAGAAAGCGGCCATTGGTCCAGCGATGCATCGTGTCGCCGGAATTGACCGCGAACGACCCCGGCGCATAGGGGACGTCGAGCCAATTGCCGGAAGGCATGCGCACTTGCAGACCCGGTATCTCGGTCTGCGCCAGGAAGGTCATGAAATTGCTGTCGCTGTGCGGCGCGATGCCGAACTGGTTCGGTTCCGCCCTGACCGGCGGGTAATGCGACAAGCGCAGCGTATGCATGCTGTCGGTGAAGGCCTCTTCGAACCATTGGGGCGGCAGATCGAGGGCCGCGGCGACGACATGCAGGAAACGCCGCGCGAAGCGGTCCATGACCGCCGCATATTCCAGCAGATTGGCGCGGAAGCCCGGGATGTCGGTTTCGGACGGCCATTGGTTAGGGCCGACAAAGCGGCGGCCGGACAATAAGAGCGGATCATCGGGCGGCCGCTCGCGCTTCATGAAGAACGCCTCGTTGAGGTCGCCGCTATAGACCGATGGATCGTTGTTGTTGATGTCGGAGGTGCGCACCGCGTAGCGGCCCATCACCATGTAGCCGTTATTGTGCTCGTTGAGCTTGAGCGCGAGCTTCCTGTCCATCGGCAGCTGATGAAACCGCCGCGCCTCGCCGAAGGTGCGTTCGATCAGCAACAGCGGCACATCGTGCCCGGTCAGCACGAAGAACCCGACATTCGTCAGCGCGTCGTGCACCGCGCATGCGGCCGCGGCGTGCGCCCCCGGGCGGCCGGCGAGGTAAGCGCCGATATCGATGATCGGAATTGCGTCGGCCACATCCGCCTCCGGCGCCATAGCCCGGCAGCCAATGGCATGCTCGGGAGGCACGCGGCATTATGGCGCAAATTCCGGCAAGCCTAATCCGAAACTTGAGCTTCCCGTTCGACACGATCGGCAAATCGCTCGAAGCCGTCGGCCAGCGCGAAGAGCTGGTTTCTGCGGCGCGGCTCGTAAGGGTACTTGTCGGCTATCCCCCTGAGCGTTTCGGCAACGCCCCGCAGATACGCGACCTTCGACTCAGGCGAATCCTCGTCCACCGCACCACCGCCCTATGCTGACGTACCATACCGGCGGCGAGATCCCCGCCGGGTATATCAATCGGGGGGATCGCGCCGGTGGACGGTCCCTTACCATCCACCGCTGGCGGCGGTGTGACAAAGCCGTGTCAAATTGCCGGACCGGTACCCTCTCGCCGTTCCGGCGAAGGGCCGGTTCCGGCCCCTGCCGGTTCTGGCCCCTGGGCGCTACTCCTTCTTCGGAGCGGGGTGCGGGACGGTTCCGGAATAGCTCACATCCAGCCCGAGCGACTTGATCACATCGTCGGCGCCCGCGGCGCTGCTCAACGCCGCGGCCGAGATCTTGTCCGGCGGGTTCAAGGTCACCTTCAGCGGGCCTTTCGGCTTCTTGTAATCGTCGACGAACGATTCGATCGCGTCGAACGCGGCCTGCGCCTTCGGACCCTGGCCGATCCGCAGCGGAGCCATCATCGTCTTGGCGATCAACAGCGTCGCGGCCGCATCGCCGCCGCCCTGCAGCTGAGCGATGGCGGGCACCACCTTGGCAAGGATGGAACGGTCCTCGAACACGAGGGTGGCGGTCCGCAATGTGGCATCGTTCATCGCCGCGTCCGGGTTGCCGGCGATGTCGGGGCTGACCCCGTCGAGGATCATCGACAATTCGAGCCGGGCCAGCCCGCTCAGATCGAGTTCGAGCTTGTTGAGCGTCAGCGTCTTGCGCTCGGGCTCCAGCCGGTAGTCGAGTAGAAAATCCATATTGAACTTGTCGATGCCGGCCATCTGCTTCAGATCGATCCCCTCGGCCGGCTTGTCGCTGACCGCGATGCCCTCGATCCGCACCTTGGCGAAAGTCGGCGGCGTCTGCTTCTCGAAGGCGGCGAAA
>Ga0210400_10002677_pt1 | contig 16276 bp, 18 predicted proteins | sample IncBWH26MmetaG_FD_155456 | JGI IMG/M metagenome (GOLD analysis project Ga0210400, IMG submission 155456) | Forest soil microbial communities from Barre Woods Harvard Forest LTER site, Petersham, Massachusetts, United States - Inc-BW-H-26-M | ecosystem: Environmental > Terrestrial > Soil >... | reverse complement strand
GCTCTTCAGCGCACAACGGCATTCAAGACAATCCGCTGATCCGCGACAACGAACTCAATCTCGGCGACTACGGGCTTGAGTACATCTCCCCCGACCCGATCTTCCACATGCCGTTTCTCGACGGCGCTTACGTAACACAGTGGCGCGACCCAGAACGCACCTGCGCTGAATTCTCCAAGATTTCCAAGAAGGATGGGGCCGCCTACCGGCGCATGTGGAAAGAATCCGAAAACATCCAACCGAACTCCAAGTTTTGGCAACGCCGCCTGGCCATGTCGCATTGGGAAATCATCCGCGACAATTTTGAGGACGACCATTGCCGCGCATTCATGCTGGCTTGTCCATGGTCGCAACAGCCAGCGCAGTATCCGATGACTGGGCGGGTAGCCTATGGGCCGTTCAACCAGCAGCGCCACAGCAGGCCCCTACCCAAAGGTGGATCGGGCAAGCTGACGGAGGCGCTTGCGCGCTTCATTGAAGCGCACAACGGCGTCATCCTTACCAACAAACCCGTTGCGCGGCTGATCATTGAAGGCGGAGAGTGCACGGGAGTGGAGTGCGCAGACGGAAGCGCCTATCACGCCGACAAGGCTGTGCTCTCTACAATCCACATCAAACATCTGGTGAATATGGCGCCGAAGGATTTATGGGGCGAGGATTTTGTCGACGGCGTGGACACCTGGCAGGCGGAATGCCAATTGTTTAGCACAAACTATGCCACCACCGAACCTATAAAATACCCGGTCCAGGGAGGCACGCTTTCGTCGGTGCATTCGCAATTGCTTGCCAGTCCGGAACGCGCGCTGCGTTTTGCATATGACTACGCCATCGGCGCCGTCAATATCGACGAGCCGCCACTGCACGTGATCTGCGCCACCGTTGCTGATCCGACGCGTGCTCCCGCGGGCATGCACACGATTAAGATCGTCGCGTACCAACCTTATGAGCTGAAACAAGGTCCTGAACACTGGGACAAAATTAAAGATGAGGTCGCCGATGCGAATCTTAAATACCTGCAACGGTTCTCGCCAAATCTGACAAACGACAAGATCCTCGAGCGCGTCGTATATAGTCCACTAGACCTTGAGCGCATGAATCCGCATAACTGGCATGGCAGTTGCCACGCAGGTGGGAGCGGGCCATCACAATCCGGCTCCATGCGGCCGATGCCCGGCTGGGCGCAATATCGTATGCCGATCCCCGGACTGTATCAGACCGGCGCCACAACAGCTCCCGGAGGTTCGGTGACAGGACAGCCTGGGCGAAATGCGGCTGTCGTTATGCTCAAGGATTTGGGCACCAGCATCGAGGAAGTAGTGGGCAAGAAGGCGAACAAGACATCGTAGAAAAAATCAGTTTGCTGCGAGGGCGCGGTCTAGTGTTCCGTAAATAAAGGCCGGGCATCGGTCTGAAAGCATATTTCCTGATGGAGTAACGAAATGAGCGGAATAACGAGGCGTGGATTTGTAAAAGGGGCAGCGCTGGCTCCACTGGCTCTAACGCCATTCACCTCCATGGCACAGCAGGAGGCCACTGCGGAGCGTTTTGACATTGTCGTCGCCGGCGCCGGTCACAACAGCCTGGTTTGTGCCGCGTACCTGGCCAAAGCCGGCTACAAGGTCCTCGTGCTGGAGGGCCGCCCGACCATTGGCGGCGGCTGCAAGACCGCAGAAGTGTGCATGCGCGGATTCAAAGAAGATCTTTGTTCCTCGGTGCACACAGGTATTCAGTCGAATCCGCTGATCCGCGACAACGAGCTTAATCTGCGCGATTACGGCCTCGAATACATTGATCCTGATCCGATCATGTACACGCAATTTTCGGATGGATCCTCTCTTGCGCTTTGGCGCGACCTGGATCGCACCTGTGCGGAGTACGCCAGGATTTCAAAGAAAGATGCGGAGACTTTCCGGCGATTGTTCGCCGAATATAAGGCGTACACGGAAGCTACGGCGGCCAATCGTTCCGCCGCTCCGGGTTCAAGCGCACAGGCGGCAACGGCTGCGAGTATTCCGCACAGCGGCATTTGGCAGCGTCGACTGGCAATGTCCGGCTATGACCTCGTGCGCGAACTCTTTGAGGACGATCGTATTCGCGCCTTCCATCTTGCTGTCGGCCATTTTAGCGCGATCCCAGGGGGAGATCCCGGAACCGGCGCTCAGGCTTTTTCGGTGATCGGCCAGCAGATCAGCGGGCGCCCGATTCCGAAGGGTGGATCAGGCATGTTGAGTGTTGCGCTGGGGCGTTTTCTTGAGGCGCATAACGCCGTCGTTCTGACGAACAAACCCGTCACGCAGTTCACGATTGAAGGTGGCAAGTGTGTCGGCGTGCACTGTGCAGACGGCAGCTCGTATCGCGCCGAAAAGGCAGTTGTTTCGACGATCCACATCAAGCATCTCGTAGAGATGGCGCCACGTGATTTGTGGGGCGAGGATTTTCTCGAGGGTGTCCGGTTGTTTCAACCCGAACACGCCATGTTCTCTTTTCACTACGCAACCAAAGAGCCGCCGAAGTACACCCTGGTCAGCGGCGGGACAATCTCGACTTGCGAGGCAGTTTTTATGTCTAGCCCCGAACGCATTTTGCGCCTGGGTTACGACAATGCGCGCGGAATCGTTGACATGGACGATCCTCCGCCGCTGCAGGTTGTCTCCGCTACCGTACCCGATCCCAGCCGCGCCCCGGCGGGATTTCATACATTGAAGCTTGAAGGCACAATGCCCTACGCCTTGAAAGAAGGTCCCAAACACTGGGACAACGTTAAGGACGAAGTCGCTGAAGGAATGCTCGCCTATTTGCGCCGGTTTGCTCCCAATTTGACTCCCGACAAAATACTCGGAAAGTTTCTCGAAAGCCCGCTCGATATCGAACGCATGAATCCCGCGATGTGGCGTGGGAGCGCGCACCATGGCGCGAGCAATGCGGCTCAATCGGGTACGATGCGCCCCGTGCCAGGATGGGCGCAATACCGCATGCCGATTTCCGGCCTCTATCAAACTGGAGCCTGCACGGCTCCGGGCGGCTCGATTACGGGAATGCCCGGGCGAAATGCGGCAACGGTGATGCTCAAGGACTTTGGCACCAGCATCGAGGAAGTGGTACGCAAGAACGCGAACAAGACATCGTAAAAAATAATTTGCTCAAGTGTAGCGATCTAGGAGGTGTGCTTGTGAGCAGAGAGAGAACTCTGGCAGTTGCGTTAGCTGCCATATCGGTGGCCGCGCCATTCGTCCTGGCGTTGAGTGTTCGGGCGCAACAGCCGATGGGAACTCAAGCCATAAAACAAGAAGTGCCTGAAAACTTGGCCGAACATTTGCCGCCCGTGCAACCGATTCCCTACAGCCACAAGACGCATTTAGCTTTGGGTCTTGAATGTAAAGCATGCCACACGAATCCTGAACCAGGGAAGCTGATGACGTTCCCAGCCACGAGTACCTGCATGTCTTGTCACGCAGCCGTTGCAAAGGGCAAACCTGCGATCCAGAAGCTGGCAGCGTTTGCGAAGTCGCAAGAGGCCGTACCGTGGGTGCGTGTCTATGCTGTTCTACCAGGCGTAAACTGGACGCACCGCAAACATCTAGAGGCAGGCATGAAATGTGAAACGTGCCATGGCCAAGTCGCCCAGATGGATGCTATGTCGGAAACAACCAGCGTGACGACGATGGCTGTGTGTATCAGCTGCCATAAGGCGAACAACGCACCGACCGTCTGCCAAACTTGCCATGGGTGGCCTGCAGGCTAAATGCAGTTTGTTGTGGATTAAACGAAACTGTCGCTGCGAGGATTTACTTGACCTCGTTGTTCTCCGCGCACACATATTCCTTAATTTGCCAGTCCGGTTTCAACTTGAAGATTCTCTGAGCGGTCCAAGGCTTCGTATACGCTTTCGGGTCGTCAATCGTGTAATCGACCTGCAAAGTTTCGTGGTCAACGCGGCGGAGGCGCTCGGTAACGTGCAGGGCATCGGAATGCGGAAGACCCATAGGGTCAAGCCAAGTCTTGTCGTTGAAACCAATCGTGTCCACAACGAGCGTGTCTCCCTCGTATCGACCAATCGAGTGCCCCATGTACGTGGACTCGAGATCCTTGGGATGTCCTCGCCCGTCTGTAAAGATTTGTCGCACTAGAGCTTGATACTCGAAGATCATGATTACCCGGTCACGCGCATGAACGATTTCCCAGGGAAACGGCTGCAGCATGATTCGTGGGACACCAGGCGGGATACACCGCTCGATTGGGTCTGGTCCACTGTCCGGATCAGCCTGATTGTTCTCCATGTCGCGCTTCTTGAGCGTCGCCTCTGCCCATGGCTGGAAAGGTGGGTCCTCCTTGGGAAGAAGGGTTCGGTGATACTCGGGTATAAACCAAACTCCGGATAGGTCGGGTGTTGGGGAAGCGGCACGCGGCTTTGCCGCTCCCGCGGGATGTGTTGTCTGGGCAAGTGTCATGGGCGAGAAAGCCAGTACTGCTGCCGCGAGAACTAGTCCCGTGAAATGATTTTGCACCGTGAACCTCCTCGCGTAGCTCAGCATTCAGCCCGACTCAGCCTCGGAACCTGCGTCTCACACTCGTCTAAGTGCTTCCTTTTTACTTAAATCCCTCACCGTCGAACTGCTGACCATTTGCCAGCGTGACGCTGTGCAGTCGCATGATCTTCCTGCCGGTTTTGGCGAGAAAGCCGGTAACAGCGAGTTGATCTCCTTCCTTAATCATTTCCTTCTTCCAACCGACCCTGGTTAGCATATTCGGACTGTTCGCTTCGACACGCCACTGCTCGACCTCTCCTTTGTCATCTTTTACATCAAGTGAAATGAATACGTGAGGATTGGACCACTCAAAATTGGCCACAGTCCCTTTCAAGGTCACCGAATGCTCCAGGTCGAATGCTGAGCCTGAGTGGTGAGCGAACAACGGAAATGAAATCAACAGGACACCCATTGCCACAGCGAACGCGATCACCCGACTATTTTTCATGGCTCAACTACCGGCTGGACGGCCGGAACCTCCAATTTGAATGTCCTGCTTGATGGCTAATATACACCCCGGAGGTGAATAGTCTCGTTTAAGATGGCGGAAATTTCAACACACAGGGCGCAATTCTGCGAAACTAAATCGATGGGACTTTCCCCTGCTCTGTGCCCTTTGTGCCCTCTGTGGTGAAATTCGTTTTCATTTCTCTGAGGATAGGGAGCTCGCATGCGACATGGCGCAAAGATCTGTTGAACTCGGAATTTCCAAATGATATGGATATGACCGTCCGGCAGCGATCTTTCATTTATTTAGCATGAGGCACGAAAATACTTGAGGGGACTTTATGAGAATTTTCATCCGGGTCTTCGTACTTGGTTTGCTTCTCTTGCCTACGATCGGAGCAACGCCTCCGCCACAGGGGGAGGACACCGCGCCTCCTCCCCCATGGGCGTACGGTTTCACATCGCCGGCAGACTCACCCGCGAGCGATCCGCCGAGCCCTCCACCCTTTGCGCCGGTTCCGGATGACGGAACATTGAGACGCCTTTCGGGCAGCACCAAATCTTTCACGGTCACGCAGATCCGCGACAGCTATGGCCCGGCCGATTGGTATCCCAACGACCATCCCGAGATGCCGGAAGTTGTGGCGCACGGCCGGAAACCGGACGTGCGCGCCTGCTCCCTCTGCCACTACCCTAACGGCAAAGGCCGTCCCGAAAACGCCGGCATTGCGGGCCTTCCCTACTCCTATTTCGTGCACACGATGAACGATTTCAGGAAAGGCGTAAGGAAGAGCGCTGACTCCAGAAAACCCAACACATACCTGATGATTGGGTTCGCCAAGTCCATGACTGATGAAGAGATTAACTCCGCCGCTCATTATTTTAGCTCGATGAAATGGACACCGTGGATCAAGGTCGTCGAAACCACCACCGTGCCGAAAACGCATATTGGAGGCGGCATGTTCCTGAAGCTGGAAGGGGACGCAAAAGAGCCGATCGGCCGGCGTATCATAGAAACTCCGGAAAATACCGAAGCAACGGAAGTACTTCGTGACTCACGGTCCGGTTTCATCGCATACGTGCCGGTAGGCAGTCTCAAGAAGGGCGAAGATTTGGTAATGAAGGGCGGTGCTGGCAAAACGACTCGATGTGGAGTCTGCCATGGTGAGGATCTGAAGGGTCTCGGTCCGGTGCCGGGCATTGCTGGCCGCTCTCCCAGCTATGTCATGCGCCAGCTTTGCGACATCCAGCAAGGCACTCGTAACGGCGAGTGGGCCACCCTGATGAAACCCGTTGTCGACAATTTGAACTCCGAAGATATGTTGGCGATTGCGGCTTACTTAGCGTCACGTGAGCCGTAAAGCGCGGATGAGAAAAATCTCAACACAGAGCAGAGGTATGGAAATATATCTGTTTCTCTGCGAGCCCTGCGTCCTCTGTGGTGAAACTCCGTCCTATGCCCAGCTGAATCCTTGTTTTGACAGCGGCACCGAACGGACTCGCTTGCCGGTTATCTCAAAAATCGCGTTGCACACAGCCGGTAGAATCGGAGGCAGTGCTGGTTCGCCAAGCCCTGTAGGTGGATTCGGCGTAGTCAGGAAATGAACCTCGATCTCGGGAGGCGCTTGCGTCATGCGCACTGGCGGATACTGGTGGAAATTGGTCTGCACTGCGCGGCCCTGATCGATGGTGATTTCGTAACCCATCACATGGCTTAAGCCTTCGATGACGGCACCCTGCGCCTGGTTGAGGGCGTTACTCGGATTGACGATCTGATTGCCCACATCGCCCACGACCCAAATCTTGTGGATCTTTACTCGGTTGTTTGCATCAACGCTCAGTTCCACAACCTCGGCAAAATATCCGCGGTGAGCAAACTGAAACGCCACGCCCTTCGCAGTGCCTTTGGGCAACTGGCTGCGTGAACTCCAGCCCGATTTTTCCGCGACTAATTCGAGAACACCTCGCATGCGGGCCGCGTCGACATCAGGTTCGCCAGGATTAGGCTGGATATTGGGGTTTTGGACGCGCGGCATCGCGAGCAGCTCCAGCCGGAACTGGACAGGGTCCTTACCCGCGGCATGAGCCAGCTCATCAATGAACGACTGGAATACGAAACTAAATGCGTTGCTACGCGGAGCGCGCATCGCACCCGTGGGCACGCCAAACGGCATCAGTGTGGCCTGGAAAGAAAAGTCGGGCATGAAGGTCCCCGGAAACTCGTTTGAAGGGATGTTTGCCGCAGTCGCAAACTTGTTGCCCTCGCCGAAGCTCACGAAGTGGTTTTTCCATCCGATGAGCTTTCCGGAAGAATCGAGTCCCGCCTTGAGGAAGTGGAAGCCTGCGGGCCGGTAAAAGTCATGGGCCATATCGTCTTCGCGCGTCCAAAGGAGCTTCACCGGGACTCCAACAACCTTCGCGATCCATGCGGCTTCGACCATGTAGTCGTTGCTCAAGCGCCGGCCGAAACCGCCGCCGATGCGCATAAGGTGAATCGTGATGTCGCGATCCGACATCCCCAGCGTCTTCGCGACAAGCTGGTGTCCTGTTTCGGGCGTTTGCGTTGGCGCCCAAATCTCCAGCTTGCCTTCCTTATAATGTGCGGCGCAATTCTGCGGCTCGAGTGGCGCGTGCGAAAGGAACGGGTAGGAATACGCCGCCTCCACAACCTTGGCGGCATTCTGCAACGCGGCATCGGCGTTGCCGTCGGTGCGCAGCGGGAACGCGGGAGATTGCTGCGAAAGCTCCACAGCCCGGCGTGCAAATCCTTCGCTGCTCTGCTTCGCCGTCTCGCCTTCGTCCCACTTCACTTGCAACTTCTGCCGCGCGGTCCGCGCCTGCCACCAGCTATCGGCAACAATCGCGACGCCGGGAAGAAGTCCGCTCAAATCCGTTCCGCCATCCACCACGAACGCGTGGCGGACGCCGGGCATCGCCTTGATTTCATCCACGTTGGCGCTGACCACTTTGCCGCCAAACACGGGGCACTTCACGAACATGCCAAACACCATGCCCGGCAGCGTGAAGTCGATGCTATAGATTGGCTTGCCTGTAACGACCGATGCGTTGTCGACACCGTGGATCGGCTGGCCGATGATCTTGTAATCCTTCGGATCCTTCAGCTTTACCGTCTTCAGATCGGGCGGTGTCAGCGTCGCTGCCTTCGCGGCGAGCTCGCCGTAACCAAGCGAGCGATTCGTGGACCGATGAATCACGCGGCCCGAAGCAGTGCCGCACTCTGACTCCGGCACATTCCACGTCTGCGCAGCGGCGCTGAGGAACATCTGCCGGCCAGCAGCGCCTACTTGGCGCAGGGGAAGCCAGTTCGTGGGCGTTGCCGTGCTGCCGCCGGCGCGCTGCGGACCGTATTTTGATTCGTCGAGGTCCGCCTGCTGGATTTTCACGTCCTTCCAGTCCACATCGAGTTCGTCCGCGATAATCATAGGCAGTGACGTCTTGATACCCTGCCCGATTTCGGGATTCTTCGACATGATCGTTACAACGCCATCCGCGGTCACGCGAATGAAAGCGCTCGGCCCAAGTGTGGCGGGGAACGGCGCCTGAGGAGCCTGCCCGAACACTTTCGCCACTGGGTCTACATAGAAAGCCAGGAGCAAACCGCCTCCACCCAGCGCGGTTGCGCGAAGAAACGACCGGCGCCCGATCAGCTCAGACTTCGCTTCGTTAAGAGTGGTTCGCATGGGGTCTCCTTAAACTTTCCCACCCATATTGCTGGCCGATTCGGTGGGCTTCGTCAATCCGTTTTGGGCAATCACGGCTGCCCGGTGAATGGCGGGGCGGATGCGCAAATACGTACCGCAGCGGCAGATGTTGCCATTCATGGCATCGTTGATTTCCTCGTCGGTGGGATTTGGCGTGTGCGCCAGCAACGCCGAAGCCGTCATCATCTGGCCGGCCTGGCAGTAGCCGCACTGCGGTACGTCAAGTTCCTGCCACGCAAGCTGAACGGCGTGCGTCCCGTTCGCCGAAAGTCCTTCTAGCGTTGTGATTTGCGCGTTCGCCGCAACTGAAACCGGTGTCTGGCACGAGCGCACGGCCCGCCCGTTTAGGTGGACCGTGCAGGCGCCGCATAGCCCTGCACCGCAGCCGAACTTCGTGCCGCGAAGATTCAGGACATCACGGATCACCCACAGCAATGGCATGTCGGCAGGCACGTCTACGTTGGCAGACTGCCCGTTCACATTCAGTTTGAACGGCATGGTATTCACCCCAGAACAGTGAAATTAAAGCGTTGGCCTTGGTTACCGCTTGAAAAAATCCACTTCGTGACCGGACAAAAGGTTAGCACCCGCCTGCATGAAGCGTCAAACGCGCTATTCACTGTGGTTGCACGCTTTTTTGGGCATCTTCCAGCGCCTTCTGAAGTTCAGGATGCTCTGAAAGAACTTCCATCATGCTTTGACGCCCGAGCTTCTCCCCCAATTTCATGCCTTCGCCCTGCATTTCTATGGAGAGATTGGGAAGCACACTGAGAGCCTTCTGTCCCAGAGGAGTTTCATAAAACTTGATTAGGCCCTTGATGTCTTCGTGCGAAAAATATTTGTCATAGAGTGGGACCGCTGACTCCAGAAGCTGCTGAATTTCTTCTTTCAAATGGTTCTGGAATTTCTCAAAAAAGAGATCCACGAGTTTCGCGCGATAATCTCCCGGAGGCAAGGAATTGGTTATCACAGGTCTCGCATTCTTTTCCATTCCCTCCATACTTTGCGTCATGGCTGTCTTCGTCCCGGACAAATCCAGCAGCCGGTGAATGTCCGCCTCTTTCGCAGGATCAATCTTTGCCTGGTCCGCGGAAGCACTGTTTGAGCCAGGCGTCGGTGCACTGTGCGGCGGAGCCGTTTGCGGCTTGGCAGAGGAATCTTGAAAGGCTTTCTTGGCCTGGACGGATGGCGCGGCTAGAAGAACAGCCAGGACGAAAGGGGTAAGAATCCTCATGGAAGCCTCCTTGTGATTCGTTGGGATTGATGGTAGCCGATTTCGCGATTTCGATTGCAGCGCTGCCGTTTTGCGGTGCGGGATAGTTAACGACAATTGCGTCGGTGGCCGGTTGCCTTCTGCCTCATTTAAGCCATCGTGGCCTCTATGCCCAATACGTGCGATCGATCGTGCGGTACTGAACCGCTTCGCCGAGGCGGCGCGTTTCGAGGCTGGCCGACGACTGAGAGCTGGTGGGACCTAGCTCATGTCCGGTTCCATACGTCGGGCGCCGCCACCAGCAGGGCGGGTGCACGCTCGGGTGCCGCTCTTTCCGGCAGGTTCTGGTCTCGAGCCAGCGGCACGGCGAGAGATCCGACTATATAGAGAAATATGTAGTCTGACGGATGAAAAGCCCTGGTTTCACTGATCCTGTACCGATGAATAAAAAACCCAGACCTGCTCGTCGCTAGAGTAGAGATTCTAAACTTTAGGATCATTCCGGAACGGATCTGACTCCCTCTCCGGCTAACACCTCATTCCTGTCAGAGCGAGGGTCGTTCATCGATAATGTCAATTAAGTGTCATTCAGGGCGAGCCCAGCGCAGATCCAGATCGTGGCAGTTCACATAGGATTACAAGTGCGGGGTCTTACCTGGGTTTTTTACAAGGCAAGGCGCCTATGGCTTGGCCAAACGAATTCTAAAGTTTAGAAAACGCCGCCGAAATAGAGTTTCAGAAATTGTTTCCGGCGGTTTGCGGCGTTCGCTGGAACGCTGCAGCTGAGGCTCAGGAAAATCAAAACCACGCGGCAAGGATGAACGGTGCTGCTGTCAAAATTCGTGGATGCTCGGGGTAGTGTCCCGCAAACAGTGATGTTTCTGGGGCCGTCCCCTTGAGTCTCAATTCACCGCGGGCCGCTTTGCTTCCGATCTTGCGCCTGCCTCTCTGGAGTTATGCGCGGCTGACTACTCGGCCGCGCGCATGCTTACCGATGTTAGCGACTCGCCCAGCGACCATATCGCCGCCCCCAGCAACACCACGTCCTTGAGCAGAAACTGTCCCGGCAATGCCGAAAGGGCGGGAAAACCACCGAGACTCGGTTCCCATCCTGGAGTCGAAAATAAGAACGAGAGCGTGGTCAGAAACATCACCACCGCCAGGGCGCTGCCTACCGTTGATGTCTTCGGCGACCACGGTCGAAGAGCAATCAAGATGGCGATGGCAACTTCAACAACTCCCAATCCTGCCGAAAACTGCCGTACGCTCAGAAAGTGGTACATCCACCCCATCAATGGGCTGTGCGCCACAAGCGGCTGGATGCCGTTCGCCTCATATCCTGTGAACTTCATCAAGCCGATCCATCCGACCACCAGCACCAGCCCGTAACGCAGTACTCGCGATCCGAGAGCCGCTATGACCACGCCTTTGTTGGCCAGAGCACTGCTTGCTCCTGAATGTGTAATGGTTTTGTCGATTCTATGCTGATTTGTCTCCGAACCGAGCGAGAGATTTTGCCCTAGCTCGCCCGCACCTTGTGTTCCTTTCATTGTTCACCTCCTACAACCAAATCTATTTACAAACGCCGTGTTTCCCTCCTCTCCGAACAGAATAAGTCACTTGCTCTCGCCTGCCAAGGCGTGGTCAAGCGGCGTTGATCGGGGAACGTAGTCACATGCGCCGTGTCCTCTAGGGGTGACGGCATGTCTCGTGTGTGGGCAACGCGTATTGAGGGACCCCTAGAGAGGGCCTGACTCAGTGTGTTACTGCAAACGACTCGAATTGGGGTGAATTTCACCTGCACGGAACTGGTCCCATCATGCGTATTACTAATAGCAAATAGCACGCAATCCTATCGTTATGCGTGATCTCGAGGTCGTCACGGAGCTTAGCCATCACCCAAACACGCTCTCCCTTATTCAAGGCACCCGCACTTTCATAGAAGGCTTCGCCGGTCTTCACGACGGGATCGAAAAATCGAAATGCATCTGAGTTTTGCAACGGAGTGTATCCCTGTCCCACTGTTCCCAATATGGCGTCTTCATTGCGGACCCAGCGGTCCTCGCGAACGATTGCGTAGCGCCCTGACGGTGGCCGGTGCTCATCACCAATGTAAAGCTGCTGCTTGAGTACTCCCCATTCCAAATGGGCAGCACGAATTGCCTCCTGCGCTGTCTTGGGAGGCTCAGTCAACCTTGTTCCGAGTCTACCTCCTTAACAATAACGCCATTGGTCAGGTGGGAATCAACAGGAGAGCAGCACTAAAAAAGCGCGTGGCCTTGGCAACAGAATCGGTCGTTTTCTTTGGATTTGTTCTTGTGACGCTGCTCTGGGCTTTGGGAATACTTTGATTCCCATTCACTGGGCAAAGGCTGCTCCACAGCCCGAGGGAAACCTAATCCAATGTATTTGATCTTGGTGTGGCGCTATGTCAGTAATTATACTGACGTATTTGTCCTTCTATGAATTCGATGTGACTATTACTAGAATGTTATGCACGAATGAATGAATATGATGCGTGACTCGTTCTGGGCGTCCAGGCTCTTTCGTCGGTGGCGCAAGACCAAGTCCGAGCCCAGTCCGCCAGATTCTCGGACTAATTTTTCAGCCTTACTGAGAATCTTTCGGCAGGACGGCTGGGTATATCTCGAATTGCTCCTCATCAATCGCTCCGATGTTACGATTTGGGTAAAAGAAGCTACGGTCGTTCTGTCCGAACTTAAAGCAAACTGGCAAACCACGACTTCGTCGGGTCAAGTAAAACACGACATCCTTCAGAACATCGGCCCGGACGACACATTGAGAGTGAGTATCGCAAGGGACATCTATGATGCAGCCGGAAGACCACAGGGAAATTACTCCTGCCTAGTCTCCATCAAAGTTTGCTACCGCTTGGACAACGAGTGGTTCATTCAGAAGCTTGATACATATCGTGTCGAGATGGCCGCTTTAACGGTGTTCCGCCTTCGTCGTGAGGCACAGGGATAACAAAGGCTCAGGCCAGGTCCTTCATTTTCCGGACGCTAATGAAAGGTTGGCATGGAGCGATCTACTCGTGGGGCGTTGCGTCACGCAGTCGTCGTTGATGTAGAAATCACCGATTCGCAGTCGGGTATTCGGATTAAGGAGCGCACCAAAGATTTGAGTGTCTACGGATGTCGCGTGAGCACGGAGACGCCCTTCCCGGCAGGAACCAAAGTCATGTTCAAGATGGTCTACGCAGGGAAAGAAATAGCAGCGTTCGGCCAGGTGATGTATGGCCGACCAGATATTGGCATGGGAATCGCGTTCACAGCCATTGCGCCGAAGGACCAAAAACTTCTTGAGGATTTGTTCGCTGACTAATCCGCCGCCCACCTTAAATCGTGCCGGGCGGACTGGTGGCGGTGCGTGGTAGCAGGCCACACAGAAACCAAGTAATGTCGGATAGAAATTATCTTGTGATGACGGTGGAATGCGCACGCTGTCAAACTAAACAGAAGATTCATATTGCCAACCGAACTGAATCCGCGCAGACAGGCAACGAGATGATTCTATGTATCAATTGCGACTATCCTTTCAAAGTAAAGGTTCCCGATAGGTTCATTCGCGGGCCGTTCCCGGCGAAGCCGCGATAATTTCCACAGCGCCGAAAAACCGTCGCAACGCTCTCGCATCCAACGGTATTAGATTCCAAGGAGGTGTCCCATGGCCGCAAAGGGGCAAGCGACTGAACTGCGATCACGGCCTATTACTTCTAGTATTTTTATCGTTTCCAATAGTAACTACCCACAAAATCGAGGAGCACGTATAGTGACTGCCAACAGCAGTTAGACACGAGGAGACGGCGGAGTCCGGGGGCGAAATGCGATCTCGGGAACATAGCGACCTAATTTCTAGATATATACCTCGTGAGTATTTACTTTCGGCAGTGGATGCCTCTGCGATAGGCATCGTCATTTGTGACCGGCGTTTGCGTTATAGAGCTTTGAACCGTAGTGTGGCTAAAATTCATAATGTGCCGGTAGAGGCGCACATGGGTCACACGTTCCATGAAATCCTTGGGAATTTTGCCGACAGGGTAGCGCCTCTCTGGGAAAGTGTTTTTGCTTCCGGGCAACGCTTATCCAATTTGGAAGTTACTGGGAAGTTGCCCAAGCGATCAGGCGTAGGCCGCTGGATTGAAAATCTCTTTCCTCTGACGGACAGTCGAGGGCGAATCACGCACGTCGGATGTTTCGTAATTGAAATTTCTTCGCCGCGAATTCCGAGTCTTAACCCAACCAGTGAAGTAACTTCGGCGACGGGTCACCAGCCTCCACGCACTCTTCTGTCTCCTAGAGAGCAGGAAATAGTGCGGCTGGTCGCAGAAGGTAAGTCTAACAAGGAAATTTCATCAGTTCTTGCTATCAGTGTTAGGACGGTTGAAACATATAGGTCCAGACTCATGCTAAAACTTCAGGCGACTTCAATCGTTCATCTATTTCAGTACGCGATCCGGAATCACATCGTTACGCTCTAGAGTTCATTGGCAAGGCGGTGCGCTGCCTAATAAGCGGATCAACAGGCCGAGCCGGACCTATCCAGTGCATTCAACCTCGATGTGCCTTCTGTAAGTAATTACACTGACGTATTCGTCCCTCTATAGCTCTCGCAGGGATATTACTAGAATGGCGTTCGCATATTATGCGGCCGCGTTCCCGCAGACGATCTAAAACACTTCATCGTCAGGAGCAAAGACTGCTGCCGGAACTCGGGAAACCGCAGCGGATGCGTCGTGCCCGGCAACAGTCCTGTGCGCCGTCCTAGTTTGGGTTATGTTCTCTATCGTAATCCGATCTAATTAGTGGGTTCATATTCTACGGAGGGTCAAGCCGTGTTCATCGGACAGCGTTTGCGTGCGTTGCGTGAGGAAAAGAAGTTTTCACAAGGCAAGATTGAGGAAAGAACGGGCTTGCTCCGCTGCTACATCTCCCGTGTGGAAAACGGATACACAGTTCCGGCTGTCGAGACACTGGAGAAGTTCGCCCGCGCTCTCGAAGTCCCGATGTACCAACTTTTCTATGATGGTGAAGAGTCGCCCAAGCTCCAGTATCTTCCGAAGCGCGGGAATGGGAGCGACGTAGCGTGGGGCAGCAAGGGCAAGGATGCACGCTTGCTTGCCCAGTTCTGCCGTCTTTTCGGCCGCATAGAAAAAGGTGATCTGCGATTGATGTTGTTCATGGCCCAGAAGATGGCAAAGCGGAAGGCTGCGGCGATAACCGAGTAGGCTGCACGTGTCACTTCTGCTTGATATTTTCTGCTAGGGTTGAAAGCTTCCACGCATTTGCAGCACACGATTGACCGTGAGGGCGAGTTCTTCGGGGGTAGAGGATTTCGAGACGCAAGCGTCTGCACCGACCCACCAGGCAGAGGGCGGCAGCTCGTGGAGGGTGAAGAATATGATTCTGATCGACGGTGCGATTTCCCGTATTTTTGCAGCCGTTTCAAACCCGTTCATTCCCGGCATAGTCAGATCAAGAATCACAACGTCAGGGGATAATTCCGCAACCATGCGAACTGCGTCCATACCATTTTGGGCCTCGCCGCACACTTCGCATGAATCGTTGTTGGCAAATAACGTTCGCACCCCCTTGCGAACAATTTCGTGGTCATCAACAAGTAGAATACGGGCAGGCATTGCTCCCCTGGAATTCCACAACGAGTGCGCCGAGTCACGATCTGTGCCACTAGTGTTTATAAACGGATTTCACTCAATCCTGTAATATAAATCTGGGGACTAAGCCGCGATAAAGAACTCCATGGTGAGCCCCGTCGCAATCTAGCGCCGCCAACTGGAATAAGGAATAGGCCAGAAGTACCAGTCGAGGCAGCGGGCCGGGATTATCCGGCTGCGGCTCTGCCCCGAATGTCCAGCGCGTTTTCGTTGTACAGTATGGGCCTGTCGTAGACAACACAGCCGGGATGGGAGCACTTCAGTTCAACCAAACGCATTCCATCGCGCACGGTCAGTTCCGCCTCAGTGATGAAAATCTTTTGACCACATTCCTTGCACGGAGCGTATGTTCCTTTGCCGTAGGCTATTCGCATGTGCTGCCCCCCGTGACGAGATTCTACCACGCGCCTTATCTACCTGTTTCGTACCGCCGGTAGTAATCGTGATTTGGAACGCTGGGTAAGGTTTGGGGCGGGTCCACGGGAGCGTCGTGAAGACCTCGGAACATTTTTCAGAAACCGAAGTGCGTGCAGGTTTGAGAGAGCGGGGACTTCCGGAAACAGAAATAGATTCGCCTGACCGCTCATGCCACGGATTCTACGGTCCACACAGATACGCGGTCGCGCCCCTCGCGCTTCGCGCAATACAAAGCCTGGTCGGAGGCTCGCAGACT
>Ga0210400_10002675_pt1 | contig 16280 bp, 10 predicted proteins | sample IncBWH26MmetaG_FD_155456 | JGI IMG/M metagenome (GOLD analysis project Ga0210400, IMG submission 155456) | Forest soil microbial communities from Barre Woods Harvard Forest LTER site, Petersham, Massachusetts, United States - Inc-BW-H-26-M | ecosystem: Environmental > Terrestrial > Soil >... | reverse complement strand
ATAAGCGCGCGCAAAGCCCCAGTGCATATAACCGCCGCTACCGGTCTGCAGCGAACAGATATACGCCACTTTCTCCAGCAGCGTGGGCAGGGCGCTTAACGTGCGTTTTTTGAAATCCTCAGCAGCTTTGAGCATCATGGCGCGCAATCACCTGAAAACCAACCGATTTCAACCAGCTTTGGGGGCAACGGGGATTGTGGTTTCTGAACAAAACATAGCATAAACGCCGCCGGGCGGCGGATTTTTTGGTTTCTGTTCTGAAAATAAGAAATTAGGTACCGGAGTAACTAACAGGGTTGGGATGGCAATTTCTGACGCTTTAATCCTTAAGCGCTTCAATATCTTCCAGATCGATGACTGGCGAGACAATATCGCCGACGATCTCAACCGTTCCTTTCGTTCTCCCTAACCAATTTGCGCGTTTTCCTGAAGACATCGGTCTGATTTCCGCAATCACCTTTCCCCGGCGGGTGATCTGGATGGATCGCTTCGTTTTTTGGATCTGCTTAATAAACGCGGAACAATTGGCTTTGAATTTGGAGACAGGAACTTGTTTCATTCGTTGAGTATCCTTGCCTGATGCTGACAATTCTATCCCTGCTTTGGCAAAGCTAGTGGAGGATTTGGCCACAGAATTTTGATCTGCTACATTCAGGCGAGAGGCGACCACAAGCATGCGGGTTCTGATAGCGGGCGGAGGCACCGGTGGACATGTGATCCCCGCGCTGGCGATTGCTCGTGAACTGAAAGCCCGCCACAATGCGGAAGTCCTGTTTGTGGGCACGGCCAGAGGCATAGAAAACCGTCTGGTCCCACAGGCTGGTTTTGGCCTGATGCGGGTAAAAGTGGGTGCGCTCAAAAACGTAAGTATGGTCACCCGCTTGCGAACGCTGTTCGACCTGCCCAGGGCCGTAGTGGATGCGCGGAAGATCATCAAAGTCTTCCATCCTGACGTAGTGGTGGGCGTGGGCGGATACGCTTCCGGGCCGGCGATGGCTGCGGCGATCATGATGCACATCCCTACCCTGGCATTTGAGCCAAACTATGTTCCCGGCTTTGCCAACAAGATCGTGGGACATCGCGTATCGGCCGCAGCGGTACACTTTGAGCAGACGGAAAAGTATTTTCACAATGCCCAGGTCGTCGGCGTGCCGGTGCGGGCAGAGTTCTTTAACGTGCCATCGCCCGATGGCAACCATCCGCCGACGTTGCTGGTTTTTGGTGGCAGCCAGGGCGCGCGAGCCATCAATCAGGCCATGGTGGCCGCTGCTTCGGTAGTACTACGACAAATTCCGCGGCTTCAGATCATCCATCAGACGGGCGAGCGTGAATATAATGACGTGGCGGCTGCTTACGAGCAGGCAGGTATCAAGGCGGAGGTTTCTGCTTTTATCGATGACATGCCTGCGGCTTTCGCGCGGGCCGATCTGCTGCTGTGCCGGTCGGGAGCGAGCACTGTAGCCGAGGCGACCGCGGCAGGAAAGCCGGCAATTTTCGTCCCGTTTCCGCAGGCGGCGGACGACCATCAGCGCCGCAATGCCGAGGCGATCGCGCAGGGTGGCGCGGCCGTGCTGTTGCCGCAAGCAGAGCTTACGCCGGAGCGTTTGACAAGAGGTGATTACGCAGCTGTTTGCGAATCCCCCGCGTCTAAAGCAAATGGCGGAGCGGGCGCGGGCGCTCTCGCACCATGACGCCGCTGGTCGAGTGGCGCGGATGGTGGCGGAGTTGGCGGGGCCTAAAGCAGAAGTTTAGCCGCGAATGAACGCGAAAAAGCGCGAATTGAACGATCGGATTGATGGGCGAGCCCGACTTGCGCGGCGAGCTCGCTGCTAGCGGGCGACCGAGATTGTTTAGCGGTTTGTGGAGCGTAGCGACATAAGAAGAGGCGCGGCGAGCGGCAGGTATCAGGAGCAATTGATAGGTTGATTCGACGAGGCTCTATGGCGGTTTGGAGCGCAGCGACTCAGGCTTCTTTCGAGCAAAGGCCGCGAGCCCGGCTTGCGCGGCGAGCGGCAGGTAACAGGAGCATATGAACCTATAGGTTTGAGAAAGCTGCATCGCGGTTTGTCGCGAAGCGACCAAAATAATGTTTGCAAAGATTCAGCGGATACATTTCGTCGGGATTGGCGGCATCGGCATGAGCGGCATTGCCGAAGTGCTGCTGACGCTCGGATACAAAGTGTCGGGTTCGGACCTGAAGAGTTCCAGCGTAACCGAGCGGCTGGCGGAAAAGGGCGCCATCATTTTTGAAGGCCATCGCGCGGAGAACATCACCGGCGCCGAGGTGGTAGTGGCAAGCTCGGCGGTGAAGCGCGACAATGCCGAGATCATGGCGGCGCATGCCGAGCATATTCCGGTAATTCAGCGCGCGGAAATGCTGGCCGAACTCATGCGGCTGAAGTACGGAATCGCCATTGCGGGAATGCATGGCAAAACCACTACCACCAGCATGGTAGCGGCAGTACTGGCGGCAGGCGGGCTTGACCCCACGGTGGTTGTCGGCGGACGCGTGGACGCCATGGGATCGAATGCGCGATTGGGCAAGTCGCAATATCTGGTGGCCGAGGCCGATGAAAGCGACCGGTCGTTCCTTAAGCTGTCTCCCATTCTTGCCGTGGTGACCAATATCGACCGCGAGCATATGGATTGCTATCGCGACATGGCCGATGTGGAGCAGGCATTCCTGGACTTCATCGATCGCGTGCCGTTTTACGGCATGGCGGTGCTCTGCCATGACGACGAGCGGCTGCGCAATATGCTGCCGCGCCTGGCCCGCCGCTCCACGACTTACGGCGTGCATGAAGATGCGGATTTTCGCGTGGGCGGCGCCAGTGGCAAATGCACGGGCAACAAGCACTATGCGCATTTCTCGGTGGAATACCGTGGAAAATCGCTGGGCGATTTCCACCTGCGCGTTCCCGGCAATCATAATGTGCTGAACGCGACGGCAGCCGTGGCTGTGGGCGTGGGGTTGGACATTGAGGCGGAACGGATTCGCGAAGCGCTGGAAAACTTTCGCGGCGTCGATCGCCGCTTTCAACTCAGGGGCCGCGCTGCCGATGTGAGCGTAATCGACGATTACGGCCACCATCCCACGGAGATCCTGGCCACTCTAGCGGCGGCGCGACATTGCGGATTCAAACGCGTTCACGTGATCTTTCAGCCGCACCGATTCACCCGCACGCGCGACCTGCTGGAGCAGTTCGGCGCGGCGTTCAATGACGCGGATACGGTTTCAGTACTCGATATATATGCCGCCAGCGAAGCGCCAATCCCCGGCATCACTGGCGAGCGGCTGGCCCAGGCCATCCAGCTATTTGGCGACGGCCGCAGCACAGCCAGCTACGCACGATCCTTTGATGAAGCGGCACGTCAGGTCTCCGCGCTGGCCGAACCCGGCGACATGGTGCTTACTCTCGGCGCAGGCAGCGTGTCCCAGCTGGGACCGATGGTGCTGGAGCAATTGAAGAAGAAAAAGGCGGCGCTCAGCTCTCAGCAGACCGCCTAGGCCAAAGTATTTATTGTGACATGTCCCCGCTAGAGCGTCCTAATGATTTGCGCCCGACGCCCCGGTGTGAGGAGTCACGTCGGTGCTGATTGGATTGGCCGAGGTAGTCGAAGGAGCAGGAGGAGGTTGATTGGGCGTGTTCCCGAAGAGGTGGCTGCTTCCGGCCTGGGAAGATCCCAATTCTGGATTTGAGAAAGGGACCGCTTGGATGGTGATGTTGTAAATCTTTGGCCCGAGCCCAAGAAATCCTGTCCGGTGTTCTTCTATTTTTGCCATCACCCCAATTTCCGGGACAAAATGCCATGCTGAGTCATGGATTGGAGGCGTTTTGAACGCGGTGCTGACTATCTGAGGCGGCATTCCGTGATTGCACGTTTTCACGGTCCCTTTCAAAATGCGTGTGACAGGGTCAACCGAAAGTGTCAAATCGCATGTCGTCGCAGCTTGGAAGGAAACTGGAAAGACGACTTTGACGTCGCTCGTGGCGATAGCATTCTTTGAAATATTTCCTGCGCTCACACCCGCCGCAACAGTGGTTGGGAGGGGCATATTTACTTGTTGAGCGGCTAATTGCGCCGTACCATTCGGTTTTGCCGCGGGACCAACTACTGCAAATGAGGCGGGCAAGTTCTCTACGCGATAGCTGGGGGTCTGTGACGCCTCAAGTTTGAAACTGGTTGGGAGAGGCTTGGGCTCCGGTATTCCGAAGAGATGCAGATTAAGATTGAAATCAGTAGGCATCGCAGGGTTTTTTCCGGGGATCTGCGGGAACAGAGAGATAAGTGGCCCCCCTGTCGTAACTTTTACCTCCGGAACCTCCTTAGGGAATTGGAGAGCTAAAGTCCCGTTCAGTACACCTGGGGTAGCCGGGCATCGCGAACAACGCTCGTCGTTAATTTTGATTTCTTTCGGTAGCAGTTTGCCAGCCATGTCAAGGATTTCATTGACACGTCTCTTGACTTCTTCTCGAATCCGGGCCTCCTCCATAGGGGCCTCGGCAGTATTGTCCGACTTCGAGAGGTTATCTGGAGATAGGTTTTTCGAACCTTGTGGCCGATGGGATTGATGCTCCTTTATATCTTGATACAACAAAACTGATGGGACGACAGTGCTCGCTCCCATTACGCTGGCCAGAACAAACTGGAAAATGGGATTTGTGCGCCTTTGCGCGAAGAAAAGAGGGATTGAAGCACCAGAGCCATTCGGCTTATCGTGTTCGGGTTTAGTATCCTGCTTTTTCCAGAGATTGGACAATGCTGTCTCTAAATATGCTCGAAAACCTGCTAACACACTGATTTTCTCATTGTGCCGCTCAATACTCTCGAGAAGCAGGAACTTCACGCAATCATCCAAGGCTAACGCCTGATACAGATTCCTTTGTTTGCTCAATGAGTTTGATGGCGGTGAACCCTCCGGCGTTTTGCCAGCAGCCGCTTCTAGCGAAGATTGGGCGTATCTGTACAATCTCGAGAACTCGGGATCGCGCACGAGGCGCTGCAAGACCCCGATAGGGAGAGGGTGTTCAGAGCCCACTGCTTTGCCCATTTCAAGGCGAAATTCGACTTGATTAACGAGTGTAAGGAGTTCGAAGAGTTCCACTTGAGACCTCCAAAGATAAGGGCCCCTACACAGCTAGTGACTTTGAGAACGAGAATGTTTCAGACGGCTTGAAAATTCCTGTGTGGGATCTTCTCGGATCGCCTGAATCTGCATAATTAAATAACGTATTAGCAATTCTTTTCCTTCGTACTTCACGGGAAATAGTTCATGGGTTGCCACAGTTTGATTTTCGGCGCAAACCCGAAAAAAAACGGTATCACCCTAAAATTCTGGTAACAAAAAGGAAAGAAACCGGATATATTGGTTCGTGCTGGCGCACAACTCCGTCGACCGCTGCATAATGGCGCGCGACTCTATCGAGTTGACACAATACGATGATGTTGTCTCCAAGGGGCGATCAAGCCGCTCCGCCAACTCTGAGCCGAAGCTCGGAGCGCAAGCCAATTCCCGAATATCCACTGACAACGATTCAAGAAGCCCGTCGCGGACGCGTTCGTCCGCTGATCGGCGCGCGATCGCCATGGATGACGATGACTCCGAGCTGCTGATCAATCGCGAAGATCTGGACCTGGATGTGGATGGCGAAGAAGCGCAATTTCTGCGCACCAACAAGCGCGTGCCGGTGCGGCGCAATGCGATTCCGAAAAAGGCAGCAAGCCAGTTAAAGATTGCCGGCGTAATTGCCGCGGTGGTGGTGGGTTGCGGCGGACTCTCAGCATGGGCTTACGGCTATGGCATGTCTTCCTGGCGGTTCCGCATTCCGTCGAGTGACGCGGTGGAGATTGCCGGGGTAAAGAATGCATCACGGGCGCACGTGATGGAAGTGGCAGGAGCGGATATTGGCCGCAACATTTTCTTTGTCCCGCTGGACGAGCGCAAGAAACAGCTGGAACAGATTCCATGGGTTGAAGAAGCGTCTGTAATGCGGCTGCTGCCCAACCGCATAGCAGTAACGATTCACGAGCGGACGCCGGTGGCGTTTGCCCAGATCGGCTCACGCATCAGCCTGATCGACGCCAACGGCGTGGTGATGGGCCTGCCGGCCAATCGGCAGACCAAATATTCCTTCCCCGTGATTCGGGGTATCACCGACACGGAGCCTTTGTCTTCGCGCGCGGCGGCGATGAAGATCTACAACCGTCTGGTGAGCGAGCTGGGCGCGACTGAAGGAGAGAACGCCGCGCCGAGCAGCGCTAATTATGTCAAGCAACTGAGCGAGGTTGATCTTTCCGATCCGGAGAACGTGAAAGTTACGGCGAATGATCCGGGCGGGACGATGGTGGTCCACCTGGGAGCGCAGGATTTTTTGCCGCGCTACAAGCTTTATGTGACGCACATTGCGGAATGGCGGCAGCAGTTCCAGAACGTGCAGTCGGTGGACCTGCGCTATGAAGGACAGGTTATTGTGAATCCGGACAAGCCGGCGGTATCGGAGAAGCCCGTGCCGCGGATGAACGCGGAAAACGCGGATCGGAAAAAGCCAGTGTTGAAGCCGGTAAGCGCGAAGGCGAAGCCGAAGACAGCGAAAGCGAAGAAGAGTTCACCGCAAAGGACGCAAAGAGCGCAAAGGTAGTTCGGTTAACGGCCAAGAGGCATTTATAAGGAAGCAATTATGGGCAGTAACGGCAAACATCCTTCAAACATGATTACGGTGCTGGACGTGGGCAGCGCGAAGACAGTTGCGCTGATTTGTGAGGCCACGGAGGCGGGTCTGAAGTATCGCGGACACGGCATGGTGGAAAGCCGAGGCTCGCGCAAAGGCATCATCGTTGAGCTGGACAAAGCGGTTCAGAGTATCCATAAAGCGGTTGAAGAAGCTGAGAAGCTGGCCGGATGCCAGGTGGGGAACGCGGTGATTTCCGTGGCAGGCTCACATATTAAAGGAGTGACGAGCCGCGGCGGCGTGACCCTGGGATCGCGTCCGCGAGACGTAGCCCGCGAAGATATTCGTATTGCGGTGGAAAAGGCCAGGTCAGTCACGCTGCCGGACGATCGCGAAGTGCTGCATCTGCTGCCACAGGAATTCATTCTGGACGAACAGGCGGGCGTGCGGGATCCGGCAGGCATGATGGGACGCCGGCTGGAGGTGAATCTTCACATGGTGACGGCTTCCGCCAGCGCGACGCAAAATGTGGTGACGGCGGCGAACCGCGCGGGCCTGCACGTGGACAACGTGGTGTATGAAGCGTTGATGTCCGCCGACAGCACGCTGCGCGCCGACGAAAAAGAGCTAGGCGTTTGCCTGGCCGATATCGGCGCGGGATCGACCGACATGATTGTTTATTCCGACGGCATGGTGGCGCATACGGGCGTGGTGCCAGTCGGAGGTGACCATTTCACCAATGACGTTGCCGTCGGACTGAGAACGCCGATGGCTTCCGCAGAGAAAATCAAGAAACAATTTGGCCACACCATCAGCAGCCAGGTTGCCGAGGGAAATGAGATTGAAGTGCCAGCCGTGGGAGATCGGCCGTCGCGGCTTATGCCGCAGAGGTTTCTGGCGGAAATACTTGAACCCCGCGCGATGGAGCTTTGCGAATTGATGCGTGACCATCTGAAGCAGGCTGGCGTAATGGAACTGTGTCCGGCGGGAGTGGTGCTCACGGGCGGCGGGTCGCGAATGACGGGGCTGGCGGAAGTCTGCCAGAAGATTCTGGACCGGCCGATCCGGCTGGCGATGCCGGAGCCGCCGATAGCGGATATGCCGGCGCAACTGAACGAGCCGGAGTTTGCCACGGCGGTCGGCCTGGCGATGTATGCGCATCGGACGACGATGGCGAAGATGAATCCGGAACAGGGATTTGGCCACAAGCTGCGCGCGCTGCTGGCAAAGCTGGGAGCGTAGAGCAGAAGTTGAGTTGGGAAAGAAAGCAGGGCGCTTCAAGAAGCAGCGTGGAGCGCAAACTCTTAATGCAGAAACCGGGTGAAAAGCGAGCGGACCAAACGGATCAGGAGTGTGATGTATGAGCGATCAGCAAAAAAGAGCGGACGGAGAAGTAAGAATCCAATTCAATGAAGACCCTCGGACCAACGCGAAGATCAAGGTGATCGGCGTGGGCGGCGGAGGCGGGAACGCGGTCAACCGGATGATCTGCGCCGGAGTTGAGGGCGTGGAGTTTGTTGTAGCCAATACGGATTTGCAGGCGTTGCAGATGTCGCGCGCGCCAGTGAAGATCCAGTTGGGCACGAAACTCACGAACGGCCTGGGCGCGGGCGCCAACCCGGAGATGGGCCGCCGTGGCGCGCTCGAAGATGCAGACAAGATTATCGAAGCATTGGAAGGCGCGGACATGGTGTTCGTAACGACCGGCCTGGGTGGCGGAACCGGCACAGGCGCTGCGCCGATTATTGCGTCGTTGGCTAGTGAGATGGGCGCTTTGACCGTGGCGGTGGTAACCAAGCCGTTCGCGTTTGAAGGCCGTCGACGCATGGCCCAGGCAGAACGCGGACTGGCCGAACTGATTGACAGCATCGACACTACCATTGTGATTCCCAACGAAAAGCTGCTGGCGGTGGCACAGAACGCCGGTTTCTTTGAGTCGTTCCGCATTGCCGACGACATTCTGCGCCAGGCCGTGCAGGGCATTTCTGACATCATCACAATTCCTGGCATCATTAACCGCGATTTTGCCGACGTGAAGACGATCATGGCCGGCATGGGCTATGCCGTGATGGGAACAGCGGTGGCCAAAGGTGAGCGTCGCGCAACCGATGCAGCGCAGGCTGCGATTTCGTCTCCGCTGCTGGAAGCCGGCGCCATCGACGGAGCGCGGGGAATCCTGATCAACATTACGGGCTCGTCTTCGCTCAAACTGGCGGAAGTCAATGAGGCCTCTACCATTATTCAGTCGGCCGCGCATGAAGATGCCAACATCATTTTTGGTGCCGTTCAAGACGAAAAAATGAAAGATGATCTAAAAATCACCGTTATTGCGACCGGGTTCAAGAATGACGTGCCGGCACGCAAGGACCGCACCGTCAATGCGGCGCAAGCGGCCATTTCCACTGCTCGCACCGCCTCCGCATACCAGGTGCAAAGTGCGGCCGCGGTGCCCAGGGTTGTTAACGGAAGTCCCGTAAACGGAAGCTCCGTTCAGCATGGCACGCACGCGGGGCATGCCGTTTCGCCCTCACGCGTAGTTGCGCCGACCCGCGAAAGCCCTAATCTGGCCACCATGACCGAGTCCATCCGCAGCGCCGTCGAGCAGGACGACCTGGATGTCCCGGCATTCATCCGTAAGCGCGGAGAGATCAACTAAGCATTAACTAGGGGCGCTAACCACAGCGTCCCGAACCGCAACTCATTCTGTGGCCGCCAGTTCTCGCCGGCGGCGACCGTAAAATTAGCAACATTAATGAGCCTTTAAGGCAAAAACAACAGCACGGCTTTAGGGTTAATACTGCCGAGGATTCTAAGGCCTCAGCGGTCTGGCCCAAACAAAAACCATCAGCATGCAGCCACTCCAATGAGAGCAGCTGCATCTTTTTAATTGGAAGAAAGGTACTTACTTCGGTACTAGGCGAATTTAGCGTTGCACGCGACGGAAAGTTTCCCTTACCATCGCGATAAGGGAGTTCTGATTTCCGCATCGAGCGTCTACTGTTTTTTTACCCTCAATGTTTCTGGCCGACGATGCAACTGGCCCGATCAGCGGAAATGAGTGCAGCAAAGAGTTTTCCCAGGTATTCAGGTGGCAGTGATTTCATGACATTTCGTCTTCGGCTCTTCGTCCTCTTCGTCTCCAGTCTCGTTCTCTCCAGCGCTTCATTCGCGCGTAGCTCAAGCACTACTACCACCAAAGCCAAAGCCAGTGGACAGGTAACTGAAAACGCCCGCGCCCAGAAGCGCATGGCCCGGCTGCGCCACAAGCGAGCCGCCCGCAGGCATCTGGCCGCAAAATCCGCCTCGGCACGCGCAACCACTGCACGAGCCACCGGCGCAAAAGCTTCCGCCAGCGGCGCGACGCTAAAGACTGTCAGCCTCCGCCGCCGTCACGCCCGCCATCGCTGGGTTGAGCGCTTCACCGCCAGTTCCTTCGCCGACGACATTACCGATGGCGACATCGTTGAAGGTGAAGATCCCGTCGTGCGCCAGGCTGCCATTGATGCTCTCGGCAACATGAATGGAACCGTCGTCGCCATTGATCCCACCAGCGGACGCATTCTCGCCATGGTCAACCAGAAGCTGGCGCTCAGTGAAGGCGCGCAGCCCTGCTCTACCATCAAAGTCGCTGTGGCTCTGGCCGGGCTGAACGAAAAAGTCATCACACGCGAAGAATCCATCGCGCTCGGTGGCCGCTCGCACATGACGCTTACGCAAGCGCTCGCGCGCTCCAACAACGCTTACTTTGAAACCGTTGGACGTCGCCTCGGCTTCACCAAGGTCAGCTATTACGCCCATCAGTTCGGTCTTGGCGAACTTGCCGGCTACGGTATCGACGGCGAACACCTCGGCACCTTCCCCACGCATGAGCTCGACGCCAGTCTCGGCGGCGTAGGCAAGATGTGTTCTTTCGGTGAAAGCATTTCCATGACGCCGCTGCAGCTCGGCGCCTTGGTCTCAGCCGTCGCCAACGGAGGCACGCTCTATTACCTCCAGCATCCCACGTCGGTTGACCAGGTCATCAGCTTTGAGCCGCGCGTGAAGCGCCAGCTCGATATCGGCCCGCTTGTTCCTGAAATTGCTGAAGGCATGACCGGCGCCGTGCAGTATGGCACCGCCCGCAGCCTGCGCCTCAACTTCAGTGAAGAGCAGATCCTGGGCAAGACCGGCACCTGCTCCAAAGACGGCACGCGCTTCGGCTGGTTCGCTTCTTATGCCGACACGCAGTACGGACACATTGTCACCGTAGTGTTTCTCCAGGGTGGCCGCCCGACCTACGGCCCCAAAGCCGCCGAAATCAGCGGCAAGTTCTACCGCGCGCTCTATGACCATAACTTCTTCTCGCAGCGCGCCACCACCGTCAGCAACACCCCGGCAGACAAGCCCGCCGCAGGCGTGCAGCAATAATTTCATTTCGATCTAGACCATTAAGGCGTCCCGCGGGGGACGCCTTTTTACTTTTGAATACCTTTTACTCGTTGTCATCCTGAGCGACACCGCGCGACGGTAGGAGCGAGGCAGAGTCGAAGGACCCCGAAAATGCCTTAGCCATCCAATACCGCATCAGGGAGTTCTCTTCATGCTCTCCACCCAGCGCGTTATGATACCTGCGTACTGCTATGGTGCCTTCTCACCAAATTTCTGATTATATTCCGGACGAGCATGGCATGGTCACGATAGGGGCTTACTGACAAGGGTGCATGGCTTTCAATTTTCGGCGATTTTGGCAATCATGGCAATTTTGGCAGTCTTGGTTAATCCCCGCAGAGGACGATTGGTAGTAGCCCGCCGTTTCAACGGCGGGAAAAGGGAATGAAACGCCTTCTTCCTTGCTGCCGCAGGCCTGCGCGTAGCGTAGCGAAGCGCCCAGATTCGCTCTTCGTTGATTCCGCAGCAGGGAGTTCTCTCCGCACTGTTCATCTGCAACCGATTTACCTGTCAAACGAGGACTTTATCGCGACTTCCCTCAGCGCCGTAAGGAGCGTCGCGAAGTTAGCCCACCCTGAAGCGAGCGAAGCGAAGCTGGAGGTGTGATTATCCGAGAGAAGCTAATTGATATTTCGTTAGCGCCGCCCGATCAACAGCATCGATCGCTTGAGCTAAATACTCGAATCTCTCTAGAAAATTATCTAAGGGCATCTGATGTTCATCATTGAGTTTCAAGTCGGGGTAATACCGAAGAAACTTTTCATCGACAATGCCGTTTCGGTGAGAATACAAATGACGAATCTGGAGCAATTTCTCAATGCCATCCTGCAGATCGTCGTTGAACACATTCAACCCCTTTATCTGAGGGTTGTCTGCAATAAACCCTTTGACGCTGCCTCTCTGTAACTTCGCAAGCTTTTTCTTAGCATATACGTCAATGAATTCGTGCATGTCAGTGCAGTCCAGGACTTCTTTTACGGTAATCTGTTCGCTCGATTTAAGGGTTGCGGGCTGGGCCAAATAAATCTCATAGAGAAGGTCTGACATATATGTCTCAAAGGTGTCGGCGCAGGAGGAAAACAGAATACGCATCAGTACCTTACCCTCCTGACTCGTGGTCGGCTTCTGGGGCGATTCTGGGTACAAGAGACTTCCCAAGTCATCTAGAATATTCAGGACGCTTTGATAATGATCGAGATATTTTGCTTTTGCTGACGTACATTGCTTTTTGTACTGCTTCAACATTGAAGAGAGGTGTTTAATCCTTGCATACCGATTATCTTGTTCGGTTGATGGAATCTTGAGAACTGAATGATCGCCCTCTCGAACATACACTTTGCCTTCAAGCGCTATAGGCGTATCTGACTTCTCAACCTTAATAACGTAAAGTCTCTTCTGTTCGTGAAAGACATATTCATAATTGACTCCGGGGCGTGGTGAGAGCAGGTCGATCGCCTTATGCGTTATATCCGTTGCGCGAAACTCCTCACTCAACCCATTGATCTTGAGCTTACCGCCCACATCGGCGACGCCAAGTACAATAAAACCACCTTGGGAGTTCGCAAATGAACATATCAACTGAGCCACAGTTCGTGCTGGCGGCAGGACGGCCTTGTACTCTAGGCTGACGCCCTCCGGGCGACCGATTAGCGCAGCTACTTCTTTAGCAATATCCATCGTTTTTACACTGGGAATTTTCGAATCTGGGCTGTTTTCAGGATGTGACCTAACGAGATCCTTCGCGGTTCTTGGCCATCATCAATCCACAGTTCAGAATCTTCAAAATCCAATACATCGCGCTCAGATCCGTAATAAATAATGACTTCACCGCCGTAGGCCGGCCTTGCAACAATTGTCAATGGTCGGCCATCCTTTAATATCCCTGAAAGCACAGTAGGAGCGGTCTCCTCGAATTCCGTAACGTCGTAATTGTCAAGTCTCTGCAAATGCGCGATGATGCGTTTATTGGCTTTTGCGATTAGGCTTTGGACATATAGAAACATATCGGTTGTCGGCGTGGACTTATGTGAAAACAGAAGGGCTAAATCCTTGTCCTTTAGTGCTTCTTTCCAATCTTCAAGAGACGTTATACCCATCTTCGCGACAATCTCTTCTGTCACGGGCAAAAGCTGATTTGCGCTGGCCTGCTTCGTCAGCATATTGCGCAATTCGTCGATATTTTCAACTTTGAACTCACTCAATAAATTGCTCAATTGCTCCGCTTTCTCGATATTTTCGAGAATCTCTTCATCGTCATAAAGGAGATGTTTGTGCCGATACAAAACTGGAAAAAGCGTCTGTGCACGCGCAGCGTTCTCGCGAAACCACAAAAGTAGCCTTCTGAATGCTGGCCGAAATCTCGTGGCGACCCCCCTGTCGGCAGTCTTCTCTTCTACCTGCGACGTAATTTCCCTAACGGCAAACGCTTGGTCTCTTACCCCAATGGCGCCGAAGTCTCCGTCGATTTTGGGTGCTAGTAATTGAGCCGGCAAATCGTGCCCGAGTAACACCAGGATATCTTTGAAGGCCACGTCGATATCGCCAGCGTCTCGATGCAGGTCTGATTGTTTGCAAAAGGCTCCGTTCTGGTTTGGAAAGAGCCGCCGCTTATTGATAAGCGAATCGTACTCAGCTTCGTCCAATTTTAGTAGTGCGTAAAACTCATTCAGCCAGTCATGGGCATCTTTGCCTGACAATTCTTTAGATAAGGCGTCTAATGTTCCTGTTGACTCTATAAATTCGGCCAGTTGCGCAACAGTAAGTTTCCCGCATTCATCCCAGACGATTCCATGCCAGATCTCCACATCCGTTCGTCTAGGCAAGCAATCTGGGAACCAGGAGGCACAACAAAGCCAAAGCTTGTCCCGTATCTCCTTTTTCGCCGCAGTCGGAAACCAAATATATTTTGCACCGTCGTCCGAAAGGATTGAGGCGAGCTTATCGGTCGCAGTGCGGACTATCTTTGCCCGGAGTAACGTCTTCCTGATGGGTGTCAGTACCTCGTTTCTATACCACGCGATATCAATCAAATTGACGTCCGATGGGACTGACCGTATGGCAGCTAGGAAGTGAAGATTCTGCCAAGAGTGATCTGAAGCATGTTTCAATAAGGCGAAGTACAGTGCAACCGCCTCTTTCATAATCGCCTTGTTTTCTTCGATTTGGGGGTTTGGGCGTTGCGTTTGAGTGAGAAACACTCCGTCTCGCGGATCTGTAGGATTGAAATTCGGATTGTTAACGATCACAGGAAATGGGAAAGACTCAGTGCCTAACAACGGAAAATCGCAGAATAATCGCGGGACTTGCTCGCAAGGGAGAATCTGGATTACCTCGCCCAACAAGCTTACCGGAACTGCAATCGATGTGAAACCTTCGCTCAACACGGCCAACGAATGAGTGATGGCTTCCTTCGGCCGCTCTGCATCTTCGATTAACATCGAGACAGTGTAGACATTCCCACCCGGCTCAGCGGCGGGAGCTGTCTTTTGAAGAGAGTATTTCCGAGGGTAGACTTCCACAGTCTCGATTTCTTGCACAAACACTAAGGTGTAAGGCAAGCAAATGTCGAGATCGGCTAGACCCGCTCTTGCGACTGTGCGACTCAAATCATCCGCTAATTTGTAACGGAACCTGGTATTAAACTGGCCAGCAACATAGTTGGAATAGGGCGGTTTGTCGTCCAAGTCTTGGGCAGAACTCTTTGCTGTCTTTACGGCTTCGGTAATCGCATCCAAATCAAATCCACTTCGGTCAAGCAATAGCTCAAATTGCCTGTACTCAAGATCCGGCTCCTTGGCGATTCCCTCTACCAAAACAACTTCGGACAATAAATGCGTGGTAAGAAATCCTGTACCAAATTTTCCGGTTGTCTTCTGTTTGCCAGCTTCATCCTTCTTTCTGTCCTTTGTCGAGATTTGTTCGATTAGGAAACGGATATTGTCAGCCGAAAACGGTTGCCCATCATGCATAAATGTGACGTGCGGGTCATCGCCATCGAGTGCGATCTCAATCTGAATTTTTACTTTTCCCCCGATGTTCACATCTTTTGCATTCTGGATGAGCTCCCAAATCCAGCGTTTTGGTGCAGTTGGCGAAACCTCGCCGCGCGAACGCAAATCCGACATTTCACGAAGAATCTTGCTCGCGATGATCCGGTAGTGCGCTCTTTCTTCTGAGGCTGTAAATCTTTCTCTGTATGTCATGATTCAAAATATTTCTCGATCAAGTCTATCCGATTGAATGCTGTGGCCAATACTCTTCCCCACGCCTGCGTGCACAACTTACGGCAATGGTGCGGAAGGTCTCCGTCGCCCTCGCCAACCGTAACCTGCTCCGCTTCTTGCTAGCCGCGAAGCCCTGGATGCTCTCCACTTCCAACAAGAAGGCTTCGCCAGTCCGGGACCCCCAGCAAGCCCGGTTTTGGCTTGCTGGGTTGGATCATGTCGGTCCCACTCCTTTGTGTTCCTTCGTGTCCTTTGTGGTTAAGGTCTTGGTTTTCAATTTTCACTTTTTGGCAATTTCGGCGATTTTGGCAATCTCCTTGCCCAGTTCCACCACCTCAATCCACTCCGGACACTCCGGCCAATTGTGCACCCAACACACAATCACGTCGCACTTCTTAGGATCGTGCCCGTGCTTCAGGAAATTCCGGCTCTCAAACTCCACTTCCACGTTCTGGTCCTGCCATTGCCCTTTGGCCATCTCGCGTACCGCCACACAGTCCGGAAACGCCACCTGCCACCGCTTTACCGCAAATCCCAGCCGTCCAGCCAGGACGCCAAATGCAAACAGCACTCCAGCTTCATTGGTCGGCGCATGCGCCATCCCCGGCATCAGTAGCGGATCGCCATATACCGCCCGGCCCTGCATCAGCGGACACCGTCTTCCCTTTTTCCCGCCACCAGCCGCTCGCTCGATCTTTGCTTCCAGTTCCGCAATCCGCCTCAATACGTCTTTCCACTTCGTTTCAATCTTTTCCGCCCTGGCAAATTTCCTGAATGCCTCCATCACCCGGCCCCAGCGTTCATAGCGCGTGTAAAACGGTCCCAGGCTGAACTTGCCATTTTTGTCATACAGCTGCGCCGTCGGAATCCGTCCCAGCTTGCGCACCACCGCCGCCCAGTCCAGCAGCAACGCAGACTCCGCCACTTCAAACCCCGAGCCCACGGCTTCCAGGCCCGC
>Ga0210400_10002674_pt1 | contig 16287 bp, 12 predicted proteins | sample IncBWH26MmetaG_FD_155456 | JGI IMG/M metagenome (GOLD analysis project Ga0210400, IMG submission 155456) | Forest soil microbial communities from Barre Woods Harvard Forest LTER site, Petersham, Massachusetts, United States - Inc-BW-H-26-M | ecosystem: Environmental > Terrestrial > Soil >... | reverse complement strand
TCGCAAGCACCTCCAACGGTCTGAGGAATATGCAGGAACGGGCGCGCCAACATCATTGGAAACTCGAGATCAGCTCCCGGCCCCGGCAGGGAACGACCATCGTCCTCGATACCGCATAGCATAAACATGCTATTGACAACCGGCCCATCAACACTAATTTTAACGCCCAATATGGCCACAACCATTGCCATCTTCGAAGATAACTCCCGGCTGCGCGAGTCACTCACCGTGCTGCTGGGCGGGGTCGAGGGCTATACGGTCTGCGGCGATTACGAGAACTGCGCCCAGGCCGCCAGCGTCATCCGCCAGTTCGAACCCGATATCGTGATCATGGATATCGATATGCCCGGCGTGAACGGGATCGAAGGCCTCAGGATCATAAAGGAACAACGCCCCGAAACCTTTATCATCATGCACACCGTTTTCGAAGACGACGATCGCCTCTTCCAATGCCTTTGCGGCGGGGCCAACGGCTATATCCTGAAAAATTCCTCTTTCGTCCACCTCCTCGAAGCCATCGAGACCGTACTGCACGGCGGCGCCCCGCTCTCACCCGTCATCGCCAAAAAAGTGCTGGAGTTCTTTCGCCCTGCCAACCCGGGCCGCCTGCAATATCATCTTTCCGACCGCGAAAAAGAAGTGCTGAAGTATCTCGTAAAAGGCTTTAGCTATAAAATGATCGCCGGTCAATGCCATATCAGCCTGGACACGGTCCGGGGCCATATCCGGAATATCTACTCCAAACTCCACGTCAATTGCGGCCGCGAGGCGGTTTCAAAGGCCCTTCGCGACAATATCCTGTAAACAGCATCATCATGCCATTGACACCCCCCTGGCATGCGTCTATTTTTACGGGAAAACGATCTATGCAACACCCACGACGCGAATTCCTTGGTAAAATGGCGGCCGGTGCCGCCGCACTGACAATTCTAAACGTCCCCATCAACCTGACCGCTTCACCTTCCCAAAACATGGTCGGCAACTCCGCCGATCCCGATGCCTGGTTCAGTCAACTGAAAGGCAAACACCGCATGATACTGGACGTGCCCCGCCCCAACGAGATCCTGCCCTTTGCCTGGCCAAGGGTCTACCTCCTGACAAACACCGCCACGGGCACCCCGGAAAAGGAGAACAACGTCGTCGTCGTCCTGCGCCACGAAGGCATCCCCTACGCCTTCGAAGACCGCATCTGGGCAAAGTATAAATTCGGGGAAGTGTTCAAGGTCAACGACCCAAAAACAAAAGCCCCATCCACCCGCAACCCCTTCTGGAAACCCGCAACCGGGGATTTCAACGTACCCGGCCTCGGCAACGTGGATATCGGCATCGACCAGTTGCAAAGCAGTGGCGTTATGTTCTGCGTTTGCGACGTCGCAATGACGGTATACAGCGCCGCACTGGCAGGCAACGGCGACCCCGCAGAGATAAAAAAAGATTGGATGTCCGGCTTGCTGCCGGGTATTCAGCCGGTTCCTTCCGGTATCTGGGCCGTCGGCCGCGCCCAGGAACACGGCTGCACGTATTGTTTCGCAGGGTAGGCAATGCAAAGGTCAATTGGGTATACCATCCTGCTCTTCCTATTTTGCTGCTGTAACACCGTAGCAAAAAAAGAAGTTTTCTGGCAGGCGCCCGATACGGCCCGGATCCCGGCCACGGATGAAGGCAGGCTCATCCGCTTTGGCCGGGATCTTATTGCCAATACCGCCCACTACCTCGGCCCAAAAGGAAAAACAGCCGCGATCTCCAACGGCATGAACTGCCAAAACTGCCATCTCGACGCCGGCACAAGATCCTGGGGAAATAATTATGCCGCCGTATTCTCCACCTACCCCAAATACCGGGACCGCAGCGGATCGGTGGAAGATATCTACCGCCGGGTCAATGATTGCCTCGAGCGAAGCCTCAACGGCCGGCAGCTCGACACCAACAGCCGGGAAATGAAAGCCATCTACACCTACCTCAAATGGCTGGGACAAAACGTACCAAAGGGCGCAAAACCAACAGGCACAGGCATCCGGGACCTCCCCTTCCTTGCCCGGGCCGCTGATCCCGAAAAAGGCCGCACCGTCTATGAGCAAACCTGCCGGCGCTGCCACGGCGCCGGCGGCGAAGGACAAAAAAACACCGACAGCACCGGCTATGTATATCCGCCTCTATGGGGGGAACATAGCTTCACCACCGCGGCAGGTTTGTATCGCCTCAGCCGCCTCGCCGGTTACGTAAAGGACAACATGCCCCTGGGCTGCACCCATGACAAACCCCTGCTGACGAACGAAGAGGCCTGGGACGTCGCGGCCTTCATCAACAGCCGCGGCCGACCCGAAAGAGTCTTCCCGGCAGACTGGCCCGACATCGCGCACAAACCACTGGACCATCCCTTCGGCCCCTATGCAGATAGCTTCTCCACCCAACAACACAAATACGGTCCCTACGGACCGATCCAACACGCACGGCGGTGACCCAACCCACTGAACCCCTGTTATTTTAATTTTACCAATTGCCCCATTAAAGGGGTTCTCCCGCCGATGGCTTATATTTGATAAGCAAACCCCCTCTATGGTCTGGTACGAAAACGAGGTGCAAAGATTGGAAAAGGAACGAGCAGCCCTTACCTACGAACCAAAACTGCTGTTCTACGGCAGCTCCTCCATCCGGCTTTGGGAAAGCCTGAACGAGGACTTCGCGGGGTTTCATCCCATTAACCTGGGTTTCGGCGGATCTACACTCGCCGCCTGCGATTGGTTCTTCCATCGCCTCGTGTCCCCCTTCAACCCCGCGTCCATCATCGTCTACGCCGGCGACAACGACCTCGGCGACGGTCGCCACCCCGAAGAGGTATTCATCTTCTTCCAACAACTCGTCAGCCGCACCCGCCAGCGCTTCGGCGATATCCCCCTCGCCTTCATCTCCATAAAACCCAGCATCTCCCGCTGGAATATCGTCGACAGCATCCGCTACACGAACAAGATCATCGAAGATGAAATAAAAAGACAGGCCAACAACCTGCATTTTATAAATATCTATAATCGGATGACCGACAATGCCGGATATCCGAAAAGGGAATTCCTGGACCCCGATGGACTCCATATCAACGAGAAAGGCTATGCTTTATGGAAAGAGGTCATTTTGCAATACCTATCGGCGAGGACCACATGAAACGAGAATATCACAAATGGTTCAGCAACAATCTCGGGAGAGATATGGAACTGTTGGTCTTCGGCCATGCCGGCGACCCGGTCCTCTTTTTCCCCACCCGCACGGCCCGCTTCTACGATTACGAAGACTGGGCAGTCATCGACGCTATGCGAAAAAAGATCACCACGGGCTCCATCCAGGTCTATTGCCTCGATAGCATCGATCGCGAAAGCTTCTACGCAAAAGACCAGCACCCGGCCCAACGCATCTGCCGCCACCTCGAGTACGAGCGATACATCCTCGAAGAGGTCCTCCCCCTCGTGCAACACCTCAATCCGCACCCCACCGTCGTGGCCGCCGGCTGCAGCCTGGGCGCCTACCACGCCGCCAACCTGGCCTTCAAATATCCCACCCTCTTCCACAAAATGGTGGGCCTGAGCGGCCGCTACGACCTGACCACCTGCATGGAGCATTTCGACGATCTCTTCGAAGGCTACATCGACGAGACCGTCTATTATAACATGCCCGGCCGGTTCGTCCCCAACATCACCGACCCGGTCTTGATCGCGGAATTAAAAGCAATGGAGATCGTCTTCGTCGTCGGGGAAAAGGACGTCTTCCTCGACAACAACAAAGCCATCAGCAATGCGCTCTGGGATAAAGGCATCTGGAACGCCCTCCATCTCTGGGACGGCGAATCACACAAAGCCCGCTACTGGCGGCACATGGTTCAGTTATATCTATGATTTCTTGCTGACTTCCACCGTCCATTCCCCACCGCTGGCGACCCCATAGGTCGCCGCAAAGCTCCCCTGGTTCAACGCAAACGATAATTGTAACAGGCTATTCAGATAGGCCAGCGGCTTGCCCACCGCTACCGCGCCAAAGGTCTCCATATACGGCATCTCACCCTGGTAGACCACCTTGCCCCCATGGAAAACCCGCACGGCCACTGGTTCCCCGATCCGCACCCCCAGTTTTTGAAACAACTCCCCCGGGATATTCGTCCACACATTCCCGTATTGTACGTCCAGCACAGGGATCGTACCCTTGATGACCAAACCCTCCATCACGGCATGCTGATAAGGGATCGCAACAACCTCCTGCTTCGGCAGCAACGGCCCCACCTGCTCAAAGCTGATGACACCCGCCGCCAACCGTGCCGCCGTATAGGCATACACATCCCGCCCATGAAAAGTATACGATTTTTTGGAGTCCTGCCGCCGGTTCACCGCCTCATCGATCTCCCTTATCGCCGCAATACCCAGCGACTCCGCAATCAGCGTCAATGTCCCATTATCCGGCGTCACGATATACTCCCCGGTCTTCGTCAGCAGCACCACCGACTTCCTCGAAGTCCCCACACCCGGATCAACCACCGAGACAAACACCGTCCCCACCGGCCAATAGGGTACCGACTGCTGCAACCGGTAAGCCGCCTCCCAGATATTATACGCCGGGATCTCATGCGTAAGATCAAAAAGCTTCAGCTCCGGCGAAACCCCCATGGCCACCCCCTTCATCTCCGACACCGCCCCATCCTTCACCCCAAAATCGGACTGGAACACCACTATCTTCTTCTGCGCCGCACCCAAAAGCCCCGTCAAAAGCAACACACTCAAGACAAAACTCCTGATCATAGTTAAATTTTGCACAGTAAGATACTGGATTCCATTGTATTTTTGCCAACATGAAAAAGATCACTCCCTTTCACGTCGCCGTTCCCGTCTATGACCTCGTTGAAACCCGCGCATTCTATCGCGATATACTCGGCTGTGAAGAAGGCCGGAGCTCCGACCAATGGGTCGATTTTGATCTCTTCGGCCACCAATTCGTTATCCACCTGAAACCCAAACCCGCAAACGCCGGCGATCTGCACCATAACCCCGTCGACGGTCACGATGTACCCGTCCCGCATTATGGAGTGGTGTTGGACTGGGATGACTGGCATCAACTCGAAGGCCGCCTCAAAACGCGTGGCATAAAATTCGTCATCGAGCCCTATATCCGCTTCAAAGGCCTCCCGGGGGAACAAGCCACCATGTTCTTCCTCGATCCATCCGGCAACGCCCTCGAATTCAAAGCCTTCCAGGACATCGGCCAGCTCTTCGCAAAATAACCTGCCCGCTACGCAAACCCAACGCCGCGTAGCGGCTATTCGCTACGCAAAGATTTTACCGGATTCGCCAGGGCCGCCTTCAACGCCTGGAAACTCACCGTCACCAAGGCGATCCCAATAGCCGCAAACGCCGCCACCGCAAAGATCTCCCAACCAATGCTGATCCTATAGGCAAAATCCTGCAGCCAGCTACGCATGGCCCACCAGCTTAGCGGGAAGGCAATCACCATCGCCACCACCACCAATCCCAAAAAGTCCTTCGACAACAATTGTATGATCCCCCCCACCGAAGCGCCAAGCACCTTGCGGATACCAATCTCCCGCGTCCGCTGTTCCGCCGCATACGCCGTCAACCCAAATAACCCCAGGCAGGCAATAAAGATCGCCAGCAGCGAAAACGACAGGGAAATCCCGCCCATCCGCTGATCGCTCCGGTAAATATTGTTAAACTCCTCATCCATAAAAGTATAGCTAAAGGGCTGTGAGGGCGCCATCTTGCGCCACTCGGTCTCAATCTGTCCGGCGAGCCGGTGAACATCCCCGCCATGCAGCCGCAACGCGATCCTGCCCTGGTCATGGGCAAGGAACAAAACCATCGGTGTCACCACTTCGCGCAGGGAATTGAAGTTGAAGTCCCGCACTACCCCGACAATATGAAACTCCTTCACTTTCTTCGTCTTGATATCGTCAATCTCATACAGCTTCGTCTCCAGCGGCTTCCTCCCCTGCATAAATCGCAATGCGGACTCATTCACGATCACCGCGGTGGAATCGGTCAGAAACTCCTTGGAAAAATTCCTGCCTTGCATGATCTTCATTCCCAGAACGGGGATATACTGGTCGTCGATAGGCCATGTCTGCATACTGATCGACTTCTTGATATCGAGATCGGGCGACAGGAAAATAGCATCGTCATTCCGGTTGTCCGAAGTGGGAAGATAACCCGTCATCGTCGCGCCTTCCACTCCGGGCAGGTTCAGCATCTTCTGCTCAAAACTCTTTGCCTGGCTACCCATCACATAGGGATTGTTGATGATCATCACCTGATCACGGTTAAAACCCAGCTCCCGGCTATGGATATAACTCAGCTGCCGGTAGATCACCGCCGTCCCCACCAACAGAAAGATCGAGATAAAGAATTGAAAAACGACCAGCGAATTCCGCAGCCAGCTGGTCTTGAACCCGGATGACACACTACCCTTCAGTACGGCTATCGGCCGGAAGGCGGAAAGGAAGAAGGCCGGGTAGCTGCCCGCCAGCAACCCGACGACCAACACCAAACCCAGCATCGCCGGCAATAACCAGCCACGGGAGAAAAGCCCGATCTCCATCTGTTTGGCCGAAAGCTGGTTGAATACCGGCAGCAGGGTATAAGCGAGGGCCACCGCCAGCACCATGGCGATGAAACTGATCAGCACGGACTCGAACATAAATTGCGCAATAAGACTCCCCCGCAAAGATCCCAGCACCTTCCGGATACCCACTTCCTTCGCCCGGTTGGCCGATCGCGCCGTCGCAAGGTTCATAAAATTCACACAAGCGATCAGCAGGATGAACGCCGCAATCGCCGAGAAGATATAGACATATTGAACATTCCCATTGGCATCGAGTTCAGCCGTCTTATTACTATGCAGATGGATCGACGTCAGCGGCGTAAGCGAGAAACCAACCGTATTGCCGGCCTTGTAAAAATCTTCGAGGGAAATATTGACGGCCGCATGGATCAGGGGAGCGACATACTTCGTAATAAGCCCGCCAAGTTTGACCTGAAACCGCTTGGGGTCCGTCCCCTCGCGCAACAAAAGATAGGTGTTGAAATTATTGCTAAGCCACCCATCATCGGTTCTCTTCGCTTCATCCGACTCGGCCAGCGACAGGAAAAAGTCAAAATGGAAATGCGACTGAGCGGGCAGATCCCGGATAACCCCGGTTACCTTGTACGGGATGGAATCGTTCATCACCAGGGTACGCCCCACAACAGCCGTTGCCGCCACATCATCAAAATATTTCTTCGCCATCTTCTCCGTGATCACCACGGAATGAGTCTCCTTCAAAGCCGTATGCGGATCCCCGGCGATCATCGGCAGCGAAAACACCTCGAAAAGGGTCGAATCCGCCAGGACAATCGATTCTTCCTTGATATTCTGGTTTCCCTTCTTTATCAGCCTCCCCCCATTATTCCGGAAACGCACCTCCTTCTCCACCTCGGGGTAGTCCCGCAAAACCGCCGGACCAGCCGGCGCCGGCGCCACCGCCAGGATAAAATGATTCCCGCCGAACTTTATCTCCCCATCCAACCGGTAGATCCGGTCGGCATTCTTATTAAAATGATCATAGCTTAGCTCATCCATGACAAAGATGAGGATCAGCAGACAGGTCGCCAGGCCAATGGCCAGGCCCAGGATATTGATAGCGGAAAAACCCTTGTTCTTCCAAAGGTTGCGTAGCGCGGTCTTAAAATAGTTACGTAGCATGGGGATGGTTGAGTCCGTAGGACGCTCCATTCCCCCAAAAGGTTACAAGCTATCTACCTCCCGGGTACCGGCACCACCGGCAGCCCCTCATTTCCTCCCTCCGAAACAGCCTGCACCCCAAAAAAGTAATTGTCCTTCGAATAAGGCAAATTAGCCTCCGCCTGTGTCGTAAATATCTTCTTCTGCCACACGGGACTCGTCGTCTCCCGCATCAAAATATAATAGCCCTTTACCCGTCCCGCCACCGGGGCCTTCCAGGACAACTGGGTGCCGTTGGTAAGATTCCGCACCTCGACCTTGACCTCCTGGGGCATCGAAGGCGACTTCGCCAGATTGGCCAGATTCGCCAGGTTCATGGCCGTATTCTTCCTCAGGTACTCGAAATCCATGAATTCCGCCAGATCGCCATACACCACCCCTTTTTCGGTCCGCACATCCTGGTGCTGGTGGTTGAAGTTCTCATTCATTTCGGTGATCCGCACCGCGGCATACCCGTTCTCGACATAAGGCGTATGATCCCCACCCCGCAAAAACCGGTCGTTACGATAGACCATCATCACTTCCAGGTTATCTACATACCGCTCCCCGATCTCTTTTACATATCGGGCCAGCTGCCGGGCCTTCCCATCATTCTCCAGCCCGAACTGACGGATATTCTTGGCCTGCTTGTCCAGGTCATATCCCGGCAACCCCTCGCTAAAGACCCGCACCTGGGTATTATTGATGATATTCGTTTCATTGCTGTTATTGCTCCCCATGATATCATTGTTCAAAACCGCCTCGATATTCCAGTTGGCAGCCCTGGCCTTCTTCGCCATATAAGTGGCGCCCAGCAACCCCTGCTCCTCCCCGCTCACCGTCACAAAGATGATCGTCGCGGGAAAAGAATGCCTGCACATCACCCGCGCACATTCCATCACCGCCGCACTCCCGCTTCCATCGTCATTGGCTCCCGGGGATTCATTCGTTCCGTCCATTACATCCGTCCGCCGGCTGTCAAGATGACCACTGATGAGAAAAATGCGATTGTCATTGGGGTCCGTCCCCTTCAGCGTCGCCACCACATTCCCAAGATTGATCGGCTCCTTCACCCTCCTGCCATCCGCGGGATAGGTCGTCGTATCGACAAATGCGGTCAACCTCCCGCCGGACCCGGCCGCCCACTGCTGGAACCTACTTAGCACCCAGTTCCGTGCCGCCCCAATTCCCCTTTTCTTGTCCGTAACCGAACTAACGGTGCTCCGCGTGCCAAAAGCAACCATCGACTTGATGTAGGATTGTAAACTATCCGCATTCACCTCCTTTACCATCCCTTCGATCTCGGAGTCGCGGACGATCGTAGTCTGAGCGTGTCCATAATACACAACGCCAAAAAAAAGCGCAATAGCAATAATTTTCTTCATGTGCAGAAAGCAGTTTTGACAAATATCCTCTTTTTCCCCAACTACGCCTTTTATTAGTGAGTCCCTTTGCTAAATTTTAGTTGCCGCCGCATGAATTAATCAATCCTATTACTATACCTTCCCCAAGAGTTAACTTTATTATTCCAACCAAAACAACATTATGAGCCGACTGCTACTTGTAGCCGTAGTCATTCTATTCGCTTGCGCGCATGGGATGGCCCAATCGACTATCACTGTCACCGGAAAGGTCACGGACGAAAAAGGCGCCTCCATCGCCGGTGCGACCATCTCCGAAAAAGGCACCCGAAACGCCACCACTTCAAAAGACGACGGCACCTTCACCATTCGCACCCGCCCAAAAGCGAAACTCATTATCAGCTACGTAGGGTATGAGACCATCGAACCCGAAGCAAGGGAGCAACTCACGGTCTCGCTCAATCCGGAATCAAAAGCCCTGTCCGATGTCGTCGTCACCGGCGTCGGCGTAGCCACCAGCAGGAAGAAGGTCCCCATCGACGTGGCTACCGTCTCCGCGAAAGATTTCGCCCCCAGCGTGACCACCAACGTGCAGCAGGCCCTCGACGGCCAGATCGCAGGCGCCAGCATTCAGCAGACCAGCGGCACACCCGGCGCCAACTTCAATATCATCCTGCGGGCCGTCAACAGCCTGGACAACACCAATCCGCTGATCCTGGTCGATGGAGTACAGATGAACTCCGGCAACAACATCAACAACCTCGATCCCTCCACCGTAGACCATATCGAAGTCGTAAAGGGCCCCGCCGGCGGCATGCTCTACGGCGCCCAGGGCGCCAACGGGGTCATCCAGGTCTTCACGAAGAAAGGGGCGCTCAACGGCAAAATGGCCATCACTTTCAATTCAAAGGTCAGCATCGACAATATCCTGAAGGGCAAGTACAATCTCCTGAGCAATCATCACCATTTCGTGACGGATGCCAATAACAATCTCCTGGATGCCGGCGGCAAAGTCGTCGCGAAGGATGCAACCGGCATTTGGAGCGACCCCCAGGTACCGATCGCGACGGCCCCCGCCAACGCCTTCCTGACAAACGACAAAACCTATAACATCCCGACCTACGATCACCTGAAACAGGGATTCCGTCAGGCCCTGACCTTCGCGAATTCGGTCAATATCACCGGCGGCACCCAAACAGCGGATTATGCCATCGGCGCCTCCCAGCTCAGTCAACAGGACGTGCTGAGCAACCAGTTCAACCGTACCAATTTCAACGTCAACCTCGGGATTCATCCCTTTAAGGGGTTCACCTTCCGGACCATCACCCAGGGGATCGTCGGCAGCCAGAACCTCCTCAACGGCAACCGGTTCAATATGCTGACCTCCTATAACTTCATCGATTTTACCTGGAGGGACTCCACGGGCCACTATCCCTTCAAAACCAACAATTCTTCCGGTGGTTATAATACCCTCTCGGAGAACGAATGGCACCACCAGAACCACCAAACGATCGACATCTTCCAGAACTTCGATATGAATTATAAGTTCCCGCGTTTCCTGGAACTGGATGTCAAATATGGACTGGATTACAACACGGACGATTTCCAAAATTACTACCAGAACCAGAGCGCGAACCTCCAATTCATCAAATTCAATACGTATTGGGGACCCAGTGGACAAGGCGCCCTTTTGAACGAGAACACCAAAAATATCTTCCAAAATGGGTTGTATTCCGCCTTCGTCCGCACTGACTTCCAGAAAGACTTTCACTCCAATCTTCCGATCACGACAACCACCGAATTCGCCTACGATTATCGCAAGTTTTCAGAAAGACAATACTATGCGGAAGGTATCGGGCTCCCGTCCTATCCCCCGCCCTCGATCGGTGCCGCGACGACCAAGACGGCAGGCGATTTCTACCAGTCATCCATAACCTACGGTCTCCTGGTCAACCAAACCATCGATTGGGGTAACCTCTTCGGTATTTCCGCCGGCGTCCGGTCAGATTACGGCAGCGCATTCGGCGCCGCTTACAGTGCAGCCACCTTCCCTCGCGGAACCGTCTATTTCCGGCCTTCCGAGCTCATGGAAGCGCAGCGGGGATGGCTTAAGGACTGGAAGGTCCGTGCAGCCTATGGTGCGGCAGGTGTCCAGCCTAACCCCTACGACCGGCAGATCACGCTCACCCCGGTCACGCTGGGCACGGGAGTGGCCATCGCCCTGCCCTCTCAGGCTACCAATGACAGTCTGAAACTGGCTATCAACTATGAGCTGGAGATCGGTACGGATTTCACTGTCTCCCCATTTAGCGGCGAATGGCTGTCTCGGTTTGTAGTCAGCACCAGCTACTGGAACCGCAGAACAAAACTTGCCTATCAGAACGCCCAGGTAGCGCCATCCACCGGCTACGCCACCCGGCTGGACAACCTCACCACCGTCACCTCCCATGGGGTCGACCTGTCCATAGACGCCAGTGTATACAATGGTCGCACCATCACCTGGGACATCAGCGCCCGCTGGGGCTATAGCCGTGCCATCGTGAACAAGATCGCCAATGGCCAGGATGTTGTCGACTTTGCCTTCGCCCTGAAACAGGGCAAGCCCCTCGGTCTGTTCTATGTACAGACCCCCTTGCATTCCGTCAACCAGTTGGGGCCGGATGGCAAGACACCCCTCATCCCCGTGGCGAACCAGGGTAAATACTCGGTCACCAGCACAGGGATGGTGGTGCTCAATAGCGACAACTACGTGCAGTATACGCCAACCAACGATCTTTCCGCCGTAGGCCACGCCTATCCGGACTTCACGTCTTCGCTGACCAACCGGTTTACCTTCTTCAGGAAGTTGAGCCTTTCCTTCCAGTTCGATTGGATCCACGGTAACAGCATCTACAATGTCACCAAACAATGGCTGTATCGGCCGGTAGGTGGAACCGGCGGACAAGGCGGGGAATCCAGAGACGTGGACAAGAAGATCACTATTCAGGGACAGACCGGGTCGTTCGTCAACTACTATAACTCCATTTATAACGTCGGTCTGCCCGTCTCTCCATTCATCGAGAATGGCTCCTATATCCGCCTCAAAGATCTATCCATCAGCTATGACCTGTCCCGGTATGTTGCCGGCACCAAAGCCATCAAACGGCTGACGATCACGGCATCGGGGCGCAACCTGCTCACCTTCACTAAATACAGCGGTCTCGATCCGGAGAATATCGGCGCTTATGACGAACAGGGCAACAACCTGTCAGGCCAAAGGATCGGGGCCTTCACCGGTGTGGACTACTACGGCACGCCGAACCTCCGGTCCTATCAGTTCGCCCTGAATGTTGGATTCTAATTGATCAACTCAATCTCACTAAAATGAAATTCAGACTATATTTTTTCTTGTCCGCCGCCCTGCTGCTGGGCGCGTGTAAAAAAACAATCCTCCAACTCCCCAATCCCAATGCGCCTACGCCACAGGGTTCCCTGGTTACCGAAGGCGGCATAGATGCCTTTGCCCAGGGCATTTTTTACAAATGGATCGCCTTCGAGACGGGAGACGGCAATCTCAATTTCTTCGATATCGCCTGGTATATGGAAAGTAATATGGGTGACGAAGACTTCACGCCCTATTCCAACTACGGCTCCCGCTATCCGATGAATATCGCCAAAATCACCCTGCCGGCGCCCTATAATACGGTGGTCGTCAACCCATCCGGATTTGCCACCCAGCTGAATATCCTGGAATCTTTTAACACCCGCGCCGCCGGCGATGGCAACTCCATCCAGTACGAATGGGATTGCTTTTACTTTGTCAATTCACAAGCGAATGCCTTGCTGCTGGCATTGGACAATCCCAACCTCAAGCTCACCGGCGACGCCGCCACCAAGAAAAAGCTGCTCCAGGCATGGGCCTACTATTGGAAAGGCTATTCCTATTCCAAGATCGGATCGATGTATCTTGCCGGCGTCATCGACGATTCCCCGGATAGCTCCGCCAAAGGGCTGACCAGCAGCTTATATATCCCGCATGACCAGGTCATCGCCGCGGCCAATAAAAATTTCGACCTGGCAGCCTCCATCTTCAGCGGCATCACCGAAAATGCCGATTATGATGCAACCTTCAAGGCGATCATCCCCACCTTCAACCTGCCCAACAATGTGCTCACCCCTGCGATGTGGGTCCGGCAGATCAAAAGCTTCGAGGCCCGCAACTACCTGGTCAACCGCAAGGTGGCTGCAATGACCGCCGCCGACTGGTCCACGGTGCAGAGCCTGGCAGCCGCAGGCATGACCCAAAGTGATTACACCCTCCAGTGGGGTGTGGCCCCAGCCGGGATACCCGACCTCACCAAAGGTCTCGGGTCCTTATTTCACCCCATGGTGCTGCACACCGTTGCCGGTGGCCTGTCCTTCGTCAGCGAACGATTGATCCAGGATATCCAGCCAGGCGACCAGCGCCTGAACTACTTCACACCTTATCCGGGAGGCGCCGTGGTCAACGTCCTCAACCGCGGCATCCAGTTCGGCACCCGCTACGTACCCCAGGACATCGAGAAGGGCGGCAAATACGCCACGGAGAATTATGCTCCCACGGCCACTGTTCCCATTGCCCCCACATGGGAAGAAACCGCCCTCATGATCGCCGAGGTCGACATCTACCAGGGCAGCGTCGACGCTGGTCTTCAGTTGATCGACAAGGTGCGTGCTTCTCAGGGCGCCGGACTGCCCGTCCTCGCAGGTTCGGGCATTACACAGGCCGCCGCGATAGCCCAGCTCCATAGCGAACGGCGCATCGGCCTCTACCTGCACAACACCTCCTGGTACGATGCCCGCCGCTGGGGCATTACCACACCTGTATCACAGGGCGGCGGCAGGACCGGAAATATCGTGGTGCCGGGCACCCTCGTCGGCACTGCCGGTTATCAGGTTCTTCCCTGCCTGATTGATTATTCATTTTCCGATTACTGGGATGTCCCGCAAAACGAGCTGGACTTCAATCCACCATCCGGAAGCTCCGCCCCCGTCAAAAATTGACAAAAAAATACCCCCGCATTAGCGGGGGTATTTTTTTTATACCTACAACGCGACTATCTGAAATTCACATGCACGCTTCCGCCGTTTCCATCCACCTTCACCGGAATACCACCCCCATTCAACGTACCCCGGATATGATGCTCATCCTGATCGCCCCTGAAATTATTCAAGGCCGTGACATGCACCCGCTCCCCGCTGATCCGCAGGTCCATCCCCTGATTGCCCGGCAGCTGTACCGTAATATCTCCACTCGAATTGGATAGATCGATATATTTTCCCGCCGACAAAAAATTGACATGGATATTACCGCCGCTGGTGGAAGCCTCGAGACTGGCACTCACGTCGGCAAGATCGATATTCCCACCCGAGGTATGCGCCTGAAGCTCCCCATTGATCTGCCCGCCTTCCACCTGACCGCCCGATGTCGTCGCATGGATCATCCCTTTTACGCCGTGCAGCCCTACATTCCCGCCACTCGTCTCCAACCGTACCTTCCCCTCACAGCGCGTGGCGCTCATATTCCCGCCGCTGGTCTCCAGATCGATATCATTCCGGCTATCGATGATGTGGACGTTGCCGCCACTCGTGCGGCCATAGATCGTCCCCGCAAGATGATCTACCGTGATATTCCCGCCGCTCGTCTGGAAATTCTCATTCCCGGTGAGATCCTTCAGATCGACGTTGCCGCCGCTGGTCCGGATATGAGAACTAACCTCCACGGGCGAATAGACCCTGAACGAAATAGACACCCCATGACGATTATTCCAGTTAAAATTCCGCTTGCCTTTGGCAACGGCCACCAATTTGCTGCCCTGCAGCTCGACCGTCAGATCATACTGCTCCTCCAGCCGCTTCTGGATCTCCTCCCGGCTTAACTCGGTCCGGCCATTGTCCGGCTGTACATACACCTCCACCCGGGCATCCCCGGTAGCCGATCCAAAAACCGATATATTACCCCCCGAGGTCTCCACCTGCAATTCATGCACGGCCCCTCGCGCGAAACTTTTTTGCATATAGGGCTGACGTTCACCCGATTGCGCGCTCACGGCAAGAAACGCCACACCGCCGGCGAAAAGAAAGACAAGCTTTTTCATAATTGATAGTTTTACGTTGCTAAAGTCAGGTTACCCATTCGGAATGTTGCATCCACCTCCCTGGGACGGATGCATTATCCTCCTTGTTACACCGGCAACAGTATATATTTCACCCCCTTCTTCGCCGGAAAGGATAAGATCCACCCCCCACCCGCCTTCCTCGACCGCAATGCCGCCCCCTTCACCTGTAACGGCGCCGCCGTCCTCACCCGGCAAACCCCATCCACCCGGGGCACGATCACCGCACTGACCACCCTTCCGGCTTTCCAGTCGGCATCGACCACAAATCCACCCCTCGCGACCAGGCCCGTAAAAGCCCCCGAGCTCCAGGCATCCGGTAAAGCCGGCAGCAAATGCACCACCCCATCCTGGCTCTGCAACAACATCTCCGCAATACCCGCCGTGCCCCCAAAATTCCCGTCTATCTGAAAAGGCGGATGCGCATCAAACAAATTAGGATAGGCGCCCCCGCCTCCCATCTTCACATCATTCTCGCGCGTCAGCCGCAACAGGTTGCGGAACAACCGGTACGCATGATTCCCGTCCCCCAGCCTCGCCCAGAGATTCACCTTCCAGGCCATGCTCCAACCCGTACCCTCATCACCCCGCAATTCCAGCGATCTCTTCGCCGCAGCGGCAAGCGCCGGCGTAGCAGCTACTGAGATCTCCCCGGCCGGATACAACGAATACAAATGCGAGACATGCCGGTGATGCGGGTCCGGCGAGGGATAATCCTTATACCATTCCTGTAATTGTCCTCCGGCCCCTACCTGATACGGAAACAACCTCATTTTCGCGTCGGCCACCCTCGCCAGAAAACTTCCATCACCACCCACCACCTTCCCTGCCGCAAGCAAATTATCAAACAGATCCCGGCAGATCCCCATATCCATCGTCGTGGCCACACTCACATCCGCCACCTTCCTGTCCCCATAAAAAAAGTCATTCTCCGGCGACATCGACGGCGCCGTCACCAGGTGGCCGTTCGCATCCGGCACCAGCCAGGCCAGCACAAAGGCCGCCGCCCCCCTCATTAAAGGATAAGCCGTATCCACCAAAAACGC
>Ga0210400_10002673_pt1 | contig 16288 bp, 11 predicted proteins | sample IncBWH26MmetaG_FD_155456 | JGI IMG/M metagenome (GOLD analysis project Ga0210400, IMG submission 155456) | Forest soil microbial communities from Barre Woods Harvard Forest LTER site, Petersham, Massachusetts, United States - Inc-BW-H-26-M | ecosystem: Environmental > Terrestrial > Soil >... | reverse complement strand
CTGCGCCCTCTGCGGTTGAAACGTCCCTCTGCCGTGAAACGCTCCTCTGCGTATCAGAAGCTCAATCGTAACGCCAATTGGATCTGGCGAGGGTTGTAGACTGCGCGGGGCGTGCCGTAGGTGGGGTTTGGCGAGCCCTCGCGGAATCTTTGGGTTGCGGAGCATCCTTGGGCCGTCGGATTAAACGGGCAGAAGTCAGCCGCTCCATAGACCGTGTTGAAGAACCTGACATTCACCGTGTTAAGAACGTTGAATGCCTCGGCGATGGCTTCCATGTTCAAGCGCTCTGTGGCTTTGAAACTCCTTGAGAGCCTCAGGTCAACGGATTGATAGCCGGCGCCCTTGAAGGTGTTGCGCGGCTCAATGCCTACACGATCGTTGTTGCCGAAGATATCTCCGTTGGCGTCAAATCCGGCGAACTTGGTGAAGTAATTGGGTGATTCCAGGGTAACAATCGAGCCCAGATGAAAATTGTTCAGCAGCGCGTTCAGGTGCGAAGGTCCATCAATCGTAGTGTTCAGCACAAAGCGCTGTCCTACACTGTCGGCAGAGATGGCCCGTTCGGCCCGTATGTTCTTGCTGTCCTGGGGAATGAGCACAAAGCTGGGATTGGGGCCATCGTCAATGCCTTTCGACCATGTATAGCTCACGCCCGCGCTGAAGTGGCGGCTCATGCGCTTGTTGAAGTTGACGAGCAACCCGTTCCACTCCGAGTTCCATTTTGAAGCAGCCTCGAAAAATACCGCATATAAGGTCGGGAACCCAGGGCCGGCGCTGCGCGAGCCGGGAATACCCGGTGCGGCGAAGTATGTATTCTTGAGGCCGCTGGTGCCGTTGGAGTTGTGGACAGTTACCTGTCCGGTGGGATCGGGCTGATTCACGTTGAAGAAGCTTCCCAGATGCACGCCCTTGGTGCGGAGGAAACTGATGTCCAGCGCTGAGTCTTTGGTGGGCTGAAATTCCAGGCCAAGGCTGGTTTGGATTCCATACGGAGGCTTGTGGTTTTTATCGAAGCGGGCAATTACCGAGTCGCCAAAGAAACCGCAGCCAGAGACCGTGCCACCGGGACAGAAGCCCAGGGGAGCCGCATCAGGATAGGTTCCACCGAGCAGACCATTCAAGGCAATCGATGTGATGTTGGGAGCACTGGCAAAGGCGAACAGGCGGGTTGTCGCGTTCAGCGCATCTTCGTTAGGACGGCCCGGGTACGGCCCCGCTGTTCCGCCACAAGAGGGCGCCTGGCAGGCCAGCAGGGGCATGGGAATGGTTCCGTGGAACAGGCCTGCGCCACCCCGCAAAACAATGTTGTATTTAGTCCCAAAGCTGTAAGCGAAGCCGGCACGCGGATCAAATTCCGTGGGACTATTCAGGATTTTGGAGGGAAAGGTTTCGAACTGGTAGCGCAGCCCATAGTTCAGACTCAGGTGATCGGTCGGGCGCCAGTGGTCCTGGAGGTAGAGGCCGCCATAGGTATGGCCAATATCTCCCTGGGCCTGGTTGCGCACGGTGCTGGAGATGCGCCTCCCTTGAAACACCGAGGGGCTGAAAGTGGGCTCGGTAAATGTTGGTGCTTTAAAACGTTCGAAGAAGATCACCTGGGGAGCGCCGGCCTGCAGACTGAAGGGGCATTGGACGGTGAGCAGGCATCCGAAATCCGCCTCAAAGGGATAGAAAAGGGGAAATGATTCCAGCGTGCCCACGTGGCTGAAATCTCCGCCAAACCCAAGCGTATGTTTGCCTGTCTGCCATGTGACGTTATCAACGATCTCTTCCCGGCTCTCCTGGTAAAAATCGGGATTGCCCCGGTTCACGCCGGCAGTAAACGTATTCAGAACCTCCAGGTGCGGCTGGGTGGTGACCGTGGGAAAATCAAAGGTGCGGTGCCCGTATTGGAAGCGGACCTCGTTGAAGAAATGCGGGGTAATCGCGGAAGTCAAGCTTCCAACCAACGACTGGTCGCGCAGGTTGTTGTCTTTGAAGCCGGAGGGCAGATCAAAGCCGTCATTCAGGGGCGATACATTGGTCAATCGCCCGTCGTTAAAGAAGTACCTCAGAAAACCATACTCCCGGTCGCTAAAGGAATGGTCTAACTTCAGCAGGAAGTTATCGTAATCGCTGTTGCGGGTGGTATTGAGCTGCTCCGCGGGCAATCCGAAATTGGTCTTGAACTGGTTGATGGCCGCCAGATTGCCCAGAATCACGGAGTTATAAAACGGGTTCTCGCGCCGCCGCTGGCCCTCGTAGTTGCCAAAGAAAAATGTGCGGTCTTTCTTGATGGGACCGCCCAGGGTAAATCCAAACTGGTTCTGCTGCAGCTTGTTGAGACCGGGGGCAGCCAGAACGCTCTTGGCGTCCATGGCGTTGTTGCGGAAGTATTCGTAAATGCTGCCGTGCAGATCATTGGTGCCGCTCTTGGTGATGATGTTGACGATGCCGCCCACCGCCCGCCCAGCTTCCACGCTGTAGGTATTGTTGATCACGCGGAATTCGCGGACCGCATCGGCAGAGGGAGTGGTCTTCTGGACTCCGGAGGCGGTTGAAATATTGTCGGCGCCGTCAATGGCGATGAAGTTGTAATGAATGTTCTGGCCGGCAAAAGAGAGTTTTGTCACCGGCTCAATGATTACGTCGGTGCTGCCGGAGGTGGTGTCGCCGATGATGACTCCGGGAGCCAGCAGAGCGAAATCAATGAATTGCCGTCCATTCACAGGCAGGTTCTTGATTTGTGTCTCCCCAATGACCGAGTCGGTGGAGGTACGTGTCGGCTCAATCAGCGGAGCTTCGGCGGTCACGGTCACCTGCTCTGTCACCTGACCGGGAACCAGAGAAAAATCCAAGCCGGCTGTCTCGCCAATGCTGAGTCGCAGTGCGCTCGTCTGTTGCTGGAAGGTCGAGGCCTCGGCTGTGACCTTGTAGCTGCCTACCGGCAGTTGAGTGATTCTGTAAATGCCGTCTGAGTCCGCCTTTGTGGAGCGAGTAAAACCGGTTTCGGTATTGACTGCGGTTACCGAGGCGTTGGGTAAAATCGCGCCTAACTTGTCGGATACCCGGCCCTGAATCGCGGCTGTGATGGTCTGAGCAAACGAGGTGGAAACAATCAACAGAAACGCAACGCCCACAAGAAGGGCCGGAACACGAAGTTTCACGTTATCCTCCGCAAAGGTTGAGCGAATAATTCGGCCATACTATTGAGAACAAAGAGCATTGTCAATTCAGAAGGGCCCGTTAACGCCGCCGTCAGTCCATGTACCCACTGCATTTCGACGTGGTGCTTATCGGGAGGTCAGGAGGATTCATTCCGAAATTTTGGAGCGGGCTAGTTTCCCATTGCGAAGTTTGCCGGAACATTTCTCGAATTGGCAGACATAATATGCGGCCTCGTTGCGTATAGCAGCCCACCCTTCGCAAAATACGCGAAGGATGGGGCACCCTACCTATCTACCACCTAATCTGCAAAGTTCTGTAACGCGGCTTCTTCATCCTTAATTTGAAATTTCAATTTCACAGCACCGCTGTTTCATGAAGGAGCTTGCCCTTCGCGAAGCGCTCAAAGCCCAACACTTCTGCATCGTCCACTACATCGGTTTTGCCGTGCAGAATCAGATCAGAGATGATCTTCCCGGTGGCTGGCGAATGCATGACTCCGTGCCCGCTGAAGCCGTTGGCGACAAAGAAGCCAGGGACATTCGCTACCGGCCCCAGAATGCAGTGATGGTCAGGAGTCATCTCGTACAATCCAGCCCAGGCCCTTTTCGGATTGATAGGCAGGTTCTCAAAGATTGGCACGCGGTCGGCAGCGTGGACCAGGATCTTTTCGATGAACGAGTTTTCGAAGTTAGTTTTGAAGCCGGGCGTCTCCTCCCGGTCGTTCCACGCCAGTAGAAAGCCGCGTCCTTCGGGACGAAAATGAAACCCGGTATCCATGGAGATGACCATGGGAGCAGAGTGAGGGAACTGGTCGAAAGGCTCAGAAGGAACCAGCATCCGTCGCAGAGGTTCAACCGGGAGATCAATCCCGGCGAACCTGGCCACCTGCGCCGCCCAGGCGCCTGCGGCATTGACGACGATCCGGGTCGCCACTGGTCCACGCGTTGTCTGCACGCCGCTGATTCCTCGCGCGTCGGTGGAGATGCCAGTCACCTCGGTGTTCTTCCACAGGGTTGCGCCGTTTTCGGAGGCCCGCGCCATGAAACCGTTCATGGCGCTATAGGGATCAACAAAGCCATCGGTCGAGCAGAAACTTCCTCCCAGAATGTCATCGGAGCGCAGATCCGGAAGCATCTTACTAATGTCTTTCGCCTGGAGCAGTTCGACGCTCTTCAGCCCCAGCGCTCTCTGCCGTTCAAAGTTGGCCCGCAGATAGGCCAGATGCGACTCCTGCGTGGCCACAAACAGATATCCTTGGGCCCGGTACCCGGCCGGATGGCCCACGACTTCATCGAACGCCGCGTAGAAGGGGATGGAGTAAAGCGACATCTGGATGTTGACCGGTGTGGCGAATTGCGCCCGAACTCCCCCCATGCTCTTGCCGGTGGAGCCTTTGCCTTGAGCGCTTTCCCGCTCGATGACTAAGACGTTCTTGCAGCCCGAGGTGGTAAGGTGGTAGGCAATGCTGGAGCCTACAATTCCACCGCCAATGATCACGACTTCCGCTGTTTGCATAAGATTCTTGATTGTAACGTTCTGCGCGGCAGCGCAGAATGGGTGTAGCAACTAAACACCAGCAAAAACCTTTAACCGCGAATTAACACGAATGAAGGTGTTCAGGGCCGTTGAAACACCGCGCGGCCCAGCGCAACCAAAAAAGTCAAAGTGCACCACCTTCAAGCGTCAACACCACAACCACAGAGGGCACAGGGTCGCACAGAGTGCACCTTGAGGTTACTTAAGTTTTTGTCTCGCCCGTATTTTTCAAGGGCAATCCCAACTCTTCTACTAGTGTAAGGGTTTCATATTTTATTGATAAGAAGAGCACGCACAAATGCTTCCCAAACTTACTATTGAGCAAGTGAAGGCCGAAGTTCACCGTTTCTGGAATGCCTTTGCGTCCAAGGATTCCCAGGCGCTGGTCCGGTTTTATTCAGCGGGGGCCACCGTCTTCAACTCGACCAGCAGCCGCTACGAACTGGGCCTGCTGAGCACCGCCCGGCGGGAACGGGAATATTTCCAGCGCAATACCAAAATCAAGGTGGAGCTGGGCGAGATTCTCGTGGTGGTGATGGGCGAACACGCGGAGTCCGCGGTTGCCAGTTATACCTTTCATTTTCATGCCAGCAACCTGGCCTTAGCCGGCGGCGGCGTGGAAGACATTCAGCAGGGCAGAGCCTCGCACGTGTTTGCCTATGGCCCGGATGGGAATCTGTGCATCATGCATGAGCATCTCTCGATTCCCGCCAAAAAACCGAGTACGTCGATCGCTTCGCACAACTCATTGAGCGCGATGGCTGGTCAGCGGGGGGCCTGACAGCCCTTTCTGAAATCGTCGGATTCAGCACGCCTTTGGCAGGTTAGGTGAAAGTGAATTGAACAGTTGCCGAACCGCCCCTGGTGGTAACGGTCAAAGGAACGGCTCCCTCGATCGGTACGGCAGGAGTCGTCGCCGTTACCTGGCCATCCGAGTTGACCGTGAACTGTGCCACCGTCTGGCCAAATTTCACTGATTGCGTGCCGGTGAACCCCGTTCCAGTGATTACTATTGGAGTTGGAGTATTATGGGGAGCCTGGGCCGGAGCAACAGCATGGATGGTGGGAACAGCCGAGGATGCGCTGCCCGGACTAAGAATGACATCTATCAGGCGCTTGATCAATTCGCGAAACGTCTCTTCCCGGTAACCCACCAGGAACGCGACGAGATAGTACAGCAAGTTGGCGGGAACATTGGGTTGCGGGGTTGAACCGACGGCGAGAACTCCGGCTTGCAGGATTATCACGCTGACCACACCCAATCCAATTCCAATCAATGGACGGGACACATGCCATGGCCAATAGCTGTTGTCCCAATCGTGCTTGTGATCAAAAACTCCAGTCAGGGAGATCAACACTGCGCCCAAAGCTCCGAACCATGGCACTCCCACCGGTACCGGGCCAAAGGAGTCGGGCACGAAGAAAAGAAAGCTGCGCTTTACGAAGAAAAGCAGCCCCAGTGCCAGAATGACCAGGAGATACAGCAGCGCAATGGAGAAAGTTGCCTTCCGGTCCATTAGTCTACCCTTCGAATCTCACTGCCCTTGATCTGTTTTCACCCACTGCTCCAGGGGCACCCAGTCTCTTTCGTCGGTGCTGTTGCGGCAAAGCTCCACGGTGTTCAGGCGACACACGTCAAGGGCATACACCGGATGTACTTCCCAAAGCGAGGCCCGGTGAGGGTTTGGACTGGAAGTTGCCGTGCAGGGGACGTGGCTGCCATCGTAGAACATATGTCCCTGGACTCTGACTGGATTATGTACCAGGTTCAAATTATCGGGCGTCCAGCCTGTGGGCCTGAAGTGCGGGCTCATTTCGGCTGTGGTGCTCTTGCATTCATCGTCAGCCGCGTTTTGCACCAGGACGATGTGGATGTCATTGGTGGAAGTCCCGCCAATGTTGCAGTTGACCGCCTCTCCGCCGTTCACGTCGGAGTAATGGGCCTCTTTAATAAAGGCTATGTAGCTGACGTATTTTCCTTCGCCCAGTTTGCCGCCTCCCGGGCTGGCCAGTACACTGCGGTCCGGAATGTTCTTGGGTATCTGCGCGCTTTCCTCCTGCAGCTTGAGCAGGTCCTCATACTTGACTTCTTGAAGCGGTTGGCCGCTTGCGCAGAAATTGTTCTTGGCCCGGCTTTCCAGCTGTTTTGCCGGATTCGAACTTCCCCCCTGAATTCCGCAATGATCGTCGATGGCGGGGTTGCGTACTCCATCGAAGGGCAAGCTACACACTGGAGTGAAAGACCCTGGCCCCGGGACCGGCTGGACTTGCTCGGTCGACTGGCTACCGGAGGTCGACGCGGTGCTATGGCTCACGGCCTGGTGGGCCAGCCCCAGCGCCAATGGCAGCACAGTTGCGATCTTTGCGATTCGTCCTGCCCGGGCGGGAGAGGAGGAAGGTGTTCGGCTGGTCGAAGTAGTGTGTTGCGTCGGCATAAAACCTCACTCAATCGTGACTATGGCCACGTCATAGGCGTTACAGGGCACCCATCACTATCCTGCACAAATGCTGCCCGGACGGGCGATCACTTCCCGCTTGGCGGTTGACCCTCGGCTCCATCCGCTTTCGGCGGGACGTGGGGCGGTGTATCCGTGATTCCCGCAGGATCACTAAACTGGATGCCTTTGCTCACCAGATAGGAGCTGCCGCTAATCCCCAGAAGCGTAAGGATTTCTGTTGGTATTGTCTTTGGGAATTGAATCCCATTGGGGTTCCCGATGATTACCAGGAACAAACTGAGGGCAATTACAAAAGTAAACACCAGAAACTGAAAGCGAGACATGCTGGCCCCGCCATTGGTCTCACTGATTAACTCGGAAAGGTCAATTTTCCCATCCCAAATTCGCCAGATCACGACTAAGCCCAGCAGTCCGATAAACACGCTGATGATATATCCGGTAAAAATGGTTAGTCCTTGAAGTGTCAACATATTCAATCTCCTGTTATTCAGAGCTTCTGTTCGAATTCTTGCGGCCGGCGCCAGATCCTGCTCCCGCAAGCCACCTGGAATAAGCTTTCCCGGCCAGATAGATCACATTGCTTCCCCCCACAACAGCGGGCCAGTTTTGAGGAATGGACGGAAAAGTTCCCGGGTTCGGATTCGTCAGGACCAGCGTGAGGTAGTGAAAACCCGCGCCTAACGTAAAGATCAAAAGCTGGAGCCGCTCGGGGCTGAAGTATTGGTTCTTGTCCTTTGGCCGTCCGCTGATTCTTCCCTGGAGCAACCCTGTGGTCTTGATTTGCCCAGTAAGCAACTGAATCGCTACGGTGCCGGCCAGGGCCGCAAGAAATATCGCGATTTCCCACCTGATCAACTGGACGAGTAAAGTCATACACGAATACCCGTGGTGCTGAATCAATACCTCTGCTTGGATTGGGCCCCGTAGACCGCAGAACGGAATTCAATCTTGGCGCCAAAACTAATTGATGCAATTCCTGGGCGCTTGTCCGCGCTGCTCTAGTTACTATGAACGTGAAGTGTATCGTATTTCCTTTGGCGCGCAAGCATTTTTTATTTTTCTTTGGCGGGCGATTCCAAAACGGGAAGGCGCTCCTGATCCTGATTTCTTTTCGGCAAGCCGGCTGCGGGTCCGGATTGGCCAAAGGCACAGCTTACCGCTGTTTGAGCGCCTGCCATTGCTGCAGCAATGACTTGAGCTGCGCCAAGGCCTCTTGCGTGGCCTCCGTTGCTTGCTTCGTTGGGGCAGCGTCAGCGCTATCCACAACGATGGCAAGATGACCGAGAACTCCGTTCAACCCCAGCAGGGAAGGCTGTTGTCTCAATGGCCTTCGTTGATTTCCCTCTGGCTCGCCCAGGAGCACTGCCGCTTTGCTTGCTGCGTCGGACTTTCCCCGCGAGATTAGATCGCGTATTTCATTGATGGCTTGCGTATCCTGCTGCAATCCAGTTGCGATCTCCATTTCCAGCGCAAGCTGCTTTTCCAGATCTTCCCTCGATGCCTGCACACGCGGATCCATAATTACCTCCACAGGCTGAGTTAGAGTCTGGCCGCCGGCAGTGAGGCGGAACTGATAGCTGCCGGGCAGTGCCTGCGGTCCCTGCGGCTCAATCGGAGTGTTTTGCCCAAATGCCGTAGACATGCTGTATTCCGGAAATTGTGCTGGACGCGGCATGTAACGCAGGTCCCAGGCGAACCGATGCATTCCCGCTTCGGTCGAGATTGGCGCTGGCGGCCGAAGCCAGTTGGAAGTAAAAGGTGGAGGAGTGGAGGGCGCTACGTAACGGTCACTGCTGGAATAACGCCGGACCAGCTTGCCATTGGCGTCAAGAACCTCCAGAGTCAGACCGCTCTGGGCGGGAGATTTCAGGTAGTAATAAAGGACGGCGCCGGCAGGAGGGTTCTCTCCAGCGGGCTCCTCCGGCGATAAAGGCGTGTCGCGGTTGATGTTGGGCCGGATGCGCATGGCCATCGCCGGCTTGAACAGATGAACAGAGGAGCCAGCCACTTCAGGACCGATCTCGCGCAGGGGGGTGATGTCATCCAGAATCCAGAAGGAACGGCCGTGGGTAGCGATGACCAGGTCGTTGTTCTTCACCACCAGGTCGTGAACTGGGCTGACCGGCAAGTTGAGCTGCAATGGCTGCCAGGAGCCGCCATCGTCCAGGGAAAAGTAGACCCCTAACTCGGTTCCGGCAAATAGCAGTCCTTTCCGTACCGGGTCTTCGCGGACGGCGCGAACATAAGCTCCGTTGGGAATGCCGTTTGTGATCTTGCTCCAGTTTTTCCCGTAATCGTGCGTGCGATAAAGGGCCGGAGCAATATCATCGAGCCGGTGGCGGTCAACCGCGGCATAGGCTGTGGCGGCATCGAAGTGGGAAGCCTCAATGATGCTGATCTTGCTCCAGTCCGTAAGCCCGGCTGGGCTTACGTCGTTCCAGCTCTTGCCATCATCCTGGGTTAGGTGGACCATTCCCGTATCGGCGCCCACCCAGATTTCACCCGGCGCAACGGGTGAGGGCGCGATGGTATAGATCACGCCGTGTCCCTTGGCTTTTGCATTGGCCACTGTTGTGGGGTCTGACGGGGGCTTTGGCTGGGTTCCGGTCAGGTCAGGGCTGATCTTCTCCCAACTCTTGCCCCGGTCTTTGCTGCGCAACAGAAACTGTGATCCGTAATAAAGAACGTGCGGGTCTTGCGGAGAGAATACGAGTGGGGAAGTCCAGGCGAAGCGGTATTTCGCATGGGCGACGTCTCCAAAGCTACTGACGGCCGCGGGTGAAATGTCCTGCGATTGTCCCGTGCGATTGTCAAAGCGATGGAGGCTCCCGAAGGTGTCGCCACCATAAATAATGTTGGGATCGCCCGGATCAGGAGCGATATAGCCGCTCTCCCCGGCCCCCACCGGATGCCAGTCGCGGAAAGTAATGGATCCGTAATCGCTGCGGCTGGCCGTCGAGATGGTGCCGCTGTCCTGTTGCGCGCCATAGACACGATAGGGGAACTGGTTGTCCACCGCAACGTGGTAAAACTGCGCGGTCGGCTGGTTGTACCAAGAACTCCAGCTCTTGCCGCCGTCAACACTGATGCCGGCGCCCTGGTCGCTGCCGAAGATCATTCGCTCGGGGTTGAGAGGATCGATCCAGAGCGCATGGTAGTCATCTCCGCCGGGCGCGCCTTTGATGGCTTCAAAGGTCTTCCCGCCATCCCTGGAGCGATAGATGGAGACATTCGGCAGGTAGATGGTGTTTGGGTCTTTGGGATCGACAATGACCTCGCTGAAATACCATCCCCGGGAGCGAACGCGTTGATCGGTTCCCACCAGGGCCCAGTTGTGGCCGCCATCGTCTGAACGGAAGAGGCCGCCTTTTTCGGTGTCGATCAGCGCATAGATACGTTGCCCGTGGGTCCCGCGCGCTATCGCCAGGCCCACGCGGCCCCAATCTCCTGCGGGCAGACCGCCGCCGGTGACTTGCTTCCAGGTAGCACCGCCATCGCCCGATCTGTAAATCGCTCCGGAGCTACTCATGGGTGGATACGTGCTCCATGGCGGACGGCGCGCGCTCCATAGCGATGCGAATACCGTTTGCGGATTGTCAGGATCAGGGGCGATATCAATGGCGCCGGTGTTTTCATCTTTCGAGAGGACCTTCTGCCAAGAGCCTCCTCCATCGGTGGTGCGGAAGATGCCCCGCTCGGCATTCGGGCCATAGGCATGCCCCAGGGCCGCCACCAGCACTGTGTTGGGGTCCTTGGGATCAATGACGATGCGGCCTATGTGCCGTGAATCGCGCAGGCCGATGTTGGTCCAGCTCTTGCCGCCATCACTCGACTTATAAACGCCATTCCCATAGGTAAGGTTCGAACGGAAATCAGGCTCGCCGGTGCCTGCATAAAGGGTGTTGGGATCTGAGGGAGCAACCGCCAGCGCGCCAATGGAGCTGATAGGCTGGCTGTCAAAAACCGGCTCCCAGGTCACCCCGCCATTGGTGGTCTTCCAAACGCCTCCACCCACAGCGCCAAAGTAATAGACGTTCGGCTGGTTCTCAATGCCGCTGACGGCAACGGTGCGTCCACCACGAAATGGGCCGATCATCCGCCAGCGCAGTCCGCTGTAGAGGCTGGGATCAAGCTGCTGTCCAACAATCGAGTGAGGCAAGAGCACGGACAGGCAAAAGACGACAAAAAAAGTGGCACGAGCTGGCCGTGAGAATTGGATGAACATAAGAGAGCATTCTATAAGCACGCAGCGACGTAGCCAAAAAACAAAGGCGGGTGTTTGCCGCCCGTTCGCTGCCGCTCAGGGTAAACTCCGGACGCCAAGGACGCAAAGGAAAAACCAGCGTGGCCGCTGATTTCGCTGATGAGCGCGAGATGAAGAAAGAACTCACAGGAATTGAGGGTTATGAAACAGTCATGAGATTTTCATGGACAGATCATCATCTCAAATTTATGCCGCTTTAGCCCCCGGCTTAATTCGTGGATTCACTCCGCGCCCTCTGCTCTTGCTCCGCGACCGGAGTTTACCCTGAGCGGCAGCGAACGGGCATTGAGGTTTTGCTTTTGCCTTCCTCTGTGTTCCTTTGTGTCCGGAGCTTGCACTGAGCGGAGCGAATGTGTGGTTAAAAGGTGTTCCATGTAGGTGTAGCTTTCTGCGCAAACGGCGCGGCCAAATTAAAATTCACTAATTAATCATTTGCAAAAATCGAAATTTAAATTTCGAGTTTCATCTTGCTCGTGGATTGTGCCTATAATCAACAACCAAATTTCCGTTCCGGAAATGCAGGAGAATTTCAGTGATTTTTAGCCGTCGGATAGCGGTTTTCGTAGCGGTTCTGTTTCTTGCACACGGAATGCAGGCTGGCGAGGGAGCCTTTAACGTCGGAATGATTCCTGATGCTGGGGCCACGCAGGTCTCCATACAAGAGAAGGCCCCCCTGAAAGCGTACCTTGCAAAAGCGATGGGACGGGAGGTCAACCTGGTGATTCCCACCAGCTACAATGCCACGATTGAAGCGTTGGGCAACGGGTCGCTCGATTTTGCCTATCTGGGAGGCCTTTCGTACTTAAAGGCGCATAAGCAGTACGACGTGATTCCCCTGGTCCAACGCTCGGTTGATCTGCAGTTCCACTCGGTTTTTCTTACCGGCGCCAACTCTCCGGTCCATTCGTTGAAGGACTTGAAAGGCACGAAATTTGCCTATGGTGACATTAACTCCACCTCCGGCCACCTGATTCCTTATATGGAGATGCGGCAGGCCGGAATTGACCCTGATACGGATCTTCAATTTCGCTATTCCGGCAGCCATCCAGCCACGGCAAAAGCCGTGGAGTCGGGAGCCGTGGACGCGGGGGCCCTGGATGAGAGCGTCTATAACTCCATGATCGCGGACGGCAAGCTTGACAAGGCCAAGGTGCGCGTCCTTCACACCTCGAAACCCTTTGTTGATTATGTCTGGGTGGCCCGCAAGGACTTGCCGGCCGCGGAGCGCGAGCGCTTTATCCAGGCCTTCACTTCGCTGAAGGAAGAAAAAGACAGTCAGATCCTGCAGATTCTTCGCGGGAAAGATTTTGTCCGCGCGAACAATGAAGAGTACTCGGTTTTGCGGCTAATAGCCCAGCAACTCAAGATGTTGTAAATAATTTGGCCTGGCACTGTAAGAATTTTTTGCCAGTTGATTTACACAGGTTCCCCATGATGTTAGAGGTCCATGATTTGGTGGTAGCCCAGCCTCAAGGATCTGCCGCCGTGCTGAATGGGATTTCCCTCAAGGTCAAGCGAGGGGAAAAGGTCGCAATTCTCGGTCCCAGTGGAGCAGGCAAGACCACTCTTTTCCGGGCCATTAGCGGGTTCCTCCCGATTCGCTCAGGAACCATCACCGTAGATGGAACCGGGGTGAATGGTCTCCGAGGTAAACACCTGCGGGCCTTGCGGCGGCGCATCGGCATGATTTCTCAGTGCCACGATATGGTTGATCGTCTGAAGGTTTACCAGAACGTGATGGCTGGGGCCCTGGGCCGGTGGTCAACCTCGCACGCCCTGCGCTTTCTGGTCTTTCCGCTCAAGTCCGAACTGGCGGAAGCTGGACGGGCGCTGGAGAAAGTTGGTCTGGCGCACAAGCTGCGCTCCCGGACTTCAGCCCTTTCCGGAGGCGAGCACCAGCGGGTTGCCATTGCCCGTGCCTTGATCCAGCAGCCTTTGATCTTGCTGGCGGATGAGCCCATTGCCTCCCTCGATCCCGTTCTGAGCCGCCAGATTCTGGATCTGCTGTGCGGCCTGGCCCATGAAACCGGCTTTACTCTGATGTGCTCTCTGCATCAGCCGGAGTTCGCGTATGAGTACTTTGACCGCGTCATCAAGATCACGGAAGGAAATATTGAATCTCCCGCTGTTCCGCCGTCCCAGTCCCTCGTCCGGGGCCTGGAAGTAGGCGCCTGATGCATGTTCTGGAGAGTTTTTTTTCGGCCCTCCGGCTTTTTTTCCCGCCCGATCTTTCTCTTTCCTATTTGCGGGACATGCGTACCCCTCTTTACGAAACCCTGGAGATCGCGGCCGGCGCCATGACGGTGGCCATCTTTGTGGGATTGGTGCTGGGGCTGTTCATCGGCGCGCGGCTGCCGGGCGCGCGTGCCCTGTACGCTTTGCTCACCTCGTTTCGCGCCATTCCTGATCTGACGCTGGCAATCCTCTGCGTGATTGCAGTCGGACTGGGACCAGGCGCGGGACTCCTGGCTTTGGCGCTCTATTACACCGCTGCCATCGGCAAGATCTTTGCTGACCTCTTTGCTTCCGCCGATCGGGCGCCGGTTGAGATCCTGCAGGCGACAGGGGCCAACCGGCTCATGGTGGCCTTGTATGGGCTCTTGCCGTTGCGGAGCGCGGATCTGCTCACTTCAGGGGCCTACGAATTTGAAAGCGCGGTCCGCGCCTCTGTTGTGGTGGGCGCTGTAGGCGCCGGCGGACTTGGGACTGAACTGGTAGCAACCCTCAATGAAACCGACTATCACCGTTCTGCGACTCTGATTCTGATGCTGATGATGTTGATTGGCATGGTAGGCGGGCTGGGATGGCTGGTGCGCCGCCAGCCGAAATTGCTGTTGCCGTTGGTGGTATTTGGCGTGGCCGCCACTCTTGCAAACCTTCCCCACATGATTAAACTGCGCCATGCCATCACCCAATTTGCCGCCATGTGGCCCCCTGATCTGGAGCGAAAAGAGTTTCGTGAGCTTCCCAAACTTGTTGGAGAGACTCTGACCATGGCCTTTGGCGGTACGGCGCTGGCCATGCTTTGTGCGCTTCCGCTGGGAGTGGCGGCGGCCCGGAACATTTCTCCCGCGTTTGTGAGCTTCCCGGTCCGTCGCTTTCTGGAAGGACTCCGCTCCGTTCCGGAAGTGGTGTGGGGGCTGGTCCTGTTTGGTGTTGCCGGACTGGGGCCCTCCATAGGTCTTCTGGCCCTGGGGCTTCATAGCACCGGCGCCCTAGGCAAGCTGTATGCGGAATCGATTGAGAATGTGCCAACGGCGCCGGTCATGGCCATGGCGGCCACTGGCGCATCCAGAATTTCTGTTACCAGCTTTGCTCTTTTGCCCCTGGCCTTTGCTCCAGTGGCGGTCCAAAGCCTGTTTCGCCTGGAGTGGAACATGCGCGCCGCCACCGTGGTGGGAATGATCGGGGCTGGAGGAATCGGCGGCGCCCTCTATAACGCCCAGCAGCAGATGTTTTATCCCAAAATGGTGGCATACATCATCATTACCTGGGCAATGATCATGATTGCAGACCGGGTCAGTGCACGCCTGCGCAGCCGTTGGGGCATCGTGGAGATCGACTCATGACGGGTATCAACTCTTCAACTCGTCCGGTCGTGGTGATTACCCATAAAATTCATGCGCAGGTAAAAGAATTTCTCAGCGCAGAGTGCCGCGTCACCACCAATGACTCGCTGGAAAGCTGGACCCCGGAACAGTTGTTGGAGCGGTCGCGAGAAGCCGACGCACTCATGGTATTCATGCCCGATAGAGTGGATGACCGTTTTCTCGCGCAGTGTCCCAACTTGAAAATTGTTGCGGCCGCGCTCAAGGGCTATGACAACTTTGATGTTGAGGCGTGCACCCGTCGTGACGTTTGGTTCACGATTGTTCCGGATTTGCTCACTCTGCCCACGGCGGAGCTTGCGCTGGGTTTGATGCTTGGTATTACCCGCAACATTCTGCCTGGAGATCGATTGATTCGCTCTGGAAATTTTCAAGGCTGGCGGCCAGTCTTGTATGGAGGCGGCCTCCGTGGGAGGGCGGTTGGTATCGTCGGGATGGGCAAGGTGGGCCAGGCGCTGGCGCAGCTACTTGCCGGATTTGAGGCGACAATTTTTTATTCTGACCTGACCGGGCTGTCATCGGAAGCAGAAGCCAGGCTCAAGGTTTCCCGGCTCGAGTTGGAGGCGTTGTTGACCGCCAGCGATATCGTGGTCGTGCTCCTCCCTCTGCAAACAGACACCGTGCATCTGATTGACGCCGCCGCGCTGCAGCGGTTGAAGCCAACCGCATGTCTTGTGAATGTTGGCCGGGGCTTCGTTGTAGACGAAGAGGCGGTGGCCGATGCTTTGGCGTCATGCCGTCTAGCCGGATACGCAGCCGATGTTTTTGAGATGGAAGACTGGGCCCGTCCCAACCACCCGCAAACCATCTCGCCCAGACTGCTGGCTGAATCCGGCAAAACCCTTTTTACTCCGCACCTTGGTTCAGCAGTAGGCAGCGTCCGCCTGGAGATTGAATTGGCAGCAGCCAGAAACATTCTTCAGGCACTCCATGGCCAGCATCCTGAAGACGCAATCAACCGGCCCGTGAGACTTACGGGAACACGGGCGTAGCCTCGGAGTCAGGCATTTGTTGTAATTACCATTACTAGCCAGAGCTCTTCGGTTTCCCCATCAGAGCCTCGGAACAAAGAAGTAGGTTAGAGCGGTCACGTGTACCTTGAGTGCAGCGGAGCAGTTCCTTCGCTGCCGCTTGATTGGATGACTACGACAGCCCCCTCGGCCCGCGTACACTGTGGTTGCTTAAATGACCAAAGAGCTCGGAAAACGAAAGGAGCTGTCTATGAAGATTATAGGGTGTGATTATCATCCGAGCTTTCAACAAATTGCTATGGT
>Ga0210400_10002672_pt1 | contig 16290 bp, 16 predicted proteins | sample IncBWH26MmetaG_FD_155456 | JGI IMG/M metagenome (GOLD analysis project Ga0210400, IMG submission 155456) | Forest soil microbial communities from Barre Woods Harvard Forest LTER site, Petersham, Massachusetts, United States - Inc-BW-H-26-M | ecosystem: Environmental > Terrestrial > Soil >... | reverse complement strand
CAAACCCCTGATTCCCTTGGTAACCCAGTTGTACACTCCCTTTCGGTAACCCTTGGTAACCATGCGATTCCACCCGTCCAGCCGTACAATTGCACTTGTTCCAACCGGCCATCCCCAAAAGGATTTTGGCCACGTGACGTTTTCTGGAGAGCACTTCCAGGAACCGTCATGCGCAGAACCGTTATTCGCAACCAGGGCTGGAGTTCGCACTCTTATGGCGTTCGGTTTCGGGTTCAACAAACAGAAGGCACTCAGCGCTGCGGAGAAGTACGTCCAGCAGGGCAAGATGCAAAATGCCATCGCTGAGTACGAAAAGGTCATCAAGGCCGATCCCAAGGACCTCACCGTCACCAACACCATCGGCGACCTTTACTCCCGCCTCGGCGAAGCCGACAAAGCTACCGATTGCTTCAAGACCGTAGGCGATGCCTATGCCACGCAAGGCTTCACGGTCAAAGCCATCGCCATGTATAAAAAGATCAGCAAGCTCAAGCCTTCGCTCGAGAGCGTGCTGAAGCTGGCCGAGCTCTACACCCAGCAGGGTCTGTTCAATGACGCGCGCGCCCAATACCTGCAGGTGGCGGAAGAATTTCTGAAATCGAGCGAACTGGAAAACGCCGTCCGCATCTTCCAGAAGATTCTGGAAATGGATCCGGAAAACACCAACATGCGCGTGCGACTGGCGGAGGTCTACGTCCGCCTGGGAAAAAAGAATGACGCCTGGCAGATTTTTTCCGCCGCCGCTGAAACCCTGCGTTCCAAAGGCAATCTTCCCGGCGCCGAAGAAGTTCTGCAGCGCATGCTCAAGATTGATCCCGGCAATAGCTACGCACTGCTCATGCAGGGACGCAATCTGCTCGAAGCCGGCGACGCCGAAGCCGCCATCGAATCTCTGCAGAAGGTCCCCGATCTCGATTCCAATCCCGAGGGCCTGCGCGATCTGCTGAAGGCTTACCTGAAAAATGGACGCCTCTCGGATGCCGGTACTCTCGCAAGCAAGCTCCTGACCGTTCACAACGACCTGCCAGCGATCTCCACCTTCGCCGACGCTCTCATGCAAGCCGGCCAGTATGAGAATGCCCTCCAGGTTTACGACCAGCATGCCGACCGCCTGCTCGCCGAGGATTCCGATAGGGTATTAAAGAACCTGCATGCCATCATCGGCCATGTCCGTGACAATCCCGCTTCGCTTGAGAAGCTTTTGGATCTTTTCCAGAAGGCCGGGGAGTCCACTCATATCACAGAAGTGATCGAGTTGCTGGCTCACGCCTCGGTCCAGTCCGGCGATCTTCCGCGCGCTCGTGACCTGTACCAGAAGCTCACCACCATGGAGCCTGGCAATCCCCTGCACATGAATCATTACCAGCAGGTGATCGGCCAGCTTGGTGGGCCTACCGCCGAGAAATCAATTTCCGCGGAAGAAGCCGCCGTCATCGTCGACGAACTGGAAGCCACTTCCCCATCCGTCCACCAGCACTATTCCGATGCGGTAGCACTCTCCGTTCGCTCCGCTCTTACCGACGCCGAGCTTTTCATTTCCTACAACATGCCCGCCAAGGCTCTCGGCCCGCTGACGGCCGCATTGCCGCAGGCCCCCAATGATCTCCGCCTGAACCAGCGCCTGGCCGCCCTGCACACTCGCGCCGGACGCTTCGCCGAAGCCGGCGTCTGCTGCCGTACTTTGCAGAACGTATATTCTGAGGCCGGATATCCCGAAGAAGCTACCCGCTATGGCGAGCTTGCAGATCGCTATGAAGTGCGCTCAACAACTCCCCACGCCACGGCCTCCGCAGCCGAAGTGGCCACGGACCTTGCAGAGCCAGCTCTTGAGGAAAGTGCAGTTGAGGCTGCGGCTTCCCCGTGGCCTTCGGATCAGAACCAGTCCGCGGAAGAACTTGAATTCTCCGTTGTCGCCGGTGAAGACGTTACCGATCAATACCCGGATCACGATAAACCTCAAGCCAGCGAGACCATCAGCGCCGCCGTGGCTTCACCTGAACCTGAACCCGCATCCGCACCCGCATCTGAACCCGCTCCTGCGGAGATCGATCTCTCCTCCGAGTGGGATGACGCCATCACCGTCGAGGCCGACACACCTCCGGTTGAAGCTGCGGAAATCGAAATCAGCGATACGGCTGCCGCAGAGGAAGTCCCCGTCGCCAAGGCCGAAGCCCCAAAGGTTCGCCAATCCAAGCCCGATCCGGAAAAGACCACCGAAACCGTCGAAGAGGTCCGCTTCTATCTCGAGCACGGTATGCCCGAGCAGGCGTCGGCAGCTTTTGAAAAGCTTCAAACTCTTACCGCGGATCAAACCACTTTAGAAACACTTCGTGCAGAAATCGAGGCTGGATCGCAGCGCGCGCCCGCGGTGGAGGAAATCTCCACTGTGGAGTCTGTCTCTGCATTCGCGGTTGACGGATCTTCCGAGGAATTTACGGTCGACGAGACTTCTTCCGCCGCGCTCGAAGAGCCTGTAGCCGTCGAGGAAGCTTCTGGTGCGCCGCAGGCCGCCGTAAAACAAATCGAAATTCCGGCTGCGTTCCACGCCGAGCCGGAGCCCGCAGAACCTGCCGCTTCCGCACCCGCTGCTTTCGTGGCTCCTGCAATCGAGCATCGCGAGCCCGAGCATCCGGTTGAACACGCGCCGGGCGTCCTGCAAGAATTTGTTTCCGATCTCGAGTCTTCTTTGGGCGAAAGTTTCCTTCCCGGAGCGGTCTCGCACGAGCCCGTTTCCGCGGCCGAGCCCAGACCTGAACTTGAACCTGTGGGCAGCGCCAAACCCACGTCATTCGGCGTACCTCAAGCCGAAGTCATGGGTGAGTTCGTCGCCGATCTCGAAGCTTCCCTGGGAGACGACTTCCTCAAGGACGCGCCCGTTCCCGAGCCCGAGCCTGCGCCGCAATCTCAGCCGGTACTGGAAACTCCGCCGCCCATCGCGGCAGCTCCCGCGCAAAGTTGGCCCATGCCCGGCCCCGCGCACGCTCCAGCGATCAGCGCGCCCGCCACCGCCAATGCCGCCGCAGCTGCGGCGTCCTCCGGTACTCCAGCGGTTTCGGCGCAAGCATCCGCTCCGGTCGCGCAGCAATCGGTGCATGCTCCCGCTGCTGCCACTCCACAAATTTCTCCAATCATTCCCGGTGCGCCAACTGCCGCCAAGGCTTCTCCCTTCGGTGAGGACGCAGGCGTCGATCTCGCCGAAATGTTTGGCGAACTAAAACAAGATCTCGAATCCGGGTCTTCCGCCGCCGAAGAAGATCCTGAGACCCACTACAACCTCGGCATCGCGTTCCGCGAAATGGGCTTGCTCGACGAAGCCATCGGGGAACTGCAAAAGACCTGCCAGGCCGTCGATCGCGGACACCCCTTCCCACAGGTCATGCAAACTTACACCTGGCTCGCCCAATGCTTCCTCGACAAAGGCCTCCCTGAGGCCGCGATCCGCTGGTATCAAAAGGCCCTCGTTGCCCCTGGCATCGACGAGGAAACGCGCACCGCTCTTCACTATGAACTTGCCGCCGCCTACGAGTCGGCCGGCGATAAACCCTCCGCGCTCAAGCACTTCATGGAGGTCTACGGACGCAACATCGATTATCGCGACGTCGCCGAGCGCATCAAGCCTCTGAAGTCGTAGAATAGCCCGATGGGTTTTGTCCCTCAAACATTTTTCCCCGTGCCAGCTTGTCATCCCACACAAGCTTCTCATCCCGGATACACTTGTCCTCCCGACCCTGAGCGAAACGAAGGGGAGGAATCTTGGTTCTTGTTCGCACAACCGATATCGCCCCAGGATCGGAGCGCCCAGTGACCTCTGATCCCAAACTACCCTTAGAAAGCGGCTCGTCCAGGCCTCAATCTGCGCCCGCGCGGACCGAAACCAGCACCACGTTTCTTGACCCGCCGCCGCCCGCCAATGACTCTAAGGCCCATACCGGGCTGCAACTCTGGTTGCATCGCGCCTCAGTCTTCCTTTTCGTTTTGATCAGCGCAGTCGCCGGTGTGCTGCTCGTGATCCTGCCTTGGACCCCCGAGTGGACTGACAACTATCTTCTGCTTCAATTTCCCTGGCTTCGTACATTGATCTCAACCGGCTTCTTTCGCGGTCTGTGCAGCGGCCTGGGTTTGCTCGATATCTGGATTGGCTTCTGGGAGGCCCTCCACTATCACGATCACCAGTAGTTGGATGGCGCAGCGGTTTACCGCTGCGATCGGTGGCTTTTTTTTAGAGCCGGCTTTAGCCGCTGAGGTACCTGCAGCAAGACTTCAGAACGTGAGTCTCATCTATGGTCGATAAGCATGGTCGATAAACATGGTCGATAAGCTCAAATCCGCGCCACTCGCATACGAGAATCAACCCTTCCTCAACAGTCCTGACGGACGCATACTCCGCATCCTCGCCGAGTATCAGGAACCGCTATCGCGCTTTCGCCGCGAGCAGATTCAGGACACGGTCGTCTTCTTCGGCTCGGCCCGTTTTCGGGGAGGCGCCGCTGCCAGAAAGAATCTAACCGACGCTGAGCAAAACCGCGCGAAGGCCCCCGCCGCGCAACAGGAAAGCAACCTGAAGCAGGCTATCGCCGCCGTGGACATGGCGCGCTACTACGAAGATGCTCGCCGTTTGGCTTTTTTACTTACCGAATGGTCGATCCAGATTCCCGCTCGCCGCCGCCGTTTCGTCGTCACCACCGGCGGAGGCCCCGGCATCATGGAAGCCGCCAACCTCGGTGCCCACGAAGCGGGAGGCAAGAGCATCGGCCTCAACATCAATCTGCCTTTTGAACAAAATCCAAATCCGTACATCACTCCTTCGCTCAACTTCGAATTCCATTATTTTTTCATGCGCAAGTTCTGGTTTGCCTACCTCGCCAAAGCGCTGGTGATCTTTCCCGGCGGCTTCGGCACCATCGACGAACTTTTCGAAATCCTCACCCTCGCCCAAACCGATAAATTAGCCAAGAAAATTCTGGTCGTGATCTACGGCAGTGAATACTGGCACCGCATCATGAACTTTCAGGCCTTCGTAGACGCCGGAACCGTTTCCCCTGAAGATCTCAACCTGTTCAAATTCGTCGACACTCCGGAAGACGCCTTCAACTTCCTCCGCGACGGCCTCACTGAGTACCATCTCGGCGGCCCGCCCAAGAAAGAAAAAGAGCGGGAAGTCCTCCCCGAAATCGCCAAGACCAGGCCGTGAACGCATCAGCCGGGCGAAGCCCCAGCCGCAGGCCGCGCCGCGCTTTTACAGTGCTTCAGCCGATGTGCTTCCTTGCCCTACACTGATACCTGATAGCTGATGTCAACAGCCCCGCTCTTCTACTACATCACCGACCGCAAAGCTTTCCCTGGCGACGAACCCACACGCCGTCGGCACCTTCTCGACAAAATCGCCGAAGCCGCCCACGCCGGAGTCGACTACATCCAACTTCGCGAAAAAGATCTCCGCACTCGCGACCTCGAGTCGCTGGCGCGCGAAGCAATGCGCCTCATCCGAGGAATGCCAACTGCCTTCCTGATCAATTCCCGCACCGATATTGCCCTAGCCACCCAAGCGGACGGCGTTCACCTACCCGCAAACGACGTCTCTCCGGAAGAAGTGCGAATAGCCTGGAAGAAGTGTGGCGCGGGCGCCCCCGCCCGCGAAATCTCATCACTAAATCCGCAGATCTCAGTCTCCTGTCACCAACCAAATGAACTAAGCCAAGCCGCGACGAACGGCGCGAACCTGGCCCTTTTCGCCCCGATCTTCGAAAAAAAAGACGCAACTCCCGCCGGCCTCGAAGCGCTCCGCCAAGCCTGCCGCGCCAAAATTCCCGTCTTCGCTCTGGGAGGGATTACTCTGCAAAACGCCGAATCCTGCCTCCAGGCCGGAGCAGCCGGCATCGCCGCCATCCGCCTCTTCCAGGAAAATGATATCGCTCAAGTCGTACGGGCTTTACGCACCCGATAGCGAATTACCACTCTCAACCTGCCACTGGTAAACTCTATCCGGACAACAATGTCGGCCGCCCACTCGCACTTCGAACCCAACGCCGCAACCCACGTCGAGCCCCGTTTGGTCTCGATCCCCGCGGCCTGGTTCTTAATGGGCTCCTCTTCCGGCCAGGACTGCGAACGTCCAGTTCACCGCGTATGGATTGACGCTTTCCTCTTCGCCACCACTCAAGTCACCAATGCCGAATACGCAACCTATCTGCGCGCCACAGGATTACCAGCTCCGCCATTCTGGGACGACAAGAATTTCAACGACGCCCAACAGCCGGTCGCAGGAGTCTCCTGGTTTGAAGCCGATCACTACTGCCAGTGGCTCTCCTCACAAACTGGACGCACATACCGTCTTCCCACCGAAGCCGAGTGGGAGCGCGCCGCCCGCGGCGATCTCGAACAGCAGGATTTTCCGTGGGGCAACGAACCACCTCAGTCTTTACCCGACTACGCCACGCGCTGGCAAACCGGCCCCGAGCCCGTCGCCCGCTACGCTCCCAACTTTTTCGGCCTCTACAACATCTGCGATAACGTCCACGAATGGTGCAGCGACTGGTACGATCCCGACTACTACCTCGTGTCTCCTGACCGCAATCCACCCGGCCCCCAGCACGCCGAGCGCAAATCCTCTCGCGGTGGATCATGGCGTCATCACGTCAAAGTTTCCCGCTGCTCCGCCCGCTCCAGCATCCCTCCCGACTTCCAATACGCCGATTACGGATTTCGCATCGCCTGCAACCCCTTTCCGCACACCATGTAATTTTTGTCATTCCGAATCGGGCGTTACCCGGGTGAGGAACCTGCTATTTCCGTCGTCAGAATCGAGGCAAGCATTCATGTTCCAACCAAACCTTCTCCGCCACAAGCGCATCCTCATCACCGGCGGCGGCACCGGCCTCGGCAAAGCCATGGCCCACCGCTTCCTCGAACTCGGCGCCACGGTCTACATCTGCGGCCGCCGCGAAGAAGTGCTCGAGCAGACGACTGCCGAACTTTCCATCGCTACCAAGGGCCAGATCCACGGTATCGCCTGCGACGTCCGGAATCTGGATGCCGTCGAGGCGATGATCGATTCCATCTGGAGCGAAGCCCCGCTGGATGTTCTGGTCAACAACGCCGCCGGAAATTTCATTGCCCGCACCGAAGAACTCTCTCCGCGCGCATGGGACTCCGTGATCGGTATCGTTCTCCTCGGTACGCTCCACGCCACCATGGCCTGCGGACGCCGCTGGCTCAAAGCCAATCACAAAGGCACCGTCCTCAGCATCTCCGCCACGTACGCGCCGGTCGGCTCAGCCTATGTCGTCCCCTCAGCCGTCTCCAAAGCCGGAGTCGAGGCCCTCACCCGCAGTCTCGCCGTCGAATGGGGCAATCGCGGAATCCGCATGAACGCCATCGCTCCCGGCCCCATTCCCACGCATGGCGCTTTCTCCCGACTCCTGCCTCGCCCCGAACTGGAAGAGCTCGCACTTGACCGCAATCCGCTGCATCGCTTCGGTACCACGGAAGAGTTGGCGAACCTCGCCGCATTCCTGGTCAGCGACGGATCCAGCTACATCAACGGCGAAGTCATCCGCATGGACGGTGGAGAATTTCTGCAGGGCGCCGGAGAATTCAGCAACCTCGGCCGCGCCCTAACCAAAGAAGATTGGGAGTCGTTAAAGCCGCGCAAGCCCGGCAAGACCAACCAGTAGAAGAGACGATTCGCATCAGGGCATGCCTTTCAGGCATGCTGCAAACGCGCGCTTTCCAATCGGCGCCTTCAGGCGCTGGAACTAGCGGCGCTCCTCCGACGGCTGCACCAGCCACTTCAGCATCATGTTCACCAGGCTCAGCAGAATCGCTCCCAGAAACGCCGCCATAAATCCGTGGACTTGAAATCCCGGTACCAGCGCCGAAGCAAACTTCAGCATCAACGCGTTGATTACGAACCAGAACAATCCCAGCGTTACCAGCGTCAACGGGAAGGTAAGAATCTTCAACACTACGCCGATCGTCGCGTTGATGAAGCCAATCACTAGAGCCGCTATCAGCGCCGCTATCGGACCGCTTACATAAATCCCCGGCACCACGCGCGACACAATCCAAACCGCCACTGCACTCAGCACCCAGTTCAGTAGCATCCGCATATTCGCTCCTTCACGCCACTCGCAACCTGACCGACAGCAATTCTCCGCAAGACTATACCAAGTGTCAAACTCCTGTCCCCCGGTCACACATTGCAAATAAGTTTGACCTCAACTCCGCCATCTTCGCAGCCGCTTCGAGTACACTACACAATTCACTTTCCAAGGAGAATTTCCCATGCCCGAACCCGCGCTGAGCGGTTCCGAATTCAAAAAGCAACTTCGTCAGGGATCGCCAAAGATGGGTCTGTTCCTCAACGCGCACAGCCCCACCATCGCCGAGCAACTCGCCCACAGCGGATACGACTGGCTTCTCGTGGACACGCAGCACGGCCCCATGAACTACGAAAAGCTTTCTGCGATGCTCAGCGGCATCGCCAACGGCGGAGCCAAATCTCTGGTCCGCGTCGGCGGATACGATGACCGCCCCGGCATCCAGCAAGCCCTCGATCTCGGCGCCGACGGCGTTCTCGTCCCCTATATCAACACCGCCGAAGAAGCCCGCCAGGCGATCAGTTGCGCCAAGTATCCCACCGTCGGCACGCGTTCCGTTTATTTTCCCCAGCGCAGCATGAATAAAGCTGGACTACTCGGCTACGCCGGCAACTTTAATAACGACGGCATCATTGCCCTTCAGGTCGAGACGGCCTCCTGCATCGAAAACATCGCCGAGATCGCCGCCATCCCCGGCGTCGACATTCTCTTCCTTGGTCAAAACGATCTCTGCATGTCCATGGGCCTCTATAACAAATACGAGTTCCCGCACATGTACACCTCGCCCGAACTCGATGCCGCCACAAAAAAACTGGTGGAACACGCGCGCAAAAACAACGTGATCCTTGGCCTGTTCCTGTTCGGCACCTCCCGCGTTGCCGAATTTCTGGAAAAAGGGTTCACCTTCATCAGCGTCGGCAACGACCTGCATCATGTCCTCACACAAACTGGAGCCTACGTAGCCGACATGGAAAAGTCGTCCAAAGAAAAAGGCAAGCCCTGGACCCGCCGCCCCACCGCGCTGTTCTAGAAAATTAAATGGATTCGGGTGCCCCATTTCTCGCGCACGTTGCGAGAAGTGGGGCCTTTGACTTGATCTAGTATGGACCGGGCACTCTGCCCGCTGCCTTTGAAGTTGACCTTCGCTCGTTCTTATCTCTGCCCATAAGGCTCTACCCGCGCCGTTCCATCCGCCTCCACCATCCAAAACTTCCGGCCACGGTAGTAGTCCAGCAGTTCCTGATTCTTCTCCGCTCCCATATCCCGCGCCCACACGATCTTCTGTCCATCAATATCCGCTCCGTTGAACACCCACTCGCGGTCAAGATCAAAATCAGGCGCATATCTCACCAGCACCACGTGCCGTCCCGGTTGACTATTTAGCTCCTGCGCAACATTCGCCCGACCCATATCGCCATGCTGCCACTCTTTCTCCGGATGCACATGCGCCACCGCCAGCCCAAGGCGCAACAGCACCGTAGCCACATAAATGACGCAAACCGCCCGCACAAACGCCAGCCCCACCGGCCGACTCTTCCACTCAAACCACCGCAAGTGCCGCATGCACTGCATCAAAAACAAATACAGCAATGCCGCCGCCGGAGCAAAATAGTGCGGCAGGAACCATACTTCAACCGCCAGTCCCATTACGAAGATTGCACCAATCATCCACGGCACTCGCAATCGCCGGTCACGCGCCGCGCACGGCAACGTAATCAGCACAAAGGGAAGCGGCGGCACCAGATACACCTGCCAAAAGTAATAAAGTTTTCCTCGCCCGCGATGTAGAAACCCACGCAGCGTCTGATACTCCGTCGCCTCTCGCAACTCCCGCTCATACTGCGCCTGCATCTTCGCGTGGTGATAAGTTTTCTGCGGCCACGGCTCTTGCCAGATGAAGTACCGCCCCATCGCATAGGTCGCGCGGTTCACGTCATACGCCATGCGGAATGGACTTCCTGTAACGCGGTAATAATAGTAGCCAGTCCATGCTGCAAGCGGAGCCAGAGTCAGCACCAGCGGCAAAACAATCTTCGCCAGCGAGATCCTCGCGGACGGCCCATTCTTCCCCACCATCCAAGCTAACAATGCAATCGCCACGCCCAGGCCCAACAAGAATCCTTCATAGGGACGCGTATTGGCGAGAATGAACAATCCCGCTGCCATGATCGCCGCATGTCGTTTTCTCGCACCATGCTGAATTCTCGGCAAGGCTCCCAGAACCAGAGCCCCGCCCACCGCCGGCAAGCATGCGCTCCAGTATCCGTTGGTGAAATAGCTGAGCAGGCCAAGCCGCGCCACCGCCAGCACTCCTCCCAGTAGCGCCCATCGTGCCGGAATCCAGCCTTGCAGCATCCAACAAATCGCTGCGCACATCAACGCCGACGCCAGCAGTTGCCCGATCCACGGATTCCCCAACATCTCACCCAACGCCAAAATCAGCCCCTGCCCCGGCGGATACATCGACATGTAAGTCGGGTGCCAGATCACGTGGAACGTTTCGAAGTGAACCCACATCGGGTGCGGAGGATTCGTCAACCGTCCGTGCGCGAACGTGTCAGCCGCCAGCAAATAACTGAATTCATCGTGATAGTGCGGCAAGGGCACGCCAAACAGCAGCGCCCCCGCTCCTCGAATCACAAATAAAGAGAGTCCCACCAGAAAACAGGAGAGCGTTTTCTTCGCGGCAATCTTTTTCCCAGCACCTTCCAGCCGCGCCAGCCCGAGCGATGCCCACATTCGCGGAAACTTGATCTGCAGGTAGACCGCAACCACCAACACCGCAACCGGTTTCAACGCTTTCAGCACCCACGGAAGCGTGCGCGTAATCAGCCCTGCCGCCGGCGGAAGACTCCCCATTTCAATCCAAACCAATCGCGCCACCTCGCCCGGCAATTAGCATACCTTGTCCCTCCCATCCCGCCGCTGCATTACAATCCACCTCGTGGATCCTCTCACTGACATCGAGGTGCGCGTCCTCGGCTCGCTCATCGAAAAAGACATCACCACACCCGATTACTATCCTCTTTCGCTCAACGCTCTGGTGAACGCTTGCAACCAGAAAAATAATCGCGACCCCGTAATGACTCTCGACGAAGATTCCGTCAGCGATGCGCTCGGCACGCTGCAAGAAAACCGCCTCGCCGGTCCCGCCAGCGGCGCCGATAGCCGCGTCACCAAGTACGAGCATCGCCTGCAGGAAGTCTTCAACTTCGACCGCCGCGAGATTGCCATCCTCTGCGTGCTTCTGCTCCGCGGCCCGCAAACTCCCGGCGAACTCCGCAGCCGCACCGAACGCATGTACCGCTTCGAGGCACTCGACGACATCGTCTCGACCCTCGACCGCCTCAGCCAGCGCCAGCCGCCACTCTCCGCCATACTCCCGCGCCAGCCTGGCACCAAGGAATCGCGTTACATGCACCTGCTCGCCGGTGAGCCACCATCGGCCGATGTGGAGCGGGCGGTCTTGCCCGCGTCAGACCACGGTCGCGCCTTGTCTAGCGATCGCCTGTCCCATCTCGAGAATGAAGTCACGGAACTAAGAAGAGAACTCGCGGAAGTTCAACAGCAACTAGCCACCTTCCGCAAACAATTCGAGTAGCGCAAGTCGTGCCTTACCCTGTGCTCCCCTGTGTCCTCCGTGTTTAAGATTTTTTGCCAGGTCGTATTAAGAATCCTCGCCACGCACCCGAATAGTTGATATAGCCTAGTAGAAGCGCGTCCGAAAGCCCGCATCGGAGGTCCACATGCATCGCCGCGAATTCCTCATTCGCTCCACCACTACCCTCGGAGCCACTTGGCTTTCCACGAAAAATATCTTCGCTGCTATCGCGTCCCAGCCCTTACCCTCAAAGTTCTCCGCCACCGACACTGTCACGCTAGGCCAAACCGGAATCAAGACCAGCCGCCTGGCCATGGGTACGGGCACCGTCGGCTACGATCACCATTCCAATCAGACCGCGCTCGGCGTCAAAGGACTCTCCGATCTCCTGCTTAACGGCTACGATCGCGGCCTCCGTTTCTTCGACGCCGCCGATTCCTATGGAAGCCATCCTCACGTCGCCGAAGCGCTCAAGCACGTACCTCGCGACAAAGTTACGGTGCTCACAAAAACCTGGGCCCGCGATCCTGCCGCTGCCCGCGCCGATCTCGACCGCTTCCGCCGCGAACTCGGCACCGACTATCTCGACATTTGCCTCATGCACTGCCTCACCGAAGCCGATTGGCCCACCCGCTACCACGGCGTTATGGATGTTTTCGAGGAAGCCAAACAGAAAGGAATCATCCGCGCTCACGGCTGCTCCTGCCACAGCATCGAGGCTCTACGCGCCGCCGCGAAATCGCCTTGGGTTGAAGTCGATTTCGCCCGCATCAATCCCATCGGCTCCCACATGGACGCCGATCCTCAAACCGTCATCAGCGTCCTTCGCGAAATGAAAGCCGCTGGCAAAGCGGTTGTTGGAATGAAAATCCTCGGCCAGGGCGATCTAGCCAAGCGTCAGGATGAAGCCATCAAATTCGCTCTATCGCTCGGCATCCTTGACGCCTTCACCATCGGCGCCGAAAGCAAGACGCAGCAAGAAGATTTGATCCGCCGCATCGCTGCGGCTTGATCGGCGAAGCTTTTGGGTGGCGCAGCGCTTCAGCGCTGCGACGAGAGGCTTTCCTGCTTGAACCAGCTTTAGCCCCAAAAGTGCATGGCATCATTTACTCTTGGAAAACCGTGACACCACCTCGATACTCCCAACAATGTTCGCATTTAGCTGATTCAGTTCACTCGCCGGAATCCAGTACTCCTGATGCATGGAACTTCCCACTACGTGCAGATCATATCCTCCCAGAAACTCCGTCCACACATTGAATCGGAGCACGTATCCTACAAACCCGGAGTGCTCATCCCTCGTATTCCAATCGCGTGCAATTTGGGTAGCATATTCCTCATTGAGCACCGGATAGAAGAAGGGCTGCTCCGGCAACCGCGGCGGAAACTCACGGAATCCGCTCGCACGCACCAAGTCAAGCTCCTTTTGCCCTACGGGCCGATAGAGAGTGGTTATTTCGCCGGTCACGACTCAAGAATAGCCGAAAGCTCCTCGTCGAAGTTACCCCGCCGTGTCCCGCTCCCCACACAGTGTCCGGCTCACCACGACCATCTCAACTCTGCCGCGACCTAACCCCCACGAAATCAACACCCCGCCCAGTGGCCCATTCCATGCACTTTCCCTGGCGCTGCTAAGCAGCAGGAGGTGACACCATGACGCGTATCAACCTGTTCCACAAGGCTCCATCGACTCTGAATTCTGTTGCCTGGGGCAAAGCAAATTTCGCCAGGAAGAATTTCAACCCAACCACCAGCACCCTGATCTTCGCCGCGCTTCTGATCGCCTGTTCATTAACCGTCGGATGCTCAAGCGACCAACCCAAACCTGTAAGCTCCACCAACCCGTCCCCAATCACGCAGCCCGCGCCGACCATTGCGACCAATTCTGCGCCACCGGCAATGCCGGTTCCGCAGCCCGTCGCGAAACCCGTGCACAGGAAAGTTGTCCGCAAAGCTCCGGCAACTCTAACGTATGCCGACAAAAATTCCGGCGTCTCGTTCCAGTACCCGCGCAAGTACGCGCTGAAGACCGGCGATGCCGCCACCGAACTACTCTCCTCCGGCCCCGTCCCCATGGATTTCGTGCAGCCGGGTGGAACCGCCCTCGCAGCGGTCGCACTCCCTGGCTCCATTTATCCTGACTCGGACTTGGCCTCGGCCTTCTTCAATGTCAGCATGAACAAGACTCTCAGTGCGGATCAGTGCAGCGAGTTCTCCGTCCCACAACCGAATCCCGTGGCCCCGGCCGATCCAGCAGTGCAAGCCACGGCGCAGTTGGCAACGCCGCCGATCTCGAAACTCATGATTGGCGACATGGAACTCCAGTCCAGCGAAACCAGCGTTGAAGGCCAAACCACAAATGGTCCTCGCGAAGAGGCGTCGAAGTACTATCACGTCTTCCAGAACGGAGCCTGCTATGAATTCGCTCTGAAAGTCGCAACCACGAAGCCCGATGCTTCAGCGACAACCCAATCCGCCAAGCGCATCGACCGCGACGAAGTTTTCCACCGCCTGGAGAAAATCCTGGCTACGGTAAAGATCAATCCGGTGACAGCGCCCGAAGTCAACGCCGAAGTGAAGACAACGCAATCCACCCCCGCCGAAACCCCAGCGCAGTAAACACAATGGCGCCGGTCACAGAAATGACCGGCGCCATTTCGTTCGAAGCCGCCTTGCCCTAAATCCCCTCCGCCTGCCTCATGCTCACAATGACTGTGTGCGCCAGGCTCTCCACCACCGCCACATCGCCCTCATCAAAATTAAACGGCTCCGTCGCGAGCACCATCAGCAACCCCACCGTGTGCCGCTCGTAGCGTACCGGGGCCGCAACGATCGATCGCACACCTAGTCTTCTGCAACTTTCCAGATCGACTCGCGAATCATTCTCCGCATCGTCGCAGCGTAAAGTCTTTCCCACGCGAAAGCACTCACCCGAAATTCCAGAATTCACATCCAGCCGCGTCCCCAGCCCCGGCGCTTTTTCTCCCACACTGGCGCGGCATATCACAGCGTCTTTATGGACCAGCGCAATCGCCGCGCTCGTGCCCCGCGTCAGTGAACGCGCACGCTCCCCGATCAACCGCAGCGCCGCCGTCAAATCTTTGCCCAGCGAACTGAATTCGTACTGCATCGTCGCCGACCCGCAAGCTCCAGCCAAGCTTTCCCCCGCCCCTGTCTCCGCTTCCAAACTGATTGACATGTGATTCCGCTCCGCGCTCCCGGCGGACTTCGACTCCGCGCCCCAGCCCGGCATCCTGCCCACCGTAAGTTTGGGCGCAATATGACTGGGCGCACTCGCATTCACCGTCAACCATTCATTCAATCGTCGCCGCGCATCCTCCGGCAAATCCGAAAACCGCACTCCCGCCCGCCCCAGCGCGTCCGCCCACGCGATGTAGCCCGTGGTTTCCAGGTGCGTACTCGGCGAAAGATCCAGCTCCAACCGGACGTTGCGCTCTCTCTCAAGCCGGGTATCGGACTGCATCGACAATCCCTCTTCGCTCAAATCCAGAATCATTCCGCCCGAAACGCCGTCAAAGCTGGCAAACGCCGGCGCATGCACCATCTGCCGCAAACACCGCCGCCGTTCGCCACCAAATTCCTGATGCGCTTCCATCGCTTAGTCAAGGATCTCCCAGTAAGCAGTCCCAGTAAGAATGATGAGATCGTTGGCGGGCGGAAGAAAGTGCTACCGCGGGTTCCCCCGCGGTGAGAGGGCACACGCGGTTGGGTCCGCAGGGTCAAGGCTATGTCTCCAATGCGTGGTGGAGGTTGGTGGTGGCGATTTGCAGGGCGTAGAGCATGAGGCCGGCGCTTTTGCGGTCGATCTGGCGGGCGGCCAGGAGGCGCATGATTTCGGTAAGCGACAGCTGGATGGAGTCGGAGTCCTCGAGTACGGGCAGGGTGAACGGGAGTTCACGGCTGTCGCGCGCGCGTTCGGCGCTGAGTGCGACGCGCCGTTGGTGCCAGCGCTTGTGGTGGTAGCAGAAGCGCTGGTGGCGCATGGCGGGCGATCCGCACTGGGCTCCACTCGCCATGATGTGCATGCAGTCGTTCGGTAAACGGGCCATGATCTGGATACCCCTGTATCTCTCGCCGTCTTGTAATCAGCGGGTTAGCGTGATTTTGCGATTTGATCTCCCGGCTGCAAGGAGTTGCGGAAAAGATCTTGAGCCCTAATGAGTTAGTAAGTCGCGATAGCTTTTTATTAGCTATACATCGAGTATTCGATATTGCGGAGAGCTAGTAAAGGTTGGATGAACATTGGGAGGGTGTGGAAAACATTGGTAAGGTTGCCTTGCTACAATCGCGCCATGCCGACGGTGTTTCGCTCCGGCCCTTACCGATTCTACTTCTACAGCCACGAGCCGAATGAGCCACCGCATGTTCACATTGACCGCGATGAGTCTTCGGCAAAATTCTGGCTCGACCCGGTGCAACTAGCGGCAAACTTTGGATTTCGTGCCCACGAACTGCGCGAGATACAATCAATAGTGCTCGAAAACAGGGTACGGCTCGTGGAGGCTTGGAATGACTTTTTCGGCAGCAGCGGCGGATGAGCGAGTCCTCGACGTCACAGTAGGCGACGAC
>Ga0210400_10002671_pt1 | contig 16290 bp, 19 predicted proteins | sample IncBWH26MmetaG_FD_155456 | JGI IMG/M metagenome (GOLD analysis project Ga0210400, IMG submission 155456) | Forest soil microbial communities from Barre Woods Harvard Forest LTER site, Petersham, Massachusetts, United States - Inc-BW-H-26-M | ecosystem: Environmental > Terrestrial > Soil >... | reverse complement strand
GGTACGCTGCTCAGCATGAAGCACGAACTTCGCGTGATGCTGCCGCAAAAAAACGGCAGCATCGTGAACATATCCTCCACATATGGGCACACCGGCGCGGCTGGGGCTTCTATCTATTCCGCCAGCAAACATGCGGTCGAAGGACTGACCAAGTCGGCCGCACTTGAAGCCGCCTCGTCAGGGGTGCGCGTTAACATGGTAGCCCCAGGTCCAATCGAGACCGCGATGCTGAACCGCTTCACCGGCACTGACGACAGAAAGGCCCGTCTGGCGGCGACCGTTCCGCTCAAACGAGTAGGGAGACCCGAAGAGATCGCTCAGACCATTGTCTTTCTCGCGTCCGACAAGGCGTCGTTCATCACGGGTGCGTCGTACCTCGTCGACGGCGGCAAAACGGCCCAATAGCTCTCACGCTTACGCGCGTGGCACACCCGTTCGGGACGGAGGATAAAAATGAATAAGACGATGGAAGAGAAGAACAAAGAGCTTGTCCTTAGGGCCTTCGACACACTGTTCAACAAGCGAGACTATGTTGCGGCCGAGCGTTTTTGGTCACCCAAGTACATTCAGCACAGCGCTCATATCGCGCCGGGCCGTGAGGGCCTGTTCAATCTCATTAAGAGCCTTCCGGCAACGCTCAAGTACGAAGCAGGAACGATCGTGGCCGATGGAGATTTCGTGATCGTACACGGACGATTTTCGGACTTCGGCCTGCCGGTGAACTGGATCGCAGCGGACGTTGTTCGCATCAAGGACGGAATTCTGATTGAGCACTGGGACGTGATCCAAGACGAGGCGTCGCGCGAACAATCAAAAAGCGGCCTCCCCATGTTCGGGGACACATTCGGTAAGTGACCTGTGAATTCTGCCAGTGCGATAAGCGAGCACGGAAGGTGGTGACACTTTACTCGTAAGACTGCAAGAGGCACGACCCAATCACATAAAAAGGACAATCTCAAATGTCCGGAACAACTCAGATGGCTGAAATAAAGGCCGTGGTCCTGGTGCACGGTGCTTTCGCCGACGGCTCGTGCTATGCCAAGGTGATCCCCCTCCTCAATGCAAAAGGCCTAAAGGCCATAGCGGTGCAGAACCCCTGGAGTTCGCTCACTGACAACGTTGAGGCCGTAAAACGCACGCTTAGTCAACAAGAAGCTCCGGTTCGGCTGGTCGGGCACTCCTGGGGAGGTGCGATGATCACCGAAGCGGGCAATAATCCGCAGGTAGCCGGACTGGTTTACGTCGCTGCGGGAGCCCCAAACAGCGATGAGTCCTTCAACGGTTGGTGGAAGGACTATCCTCCCATGCCGGATGTGGCGGAGATCAAGCCGTATGGTAAGGACGGCTATGTCGCGTTCACACAAATTGGCTTGAGGCAGGACTTCGCTCAGGATCTACCAAAGGAAGAGGCGGATGTCGCCTACGCGGTCCAGGGGCTGCTCACAGCGCGGTGTTTCGGTGACAAGATCAGCACCTCCTGGTACATCGTGGGTTCGGAAGACCGCACGATTCCGGTGACGATGTTGTTCTTTCTAAACGGCGCGAAGAGTGACGTGAGGCTATCATGGCGCGAAAAATACCACGCATCAGACAGCCACTGCGAACTGGCTCACAAGGAATGACTAAGCAGATCGGGTAAACATCGGTAGCATAGGGCGACAAGTTCGCGACCTAAAGCGAGTGACCGATAAGAAAGCAGGCCTCGCATTGTTTAAAGGAGGTTGAACCGCATGAGAGCCGACATTGTAGCCGGCGCAGTATTTCCCGATTATGAGCTGACCGATCACACGGGCAAACACCGCAAGCTTTCAGACCTACAGGGGCCAGATCCCATGATCCTGGTGCTTAGCCGGGGAGGATTCTGCCCGAAGGATCGGCGCCAGGCCGAGGGTCTGGTCCAACTTCACCACGAGATGGAAGTCGGTTACTCCCGCCTAGTCACCATCAGTACCGACAACATGCTTCTGACGAATGAGTACCGCACCGGCGTCGGCGCTCATTGGACATTCTTATCCGATCCGGGGCGAAAGGTTCAGAAGGATCTCGACATCGCCGAGTATACGGACCCCGAGCACAATCCGATGATCCCCCATGTCATCGTCCTCGAACCTGGTCTCGTCATATTCAAGATCTACAACGGCTACTGGTTTTTTGGCCGGCCGACCATCGAAGAACTTCGGCAAGACTTACGTGCGGTGTTGAGGAAATGCCGTCCGGACTGGGACATCACCAGGCCGGAACTGAAAGCCGCTTGGGAACGGGGTGAACATGATCGCTTTTATCCCTACGGCAAGACCTACGGGCAGGTGTTTCGGGAGCAAGAGTGAACGGCGATAGGGCTCTTTTTGCTGTCACCGACTCGTTTTTGGCCCGCTGGACTTTAGCCAGATAGTTGTCAGTGTAAGTACGGCAAATAATAACCTGGACCGACACGGAGCATGTGGTGCCATGTGATGGGAAATGCCCACCATGCCAACGAGCCCAGCAGGGCTTGTCCCGCGGCGAGAGGCAGGATGTTCCGCACGCGCGCGAACATCCACGCCATGGTGGTGCCGCCGACCAAGGTCAACGGCACGAGCACGGGATTTGGCCAGTGGAGCGCTGCGAAAATGACTCCGGCAATAATGCTTGCCAGCCAGCGACGGCTGATTAACGACACAAGCCGGTTCGTCAGTAAGGAATTCAGCGCGACCTGCTGCAGTAGGCAGAAGGCAAAGTACGCCCACAGCCGCCCAAACGAGCGGTAGTTCGGAGGAAGGTACAAACCCCGCCGGAGCGCAATTCCCGTCATGAGCAAGGCGATGGCAAAAACTCCATAGACGATGACGGCTTGTTTTATCGCGGGCCACAAGTTATCCGCGCGCATGCCAAGCGTTTTTGGGTTATCGCGATGAAGCAGAAAACTCGCCACGAGCCAGACCGGAAAAGCTAGCCACGACAGCGGCGCGGAAAATTGCCCACGCCAGATAAACCACGCGATGAATACGGGCAAGGCCGTAACGTCGAATACGGAGTGTGCAATGCAAATTCGCTCGTGCATCGTCTTTCGATGTGAGGCGGCCAATAATATTCCGGACAGCGTCATCTTTCGCGCGCGCAACGCGTGCAAGTTTGATGGGTAAGATGGTTTTGAGGATGGCCCAAGCCTGGAATGTTCGTCCAAAGAAAAAGCCCCAGACATTGCCGGGGATTTTTTCCTTTCCATTCCAAATGTATGAGTTTTTAATCCGTGTCGAATCGCTGCTCTTTCCACGGATCGCCGTAGATGTGGTAGCCGTTCTGTTCCCAGAAGCCGCGCTCATCTTGTGCGGTGAGTTCAAAGCCGCGCACCCATTTCACGCTCTTCCAAAGATACAGGTGCGGAACGATCAGGCGCACCGGATAGCCATGTTCGGCCGAGAGCGGCTCGCCGTCGTGCTTGAAGGCAAAGATGGTCGTTGGCTTCATCAGGTCTTCGAGCGGCAGGTTGGCGGTGTATCCATGTTCTCCGCGCACCATCGCGAAGTGCGCTTCCGGCTTGGGCGTCACCAGCTTCATCACTTCGGTGAACAGCACGCCTTCAAAGCGATTGTCGAAGCGGCTCCAGCGCGTCACGCAGTGCATATCGCACTGAATTTCCGTTTGCGGCAGGCGATTGAATTCCTCCCAGGTAAGCCGCACCGGCTTTTCGACGAGGCCGTCGATGCGGAAATCCCAGGTCCTCAAATCGACGCTCGGCACACTTCCCTCGTGCAGCACAGGCCACTTCAGCGTAAGCGATTGCCCGGGCGGCAACCGTCCTTCGCTCCGGCGCTGCTGTTCAAGTTTCTTCCGCTCGCTGCCTTCGCCGAAAATCATCTTGCCCTCCTGCCCAATCCTTGAGTTTAATTCTACCTGACTCTTGGCTGGGCGCTGGCTTGCGCCAGGACCGACTCGATTGGAAAAAACATTGCCTGTTCATCCTGGAGAACACGGTTTCTGTCTGTAATAGGTGATTTGTGCAGGGGCCATCTCCCCAGAGCCAAAGCCAAAGTGAATCACTATTCTGCGTGCGGCGCGCGCGGACTCGCTCTGCCGGCTGTGCTACCATAAATATGAACAACGCCTTATTTGCCAATCAGGAGCCAATTTGACGGCGCGCATTCTCAGCGGAAACGCGATTCGGGATCAGATTTACGGCGAGCTCACGCAGGAAATTGCTGTGCTGGCGGCCGCCGGAATCCGTCCCGGGCTGGCTGCGGTGTTGGTGGGCGAGAACCCCGCTTCGCAGATTTACGTCCGCAGCAAGATCGCCGCGTGCGAGAAATTGGGCCTCGGAAGCTGGCTGCACACGCCGCCCGCAACGGTCTCAACGGACGAGATGCTCGCGCTAATCGACGAACTCAACGCACGCGACGATGTGGATGGAATCCTTGTGCAGCTTCCCCTCCCGGCGCAGGTGGACACAAAGCGAGTGCTTGAAGCCGTGGACCCGGCGAAGGACGTGGACGGCTTTCATCCGGTAAACCTGGGACGACTGGTCTCGGGCCGCGCAGGACTTGTGGCCTGCACACCCGCGGGAGCGATGGAGATTTTGCGCCGTAGCGGCATCGTACGTGAGGGAGCCAACGCCGCCGTCGTGGGACGCAGCGACATCGTGGGAAAACCCATGGCGCTGCTGCTGATGCACGCCAACGCGACGGTAACGATTTGTCATTCAAAAACGCGGGACTTGCCCGGAGTGGTGCGAAGAGCCGACATCGTCGTTGCCGCGATCGGGCGCGCCGCCATGGTTGAGCCTGATTGGGTGCGTCCCGGCGCGACGGTGATCGATGTAGGTATCAATCGCATCACAGATGCAGCCGAGGCGAAACGCATCTTCGCGAAATTCCCGGCGAAGCTCGCGCAGTTTCGCGAGAAAGGCTCCGTACTGGTGGGTGACGTTCATCCCGGCGTCGCGGAAGTCGCCGGAGCGATGACGCCGGTACCGGGCGGAGTCGGACCGCTAACCATCGCCTTGCTGATGAGCAACACAGTAAAGGCTGCTCGCCTGCGGCGCGCGCTCGCGGCCTCAAAGCAAGCACCGGGCGCCGTGGCGGCCAAACCCTGATGCTCCGCGTAGGCTTGACGGGCGGAATCGCCACCGGGAAGACTACTGTCGCAGCGATTCTTCGCGAGCTCGGATGTCATCTGCTCGATGCCGATAAGATCGCGCACCGTTTGATCGAGCCCGGGGCGGCAGCACATGAGGATGTGGTGCACGAATTTGGACATGACATTCTCACGCCGGATGGCTGCGTGGATCGCAAGAAGCTCGGCGCCATCGTTTTTGCCCACCCGGCGCGCTTGGCACGATTGAATGCCATCGTGCACCCGCGTGTCCTTGAAGCGCAGGACCGCGAACTTGACGCAATCGAACGCGCCGAGCCTCACGCCATTGCCGTAGTCGAGGCCGCTTTGCTGATCGAAGCGGGGTATGCACCGAAGCTGGACCGTCTCGTGGTCACCTGGTGCACGCCCGAACAGCAGCTTGCGCGTCTTACGCGACAAGATGCAGGCCGCGGGCTCACAGTCGAGGAAGCTCGGCAACGCATCGCCGCGCAGATGCCGATCGAAGAAAAACGTCGCATGGCAGATGAAGTCATTGATTGCTCAGCGTCGCTCGAACATACGCGAGAGCAAGTCGTTGCCCTCGTAGCCAAACTCAAGAGGTTGGAAGCCGAAGGGACTCGGCAGCCGCAGGAGGTTGATCAACATGATCGAAGGAAAAAGTAAGGGCGGCGTTGTCCGCCTGCTGGCGCTCGGTCTCGCCCTAACGCTGGGAGCCTACTTGGCAGGAAGCCGTTGGGGCCAGCGCCCGCCGCAACGCGTCGAAGCAGTGCCGGCCGCTTTCCCTGACCCGAAGCCCAACGAACTCGTCGGCGATGAAGTCCTCACCGTGAAGATCTACAGCCAAGCAGCCCCCGCCGTGGCCAACATCGTTACACGCACGCTGGAATATGACGTCTTCATGGAACCGGTTCCGGTCGAAGGCGCCGGATCGGGCTTTGTGATCGACCCGCGCGGCTACATTCTCACCAATTTTCACGTCGTGCAGGGAGCGCAGGCAATTTCCGTCACGTTGGGCGATCGCTCGCACTACGATGCAAAATTGATCGGCGCGGATGAGCGCAACGATATCGCGATGGTGAAGATCGATCCCAAGGACCGCAAACTTCCCGCGCTCACCATGGGCGATTCAGACAGCTTATTGGTCGGGCAGCGCGTGCTCGCCATCGGGAATCCTTTCGGATTTCAGAGCACGCTCACCACGGGCGTTGTCAGCGCGCTCGGCCGCACAGTGCAGACGGGCCAGACCACGGTCATCGACGGCGCGATTCAAACCGATGCCGCCATCAATCAGGGCAATTCTGGCGGCCCCCTGCTGAACTCGCATGGAGAAGTGATTGGTATCAACTCGGCAATCTACACGCCGTCCGGCACGACCGCTGGGATCGGTTTCGCCATTCCTATCAGCACGGCGCGGCTCATCGCCCAGGATCTGATCACGGAAGGCCGGGTTCGGCGCGCCACCATGGGAGTCGAAGCCCGCGTCATCTCACCGCCTATCGCGGAGGAGTTGAGACTGCCAGTGCAAGAGGGCGTGCTGATCGAGCGCGTCGCACCGGGCGGTCCGGCCGATCGCGCGGGACTCCGCGGCGGAAACCGCACGGCGATCCTCGGAATGCGCCGGATCCTGCTTGGCGGCGATGTCGTGACAAACATCGATGGCCGGCCGATCACGGATCAGATGGATCTGAATCTGGCGCTCAATCGGAAGCGGCCCGGCGACAAAGTGAAAGTGGAGTTCTATCGCGGCGGACAGAAGATGGATACGCAAGTGACGCTCAGCGACGCCAGCCGCTGAGCCCAATTCAGACGTTCCAGAGGGCACGTTCGCGCTCACGTTCCGCTTCGGGAAGCGAAAACCAAGTCTCCGCAACGTCGCGAACGCGCTCCAACATCTTCTGCATTTCCCGATGTTTTTCCTCCAGCCCCTCGCGGTTGATGTCTTCGGTTACTTCGATCGGAGGGGCGATCACCAGAATCGCACGGGAGAAAAGTTTTGGGATCTGGAAGAGGTCCCAGGTTTTTTTGAGCGTCCAGGCGTGTTCGAGTCCGACGTGGAACACGACGATGGGCCGCCCTGCGCGGCGAGCCAGCATCACGGGGCCGGGTTTCGCGATATAGCGGGGCCCGCGCGGGCCATCGATGGTGAACGCGGCATCAATTCCTTCTTCAAGGCGTTGCGCCATCACCGCAAGGCCGCGAAGGCCACCTCGAGTCGAGCTGCCTTGCGCAGTGCAATAGCCGAGCCGCTCGATCACACGCCGGGTCCACTGTCCGTCGAAATTGGTCGTGTTCATCAGGACGGCGTTGCGGTTGCGAAAGTACCACGCCCCTGCAAGGATGCATCGGTGCCAGAAGGCATAAATGTTTGGCGGCTGGTCCGGCCGGAAGTCACGGCCAACGCGCTGCCCTCCCAGAACCTCGAATCGAAGCGTAGGTCCGAGGACGCGAATGACAGCCCAGACCACCCAGCCGATGATGGGAATTTGGATTCGTTGCCCGAGTGAGAGTTCCGGCAGACGCGTATCGTAGTGAACTACTAGTGTCTCTTTTTTTACCTCTGCTGTCGTTTTTATTTGCTCCGTCATGCGCATATAGTATAAGTTGATTGGGGCCCAGCCTCACGAGAACCTTCTATTTGCTCTTGCGGGCTCCGCGTTTCACTGGAAACCTGTCACTTGAAGGGTTCAGGGAAAACGTTGAGCGTAAAAGCAGAACCAGCGTCCGGACATTGTTGAAAAAAGTGCTTTCGCTGATCATTCGACGAAATTGGTTTGGGACCCGGCTCAGGACCTTTGCATTCACGCTGCTGGCAGTCCTGGCAGCGATTTCCCTGACACCTTCTCGCCTTTCGACCCAGAACATTCCTGTCATTGTGGGGCGAATCGAAGGCGACGATCTCGCCGTAAAGACCACAACGAACGCCGGAGTGGAAATTGATGCCGGGCCGACGGTGGTCGCCAGTGGAAGCGAAGTCACCATACGCTCAGGACACGCGCTGCTGTTGCTGGACGCAGGGGGCGAAATCAGCATTTGCGGGCCGGCGCATTTCACACTCGTCAATTCCACAGGAGCGATCACGATGGCGCTGGATTACGGTCGCGTCCATCCGTCCCTCGATTCGTCAGCGATGTTCACGATTTATACGGCTTCTGTCGTCGCGACGCCCGTGGCGATTTCGGGCGCGCGACGCGACACAACGCTTGGACTCGAACAAGACGGTGAAATGTGCATCTTCACGTCGCGTGGCGCCATGCGCGTTGAACCTCAGTTTGCCGGACAGAGTCTCATCGTGCCTCAAGGCGGCGTGGCAAATTTCTCGGGTGGTCAGATTGAATCGCTTCACAGCGACGCCTCATCTTGTTCCTGCGAGTTCCCGCGAGCCAGCATGGAACGCGCGCGTCCTGCGGCTGTTGCTGCGCCTTCGCCTACCCGGCAGATCAGCGCCCTGAGCCACCCGCTGCCGCCCACCCGGAAGAAGCCGGAAGCCGCAGTCCCCCCAGCCGTTTCTCAACAACCCGTGTATACCGTCATCATGCCGCCTCTCAGCTTTGACGCAAGTTCGCCCACTCCGCCGCCCGACCCCAGCCCTGAAACAGTCCTTTTGGCCCGCGAGGCTCGCATGCGCCCCACGGTGGTTCTTCGCGGCCACGTGAATCCTGCGCCCCCTCAAACTCCACCCAGCGCTCCCGCTGTTTCGCCGCCGCCCGAACCTGTTGCCGACCGGCGTGCGGCGTCTCAGGCCAGCCTTATGACCCGTGTGCGAAATTTCTTCCAGAAACTCACTGGCCAGCCGCCGTGCGCAGGCGCGGGTTGCAAGAACTAGCAGCCCTGCCTGTCAGTATTCGTGGCATTTTCGCCGGCTCGCGTTCAGACGGTGCCCATAGGCGATGCCTCCATACTCAGCACTCCGTTGTACGGGGGGTGGAGAAGAAGGTTCGACGGCACCTGATGCGGGCCCGAGGGCACAAGGGATTCGGCTGGAAGCGGTGGAGTACGCAGTGGCTCTATAACACACTCGGGCTGTTTAAGGCATACCGAGTTGTGCGAGCCATCTGCTGAAAACCACCCAGCACGCATCGGCCCCATAACCCTTGATGCGATGCGCAACCCTTCAGACCCGCGACATCGCTGGTCTTGCCGTGATGTTCACTGTACCCAGAGTGGCTAACGGAATAGTCCACGTAGGAACCCAAACTGAACTGGACGTATGCGGCCTGCTGCACTAGCAGGCGGCTCCATTTCCCGGGCCTATTGCTTAACGAACCCTCGTAGCGCGGCATCCTGCGGCACGGGATTGTCAGGATTTGACCAGTCGTAGAACCCTTTGCCGTTCTTTTTTCCATACCAGCCCGCCATTACCATTCGCTTGAGCAGCGACGGTGACGCGAAACGCCGCTCCTTGAATTCATCGAACATCACGTTCGTGATGTAGTACGTAGTGTCCAGCCCGACGAAATCCAGTAATGTGAACGGTCCCATGGGATACCCGCAGCCTAATTTCATCGCCGCGTCGATGTCGCTGATGGAACCGACGCCTTCCTCATAGGCGCGAACCGCATCCAGCAAATAGGGCACCAACAAGCGGTTCACGATGAAGCCCGTCTTGTCACTGGTGCGCACCGGCGTCTTGCCGAGCTTTTTACCAAACTCATAAACCGTTTCGTACACGTCGTCGGCGGTGGCGATTGTGCGTATCACTTCAACCAGTTTCATCAGCGGAACCGGATTAAAGAAATGAAGGCCGACAAAACGGTCCGGGCGTTTGGTGGCGGTCATCGTTTCTGTTATGGAGATCGATGAGGTGTTGCTCGCAAATATCGCGGCGGGCTTTACGATTGGATCGATTGAAGCGAACATTTTGCGCTTTTCGTCTAGATTCTCAATGATGGCCTCGATAATGATGTCGCAGCCGGCCAGATCTTCCTTCTTCGTCGTCCCTTTTAACCGCCCTAAAATATGGTCCGCCGGCTCTTTCAATACGCCCTTCGACGAAAATTTCTCCAGCGATTTCCGGATTCCCGCGAAACCTTTATCGATATATTTCTGCTCGATTTCCAGGGAAATCACATCGAACCCGGCGGCGGCGCAAACCTGGGCGATGCCGGAGCCCATCAGACCACAGCCCAACACGCCCACGTTCTTGATTTCCATCTGAAAGACCTCTCGTCGTTAGTTTTGTTGGCGGGCTCCACTCTCACTTGAAAGCTCTTCGCTTGAACAGCTCCGTCTGAGCATTCCGTGTAAAAGCGGAGTCGCACGCCCGTGCATGGGCCGAACGCGCGGACCATCATAGCTTAAAAATGCCACCGTCTTCAGATCGAGGAAATACAGTACGTGGTCTGCCAGAGCTTCACACGGGGCGACACGGGGCGAGCCTCGGCTTGAACCCGCCGTGAAGCGGTCGTATGATCGAATGGGATGGTTATGGAGGGATCGTCCTCATACGAGACCCACGAAGAACGATCGAGTGCAAGGAGACATTCTTTTATGAGAAAATTCCTGACAGTCGTATTTACTCTTTCCTTGGTCCTGGGCGCCACATCGCTAATCCATGTATCGACAGCGGCGGCGAGACCAGGTCTGGCCGCCCTACCACAGGGGGCGCCACTCAAGACCATTCAAGGCACGGTCAAGGTCGACGGCGATAAGGTAATGTTCGTGTCGGATGAGGATGGTAAGACCTGGGAAGTCATGAATCCCGAAACTCTCAAGCCGCATGCCGGCCACCATGTTGAAGTGAGCGCGCACGTATACTCCGATAAGAACCAAATCCACGTTATGTCTGTGAAAATGGTCAAGAAAGCTGACAAATACTAGCTCTTTAATGCCCGTTCGGACGGCTCTCCGCTGCTGTTCAATGGCACACCGCGACCAGCAAAGCGGTGAGCCGTCTTCAACCTGTTTTACCCCTTTTTACTCTGCTGCCCCGCCTTCCCGATAGTTGTTACAAGCTTTTGACAATATTTCGAAACTTTGGCGACACTTTCCCGGAAGCTGCGCAGTAAACTGCCACAGTCCTGGGCGCTTTAGAGAGTTCCAGGGGCCCGCGTCTCTGAATGAGTCGCCGCAGGCAGAGACATGAGTCCCAATACTCTTCCGGGCGGGGGCTTAGGGAGCGCCCAGGACACCCAGCCTCCGAGTGGGCGCTACTGTACGGCGGGGACGCAGTGTGTCCCTGCCGTATTGTCTTGCGGGTATGAAATTAGGTAGACACCCTCTGCGGAACTTCATCCAATTCAGGCTGCGAGCGGGGGATTTTGATCAGAAATACGGTTCCCGCCGAGGAAGTGCGCGCCACGCTTACCATGCCGCCATGATCGTGAATCACTTTGCTGACAATGGCCAGGCCAAGCCCAGTGCCGTTGGACTTCCCGGAGCTGACGAATGGATCGAACAATGTGTTGCGTATGGCAGTAGGAATTCCCGGGCCATTGTCCGAGACACGAATCTCAAAAAAATCCGCGCTGGATAAAATATCAATCCCGATTCTTCCGTGCCGCTCCGCCGTGGCTTCGCAGGCGTTCATTGTCAGATTGAAAAATGCGCGCTCTATTTTCTTGGGATCGAACACCCCTCCCATATCGCCTGAGGTGGTCATCAAAATGGACCGGTTTCGCAGTTCCGGACGCCCTTGCACCGAGTCGATTGCACGGCGAATCGTTTGATCAATGGAGGCCGGCACGGGAGTGATGGTGCGCCGCTCGTTAGCCAAATCTCGGAGTGAATCAAGCAATCCCGTGATCTGTTCCGAGGCCGCCCTGATTTCGTCGTAAACTTCGTCACGATCCAATTTCAGTTTCTCTGCTTCATACAGGAATTCCGCATTGGCCACGAGAGCAGCTAGGTGGTGACGCAGATCGTGGGAGATGGAATTGGCAGCCCGCCCGAGCGCTGCCACTCGTTCCGTCTCGATCTGTTTTCGTTGGAACGCCAGCAATTCACCACGCATTTTCGAGAAGGATTCGCCGAGCTCCGCAACTTCGCTGCTGCCTCGCGGCGTGATCGAGTATGTGTAGTCGCCTGCAGCAAGCGCTCGGACGCCAGAGACCAAATTGTCCAGTGGGCTCGTGATCGTACCCGAGACAAAACGCAACAGCAAAAAGGCAAAAAATAAGGCTGAGACTCCACCGACGAGAATTGTTCGATTCAGCTGGTTGATAAAACCGATTGAGCGTGTCAGTGGGACGAACACGTAACACTGCACCGGGGATGGCGGCCCATCGTGAAGAAGGACCGATGCGACCCTGTATTGCTCGCCGTCCAGAGCTAACTCGGTTGACTTGGAGCCAGGATCATATTTCCGCGTGATGATCCGATTCTGTAACTGGCTCTCTTGCCTGGGTGGGAATGTCGACGCGATCACTTTGCCATTTGCCGCCAGGACGATTCTGCTGTCCGCGACGAGCGCAAGCTGTTCCGCAATCGTGGAATCGACTTCATACCCGATGGCCGCCAATCCAAGTTGTTTCTCGTTGCTTCCGGCCCCCGCCGTAATCGGACGCAGGAATACCCAATAAAGACGCCCCCCGGCATACCACCAGGACGAATCCTCTCCAGCCGTCAAGGATGCCGCCAGATGATCGCCGGCGTCGCGTCCGTCCAATCCTTCTCTGGTAACATGCAGCGCCATGACTTTCCCGCGCGGGTTCGCAAGGAGAAATAGGTCGCTACCTGCCAGCCTCCAAAAAGGCATCGATCCGTCTTGGATCGTAGGCGCGTCTTGGGTCGTCATCAACGCCTTTAACGTGGGCAGCTCGGCGAGCAGGGCGGCCGTTCTTGACAACTGCTGCTGCAGCTGCTGCTGGACGCTTTCGAATTCGCGCAAGGACGCGGCGGTGCTGTCCCGCACCTGCTGGGCAATTTGCGAGCGAACGGTTTGCCGGATAATCAGTAGAATCGCCCCGGTCAGAGCGCAGATGATCAGTAGGGTTGAAATAAGAAGCTGAGTTTGTAGCCGGAGGCGCGCCATGAAAGTGTTCCCGCCTTGAACTAACTCTTCTTGCCGGCCCCACTGCTACCCGGCACGAACTTGTAGCCGGCCCCGTGTATCGTCAGAAAGAAACGTGGGTTGCTGGGATCCTGCTCAAGCTTCTGCCGGAGACGGAGAATATGATTGTCCACGGTACGGGTCGAAGGATAATTCTGATATCCCCAGACTTCATTCAATAGCTCTTCCCGCGAGATAACACGTTCCGGCGATCTCGCAAAGAAACGCAATAACTTGAATTCCTGCGCGGTCATGGAAAGAGTGCTGCCCGCGCGCGTTGCCTCCATAGCCGTAAAGTCAATTTCGAGGTCGCCGAAAGTAAGAACGTCATGGTGGACAGCTGCCGGTTCAACACTTGCGACAGCTTCGGGCTTGGGTCCGCTGCGTCGCATCGCTCGGCGCACGCGGGCCAGCAATTCCTTCGGGCTGAACGGCTTTGTGACGTAATCGTCGGCGCCGAGTTCGAGAAGCAGAACCTTGTCCTCCACTTCGTCATTTGCGCTTAAGACCACAATCGGTATAGACGGCATTTGCGTCTTGAAGCTCCGGCAGAGTTCCTTGCCGGATAGACGCGGAAGTTTCAAGTCAAGAACCACCACGCTTGGTGGCTGCTTCCGGAAGATTTCGAGGCCTGCGACACCGTCGGAGGCAATTTGGACCTCGAGCGAGTCTGACTCGAACAAGCGCTGCAGAGTCCGCTGCATCGCACGGCTATCCTCAATCACAAGTACGCTGTCCATTTTTACCTCTACCCGGCTTCAGAGTATACGTCCGAAGCCCCAACGGAAGGCAACTCGATCTAACACGGCCGTCATCTACTCGAAAGGGACGGTATCATAAACACCGCCGGGCATACCCTCCGAGTGGAATATGACACCCAGCCGATGGCACAGAAGCGGGGGTAGACGATATTGAACAACAAGAAGATCGCAATCGCAATGTTTTGCGGATTTATTGGAGCCGCCTGTCCCGTTGGCCCGAATCGCCTTTTGGCGCAGGCCCCGCCCGGCCCTCTCCCGCAAACGCAACCACCGTCCTCTTCCACGCAGCCACTTCCTAGGACGCAGGAGCGCAAGCCTGAACAACGGAAGACTCTTGCTGGCTTTTGGAAGTTGAATCTGGACCAAAGTGATGACCCGCGAAAGAGTACGCAAGGCGCGAGGCACTCAAACAGTGGAGGGCCTCATGGTGGAGTCAGGCACCCAGGAATCGGTTTCCCCTTCCCTGGCGCGGGCGGGGGACCCTATGGAGGACCCGGGGGAGGAAACCGGAACGGTCAGGATCAAGAAAATGCCGAGCGGATGCAGGACTTGATCCGTCCTGCTGATTCGCTGAACGTCGCACTCAAGGAAGCCGAGGTCGATCTTACCGACGACCATGGCCATACACTTGTTTTCTATACGGATGGACGGAAACTCCAAAAAACCAATGATGGAACTCGGCAAGAAATAGCCGCGCATGGGGATGGAAGGCGCCTCGTCTCTGACGAAAAAAATTCGCAGGGACGAAAAATGAGCCGGACACTGGAGCTGTCTGCGGACGGTACCCAATTCTACGAAACTTTCCACATAGACAGCGGCAAATCGAATTCGCCTTTGGTTATACGCTACGTCTACGACGCCGCAGTGCAAGATAACTCATAAGGAACTAAGTTTCATCTGAGCTATCAGCAGGAACGTTTCCCACTTTCGTAATGTGAGTACTGGTCCTCTTGGTTCGCGGAATGGAAGCACGGCTCTGTAGAACATTCTTGGACGCGAGCCAGGACAGTGGTAAATGTGTGCTCGTATCATGCGAGAATCTTTCCTTAATGTGACAGAAATCACAAGAATCCCGTTTACATCTGCGTTACATCTTCCGCTGATAATCGAGCGTATGCCTACGTCCGCGGGACACAGCGCTTAAATGTAACTGAATTATCGGTATTTACGGCAATCTACGCCGTCCCCTCGGTTTCTGTGAGGCGAGGGACTCTCTCTCCCTCCCCAATGGCACGGAAAGTGCCTCAACTCACCCGCATCGGGCCTGACACACGCGTCAGGCGACTCTCGCACCCCGCAGTGCGGGTTCCCCAGTGCCTCTTTGATGGAAGCAAGTTGGCTCGCGGCGATAGTGCCGGCTGACTCGGGATATCCAACGATTGAGCGCAGTGGGAAGCGTTGACCTTCTTCGCAGGCGACCAACGCAAGCTGGTTGAACAGATTAGGGCCCCTTCAAGAAGTATTGGACGAGCTATAAGAAAATTTTAGAAAGGAACACGATGAAAATTCAACGAATTTTGTTCTCCCTGTCCCTGGTCGGCTGTTTTTTGACCATGGTCTCAAATGCGCGAGCTGCTGGAGTCACTGGCAAGGTGACGGTAGAAGACCAATCCTCGAACACCAAGTCGGTAAGCACCTCCGCGGGATCGAATTCCGCTAAACAAAGTGGTGCTGCCCAGAATGTACTTGTATACGTCGTCCCTAGCGCACCTCGCGAAGCCGCGTCGAACAAGCAGCCTATTTCTCTCGCACCAGACGGCTGCCACTTTACAGAGGCCGTCCTGAAGCTGGGTTTCGTTCCGGTCGCGCCTTATACAGGACAAATCGTGAACCAGGCCGACGAGGAAATCATCCCTGTGAAATGCGACATCAAAGCGGGAGGGCGCAAGTATTTCGTAGTCCTGAAAACGTCACAGTATTCCGTGATCGCGGAAAATGGCACGTTCTCTCTCAACGGACTGATTCCCGGCAAGTACACGGTCACGGCCTGGGACGAAGCCTATGGTGCTCAGAGTCAAGAAGTAACCATCACCGGAAGCGAGACTGTTCCGGCCAATTTCGTATTCAGGCCAAAATCAAAGACGTAACCAAGTCCGAAACCAGCCCACGCTCGCCGCAGCGGGCGTGGAACTCTTTATTGCCGCCCTCAGTCTGGCCGCGACGCCAAGTGATATGACAAATTGGCTACCCACACGTCGGGTCACAAACTTGCCTGAATCAAGGCGCACGCTCTCCAGGTAGGGCCCTAGTTTGATCGCGGTTTGCGGGCCACTCCGCTGAACCATGCCACGATAATTACAGCCAAGCCCAAGCCGATCCAGGAAGGATGATGAAGCCACGCGCCTAGCACCATTACGATATCGGCGCCAAAACGGACCCCTTCTACAGTCCTCGTCATGTGGCGTCGTAGATACGCGCCGACCCTTGAGCTTTTATACGCCTCCAAATCTCCGTAACGAATCAGCAACAGAG
>Ga0210400_10002670_pt1 | contig 16291 bp, 10 predicted proteins | sample IncBWH26MmetaG_FD_155456 | JGI IMG/M metagenome (GOLD analysis project Ga0210400, IMG submission 155456) | Forest soil microbial communities from Barre Woods Harvard Forest LTER site, Petersham, Massachusetts, United States - Inc-BW-H-26-M | ecosystem: Environmental > Terrestrial > Soil >... | reverse complement strand
CTCGATGATTTTTTTGCTTTCAGCAATGAATTAAGAAAAAAACGCCCGCAATTAATTATGTGCGGCGATTATAATATTTGCCACAAGGCAATTGACATTCACAATCCCAAAAGCAATGCAAACAGTTCGGGATTTTTGCCGGAAGAACGCACCTGGTTTGATAAATTTGTAAGTGAAGGTTACGTGGATACATTTCGTGAATTTAATACGGAGCCGCATCAATATACCTGGTGGAGTTACCGTGCCAACGCGCGCGACAAAAATTTAGGCTGGCGTATTGATTACAATATGGTAACAGAAAACTTAAAACTAAAATTAAAACGTGCCGCCGTTTTACCCGACGCAAAACACAGCGATCATTGTCCCGCCTTACTTGAAATTAATTTTTAAATTTCTTTCGCGCTAAACTTCTTAACAAAACATTGTTCGTTAACTACCCTGTTTCTTAACACAGACGTGTAAATAACTCCGGCGTACGCATAATCAGTTCAGCTTTAATTTATCAGACTTTAGTAGCAACCAATTTTCTGATAATGAAAAAACTGCTTTTACTGCTGGCCCTGTTCGGGTTTTCTTTTAATTCAATTGCGCAAAGTATTGATGAATTGAACGAAGACGCCGAATATTATCTTGAAACAAAAGATTATCCCAGGGCTTACGAAATTTATTCGAAACTTGAAAAACGTGACCCTAAAAACGCGTATTACAAGTACCAGAAAGGCCGTTGTGCATTTCACTTGCCCGAAAAAAAACAGGAGTCCATCTACCTGTTTGAAAAAGCTTATGAAATGGAGCCTAAAGAAACCGGTATTTTATTGCAACTCGGAAAAGCTTATCATCTGAATTATAAATTTGATGAAGCTGCAAAATATTTTAAACAATACCTGGCCACAAACCCGGATGAAGCGCAAAAAAATGAAGCCGAAAAACTGATTCAGAATTCGGAAGCCGGAAAAAAAATTGTACAAACCATGCTTGAAGCAGATATTCGCAATTTGGGACCGCCCATCAATAGCACAGAGGAAGAATATGTACCTGTACTCTCTGCAGATGAATCAATTTTAATTTTCACCTATCGCGGGTCAAAATGTACAGGCGGTTTGATGGATGAAAAATTCAAGCCAAGCCCGCTGCACGGTACTTATTACGAAGATATTTTTATGGCCAAAAAGGATACTTCCGGTAATTGGGGTTTTCCTCAACCAATCACTCAATTAAACACCAAAGAACACGATGCTGCCATTGCAATTTCGCAAGACGGGCAAACACTTTTTACATTTAAAGGTGGGGAAAAAGACAGCGGCGATATTTATTCAAGTACACTTGTAGGAGAAACCTGGAGCAAACCCGAACGCTTAAAAGGAGATATAAATACCAATCATTGGGAAGGAAGTTGTTCGATTACAGCCGATGGTAAATATCTTTATTTTGCCAGTGAAAAACCCGGAGGTCTTGGAGGCCGGGATATTTACATCGCTGAAAAAATGGAAGACGGCTCATGGAAAAACGTAAAAAACCTTGGCCCTACAATTAACACACCCTATAATGATGACACTCCTTTTATTCATGCCGACGGCGTAACTTTATTTTTCAGTTCAGAAGGGCATAACAGCATTGGTGATTATGATATTTTTTATACCATTAAAAAAGATAATACCTGGATAGATCCTATTAACATGGGTTATCCTCTTAACACAACTGATGATGATCGCTTTTATGTAATTAATGCCAAAGGCGACCGCGGATATTTTTCTTCCAATCGTGTAAGCAACGGAGGTAACGGAACCTCGGATATATTTACAGTTACTCCTGGTATACTTGGAGAAAAGCCCGTTTTAGCGATGGTACTCGGAAACGTTTTTGGAAACGACGTTCCGATGGATGCACAAATTGAAATCACCAAAAAGAGTAACGGAGAAAAAATCGGACCCTTTACTTCTAATGCAAAAACCGGCAAATACCTTGTGGCTTTAAGTCCGGGAGAAAATTATACATTTCATGTACGCGCTAAAGATTATCCGGAAATTGTGGAAGACCTTGACATTGCCAAGCTGACCAAATTCGTAGAAATTCGTAAGGATTTTCACATGGCAAAAGACGGATATGTTGATATACATAATATAAAAAACCTGAATGATTTATTAGCGGCCCTTGACACGCTCACCAGCGTTCCTGATTCACTTAAATTAAAAGCAGATGTTGTGCCTACAAAGACCGCAGTGGCAACAACAAATCCTTGCGATGGTTTTAAAACGCTTGATTTCTCTGCATTAAAAGGGAAAAGTTTAAACAACCCGGAAGTGTACGCTAAATTGATGTCTATCGGAGAAAAAATTTGTTCGGGCAAAATGATTTTTAAAGTGCAAATCGCTGCTTACCGTCACCCCGAAAATTATAAATGGAATCATTTGCAGGAATTCGGGCAACCCGAAGTGGTGGATTACCCGGATGGTATTACCCGTTTTACACAGGGGAAATTCAACGGCATTCATGATGCGGAAAAACAAAGGCAAAAAGCGATTCAAAAAGGGCAAACCGACGCATGGATTGTTGGTTTTATTGACGGAAAACGTTATACCTTAGAGGAATTAATTATGGTGGATTTTTACAACAAGGATATTGCTTCGTTCAATGAAAATCTGCAACTCTTAAAAGATTACATAACTTATAAATAATTAAAAAATGGAGACTACAGAGTTAATTCCCAATGAAAAACCACAAGCTCTAAAAACGCTTTGCATTTTATCTTATATCGGTTGCGGATTGATTTTTTTATTAAGCCTTTTAAGCATTCCGAATATTTTAAAATCGGATGAGGCCAAACAAAAAGAAATTGAACAGGTTCGTGGTTTCAGCGAAGAAATGGCAAACCAGCTTGAGATGCAATACATGGATCCAAACTATAAAAAAAATATGGTTACCAAACTTATTGTAGATAATATATTTTTAGCCGCCACACTTATCGGCGTTGTATTAATGTGGAGATTAAAAAAGAAAGGTTTCTATATTTATACAGCCTCCGAAGTTTTGTATTATGGTTCAGGTTTTTTAACCGGTCAGGGCGACCCCAGTAAAATGATGGATAGCATGCCCGCTTTCATGAAAAATATTGCCTTCGGCGTTTTTGCGCTTGTTATTGTATTGGATCTGCTTTTCATTTTTCTCTATTGGAGGCAAACCAAATACATGAGTTGATATTTTAATTTACATTCTACGAATCCGGTTCTTACCTTAGAGCCGGATTTTTTATTTAATGAAGCACACTAACAGTTTAATAAACGCCAGGAGCCCTTACCTGCTACAGCACGCGCATAACCCCGTTAACTGGCAGGTATGGAGTGAGGAAGTTTTCTCACAAGCCAAAAAAGAAAATAAATTAGTGCTGGTAAGCATTGGCTATTCTGCTTGTCATTGGTGCCATGTAATGGAACACGAATGTTTTGAAGATGAAGAAACCGCTGCATTGATGAATAAATATTTCATCAATATTAAAGTGGACAGAGAAGAACGTCCCGACGTAGATCATATTTACATGACGGCTGTGCAATTAATGAGCGGTCATGGTGGTTGGCCCTTGAATTGTTTTGTATTACCCGACGGCAGGCCTGTATACGGAGGTACTTATTTCCCGAAACAAAGATGGGTTGAGTTGCTTAAAAATCTTGCAACGATGTATTCCCAAAACAAAAGCAAAGTTGAGGAATATGCTCAGGAACTTACGCGGGGAATTAAACAGGTAAATGAATTTTCTCATCTTTCTGCCCGGGAAATTTCTGTAATTACTATTCAGGAATTACAAGAGGCCGTAAGCAAATGGCAAAAACATTTTGATAAAACCGAAGGAGGCAATCTCAGTGCTCCCAAATTTCCAATGCCCAATAATTATTTGTTTTTATTGCGTTTCGCGCATTTAAAAAAAGATGAAGAGCTTTTACAACAAGTGCATCTTACGTTGGAGAAAATGGCTTATGGCGGTATTTACGACCATTTGGGCGGAGGTTTTGCGCGTTACAGCACTGATACATTCTGGAAAGTACCGCACTTTGAAAAAATGTTGTATGACAATGCGCAATTGATCTCTTTGTATTGCGAGGGATACCGCCAGACTAAAAATCCATTGTATAAGCAGGTTGTTTACGAAACAATAGAATTTATTGAACGAGAAATGACTTCACCCGAAGGAGGATTTTACAGCGCGCTTGATGCCGATAGTGAGGGAAAAGAAGGTTTGTTTTATATCTGGACGAAAGAAGAACTGAAAGATATTTTAAAGAAAGATTTCGATTTGTTCGCTGATTATTATTCAGTAAATGAAATCGGTTATTGGGAAGATGAGTTTTATATTTTATTAAGAAATACTCCGGAAAAAGAAATTTTAACTAAACATTCCATTAGTGAGAAAGATTTGCAGGAAAAAATTTCTGCCTGTAAGAAAATGTTAATGGAACAAAGAGGTAAGCGCGTGCGTCCCGGATTAGATGATAAAATGATCGCCTCATGGAACGGGTTGATGTGCAAAGCCTTTGGTGAAGCTTTTTTAACATTTAATGAGCAAAAATTTTTGAGCCTGGCTTTGAAAAACGCTGAATTCATGAAGGAATATTTCATTTGTGCGGATAACTCCTTGTACCGATGCACGAAAGGAAAAGAAGCTTATGGTGCCGCTTTCTTAGATGACTATGCTTTTATGATTGATGCCTTAATCGGCCTTTTTAACATTTCCGGAGAGAATAAATTTCTGGAGCGGGCAATGCAACTAACAGATTATTGTTTTACTCATTTTTACAATGAAGAAAAGGGCCTTTTTTACTTTTCGGCACAAAACGGAGAGGCATTAATTGCCAAAAATTTTGAGATAAACGACAATGTAATACCTGCCTCCAACTCGCAAATGGCAATTAATCTGCAATCGCTTTATGCACTTACGGGAACTTCGTGTTATGAAGAAACCGCCGCTAAAATGCTTCAGCAAATGCAATCCGAAATAAAATCGGCGCCCTCCTCCCACTCTAACTGGGCACTTGCAGCTTTACGGCATAATTTTGCCTTTTACGAGGTTTGCATTGTTGGTAAAGATGTTGATGAATTCAGGACGGGCTTCGCAAAACATTACCATCCAAATGCCATTTTTGTTTATAGCAAACAGGCTTCAGAAATTGCTTTATTAAAAGGGCGTTACAAACCGGATGAAACACTGGTTTACGTGTGCAGTAACAAAACATGCAATGCCCCCGCAAAAACAATGGATGAAGCGCTTGAACAAATAAAGTGAGCGCAGTAAAATATTTAATTCTTTTCATTATTACGATTTCGTCCGTAAAGGCGCAGGTTTTTCATCCGCCCATACAACATATTGCCGATAATATTCCCGATTTTAATTTTGCAGAGATCAAATCACGCAAAATAAAATCTATTGTCTTTGATATGGTGGATAAAAAAGATTTTCAGGTTGCCGACGACCGTGACCTGAGCCGCCATTATGAATTTGACAGTTTAGGGCGGTTAACGCGTTGCTATTACACGATTATAAAACGAATCATTCAGAAAGAATTTCAAACCGCGCCCGTTTACAAACGCAAACGTTTGGTTTATGCCGGAAGTGCCTATTATAAAAATGTGTATGAGTTTGACACCCTCTCCTGCACCTTTTTCTACAATGAAAAAAGTAATTTAAGCTGCAAACGTTATAACGACGGAAACGTTTACAACAGCACTTATTATTGGTACGATAGCCTCAACCGTGTTACACGTGTTTTATTTTGCCGGGAAACAAACAGCAGTCAGGATAAATCAGTTTTTGTTTTGGGGCAGCAACAAAAACAGTTTGAAGAAAAATACAAGTACGCATACACTTCCGAATTGCAATACAAAAAACTTTGTTTAAATGATGAAGATCGGGTGTTTAAAGAAATTATTGTAAGCTTCAATAAAAACAAACAACCCAAACAGTACAATGAGAGCTTTATTGCCACCTGGATTAATCAGGTTACTGATTTTGTCTATAACAATAAAAACAAACTTGTTGAGAAAAAATATACTTCAAACGCAGCAACACCGGTTGAGATAAAAGATACTTTTGAGTATGATAAAAATGATTTTCTGGATATGGAAAAGCACTATAAAAACGGACTGATGATAAGTGAAACCGGTTATGTAAATGATGTGACCACGGGCCTTCCCACTTCTTACGTTACCCGCGACCCCATTAACAAAACCATGCAAATTGTGCGGTTGCTTTATTCGTACTATTAATTTATTTTCTGTACATCAGCCTGAGTAAACTGGGAAACACCAATAACAACAAAGGTAATCCGGCAACAAAACCGCCAATAACTGCTACCGCCAGAGGTTGCTGCATTTGCGCGCCGATACCCATTCCTAAAGCCAGCGGAAATAAAGCTAAAATTGCGCCGATGGCGGTCATTAGTTTGGGGCGAATTCTTAATGCGATTGCGTAATTAATGGAAGTATCAATATTTCCGGTTTCTTTTAAATTATATTTAAACTGATTGACCGTAAAAATCGCATTCTCAGCTATTATACCCACAATCATAATAATTCCCGTATAACTGCTTACGTTTAACGGAATACCTACAATATATAAAGCAAGTATACATCCGGCGATTCCCATTACTGAAATAAACAGTACAAGAAATGAAAGAAGCCATTCTTTAAATAAAAACATCAATACCCCGAATACAAATAAAGTAGCCATGCCCAGAATAATCAACAGTTCTTTAAAAGATTGTTGTTGCTCGGCATACGCGCCTCCGTATGAAATTGTGTATCCCTGCGGCAACGGTAATTTTTCTTTAAAAACCCTTTGTATATCTTTTATCGCTCCTCCCAAATCGCGGTTTTCGAGGCGTGCCGTAAGTACCACCGCTGATTTTAAATCTTCTCTGCGATATTCTATTTCTCCCGGAATTATTTTTACATCCGTAAAAAATGACAAAGGCCTGGTAGTACCATCAGGTAAAAATATAAGTTGGCGTTTTAAATGTTCTAAATCGTTTGTTTTAAAATCTGAAAATCGCAAAAGTATTCTGCGCATTTGTTCTCCGTCTTGCAAAGAACCGATTTGCAATCCGCCTGTCATGGCTGCCTGCGAGGGTGAAGGGATGGGCACATTTGCATTTAATCCGAGCGGTATACCGCCTGTATAAGCCGTAAGCTGAGTTTGAAAATCGCTGAGCGATATTTTATACAGGCTTAATTTTTCCTGGTCGGGAGTAAAAATAAGTGAGGGCCCTGCCGTAACCAATCCGTTATTAATATCCACAACACCGGTTACCTGCTGCATCAAAGTATCGGCCTGTTTGGCATATTGTTTTAATAAATTGTAATCATCGCCATAAATTTTAACCTGTATCGGAGAAGGTGTGCTCATTAAATCTCCGAGTAAGTCTGATATCCTTTGCCCGAAAGAAATTTCTTCCATTACGGTTACGGTAGATTCAATTTCGCGGCGTAATTCATTTATGACCTGCTCCGTGGTTTTTTTTCTGTTCTTTTTTAATTGAATGGAATAATCGCCGATATTAGGCGGGTCGCTCCTGAATGCCATGTGTGTACCAGTACGGCGCGAATAGGATTCCACATCAGGATGAGCCATAATAATTTTTTCCATCTCCTTGCAAATCTGGTCGGTTTCTTCATTCGTAGTACCTGCGGGAGAAATGTAATCCAACACAATTGTCCCTTCATCCAAATCGGGTAAGAATCCGGTTTCCAATTTATCTGAAGCCCACCATGCTGAGATCCCGAGCGACAACACTAAAATTATTGCAATGAACGGCTTCCTGAAAAACCAGGTAAGCCACTTCAGTTTATTCATTGAATCATTCATTGTATGTGAATGAGGTTTCAATGAGGCCCTGTATCCTATTATTAAATGCAATACGGGAAGCAATAACCAGGTAACTAAAAAAGAGGTAATCATAGAAATCTGCATGGTATCTGAGAGTTCTTTAAAAAAACTACCGGCTAAACCACTCATCAATCGGAAAGGAAAATGTATTACAATGGTGGCAAGAGAAGAGCCAATCATTGCTGGAAATAAGCCTTTGATTGCTTCTTTTACGATGGTAAACCGGTCTTTTTCCGGATGGTCTTCATGACCCCTGTAAATCTGTTCAATGATAACGATGGCATCATCTATTATTAAACCGATAGATGCGGCGATGGCACCCAACGACATAATATTAATAGTAATTCCAACCAGGTAGAGTACAAACAGTGTAAATGCAAGAGTAACGGGTATAGTGAGCATCACCACCAAACTTGCCCTCCATGAACGGAGAAAAATTATCATTACAATTAATGCCAGGATTAAGCCTTCATAAATCGTTTCCATTACACTACCTATGCTGTCCTGCACAAAAGCGCTTTGATCGTAATAGGGTTTTAACTGATATCCTTTCGGTAAAATTTTTCTTACTTCAACAGCTTTTGCCTGTGCGTCTTTGGCAAAATCTACCAGGTTTACTCCCGGCTGTTTTACCAAATCAATAAGTACAGCGTTACTTCCGTTTGCATTTATAATTAAAAACTCCTGTTGCTCCTGAATTTCAATGGCAGCCACTTCCTTTAATTTTACCACACGGTTACCGTCATTTTTCAGAATCAGGTTTTCAAGCGCGTCTTTGTCATTAACACGTGTATCAGTAAGAGAAAGATAAAGCCTGCGGTAGTCAGACATATACCCATTTGACAAAACAAAATTATTGTTGTTAAACGCATTAATGATCGCGTTCGGAGTAATTCCCAATGAAGACAATTTTACCGGGTCAGGAATTATTACAAAATCTTTCGCTCTTCCTCCCCGCACAACAACATTTGAAATACCGCTTACCTGCGAAAAAACCGGGCGGCAGGTTAAATTAGCCACATCGCGTAATCCTACCTGACTATGTTTAGGCCCTTCCAACGTAAAACCATATACCGGAAATAACGATTGGTTCATCGCTTCAATGGAAAGGTTGACTCCTTGCGGGAGAAAATTCTTTATTTCATTAATGCGGCTTTCTATTTGTGTTTTTTGCGCATAAGTATCCAGTCCCCATTCAAAATAAATATCAATGGTACAGGTACCCCGGCTTGTGCTGCTTCTTACAATCGTTACTCCCTTTACGCGTTTTACGGCGCTTTCCAATGGTTTGGTGATAGTAATCATCATGCGGTCAACAGGCACCTGGCCTGCATCGGCAATAATAGTAATACGTGGAAAAAGAACTTCAGGAAACAAATTTGTCTGCATTCTGGTAAATGAAAACACCCCCGCTATCAGTAACAAAACAGCAACAAACAAAATAGGTTTGGTGAATATTTGAAAATAATTTTTCCCTGTCATAACTGTTACTTTGTAATTTTAACGGATGCGGTATCCGGCAAGCCGTAATTTCCGTTTATAATTATTTTATCGGCAGCATTAAACTGAGGCTGTTGTATCTCCACTTCATTTGCATTTTTGTTGCCGATTATGACAGGAACTTTAATGGCTGTACTGTCGTTTATTACTTTCATTACCCAGAATTCCTGCATCATTTCATCGCTTAGTACGCAAGGCTTGGGTACTATTTGCTTGCTTCCGTTTGCCGCTTTGCTGATTTGTACTTTTACAATAAGGTTTTCGGGAAGGAAAAGTACTTCGTTTGTTTTTGCCAATATAGTTTGTGTTTGTGCAAGGGCATTCATGGCTGTAAGCGGAGTAGTGATAACAGCCTGGTGAATACTGTTATCAGGAAGCATTACGCTGCATTGAGTGCCCACTTTCGCAAACTCAATAAATTCAAAAGGCACATTAACCTGAAATGCCAGATCATTACTTTCAGAAATAGTACATAGTTGGGTTCCTTCTAAAATGTAATCTCCTGTTTGTTGTTTATCAAATGTGCTTATGATACCGGAAGCAGGGGCATAAACTTTTATAATACCCAAATTAGCCAGGGATGTATCTTCTATACCGGCTTTTCCCAATGCCTTACGTTCCTTTGTTTCCAATTCATACAACACTGCCCCCTTACTTACTTTATCGCCAAGGCGGATATTAACTTTAGTAATAAAAGCGGGTATTTGCGCAGTTACAACATTACGTTTCAGATAAATAGTGGTAGCTGATAATACCAGATTATCATTTATAGAACCCACTCTTACATTTACTACCTGCACGGGCGATTTCGCTTTTATTCCCTGCTCCTCTTCATTTTTAGGATGATTGCAGGAAACAAAAACAAGAATGAATAAAATATAAATCAGGTTTTTTTTCATAGGTGTATAATTTACCAATTCCAGTAATTGTAGGTATTAATTAAAAGTTGTTTATTAGTTTGCATCAGCACATAATCGCGTTGTAAAGTAGCCAGGCCTTTAACCGTGGTAATATATAAAACAACCGATTGCTGCCCGGTCATTAATTCCTTTTTATAAAACTCCAGAAGCTGTTTGTAATCTTTTAACTGGGCCGAGGCTATTGCCATTCTTGCTTCAAGCGAAGAAATTTCAGTAAGTAGTTTACTTTTGCGTATAGTGTTTTGCGTAACAAAATTAGATTTATACGCCTGGGTCGATTTAATAAGTATATCTGTTTTTTTCTGGTTCAGGCTTTTTTGTTTTCCGTCAAAAATATATACCGTGAAATTCAAACCTGCGCTCATACCGAAGCGGTTAGGCAAAGTCGGTACATATACCCCATTCAAACCCGCATTACCAAAAGCACTTAATTGCGATTTATATTTTAATTCAAATATTTTTTGTGAGGCAACAAGGTTTAAACTGTCTAACCTGAATTTCTCCGTAAATTTTGAAAAAGTAATATTGGGGTTTACAGCCAGGTTAATATCTTTAATGGCAACATAACTTGTGTCATTTATTCCGCATAAAATATTCAAATCCATTAAATCCCTTTTATAAACAGCGTTGTAGTAGTTTAACATATTTAACTGGGTCTGATACTCAATATTTACCAATAACATATCCGATTGCTTTAACAAACCGTCTTCTGCCAGTTTTGTTACTGAAGTTTTTTGCTCTTTAATTAACTCAATTAAATTATTCAGATAATCAATTTGTTTCATGTCCTGAAAGCAAAGGATATATTGATCACCTACAATTTTTTCAATATCATGCCCGCTGATTTGAATATTGTTTTCATTTATGCGGGCTCCGATTAAAGCCTGCTCAGCTGCTGTTTTATACTTGGAATTATTAAACAAAGGTTGATTCACATTAATTAAACCCATATAAACACCTCCGTTACTGGCTGCAATATCGTATCCCACGTATTTTATAGCGTCGCTCGGACTAAATACAAGTTTTGTTTTACCACTATCCTGAGAAATGATAGGCGAAAAGGAAAGGCTGCCCATAAATGTAACCTGGGGTTTGGTATAAACCGCCTTTATTCTTTCCGCTTCAATTTTTGCAGCGGCACTTTGATTTTTATTATCCTGTATTAAAGGGCTGTTTACTTTTGCAGCGCTGATATAATAATTCAGGTCGTTTTGAGAAAATCCAAACTGGCAAAAAGAAAAGATAATTACGAAATATAACGCGACAAATCTCACTACTAATATTTTTCACAAGATACATATATAAATCTGTATCAATCCTGTAGACGGGATATTGTTTAAATACCAAGAATAAAGATTACTCTTAAAAATTGTTAAGTTTTAAAAAGGAAAGACGGAGGGCAGGAGTTTAAGTTAATTGTAACTGAGGGGCGATTTACTTCATATCACCTATAACATTAGTTGCTTCCTGCAGGTAAAAATCTTTTTTAAGGTTAAGTGCCCACTTTTTTTCGCGGTTTAGTTTATTGGTATCGGCCGATAAACGTTGTACATCCACCTGCATAAGCGTTGCGTCAAAACCTCTTAAATCTTTGTTCAGGTCGCCGTACTTTTTATTTTCCTCTTTAAATTTTTTTGCTTCGGCGGCATATTTTTCAAGATTCAGGCTATACTTAGTATCATCCTTTTTAGTTTTTACGGATTTAGCTTCCATTTCTATCAAACCGAATTCTTTGCTTTTTTTAATTCTTTCCTGACTGGCTTTTTTAATTTTCTCATAATTTATAATGTCATAAGCAACATATTGTGCTTTCTGAATTTCATCCCAGGGCATCGGGTTATCCAGTTCTTTCTCGCCACCGTCAATATAAAAATAAGGGTCAGGTAAAGTAATATCCGGCATTACGCCTCTTAATTGAGTGGCCCCACCATTAATACGATAAAATTTTTGCATAGTAACTTTTAAAGAACCCAAAGGCTTAAGTGTATCAAATTGAGGCAAAATATAGTTATCCAACTCTAAAAAAGATTGCACGGTGCCTTTACCGAAAGATTGCGTACCAATTATAACGGCACGTTTATAATCCTGCATTGCAGCCGCCATAATTTCGGAAGCAGATGCACTGTTACGGTTTATTAAAACCACAAAGGGCCCGTCATAAATCTGGTCAGGGTTTTTATCGTTAAGTTGGTCGATCTTGGTTTGCTTTGTTCCGTCCTTTTGCAATTCATGTTTACCCACCTGCACAATCGGGCCACTCTTAATAAATAAACCACCCATATCCACTACTTCCGACAAAGACCCCCCTCCATTATCGCGCAAATCAAGGACAATACCGGTTATGTTTTCATTTTTAAGTTTTTCTATTTCATTTCTTATGTCTTTTGCGCAATGGTGGGCTCCCGTACGCGTAAAATCACTGTAAAAAGTAGGAAGTTTTATATATCCGGTTTTATTTTTTCCGTTATCAATCACTGCTGAGTGCGCAAAAGTTTCGTCCATCTCAATAATATCCCTGATAATAGGAATAACTTTTGTACTTCCGTCTTCCTTCTTAACGGTTAACCTGACTTCCGTTCCTTTTTTCCCTTTAATTAATTCGATAGCATCATCAATGTCCATTCCAACAATATCTACGGCTTTATCATTGCCCTGGGCAACTTTAATAATAAAATCTCCCGCTTTAAGTTCTCCCTCTTTATAGGCAGGGCCGGCAACCATTACCTCGCTAACTTTAATATACTCATCTTTTTGCTGCAGGCGCGCTCCTATTCCTTCTAACTGCCCGCTCATGCTCTGATCAAATTTCTTTTTTTCCTTAGGCGCAAAAAATTCAGTATGCGGGTCGTACATGGCTGCAATTGTATTTACATAATCACCGTAGCGATCCTTCTTTGTTCTTTTTTTAAGGCGTTTAAAATAATTCGCCATTGTTTTAACCACTTTGCCACGCGCTTCCACTTCTAAAGAATCAAAAGGACGGGCTTTGGCAACCGTATCTTTTACAGATTTTATTTTTTCATTGGCATCAACCAATTCGTTTAAGCGGGCCACTGTATGGTATTGTAAATACTGCCTCCATTTGTTGCGTAATTCAGTTTCGTTTTTTGCGAATTCGGTTTTTTGCCCGTCAGTTTCATATTCTTCGTTCGTTTTATAATCAAAGGGTTTTGAAAGAATCTCCTTATACCAGGATTCTTTTTCTTCAATGCGGCGCGTAATTAATTCGTTTGAGAGTTCAAACAATTCAAACGTTTCGTTCTGAATCTGGTCATCCACTTTTGTTTTATACTTGCCCATGTTTTCCACATCGGGTTGCATTAAAAACATTTTTGTGTAATCAACTCTTTTTAAATATAAATCAAAAAAGCGGGCCGAGAAATTATCGTCAATTTTTTTTGGTTCATAATGCGCGTTGTATAACCCGTTCATTACAATATCCAGAATAATCTGGTTTTTATCAAAGAAATAATTTACGGTTGAAAAAGACAATAAAGCAAGGCTCACGGTAACCAACGACATCTTAATCCGGCTGTTCTTCATAACTATTGTTTTTAGGTTTTAAATTTAACGAAATTTTAAAAGGTATATTATAACCTTCGATAAAATCCCCCCTTTTGGTATTTGAGTGGTAAATTTAAAAGACACAAAAACCGAACCAATTTAGAATTTGGCCTTAGTTATACGGCGCCTTTTACGGCTATCAAGTACATAGCCTATTTTTATTTCCAGATTCATATAAGAATCCTTATCACGCTTATCTCCCCGTTGTGCACCAGTGCCATCTCCGTTAGGTTTTGTGGCGTTGGGAATTAAACCTAAACTTGGGTCGGCCAAAGCTACGGCAACAGGGCCTTTATATTGCAACAATAACTTAGGGTCGTAGTAAGTACCACTGCAATCATCAATGTAATCTGTAAATGTTTTACGGAAATTATACTCAATACCAATTGTCCATTTTGCATTTAATTTATATCTAGCACCAATTCCGATGGGTATACATATAGAAACACGTTTATATTTAGGCGGGCCGCCAGGTAAACCTTCGCCTTCCGTGCTTAATTTCTGAAGTTCGTACCAATTACCTCCATACTGCGCTTTAGGGTTAAAATAAAAAGCCCCGATACCCACAAACACATAATAATAACTACTGTATGCTTTATACCTGCGTACAAGTGTTTTTTTAATGTGGTAACGGTTACCATGGCGGTCAAAACTTAAAGAAATTTCTATGTTTGTGGAAAGTTCAAAAATATTTGATTTAAAACTAAGGTTGCGGTTATGCCTGAAAGGTTCAAGCGTTAATTTATCGTCTCCTTTAACAAGCAGGTAAGAAAAATCCGTGCGTGACGCGAAGCGTTTATTTATGCGGTAACGATATCCCAGCGAAGCGGTAGGACGTGTTAACTCCAACTCAAGGTCGGCATAACTGTAATGCGTGCCAACTTTATTTAACCCTCCCAAGTCACCCAAAAAGTTGGAAGCACCCCCTCCTACAATCCATTCTTTACGTTCTTTTTTCCAGGAATCGCGCTTGGCAAAATACTGGGCATTAACAGACAGGCAGAAAACTGTAATTAAAATAATACTATATAATATTCCCTTGTTCAAAAAAAGAATGGTTTGGAGCGCTAATATAGGGAAAAAAAGGGATAAAAATGGTCGGAATTCGGCTAACAAAACCGCCCATATTACCAACTGAAAAAACCGGGTTATTAATTGTTTCGGCTTTAGAATTCGTACAAGTTATTAAAAAATAATACATTACATCAGTTACATTTTACCGTTAGAGACATTTTTCTATACCGTGCTTATCTCAAACCATACCGTTCGTAGCAATAATCAAAAACAAGTCGTTTATGCTATAGTTGCAGGAGAAAAGATACCAGATATTACAATTATCAAAGGTTGGTCAGAGATTACAATAAAAAATAATCAACAGTTTATTAAATTATCGTTATCCTCCTGCTTTCTTAACTGAATAACCGGCTTTTTGCAGTATAGTAAGAATTTTATCACGGTGGTCGCCCTGTATAAGTATCTCGTCATTTTTTACGGTGCCGCCAACGCCGCACTTTTGTTTTAATTCTTTTCCCAGTTTTTCAAGTTCTTCTTCACTTCCCGAAAAACCTGCAACACGCGAAATAAATTTCCCTCCACCAAGGCGGTCTAAATGAATTCGAAGGTTTTGTTGCGCAGGTGATAAGCTTTCAGCACTTTCTTCTTTGTTATTTTCAAAAGAGAGGCTGCGGTTGGTAGAATATACCAAGCCATCTTCTTTGTTATTTTTATTTTTTTTGTTCATGCTTACATGGAAAAAATAATTTTAATTTGTCTGACTTCGCAAAGTTAAAGGTATTTTTATTTACTTTGTTTATCAACGCAAAACATATATGTTGCATTATAAGCTTTACGTAAAGAATCACGCCTCTCATTATTTGTACATCGATCTGACCATTACAGGGCTTACAGCAGAAAGTACCGAAGTAAACCTCCCCGCATGGAGGCCCGGAAGATATGAGCTGGGAAATTTCTCGAAGAACATAAAAAAATTCGAAGCCTTCGATTCAAATAATAATCCGCTGCCTTTTAAAAAAACCGATAAAGATACCTGGCTGGTTGAATCTGCCAATCACAAAGAAATAAAAATTACTTATAGTTATTACGCGGCAGATTTAAACGCAGGCTCTACTTACGTTGACGATAAACAGATTTATGTTAATCCCTGCAATTGCCTTATGTATGTTAGCGGAATGGAGAACAAGAAGCACAAAGTTACACTTGACATTCCCGATAATTATTTCATCGCTACTTCGTTGAAGAAAGAAGGCCAAACATTAATTGCGGATAATTATGATGAATTGGCTGACTCTCCTTTTTTTGCATCGGCTCACGTGCACACACAACTGTTTAAGGTAAACAATATAGATTTTTATTTGCATTTCAACGGTGAATGTAATCCCGGTAAAGAAATTTTAAAACGCGATTTCACCAAATTTAT
>Ga0210400_10002666_pt1 | contig 16311 bp, 12 predicted proteins | sample IncBWH26MmetaG_FD_155456 | JGI IMG/M metagenome (GOLD analysis project Ga0210400, IMG submission 155456) | Forest soil microbial communities from Barre Woods Harvard Forest LTER site, Petersham, Massachusetts, United States - Inc-BW-H-26-M | ecosystem: Environmental > Terrestrial > Soil >... | reverse complement strand
TTCGGCATTGCCCAGCCGGAAGCGATCCTGGATGACCTGCAGCACGGCGCTCGGGGTGTCGTCGGGCTTGCCAGCCTTGGGTTTGCCTTTCGCCGCGCTTTTGCGGCGGGCCTTGACGCCAGCCGGCGGCGCTGCCGCCGCGAGCGCCGGCCGGGGCTCGGGCTCGAAGATGCGTGTGTAGCCCTGACGCGCCAGCAGTTCGCGCACCTCGGCTTCACTGAAATTGCGCAGCACCGGTACCGGAAAGCACAGCAGCAGGCGCGGATCGCCGGCCGCGCGCGCGCGCCGCTGCATGTCTTCCAGGATGCTCTCGGCACTGTCGCTGCGCACCGGTTTGCCGCAGCACTCGCAAAAGAGGCTGCCGGCGCGGGCAAATAGCAGCTTCAGGTGATCGTTGAGCTCGGTCATCGTGCCCACGGTCGAGCGCGAAGTGCGCACCGGATTGGTCTGGTCGATGGCGATGGCCGGGGGAATGCCGCTGATCGAATCCAGCTGGGGCTTGTCCATGCGGTCCAGGAACTGACGCGCATACGGAGAGAAGGTCTCCACGTAGCGGCGCTGACCTTCCGCATACAGGGTGTCGAACACCAGCGAGGATTTTCCCGAGCCCGAAACGCCCGTCACCACGACGAGTTCGTTCAGGGGAATGTCCAGATCCAGACCCTTGAGATTGTTCTGCCGCGCCCCGCGGATGCGAATGAAATGCCCCATTTTGCCTATATTAAAGAAGCGGCGCGCCGCGCGCAGGCCTTGCGCGCATACAGTATGCGGATCATGGTAAGGCTGTATGGGGCTGCCTCCGCGCGGTGCAAGGCACGCGGCCTGGGCCTCAAAGGAGCACGCTCATGTCTGCCCAGGTGGCATCTGATGTCCTGTCACTGATCGGCAATACGCCGCTGGTGGCCACGTCCGGCTTTGATATCGGTCCGTGCGAGCTGTTTCTCAAGCTCGAGAACCAGAATCCCAGCGGTTCCATCAAGGATCGGGTCGGGCTCTACATGATCGAGGCGGCCGAACGGCAGGGGCTTATCCGCCCGGGCGCCACCCTGATCGAGGCCACCGCCGGTAATACCGGACTGGGCCTGGCCCTGGTCGCGGCCCGCAAGGGCTACCGGCTGCTGCTGGTCATTCCGGACAAGATGAGCCAGGAGAAGATCTTTCACCTGAAGGCGATGGGCGCCGAAGTCGTGATGACACGCTCGGATGTGGTCAAGGGTCATCCGGAGTACTACCAAGACAAGGCGGCGCGGATCGCCCTGGAAACCCCCAACGCCTTCTATATCAACCAGTTCACGAATCCGGCCAATCCGCAGGCGCATGAGGAAACCACGGCGCCGGAGATCTGGGAACAGATGCAGCACCGGATGGACGCCATCGTCTGTGGGGTTGGCACCGGCGGCACGCTGACCGGCATGTCCCGGTTCTTCGGGCGCACGGCGCCCGCGGTTGAGATCGTGCTGGCCGACCCCCAGGGCTCCATGTTGGCCGACTACGTGAAAACCGGCGTGGCCAGCGCCCGGCCACGCTCCTGGCTGGTGGAGGGCATTGGTGAGGATTTCATACCGGAGGTCTGCGACCTGTCCCGGGTCCGGCGGGCCTATACCATCCCGGATGCGGAAGCCTTCACGGCCTGTCGCGCGCTGCTGCACCAGGAGGGCATCCTCGCAGGAACCTCCAGCGGCACGCTGCTGGCGGCGGCGCTGCGCTACTGCCGGGAGCAGACCACGCCGAAACGGGTCGTGAGCCTGGTCTGCGATAGCGGCAACAAGTATCTCTCGAAGGTCTACAACGACTACTGGATGCTCGATCAGGGATTTTTGCAGCGGGAGCGCTTCGGGGACCTGCGTGACCTGATCGCGCGGCGGCATTGGGAGAAGGCCGCCGTCACCGTCACTGCCGCCGAAACGGCGCTTGCGGCCTATGGGCGCATGAAGTTGTACGATATGTCCCAGCTGCCGGTCATGCGGGAGGGCCGCATAGTCGGCATCATCGACGAGGAGGATATTCTCCTGAAGGTGTTCGGCCATCCGGAGGTCTTCAATCAGCCGGTGGCCGATATCATGGAAAGTCACCTGGTCACCGTGGCGCCGGATGCGCCACTGCCACAGCTGATCGAGATCTTCAAGCGCGGCATGGTGGCCATCGTGGTGGATAAAGGCGAGCTCCTGGGACTCATTACCCGCATCGATCTGTTGAATTGGTTGCGCCGCCGCCTGTAGGCCCGCACCCGCGAAGTATTTCTGGAGTGTTCAAGTGAGTGATTCTGAGAACGGCCGCAAGCTCGAATTCGGTACGCGCGTCATTCATGGGGGTCAGCGGCCGGATCCTCTGACCGGCGCGGTGATGACGCCGATCTATCTGACCTCGACCTATGTCCAGGACAGCCCCGGGGTCCACAAGGGGTACGACTACGCTCGCACGCGCAATCCGACACGCGATGCGTTGCAGGCCGCGCTCGCTGATCTGGAGAATGGGACGGCGGCCTTTGCCTTCGCCTCCGGGATGGCGGCGTCCGCCACGATTGTGGAACTGCTGGATGCGAACTCCCACATTGTCGCCTCGCACGATCTGTACGGCGGCAGCTACCGATTGTTCGAGAAGATCCGCAAGCGCAGCGCCGGTCTTGAAGTCAGCTTCGTGGACCTGACGCGCCCCGAGGCGTTCCAGGCGGCCATCCGGCCGACCACCCGCATGGTGTGGATGGAATCCCCCACCAATCCCATGCTGAACCTGATCGATCTTGCCGCCGTGGCGCAGCTGGCACGCCAGCGCGGGATCCTGAGCGTCTGCGACAACACCTTCGCCACGCCGTACCTGCAGCAGCCGTTGGATCTGGGCGTGGATATCGTGATGCATTCGGCCACCAAGTACCTGAACGGGCATTCGGATGTGCTCTGTGGCGCCGTCATCGTGCGCGATGCGGCCCTCGCCGAACAGCTGAAGTTCCTGCAGAACGGCCTGGGGGGCATTTGCGGGGCGTTCGACAGTTTCATGCTCCTGCGCGGTATCAAGACCCTGGCGGTGCGCATGGAACGGCATTGCGCCAACGCCCTGCGCATCGCCCGGCACCTGGAATCACACCCGCGGATCAAGGCCGTGCGTTATCCGGGCCTCGCGAGCCACCCGCAGCATGAGCTGGCGCGCCGGCAGATGCGGGGCGGCTTCGGCGGCATCATTGCCGCCGAGCTCAAGGGCGATCTGGCCGCCGCCCGAGGCTTCCTGGAGCGCTGCGAGTTGTTTTCCCTGGGCGAGAGTCTCGGTGGCGTCGAGAGCCTGATCGAACACCCGGGCCTCATGACCCATTCGGGGCTGCCGCCGCAGATGCGGGCGGACCTGGGGATCAGCGATTCGCTGGTGCGCCTGTCGGTGGGCATCGAGAGCGCGGATGACCTGATTGCGGAGCTGGACGCCGCCCTGGGATAGGCCCCAAAGCGCCATTTGGGCGGCGCAGGGGCGCATTGCGTATCATTGGTGCAATGCAGACCGCACGCGACATTTCCAGCTATCGGCGCCATTGGGCGTCACGCTTCGGCACCGCGCCGTTTCTGCCCATGTCGCGCGCCGAAATGGAGCTGCTGGGCTGGGACTCGTGCGACATAATCGTGGTCACGGGCGATGCCTATGTGGATCACCCGAGCTTCGGCATGGCCATCGTGGGTCGCGTGCTGGAAGCGCAGGGCTTTCGCGTCGGCATCATTGCGCAGCCGGACTGGCACAGCGCCGAACCCTTCGCGGCGCTCGGTCGACCTAACCTGTTCTTTGGCGTGACGGCCGGGAACATGGATTCGATGGTGAACCGCTATACCTCGGATCGGCGGGTGCGCAGTGATGATGCCTATACCCCGGGGGATGTGGGCGGCAAGCGACCCGACCGCGCGGTGATCGTCTATTCGCAGCGCGTGCGCGAGGCGTTCAAGGATGTGCCGCTGGTGATCGGCGGCATCGAGGCTTCCCTGCGCCGCATCGCCCATTTCGACTATTGGTCAGAGAAGATCCGCCGCTCGGTGCTGCTTGATGCCAAGGCCGACCTGCTGGTGTACGGCAACGGCGAGCGTCAGATCTGCGAGATCGCCCATCGCCTCGCCAACGGCGAAGAGATCAGCCAGATCACCGACATCCGCGGCACGGCCTTCACGCGCACGAGCCTGCCGGAGGGCTGGGTGGAGGTGAACTCCGCGCACCTGGATGCGCCCGGTCCATTGAATCCGCCCGTGGATCCCTATGCCATGGAGCCGGCCGGGGCGCCCCGTGATACCGCCACCGCCGCGAGCGCCCCGCGCGAGCAGGTGGTGCGCTTCGTGCGGCGCGTGAAGAGCACCGACCGCGGCAACAGCGTCATTCGGCTGCCTGCCTTCGAGCAGGTGGTCGAGGATCCGGTGCTCTATGCGCATGCCTCGCGCATCCTGCATCTGGAATCCAATCCCGGCAATGCGCGGGCGCTGGTGCAGCGGCACGGCAACGTCGATGTCTGGTTGAACCCACCGCCCATCCCGCTAGCCACGAAAGAGATGGATTGGGTGTATGAGCGGGAGTATCGCCGCCAGCCGCATCCGGTCTATGGGGATGCGAACATTCCGGCCTACAAGATGATCCGCTTCTCGATCGCGATCCAGCGCGGCTGCTTCGGCGGCTGCACCTTCTGCTCCATCACCGAACACGAAGGGCGCATCATCCAGAGCCGCTCGGAGGACTCGATCATCCGCGAAGTGGAGACGGTGCGCGACACGGTGCCGGGCTTCACGGGTGTGATTTCGGATCTGGGGGGTCCGACCGCGAATATGTACCGCCTGGCCTGCAAATCGCGCGAGATCGAAAGCGCCTGTCGACGGCCCTCCTGCGTGTTTCCGGGAATCTGCCCCAATCTAAACACCGATCACTCACCGCTGATCAAGCTTTATCGGCGGGCACGCGGATTGCCGGGCATCAAGAAAGTCCTGATCGCCTCAGGCGTGCGCTATGACCTCGCCACCGAATCACCCGAGTATGTGAAGGAGCTGGCGCAACACCATGTCGGCGGCTACCTGAAGATCGCACCCGAGGCCATCGGCGAGGGTCCGCTGTCAAAGATGATGAAACCGGGAGTGGGCACCTATCACCGCTTCAAGGAACTGTTTGACCGCTATTCGAAGGAGGCCGGCAAGGAGCAGTACCTGATTCCCTACTTCATTGCCGCGCATCCGGGGACCACGGACACCGACATGCTGGAACTGGCGCTGTGGCTGAAAACCAATGGTTTCCGCGCCGATCAGGTCCAGGCGTTCCTGCCATCGCCGATGGCCACGGCGACGGCCATGTACCACAGCGGCAAGAATCCCCTGCACCGTGTCAGCCATGACAGCGAGGAGGTCGTGGTGCCGAAGGGCCTGAAGGTGCGCCGCCTGCACAAGGCGTTCCTGCGCTATCACGATGCCAACAACTGGCCGCTGCTGCGCGAGGCGCTGCGGCGCATGGGCCGCGCCGATCTGATCGGCAACGGCAAGCAGCAACTGGTTCCCGCCTGGCAGCCCGCCAACACCGGGGGTGCGCAGGAAGGTCAACGCCACGCGACCCGGCCGTTCCGCACGCAGCATACGGGTCTGCCGGATGCGCCGCGGGCGCCTGGCAAGCGGCCGGGCCGGACTGCGCGATGACGCCAACGTCCGAACGCAGCGCGGCCCGCGCCTCAAACTGGATCCTCGCAACGGGCGGGGTGTTCATGGCGGTCGCCACCATCTGCGGCGCACTCGGTGCGCATGCGCTTCCCGGGCGGCTCACGCCGGGCGAACTGCAGATCTATGAGACGGCGGTGCGCTTTCAGTTCTTCCAGGCGCTGGGGCTGCTGGTGCTGGGGACTGTCGCCCGCGGCGGATATTCCAGCGGGCTGCACGCGGCCGCCTTGCTGCTGGTCGGCGGCATCGTGGCCTTCTGCGGCAGTCTGTACCTGCTGGCCTTTCACATTACCCTGGGTGCGCCCCTGGTCGTGGGTCTCACCACCCCGCTGGGCGGCATACTCCTGATTGGTGGCTGGGTGATGTTCGCCGTTGCCTCGTGGCGTTCGCGGCGTCCCGTGTGATCCGGCCCGCCGGCCTGCCGATCGAGGCAATCCTTCCCGAACTGACCGCCGCACTGGCCACCGCGTCGCGCGTCATCCTGCAGGCGCCGCCGGGCGCGGGCAAAAGCACCGTGGTGCCGCTCGCCGTGCTCGACTGCGACTGGCTGAAGGGTCGCCGCATCATCATGCTCGAACCGCGGCGACTGGCGGCCCGCGCGGTCGCCGCGCGCATGGCGCTCAGCTTGCGCGAAGCAGTGGGACGCACCGTCGGCCATCGCATGCGCATGGACACCCGGGTGTCGCGCGACACGCGCATTGAAGTGGTCACCGAGGGCGTGCTCACCCGGATGCTGCAGCAGGATGCGGCGCTCGAGGGGGTGGGTCTGGTCATCTTTGATGAGTTTCATGAGCGCAGCCTGCAGGCCGACCTGGGGCTGGCGCTGACGCTGGATGCGCAGACGAATCTCGCCCCGGAGCTAAAACTGCTGGTGATGTCGGCCACGCTGGATGCCCGCAGCATCGCCGCGAAACTCGGCGATGCGCCGGTGCTGCAATCCGCCGGCCGCACCTGGCCGGTGGCCACCCGCTATGCCGCCGCTGCCGCGCCGCTGCTGGCCGCGGCCGGACTGCCCCACGGCGAAACGGTCGAGGCACTCACCACACGCATCGTGCGGCGCGCGCTCGACGAGGAGCGCGGGGATGTGCTGGTGTTCCTGCCGGGCGCCCGGGAAATCCGCCGCGTGCAGTCGCAGCTGCAGAATGGGCCGTTGGCGCCCGGTACGCGGGTTCTGCCCCTGTATGGTGAGTTGCGGCCCGAAGAGCAGGACGCCGCGCTAGCGCCCGCGGCAGCCGGTACCCGCAAAGTAGTGCTGGCCACGAATATCGCGGAGACCAGTCTTACCATCGAAGGCATTCGCATCGTGGTGGATTCGGGCCTGGAGCGCCGCGCCGTGTTTGATCCGGTCACGGGCATGGGACGTCTTGAGAGCGCACGCATATCGCGCGCCTCCGCCGATCAGCGACAGGGCCGGGCGGGCCGACTTGAAGCCGGCGTGTGTTACCGGGCCTGGAGTGAAGGCGCGCAGCGCTCGCTGGCGCCGTTCTCGACGCCGGAAATTCTGCAGACCGACCTGGCGGGTCTGGCACTGGAGCTGGCGGCCTGGGGTGCCATCGATGCGGCGACACTGGTCTGGTTGGATCCGCCGCCGTCCGCCACGCTGGCCAGTGCGCGGGATCTGCTGCGGCGCCTGGAGGCGCTGGATGACATGGGGCGCGTGACCGCGCACGGTCGGGAAATGGCGCGCCTGCCTCTGCATCCGCGCCTGGCGCATATGCTGGTCACCGCGCGCGGCCTGCAATGCCTGCCATTGGCAGCGGATCTGGCCGCACTGCTGTCCGAGCGCGACCTGCTGCGCGCCGCAGGCGGCGCAAGCGATGCGGATATGCGCTCGCGGCTGTCGCTGCTCCAGGGTGATACCGAGCCTGCCGGCATCGACCGCGGCGCCCTGCAACGGGCGCGGCGCCTCGCCCAGGAGCTGTTGCGTCAGGCACAGGCTGCGCCCGCCGGCGGCGCCACCCCGGCAGCCACGGTCCCGGGCCTGGAGGGGGTGCTGCTCGCCTGCGCCTATCCGGACCGCATCGCGCGCAAGCGTCCCGGGGATGACAACCGCTTCGTCCTGGCCAACGGTCGCGGCGCGCAGTTCGCCCAGCCGCAGACCCTTTCCCAGCGCGAATTCATTGTCGCCATCGAGCTGGACGATCGGGACCGTGATGCGCGCATCACGCTGGCGGCGCCGCTGTCGCGCCAGGACCTGGAAGAACAATTTGCATCGCAGCTGCGGCGCACCGACGAGGTGCACTGGGATGATCGCGACCAGGCGGTCAGCGCGCGCCGCGTCACCCGGCTCTTTGAGCTTCAGATCGATGAGCGTCCACTGCGGGACGTGCCGGCCGAGTTGGCCGGCGCCGCCATGCTCGAAGGGGTGCGGAAACTCGGACTCGCGGTCCTGCCGTGGAACCAGGACAGTCGGGATCTGCAGGCCCGCATGGAATTCGTGCGTGCCCAGGCGCCGACGGCGATCAGTGCGCACTGGCCCGCCGTGGATGACCAGAGCTTGAGCGCCAACGTGGAAACCTGGCTCATGCCCTGGTTGGGCGGCGTCACCCGCGTCCAGCACCTCGCACGACTGTCCCTGCCTCAGATCCTCAAGGGGCTGCTCACGCGCGAGCAGCAGCTGCGCCTCGAGGAGCTGGCGCCCACCCACTTCACCGCGCCCACCGGTTCGCGCATCCGCATTGACTATCGGGACGAGCTGGCACCGGTCGTGGCGGTGCGGTTGCAGGAGGTGTTCGGGGTGCTGGCGTCTCCCCGGCTCGCGGCCGGACGGGTGCCGGTGACCTTCAAGCTATTGTCGCCGGCGCAGCGACCGGTGCAGATCACGCGCGATCTGGCGAGCTTCTGGCAGGGATCCTATGCCGATGTCCGCAAGGACATGCGTGGTCGTTATCCCCGCCACTACTGGCCGGAGGACCCGGCCATTGCCGAGCCCACGCGCCGCGCCAAGCCTCCGGGCGGCGGCAAGACCAAGGGCTGAAGCCCTCCCGCATGGCATCGCGGCATGCCATCATGGGCCTGCAACAAGAACAACCCAAGGTATCGGAACTGACGGGCCGTCGTACCAGGGGAGCTACGACCTGACGCCCACGGGAAGGAATGGATTTGCGAGATGCAGATGTGCAGCTGTCGGCGCAGCGGCTGCAGGAGTTAATGCTCTGGCACGGCAAGGACGAAGGCAATCTGCCGCCGGCGGTGACCCTCGTGAACCTGTCGCGCGACACCATTGCGGCGCTCTCGCAGCTGCAGCAGACGCGCACCCGCATGGTCGAGCTGCGCGCGTCGCTCGCGGAGCTGTTCTGGAGCTGCGACTCGAGCCGGATCCGGGTCGCCTTGCTGGCCGTCCTGGGTGATCCCCCGGAGTCGGGCACCGCTGCTGCTGCGCCGCCACCGGAGGTCAGCTGGGCGCCGTCCGCCAACGGCCTCTCACTGCCCGCCCGGGCGAATGAATCCCCGGGGGCCACAACGGCGCGCTCCCAGCGCGCCGCGGGCTGAAATTCGCGTTAGAGCGCGCGCCATTTCAGGCCATGCGCGCCCACTTGATCAGCGTCCCCAGGCTCGGTGGCTTGCCGTGCATGAGCAGCCCGATCTTGAATACCTTGGCGGCGAACCACACCACTGCGGCCACGGTCACGCAGCTGACCAGCAGGGTCGCCAGCACCTGCCAGCCGGGTGGCGGCGCACTGGAGGCCACGCGCGCCATCATGGCGTAGGTATTGATGAAAGGCAGAAAACTCATGGTCACGCTGAAACTGGAGTTCGGGGCGGCGCCGATGATGGGTGTCAGGACGTACCCGCCGACCAGCAATATCATCATGGGTCCCTGGAACGCCTGGGCATCGGCCATCTGATTGACCATCGAGCCGATGGTCATCATCAGCGACCCGAATACCAGGAAGGTGAAGATGTAGAAGACCAGCACGTACACGATGAGCATGGGGTCCAGCAGGCCCGCAAATGAGAATTGCGCCAGCAGGTATACACCCATGAACAGGTAGACCGCTGTCATGGTCAGCCCCAGGCCCAGGTGGGCCAGGAGCTTCCCATACATCAACTCCAGCGGTGAGACCGCTGCGAGCAGGACTTCGATGACGCGGCTGGATTTCTCCTCCACCGTAGAGGTCATCAGGATCGTGCCGCCCATGACCACGCCGATGAATATCAGGATGCCGCTGGCGAGTGGCAGAAACTGTGCGATACCGCGCGAGCCGGAGTGCTCACCCGCGGCCGCGACGACGACCGAATCGGGCTGGAACACCTGCTGCACTTTGCCGATCGCCGTGGCATCCAGGCCGTCGGCGCTCAGGCGGGCCGAGACCAGTGCGGCGCGCACACTGTCGCGCAAGATGGCTTCGGTGGCATTGTCCAGGTGCACGGAGGTGTAAAGGTCGTAGCTGCCGAACGCACTCGCCCCGGCGCGCCGGGCGACGGCATCCGGCTGCACCACCACAACGGCCAGGTGCTGGGGCCGCGCATCGCGGGATTGGATGAGCCAGGTCTTGAAGACCTGGACATCAGCATCGGGCGCCTGGGCCGCCACGGTGAGGGCGGGTAGCGGCGGCCCGGCCGCCGCAGCCGGCACGACTGCTTTGTTCTTTGCCGGCGGGGTCGTGGCCTCGCGTGCCCGGCGCGCGGCGATTTCCGCGGGCACCAGCGCGTGGCGCAGTTCCGGCGTGACCTTCCCGGTGGCATCGATCACTGCCACTTCGCCTGTGATCTGCGGCGTGTGCGAGTTGAGAATGCGCGGCACGAGCACGAAAAACAGCACCATCATGACGGGCATGATCAGCAGGCCGATGAGGAAGCCCCGTGAGGTGATGCTGTTCTTGAAGTCGCGCGCGGCAACCAGTCCGATGCGACGCAGGGACAGACTCATGATATGGCTCCGGTTTGGGTCAGCCCCTGAAGATGGGTGCGCAGGGCCTCATGGGAGGCATCGGCCGCGCCCGTCTCACTGACCAGGCGGATGAACACGTCTTCCAGCCGTATCCGGGCCAGCTCGATGCGCGCCGGTGCGACCACTGTGGCGATGGCGCGGATGGCCGTGGCCGGGTCGGTGCCGGCGATCAGGCGAAGTTCGCAGCCCTCATCATTGAGCTTGACGTTCTCGACACCCGGTACGGCCTGCAGCGCCAACAGATTGGCGCCGCTGTCCAGCGGTTCAAGCAGGATGCGACGCTTGTCGTATTGACGACGCAGACCCGAAATGGGCTCATCGAGCACCTTGCGACCGCGATGGATCATCACGATCTGCTCGCACAACTCCTCGGCATGAGCCATGACATGCGTCGAGAAGATGATGGTGGCGCCCCGCTGATGCTCTTCGGTGATGACTTCCTTCAGCAGTCGCACGCTCACGGGGTCCAGGCCGCTGAACGGCTCGTCCAGAATCAGCAGGTCCGGTTCATTGACGATCGCGGCGACAAACTGCACCCGCTGCAGCATGCCCTTGGAGAGGTCCTCGCATTTCTTGGCGGTGACGTCCGTGAGACCCAAACGACCCAGCAGCCGGTCGGCGCGTCCGAAAGCCTGGGCGCGGGTGCGCCCCTTCAAACATCCCAGGTAGGTCAGGAATGCGCCCACCTTCATTTTTCGGTATGAGCCGCGCTCCTCGGGCAGATAACCGATGCGGTCCTTGGCATCCAGCGCCGATCCCTGCCCGAACACGCTGATGCTGCCCCGGTCCGGGAACAGGATCGACATGATCATGCGGATCGCGGTGGTCTTGCCGGCCCCGGAGGGCCCGATGAGGCCGTAGGTCGCTCCCTGCGGGATCGACAGGTCCAAAGATTCAATGGCGAGCGTGTCACCAAAGGATTTGCGGACGCCTTGGATTTCGAGCGCTGCTGTCATGGATGCCTCTTACATGGGCCTGAAGCGGAACTGAAAGGCCTGACTGACGGGCAACTCCTCGGTGCGGCCCTTGACCGTGAGTTTCATGCGTCCGTCGACGCCCGACTCGATGCGATGAATCGCGCCGGCGCGCACGATGACGCTGCGATGGATCTGCCAGAACGCCTCCGGATCCAGCGCCGCCAGCAGCTCACGCAGCGGCGTGCGGATTTGCACTTCATCATCCGCCGTCACCACGCGCACGTACTTGTCCTGCGCCGCAAAGAACAGCACTTCGTCGATACCCAGCACACGCGTGACATGGCCCGCGCTGCCGGTAATCCAGCGCAGACCGGCGCTGACCCCAAATGATTTGCTGATGCTGGCCGGTGCTTCGGACAGGCGCTGCTTGATGCGCACGATGCTTTGCGCCAGGCGTTCGCGGCGGATGGGCTTGAGCAGGTAGTCCACGGCAGCGTGGTCGAAAGCATCCAGCGCGTGACTCTCATAGGCGGTCGTAAAGACCACCTGAGTCGAGTCGGCCGCGCGGGCCACTTCAAAACCCGTGAGGCCCGGCATGCGGATGTCCAGGAATGCCACGTCGGGGCGCTGGCCGGTCAAAGCCTCGAGCGCCGCCAGACCATCTGCGCACTCCGCGACCACCTCCAGCTCCGGCCATAACTCACCCAGCAGCTCGCACAGCCGCCGCCGCTGCGGAATCTCATCCTCGGCAATCAGCGCGCGCGGGCGGCTCATGCCGCAGTCTCGTAGGGAATGCGAATCGTCGCGATGACCCCGCCTGCGGTCCGGTCCTGCAGCGACAGCGAGCCCTGCGGCCCGAAGCGCGTGGACAATTGATCCCGGACGTTGGCCAGGCCCGTGCCCATTGCCGCGGTGGTGCGCAGGCCTGCGCCGGTGTCGACGACGTTGACCGCCAGTTGGGGCGCATCCATGCGGGTCTCCACCGCAGCACTGACCATGATCTGACCGTCACCGGTGGTGCGCTCGATGCCATGCTTGATGGCGTTCTCCACCAGCGAAATCAGCAACAGCGGCGGGTAAGGGTGCCGCTGCAAGGCCGGGTCCACGTCGATGACGAACGAGAATCTTGAGCCCATGCGGACCTTCATGACGGTCAAGTAGCTGCGGCACACCTCCAGCTGCTCAGCGAGCGAGGAGTGCGCCCCCACTTCGGTCCGCAGTTTCGGCAGCGTCACCCGCAGGTGGTCCACCAGCGCCTCAAGGGTCGCCTCGGCCCGATCGGGGTCCTGGCGGATCAGGCTGTGGACCGAGGCCAGGGTGTTGAAGAGGAAATGCGGTTCGACCTGTGCCTGCAACACCATCAGCCGCAGATCGGCCTCCACGCGCTTGCTGTTCACCTCCGCCAGCTCACGCGCATGCTGCGCGAATTGCCACCACCGCCGCTCGCGATGGAATGCCAGGAGCGCCACACCGCCGCCCAGCAGACTGAAGATCAGGAACTGGAAACCGCGGATTGTCACGATGAACAATATCGAAGGGTGCGGCCCTCTTGACGGATCGTACCCCGGGAAGACGGCCATGTAGCGGGGCAGCACCGTCGTGAGCGAATACAGTTCCGCCAGATGCTGACCCCAGAAGCTCAGCGCAATACCCAGCAGTACCGCCACGGTGACCGTTAGCCGTGCCGGCGGCAGGCGATGCCGGGCGAAGGTGGCCAGAAGCGGGCCTCCCGAACCGATCACGATCCAGATGGGAATACAGACGGCAGCGGTTTCCCACCCCAACTGGGTGTCCTGCAATTCGAGGCCGATAACGGCGGCCTGCACGGCGCCCAGGCAGGCGGTGAGGGGAATGAAAAGCGCGCAGCGACCCAGAAGCCACGGCACGCTGAACACCGGAAAGCGGCGGTACCCGGCGAACGGGCCCGATGCGTGCGCGATGACATCGGAGGGCAGTGGTTCCCGGAGCGAATACATGGCCGGATGATAGCCCTGCCGTTGCCGTCCCGGGACGGGTTGCGACCAACCGGGTCGATTTCGCGATGAAGGGTGCCGCGGCCGGGGTGAGCCTGCTACCGTAGCGCGGATGGACCGAGTACTCGAACCGGAAATCATGGACGGTGAGGCGGAGGCCGCGGCCTATGCGCGCGCGGACTTCTCCGACTCAAATCAGGCCTATGTGGTCGATGTGGTGCGCAGCTTTCCCGACCGCCTTGCGACGGTGGTGGATCTGGGCTGCGGGCCCGGTGATATCCCGATTCGTTTGTGCCGCGCCAGTGCGAGAGCCCGGATTACGGGCGTCGATGGCAGCCCCGCCATGCTGGCGATCGCGCGCGCTGCACTGCGATCGGCGGGTCTTGAGGCTCGCGTCAGTTTCCTGGAGGGACGGCTGCCGGGAGTGGCTCTGGCCGAAGGCAGTTTCGACCTGGTGTTATCCAAGGACATGCTGCATCACCTGCCCGATCCCCAGGTGCTCTGGAACGAGGTGCGGCGGCTGGGTCGGCCGGGCGCCGCGGTGTGCGTCATGGATCTTTGTCGCCCCGCGACTTCAGCGGCGGCCCGCGAAATCGTTGAACGGGTTTCCGGTGCTGAGCATCCGCTGCTCAAGACCGACTTTTACAACTCGCTGTGCGCGGCCTTCACGGCGGATGAGGTGCGTGACCAGCTGGCAGCGGCCGACCTTGCGTTGACCGTCAGCCAGCTGACCGAGCGTCATCTGTGTGTCAAGGGCCGCTTACCCGGATAACGACCTTGCCGAAGGACTCGCCCTTGTCCAAGGCGTCAAACGCGGCGGCGGCGTCCTTGAATTCATACACCTTGTCGATCACCGGCTTGACGTGATGCGCGTCGATGAAGGCGTTCAGGGCCTCGAAATCCGCGCGCGAGCCAACATAGATGCCTGAGACGGTAATGTTGGCGTTCAACAGGCTCATCGCCGGCACATTGCCGCCGAAGCCACTCAGTCCACCGATGAGCGCGATGTGACCACCATCACCCAATGTCGCCAGCGCGTGAGGCAGGGTGTCCTTGCCGCCCACTTCCAGGACTTCCTGGATTCCGGAACCGCCGGTCAGGGCCCTGACGGGTTTCTCCCACTCCGGGGTGGTGACATAGTTGACCCCGCCGACGGCGCCCAGGGCCTTTGCCCGTGCAAGTTTTTCATCGTGCGAGCTGGTGATAATGGGTTTGGCGCCATCGGCCAGTGCCAGTGAAAGTCCCAGCAACGAAACGCCGCCGGTGCCCTCCAGCAGCACAAAGTCGCCGGGCTGCATGCGGCCGCGGGTGAAGAGGCCATTCCACGCCGTAACACCCGCGCACGGCAGGGTGGCGGCCTCCTCATAGCTGAGCGTCGCCGGGATCTTCACGACGCCGGAGTCATCCAGGACCACGTATTGCGACAGCATGCCGTCGATGAAGCCGCCCAGCGCAGTTTGGGTCGCATTGGTGGGTGCGCGGCCACTGATCCATGCCTGGAAGAAAATTCCGGCGACGCGATCGCCGATGTGAAAGCGATTCGCACCGCTGCCCAACGCCACCACTTCACCCGCTCCATCCGACACCGGCACGAGGGTCTGGCGCGTACCCACCGGATATTGGCCGTGCAGCAGATAGACATCCCGCCGGTTCAGGGATGTGGCGTGAATCCGGATCAGCACCTGGTGGGCGCCGGGTTGTGGAACCGGCACTTCCACCTGTTTCATGGTGAAGGGTCCCTGGGGACCCGAGCGGACAAACTGGTATTGCTGCTGCGTGGCGGGAATGCGCGCCTCTGCCGTGCGGCCCGGAGGCGCCTGAATAATGCAGATCAGCGTCGCCAGAGCCGCGGCGGCCCGAATCGTCGGGGAGCGGTACGCGGCGTAGAATAGGGTCATAGAAGGTTTCCAAAAGGGTTGAGACAATGTTCCCGCGCTGCACCCTCGCGACGGTGCTCTGTTTGATCATGGCAGGATGCACAGAGCATACCGCGACACCCGCCGCGGCGTCAGGTACCGCGTTCACGGCGGGTTCAAATCCGTCCACGAGCGCAACATCCTCCCAGAGCGCAAAGGCTGTCGCGGAGCCGGCAATAGCCTGGTATGGCGGCAGTGTCGAATCGGCCTTCGCGGTTGCGCGCCTGCAGAAAAAACCGGTGTTCCTGTACTGGGGCGCGACCTGGTGCCCGCCATGCCATGAGTTGAAGGCCACCGTATTCTCGCGTCCCGATTTCATCGAGAAGCTGAAGCTGTTCATTCCCGTATACCTGGATGGCGATGATCCGGGCGCACAGAAGTGGGGGGACCGGTTCGGCGTCAGCGGTTACCCCACGGTGCTGGTGCTGCGCGCCGATCAAAGCGAGCTCGCACGGATCTCCGGCGGCATGGACCTGTCCGAATATGCGGAAGTCCTGGATACCGTGCTGGGTGATGTCAGTCCGGTAGGCGCCATCCTGGCGACCTTGAAGTCCGGTGATGCCCGGTCGCTGTCCCACGATGACTGCCGGCGATTGGCCTATTACGGATGGGACCTCACCGATGGGGTGAGCGCCAAATCCGAGGCCCTGGCGCAGACGCTGTCACAGGCCGCTGCCCGCTGCCCGACGGGCTCGGAAACGGATCAGGCGCGGCTGATTCTGAATGCCGCAGGCCTGGCTGCCGACGGTGCGGCCGAAGCGCTGACCGCCGGTAGGGCGCCCGGCCGCCGGCTGCTTCGGCTGATCGACCAGGTGGACGGAATATTGAAAAATCCTGCCGCGGCCAATCTGCTTGCGGATGCCATCGGTGGACTGGATGAATCATTCTTCCAGGCCGTGGCGCTGGCTGCGCCGAATGAGGCCGCGGCCTGGACCCAGCGCTTCGCGGCCGTAATGGACGCGG
>Ga0210400_10002665_pt1 | contig 16315 bp, 14 predicted proteins | sample IncBWH26MmetaG_FD_155456 | JGI IMG/M metagenome (GOLD analysis project Ga0210400, IMG submission 155456) | Forest soil microbial communities from Barre Woods Harvard Forest LTER site, Petersham, Massachusetts, United States - Inc-BW-H-26-M | ecosystem: Environmental > Terrestrial > Soil >... | reverse complement strand
TCTCGAATACCGCGATCCAGCGCGGGCTCCGCTCCTCGAACGCGCCGCCGTCATAGCCGCCCATGGCTTTGCGGAGCCGCAGGCCCGCCCGCGCGGCCATCGCCTCGATGCCGCCCGGCTCGTAGATATGCACGCTCTCCCGGGCCTGCCGCGTCTCGCCGGTGTCGAGACGGAGCAGATCCATCTCCTTGATGACGCGGCCCTCTTCGATGCGGCGGCGGCTCCTCACCCGGATGCCATTGCGCTCCAGGGTGTCCTCAGGCACCAGCGTGCGCCGCAACTCGGCGGCGTTGAGGTAGTCGATGAGCAGGACGCCGCCGGGCCGCAGGAGGTCCGATAGCGCGCGGAGCAGGGCCTCGTTCTCCGCGTCGGAGAAATAGCCGAAGGGTGTGAACCAGAGCGTGATGCCCGCGAGGCCCGTCTTCACGGGCAGCTTCCGCATATCGGCGCGCAGGAGCCAGGGTCGCGCTTCTGGCGGCACGAGGGCCAGCAAGGCCGCGCTGAGGTCGATGCCGAACGCGAGGTGGTTCACCTTCCGGAGCTCCGTCAGGTGCCGGCCTCCGCCGCAGGCGAGGTCCAGCACGGGGCCGCGGGCCAGTTCCGGGGCCTCCCTCAAGGCCGTGGCCACGGCCCGCGCGGCTTCGCCCGCGTCCCGGTGCGCGTAGAGCGCGGCATAGTCCGCGTCGAACCAGTCCTCGAACCACTCAGCCATGGAGGCCATCATCCCACGCGTTAGACTGGAGGCATGCAACGGCCTGAACGCCTCGAAGACCAAGTCCTTTTCCTCCTCGGCACCCTCGTGCACCGGGAGCTGCGGGATCCCGATCTGGGATTCGTCACGCTGACCGCTGTGCGCCTCAGCGGCGACCGGGGCGTGGCGCGGGTCTATTTCACCGTGCTGCCCGCCACGGGCGTGGCCCAGGCGGACCAGGACGCGAGGACGCTCAAGGCTCTCCAGCGCGCCACGGGCTTCCTGCGCACGGAACTGGGGAAGCGCCTGCACATGAAGCGCGCGCCGGAGCTCCGCTTCTTCCAGGACGCCATCGTGGGCGAGGGCAACAAGATGGAGTCCCTCTTCGCGAAGATCGAAGAGGAGCGCAAGCAGCGGCCGCCGGAACCGGAAGAGGACGGCGCTTGATCGAGCCCGGCATCCACCTCGTCCACAAGCCGGTGGGCGGGACCAGCTTCGCCATCGTGAAGGACTTCATGCGCGCCGCGCGGGAGGTGGGGCAGGGCAAGCTAGCCATCGGTCACGGCGGCACGCTGGACCCTTTCGCGGACGGTCTGCTGCTCATCCTCGTGGGCCAGGCCACGCGGCTCATGGAGTTCATGCATCCGCTACCCAAGACCTACGAAGCCACGGTCGCGTGGGGCGTGGAGACGGAGACCTGCGATCATATGGGCGTCGTGGTGTCCGAGGACGATGCCTCCGCCCTGACGCCAGAGCGGCTCGATGCGGCGCTGCAAGGCTTCCTCGGTTGGCGCGACCAGATTCCGCCCGCCACCAGCGCCAAGAAGATCGGGGGCGAGGCCGCTTACAAGAAAGCCCATCGCGGCGAGGAAGTGGTGCTGCCGCCCAGCCGCGTCTACCTGCACGAGGCCGCGTGGCTGTCGCACGAATTGCCGAAGCAGAGCGTCCTGCGCATCACCTGCCGGGGCGGTTTCTATGTGCGCAGCCTCGCTCGCGACCTGGGGCGGACGCTGGGCTGCGGCGCCCATCTCGCCGCGCTGCACCGCACGGCCATCGGGCCCTGGCGCGATCCCGGCTTGGACAAGAGCGAAGTCATTGCGGGCGAAGCCCTTATCGCGTGGGGCCGCGCGCGGCGTCTGGATGAGGACGAAGTCCGCCGCCTCGGCATGGGCCAGCCCATCAGCCTGGGCGCCTTGGAGCCGCCCGCCTGGCCGCTGCCCGAAGGTTTTCCCGACCCCGCTGCGCCCATCCGCGCCTTGCACGAGGGCAAGCTCATGGCGCTGCTGAAGGAAGCGGATGGCGGTCTGCGGACCTTCGCGAACCTGCGAGGCGGGATCTAGGGGAGTCTCTCCGGAAGCGAGGAGAGTAAGCTTCGAGTCGCTTCCCAGGAGGAGATATGCCGGACATCCTCCACAGAGTCGGCATCCGCGGCACGCCTGAGAAGGTTTTCGAGGCGCTGTCCACCGTCGAGGGGCTCGCCCATTGGTGGTCCACGGACACCTCGGGCGATCCGCGGCCCGGCGGCATCCTCCGCTTCCGTTTCGATGGCGGCGGCTTCGACATGAAGGTCACCGAATCGCGGCCCGACGAATCCGTGAAGTGGACCTGCGTGGATGGGCCCCCGGAGTGGATGGGCACTGAGCTGCGTTTCAAACTGAAACCGACGGAGGACCAGGTCTTCCTCCTCTTCACGCACGCGGGCTGGAAGGAGCCGGTGGAGTTCATGCACCACTGCAGCACGAAGTGGGCGGTGTTCCTCTTGGGTCTGCGCGATTGGCTGGAACGGGGCGAGGGCCGCCCCACGCCCTACGATGTGAAGATCCATGCCGGCGATTAGGTTGGCCTGATGAGCCTCAGGGCTCCGCTCCAATGCAGAGGCAGGAGGTTTCGGCTTTGATGTCGGAGCGGGCCATGGCCTCCCGCAGTTGAGACTCCATGGCCTGGGCCTCCTTCGCTTTGCCACCGGCCGTCAACGCACGGTGGAGGCCCATCAGCGACCAAACATTGGCGGGGTAGGCCCTGAGGTCTTCCCGGTAGACGGCCGCGGCCTCTTCCGTCTTTCCCGTCGCCAACAGCACGGCACCGAGGGGGTGACGGGCCGGGATGATGCTGTCCGGAGGCTCGTCGTACTTGAGCGCGTCCTCCAGCCGCATGGCCTGCTGGAGGCGGGCGATCGCTTCCTCCGGCTTCTGCTGCCGGAAGGCGATCTCGCCCGCGAGCGCCTCCTTCTCCACCTGCAGCACTGCCGCCGCCGTGTTGGTGCCCCAGGAGAATTCGGCGGGGACCTTGGTGAGCATGCCTTCAAAGGCGGCCTGTTCGGCCAGGGCCTCGTCTACCCTTCCCATGGCCGCGAAGGCCGCGGCCCGCATGGCGTGCCAGGTTGCGGTGGACACCGGCAGGCCCGCGTCCGGCGCAGGCTCCTTGAGGAGATCGGTCCAGAGCCCGAAGCGCTTCATGGCCTCCCAATGGACGGTCTGGAAGGCGTCGGCGAAGGCGGCGTTCTGCTTCACCCAGGCCAGCGGGAAGGCGGTGACAACGCCCTTCGTCTGCTCCAGCGCCACCTTCCGGCGCCCCTCCATCATGGCGGTGTAGGCGAGGAAGTGCGCGTTGTGGAGCATGTAGAGGCCGTAGAAGCCAATGACGGGCTTGCGGGCCTTGTAGCGCTCATCGGCGGCCATGGCGCGCTCGTTCACTTCGGCGGCCTCCTCCCACCGGCCCGTGCGGGCGTAGATGTGTCCGGGCATGTGGAGGAGGTGGCCCGCGTCCGGCACCAGGCGGCGCAGCTTGTCCGCGGCAGCCAGAGCCCGCTCCGGATGGGGCGAAGCCTCCAGGGCGTGGATGGTGAGGTGCAGCGCGCCCGGGTGGAGGGGATTGAGCCGGAGGGCCCGCTGCAGGGCCGCGAGGATCTCTTTCGTGCCGGGTTCCGGTTCGCCTGCGCGGGTCCACTGGTCCCAGGGCCGCACATCCATGAGCGACTCGGCGTAGAGCGTGGCCACATCAGCATCCTTGGGGAAGCGTTTCGCGACAGCGGCCATGGCCTTGGCGTAGTCCTCATCCAGGAACTTGCGGTCGCTGGGCTGAGGATCCTCGTAGCGCGCGGCCAGGGCTTCGATGAGCGCCTTCTCCACGGGCCGCGCGTGGGCGAGGCGCTGCTTCGCTTCGCCGAGCGCCTCCCAGGCGGCTTTGGCGTGGGCCGCGTCCACCGTGGGGTTGTTGATGTGCGGACCGTTCACGAGGGCGATGCCCCACCAGGCCATGGCGAGGTCTGGATCCCGCCTCGCCGCCTCCTGGAAGGCGCGCATGGCTTCGTCGTGGTTGAAGGCGAAGGCCCAAGTGAGGCCCTGGTTGAAGGCCTTCTGCGCCGCGGCGTTCCTCGTGGAGACGGCGCGGTGATGGGCTCCCAGATTGAAAGGTTTCCACTCAGGAGCCGCGGGCGCTTGCGCGGCCAGCGCGCTGCCGGCGAGGACGACGCCGGCGCAGACCGCCAGGAAAGGACGGAGGATGCGCATGGGGCCTCCCTTGGGTGGATATCCCGGCGAGTCTACCCGCGGATCCGGCGGAAGGCTCCGGAGATCTAGCGATCGCCCCAGTGCAGTTTCTGCTGGAGCAGTCCGTAATGGTTGTGGTTGGGGCGCTGGAGCAGGGTGACGGCGCCTTTGGCGCGGCGGAGGAGGATGGCGTCGCCGGGCTGCACGGCATGGCCCACCTGGCCATCCAGCGTGAGGTAGGCGTCTTCGGCCTCACCCACCGTCACGGCGATCTCGCGGTCCGCGGGCACGACGCTGGCGCGCAGCGTGAGCGTGTGGGGGCAGATGGGCGTGATGACGAGCGCCTCCAGGGCGGGGTGGAGGATGGGGCCGCCCGCCGAGAGCGAATAGGCCGTGGAACCCGTGGGCGTCGCCACGATAAGGCCGTCGGCCTTCAGTAGCCCCGCGTCCTCCGCGCCGATGCGCAGGCGCAAGTCCATGATGCGGGCCAGGGCGCCCTTGGCCAGCACCGCGTCATTGAGGACCGACTGCGAAAGCAGTGTCTTCGCGCCGCGGCGCAGTTCCGCGTGGAGGAGCAGGCGCTTTTCCGCCACCAGCTTTCCGGCCAGGAAGGCCTCGACGGCCGCTTTCGCCCCTGACGCCGGATGGGCCGTGAGGAATCCCAGGGAGCCGAGGTTGATGCCCAGCAGAGGCGCGCCCTGGAGCCCCACGAGTCGCGCTGCTGCCAGCAGGGTGCCGTCGCCGCCTAAGACGAGGCCCAGGTCCGGCTTCGTGCCCTCGATGGATCCGGTTTCAAGCCGGGTTTTCGACAAGCCGGCCTCACTCCAGGCAAGGGCCAGATCCGCATCGCCGCGCACGGTCCAGCCGCGGTCGAGGAAGGGCGGGATGGCCTCTGCCAGGGTCCGCGCCAGCAGCGGGGACTTGGCCTTGGCAACCACGGCGAGACTGGGCATGGGCAGAGTCTACATGCAGCCGGTATCCTTGCCCCATGGCTTCCCCGCGGCTCTTTTCCCGTCCCTGGTTCAAGTGGGGCCTGATCGGGCTCGGCACCCTCGCCATCGCGGGGGCGGCCACCCTCGGCATCTCGTGGTGGACGCTTTCCCGGGACACGGACAGCTTCCTCACGCTTTTCGCGCTGCGCGTGCCCAAGACCATCACGAAGGTCCTGGACAAGGACGGCAATGTCATCGGCATCTTCGCCGAAGAGCACCGGGTGGTGATGCCCTACGGCGACATCCCCAAGGCCTTCACCAACGGGCTCGTGGCGACGGAAGATGCTGACTTCTGGAGCCATTCCGGCGTGTCGGCCCGGGGCTTCATGCGCGCGGGCTTCAACGCGATGACGACCTTCGGACGGCGCATGGAGGGCGCGTCCACGCTGGAGATGCAGCTGGTGCGCACCGTGACGGCCAAACGCAAGGTGGAGATGAAGCGCAAGCTGAAGGAGATCATCCTCGCTCGCGCCCTGGACAAGCACTACACGAAGCAGGAGATCCTGGAGAAGTATGCCAACGAGGTCTACTTCGGCGGCGGACGCTACGGGCTGGAGGCGGCCTCGGAGTACTACTTCGGCAAGAGCGCGCCTCAGCTCACGGTGGACGAGTGCGCCATGATCGTGGGCCTCGTCAAGAATCCCAACGGCTACAACCCCTACAACGGGCCCCGGGCCCGGGCCCTGGCCCAGGACCGCCGCGACCATGTGCTGCGGCGCATGGCGGCGGAGGGCTACATCAAGGATGCCGATGCCGACGCGCTCATCAAGAAGCCGCTGAAGCTCGCGAAGGAGAGCGGCCGGGAAAACCCGATCGCGGCCTATGCCGTGGAGGAGGTCCGCAAATACCTCTACGACAAGTACGGCAGCGAGGCCGTGCTGAACGGCGGCCTGGAAGTCTGGACGACGCTGGACGCCAACTGGCAGGCCTCCGCCGAGGACGCCGTCCGCAAAGGCATCCGCGCTGTGGAGCGCCGCCGCGGCTTCCGCAAGGAGGCCCTGATGTTCGTGTCGGACGCGGACAAGGCGAAGGTCGCGGGCTGGAACCAGTACTTCGAAAGCGGCGACACCGTGCGCGGCATCGTCATGGGTTGGGGCGAGGGCAAGCAGGCGGGGGCCACCGTGCGCATCGGCAGCGCGAAGATCGCCGTGCCCGTGGCCGCCTTCTCCTGGGCGGGCAGGGATCCCAAGGCCCTCATGCCCCGGGGCAGCGTGCCGCTCTTCGATGTGGTGGAAGCGACCGATGGCACGCCCACCAAGCTGGCCCTGGACCAGGAGCCGCAGGTGCAGGGCGCGCTACTCGCCACGGACCCCAAGACCGGCGAGATCCGCGCTCTGGTGGGTGGCTACGACTTCGAGCGGTCCAAGTTCGACCGCGCCCTCCAGGCCCAGCGCCAGGTGGGCTCCACGATGAAAGCCTTCGTCTATGGCGCGGCCTTCGAGAAGGGCGGCATGACGCCCGGCACCATCGTCCAGGATGTGCCCACGCGTTTCCTGGACTCCGCCAGTTTCGCCCTCACCACCTTCGCGGACGGCCGCACGGACGCCACGCCCATCCGGCCCGGCGCGAAACCCTACGACCCCAAGGACTACGAGCACGATTTCTGGGGCCCCATCACCATCTGGGAGGCCCTGCGCGATTCCCGCAATGTGCCCGCCGTGCGCACGCTGGAGCAGGTGGGCGTGGGCAATGTCATGGACTACGCGCACCGCTGCGGCATCCAGAGTTCCATCCCGCCCTACCCGAGCCTCGCGCTGGGCACGGCGGATCTCACGCTCTCGGAAATGACCCGCGCCTACGGCACCATCGCCAACGGCGGTCGGCAACCGCCGGAGCCCTTCCTCATCAAGAAGGTGGTGGACCGCCAGGGCCGCACCCTGGAGGAACACGAGGGCCGTGCCACGGATCAGGTGCTAGACCCGCAAAACACCTATCAGCTCATCCAGTGCCTGCAAGGCGTCGCCCAGCGCGGCACCGGCGTCGCCAGCAATGCGGTGGGCTACCCCGTGGCCGGCAAGACGGGCACGACGGAAGAGCACTCGGACGCCTGGTTCATGGGCTTCTCCACGCGCGTCGTGTGCGGCGTGTGGGTGGGTCTCGACGAGCGCAAGACCATCTACCGCGGCGCGGATGGCGCGAAGGTGGCGTTGCCCATCTGGGTGGATTTTATGAAGGCCGCGCTGCCGGACACGCCGAAGGAGGACTTCAAGGCGCCGGACGGCATGGACTGGGTGGGCATGGACCGCTACACGGGCCTGCTGGCCAGCGGCGCCACGGCTCCCGAGAACCTGCTGCACCTGGCCTTCAAGCCCGGCACCGCGCCCTCGGTCCCCAGCGATGCGGACGCCATCAAGAAGATCCAGGACGCCCGCGCCATGGCTCCGACACAACCCGTGGAGAACATCCTCTGGGGCCGCCCCCCCGGCGTCCCTCCCATGCCCGAACAGCCCGCCGACGCGGGAATGAGCGGGGATGATCCGAATAAATAGGCTTCGGGCTTCGCGGCTTGTCCCTACCCACTCAAACGCATCGTCAGCTTGCGACTTGATTGAGTTCAAGCCGTAGGCTGACGAAATGCAAGGCATGGGTCGGCGCCAGCCGCGCAGCCCGGAGCCTGAAGCCCGCTACGCGTCCCGTTTCTTCGTGAACGGTGTTCCCGTCCGCTTGTCCTTGGCCTTGTAGCTGCTCTCGCCCTTGCGGGGGCCGTGGGCGCGGTCTTCGAAGCGCTTGGGGCCCTTGTCGGTGCGGGAGTCCTGCTCCTTCGGCCTCCAGGGCTTCTTGTACTCGCGGGGCTTCTCGTCGCGGTCCTGCGCCTTGGCGTAGGCGGGCTTGGAGAAGGGGGGCTTGGAGCCGTAAGACTCGCGCTTGGGGCCCACGGGCTTCGGTGGATCGTTGGGCAGGTCATAGCCGGTGGAGCGGCCGGCCCGGGCCAGGCCCAGGAGGCCCGCCACGAGTTTCACGGCGTCGCCGGAGGCCATGAGTTTCTTGGCCTCTTCCAGCAGCGCGGGGCTGATGGCGTTCTTCGCGCGATCCAGCGCGCGCGCGTCCTGGCCCGCGGCGATATCGGCCGGGGTGGGCACATGGCGCCAGTCCAGCTGCAGGCCGCCGCGGCGGCTCCAGGCGATGAGGATGCGGCTTTCCTTCCACCCCACCAGGGCCATGCTCGTGCCCTTGGCGCCGGCGCGGCCCGTGCGGCCGCTGCGGTGGATGTAGCCTTCCATCTGCGTGGGGATGCCCATGTGGACGACGAGGGGCAGGCCTTCGACATCAATGCCGCGCGCCGCCACATCCGTGGCCACGAGGTAGCGCAGGCGGCCTTCCTTGAACATGGAGAGCGTGCGCGTGCGGCTGGACTGCACGAGATCGCCGTGCAGGTAGGCGGCGGGCAGACCGGCGGCGGTGAGGGCTTCAGCCACTTCCTCGGCCTGGGCCTTCATCTTGGTGAAGATGAGCGCGGCGCTGGGCTCTTCCATGAGGAGGAGGTTCACGAGCGCCTTCACATGCAGGTGCTCGGACACCATCACGGGCGTGTGGGCGATATCCGCGTGGCCCGCGTTGCCGCCGGCGGTGGACAGCTCGATGCGCTCGGGGTTCTTGAGGAAACGCTGCGTCAGCCGCGCGATGGGCGCGGGGAGGGTGGCGCTGAAGAGGAAGGTCTGGGCCTTGCCGGGCACCTTCTTGAGGATGGTCTCCACATCCTCCAGGAAGCCCATGTTGAGCATCTCGTCGCACTCGTCGAGCACGATCATGGACACCTTGGAGAGGTCCAGCGTGCCGCGCTCCAGGTGGTCCATGACGCGGCCCGGCGTGCCCACCACGACGGGGGAACCGTAGGACAGGGACTTCAGCTGGGGCGCGTAGCTAGAGCCGCCCACGAGCGAGGCCATGTGCAGCTTGGGCATGACGGCGTGCAGCTCCGTGCCCACCTGCTGCGCGAGTTCGCGCGTGGGAGCGAGGATGAGGGCCTGCGGGTGGCGGTCTTCGGTGAGGCGGTGGAGCAGGGGCAGGCCGAAGGCCAGCGTCTTGCCAGAGCCCGTGCGGCTCTGCACAAGCAAGTCGCAGCCTTCGAGGCCGGGGCCGAAGCAGGCGGCTTGCACGGCGGTGGGTGTGGTGAAGCCGCGCTTCTCGAGGGCCGCAAGGAAGGGCTCGCGGCAGCCGAGGGCCGCGAAGGTGGTCGTCATGGAATCTCCCGTAGGCGTTCCCGGCATGGGTGGCGCACAGCGCCTGCGGGGATGGCCCAAACGATTAGTCTCTCATCGAAATGCCTTCGCGGCGAGCGGAGATTTGTCACACTAGGCTTCCGATGGACGAGATCTCCCTCACCACTACGCTGCCCTTCTCCACGGACGCCGCGCTCCGCAGGAGCTTCATGCTCATCGACGCTTCCGTGCGGGGGAACATCCGCTTCGGCAAGCTGCTGGAAGTCCTGGACAAGCTGGCGGAGGAGCAGGCCTTGGCTTATGTGCGCCGCCACCATCCTTCGGCGCGCGTCGTCACGGCGGCCGTGGATCGCATCCAGGTGCTGGCCCCCGCCGACATCGACCGCGACCTCGTCTTCCGGGCCCGCATCAATTTCGTGGGCCGCACGAGTCTGGAGGTGGGCATCCGCGTGGAGCACCCGGCTGACGCTGCGCGGCCCGAAGCGCACATCGCCTCCTGCTACTTCACGATGGTGGCCCGGGACGAGGCCGAGGCCGCCAGCCTCGACATCCCCGGCTTCACGCCGAAGGACGGCCTGTCGGAAACGCGCTGGGCAAAAGCCATCGAGCGCCGCGAGGACCGCAAGCGTGATCTCCAGGCCGCCGCCGAGCCGCCCACGCGGGAGGAATTCGACCTGCTCCAGCGGCTCCATGCCGCGCAGGAGGCGCCGGGCTTCGACGGGCTCCGGGCGGGGGAGCTGTCCACCAGCGGGTGGGAGCGCATGTATCCCGAGCAGGAGAATGTGCCCAAGAAGATCTTCGGCGGCTACCTCATCCGCAAGGCCTACGAGCAGAGCTCCATCTGCGCCGAGCTGGTGGCGCCGCAGCGGCCCATCATCGTGAGTGTGAACCGCATCAACTTCGCTCAGCCCGTGCGCATGGGCGACAAGCTGCACTTCGAGACCCGCGTGGTCCACAGCGAGGGCAACAGCCTCTGCGTGGAGGCGGACATCCTGCGCGTGGGCCAGGACCATGGCCGCGCGGCCCTTTCCAACACCTGCGTCTTCACCTTCGTGAATGTGGACGACCAGCTACGGCCCCGGCCCGTGCCCCAGATCCACCCCGCCACCTACCGCGAAGACGCCGCCTTCCTCGCCGCCCATCGCCGAAGGGCCGCGTACCTGGCATGGAAGACGGAGGGCAAGCCGTGACCACGCTCCTGCTCATCCGCCACGGCATCGCCGAGGATTTCCGCCCCGGCGCTCCGGATTCCGAACGGGCGCTGACGGAAGAAGGCTGGGCCAAGACCCGCGCCGCCATGAAGGGGCTCGTGGCCAAGGGCTTCACGCCCGCCCGTGGCATCAGCAGCCCCTACCGTCGCGCCTTAGAGACCATGGCCTGCCTCAAAGAAGCGGCGGGCAACAGCTTCCCCGTGGGGTATTCCGAGCTATTCACACCTGAAGGAGACCCGGCCGACACCGAGGCCTGGCTGCGCACAATGATGCGAGGCGCGAAGGAGGATGAAGTCATCGCCTTCACCAGCCATCAACCTCTCGTGGGCGATCTCGTGGCGCGCCTCACGGGCCGCTACCTCGACATCAAGAAGGCGAGCTGCACCGTCGTGGAATGGAATGGCAGCGGCTGGGTGTTCCGGAAGCATTTCGCGCCGTCGGAACTGCGAGGCGAGGCATGAAGCCTCAGCCAACTTTCGTCACGTTGCCCTCCGGCCTCAAGCTTCACTACCGCGTGCAGGGGCCTCCCGATGCACCGTGGTTGGTGCTGCTCAACGGGTTGCTCTCGGACACGACCATGTGGGCGGGTGTGTTGCCGGGGCTGTCCTCGCGCTTCCGCGTGCTCACCTTTGACTCGCGCGGTCAGGGGCGCTCCGATGCTCCCTTGGAAGGTCCCTATCCCACGGCCCAGCTGGCGCAGGATGCCTGGGAGCTGTTCCAGTCTCTGGGAATCCTGCGACCCAGGCTGGTGGGTCTTTCCAACGGCTCGGCCATGAGTCTGGAGTTGCTGTCCGCGCACCCGGGCACCTTCGCGGGAGCGGTGCTCACCAGCTCCGTGCCCCGCATCGACTTCGCCATGGGGCTCAAGGCCCAGCATTGGGCGCAGTGCCTGGAGGTTGGTGGGCCGCTCCTGCAGTTCGACGCGGTGGCGCCCTTCCTCTGGGGCGACCGTTTCCTGGAGGCCCGCCACGGTGTCCTACGGGCCTACCACCAGGTGGTGACGGGGCAGGGCCCGACCCATGGTCCGCTGCACCAGATAAGGGGCATCCTCGGTTGGGATATCCGAGAGCGATTGGGGAGGATCACAGATCCCATCCTGCTTCTAAGTGGTGCGGAGGATCTTCTAACTCCATCTTGGAAGTGCATGGAAACAAGCCAATTGGTAGCCCATTCTCGCTTCGAGGTCGTGCCGGGCGTTGGGCACTCCTTCCCGGTGGAGGATCCCAAGCGGTTTGTCACAAGGGTGTTGAACTTTGCAGTTGGGGGCCGATGAGTCTTGGATGAGGCCGCTTCCGGACCTATCCTTGGTCTTTCCGGCATCACAATCTTTGAAGCCCATCCCAACTCGGGGTTTGCCATGGCCACGAAGTCCGAGGCGGTCGCGACCGCACACAACCTTCAGGAACTGAAGGAAATGTCCGTTGGCCGCTTGGCGGAGCTGGCCAAGGTGCTCCATGTGGAGAACCCGCTCTCCATGCGCAAGCAGGAGCTGGTCTTCCATATCCTGGAGAAGCAGGCTGAGCAGGAAGGCCACTTCTTCGCCGAAGGCGTCCTGGAGGTCCTGCCGGAGGGCTTCGGCTTCCTCCGCAGCCCCGACCACAACTACCTGGCGGGGCCCGAGGACATCTACATCAGCCCTTCGCAGATCCGCCGCTTCAGTCTCCACACCGGCGACACGCTCTCTGGGATGATCCGGCCCCCCAAGGAGAACGAGAAGTTCTTCGCCATGCTACGGGTGGACGCCGTGAACTTCGACGCCCCGGAGTCCACCAAGGATCGGGTCCATTTCGATAATCTCGTTCCGCTATATCCAAAATCAATGCTGAAGATGGAGCGAGATCCTCAAGAGGTTTCCACGCGGGTCATGGATCTCATGACGCCCCTGGGTAAGGGCCAGCGCGCGCTCATCGTGGCGCCGCCCCGCACCGGCAAGACGGTCCTCCTCCAGAACATCGCCAACTCCATCACCACCAACCACCCGGAGGTGAACCTCATCGTCCTGCTCATTGATGAACGGCCGGAGGAAGTGACGGACATGGAGCGGAATGTGAAGGGCGAGGTGATCTCCTCCACCTTCGATGAGCCCGCCACCCGCCATGTCCAGGTGGCCGAGATGGTCATCGAGAAGGCCAAGCGCCTCGTGGAGCATGGCAAGGATGTGGTCATCCTCCTGGATTCCATCACGCGCCTCGCCCGGGCCTACAACACGGTCGTTCCCCCCAGCGGCAAGGTGCTCTCCGGCGGTGTGGACTCCAACGCGCTCCAGCGCCCCAAGCGGTTCTTCGGCGCGGCCCGCAGCATCGAGGAAGGCGGCTCCCTCACCATCATCGCCACGGCCCTCATCGAGACGGGCTCGCGCATGGACGATGTGATCTTCGAGGAGTTCAAGGGCACCGGCAACAGCGAGATCGTGCTGGACCGCAAACTCAGCGACAAGCGCGTCTTCCCCGCCATGGACATCCAGAAGAGCGGCACCCGCAAGGAGGACCTGCTCATGGAGGCCGCCCGGCTCGCCAAGGTCTGGGTGCTCCGCAAGATCCTCAGCGGCAGCGGCCCCGTGGAATCCATGGAGCTGCTGGTGGACCGCCTGGGCAAGACCAAGACCAACGACGAGTTCCTGGCTGCGCTGCAGGAACCGGCTGGCAGGCGATAGAAGGGCGGAGCGGGCATGGAAGAGCTCGGCCTCAAGGATCTCCTCCGGCAGACGCGCCTGGAAATCGAAGCCGCGGCCCGGGAGCGGGAGGCCGCCGGTGAAGAAGGCCTCTTCCAGGTGGACTCCGTCACCATCGAAGCCAATTTCATCGTCCGCAAGAACGCGGGGATCGATGGGAGCTTCAGACTCCTGGCAGTCACCCTAGATGGAAGCGGGAAGTACGAGAAGGAGCAGGTGCAGAAGGTCACGGTCGTCCTCTCGCCCGTCCAGGCCGGGAAGCCCGCCGCCTCCGTTCAACCCTTCTTCATCGATGTGAACGACCCCGGTTCGTGGTCGGCCCCGAAGCCTTCCGGCAAAACGGGGCGCCCTGTCCCTTTCGATCTGCTGATGCAGAACCCTTACCAGCTTCCCTCCGGGACGCGTCTTTGGGTCACGCCCAAACTCCCGATTCCGGGAGGATCGGTGGACCTGGGCCAGGTTCCTGGGCTGGACGGGGATCCGGAGGACTGAATATCCGCGCCGTGCGCAGCTGCGGCTCATCGGCGGGCCAGGCCGCCCGTAGAATGGGTTCATGAACCGCGACGACCGGGAATCTGCCGTCCCCCGTTTCCGACGGCGCTGAAGGATTCCGATGGCCTCTCCTTTGACTCACGCAATGACCGGCCTGGCCATCGGCACGGTCTTCTGGAGGCGTGGCGACCGGGCGCGCTTCTGGATCGCGGGCGCGGCCTGCGCGGCCCTGCCGGACCTGGACGCGTTCGGTGTCATCTTCGGCATCCCCTACAACGCCTCACCCTTCGGCCACCGGGGGATCACCCACTCGCTCTTCTTCGCCGCGCTGCTGGCGGTGCTCGTGGCCTGGCGGGCCTTTGACGCGGACACGCGGAGGCGCATGGGGTTCTACCTTTTCCTCGCCACCGCTTCCCACGGCCTGCTGGATTCCATGACCAGCGACGGGCTGGGCGTGGGCTTTTTCATGCCCTTCTACGACGCGCGGTACTTCCTCCCCTGGCGGCCCATCACCATCACGCCGCTGCATGTGCCGCACATCCCCGGCGCCCGGGAGTTCATGGTCCGGAGCAGTGAGCTCCTGCGGATCTGGATTCCTCTGGGAATCTTCACAACGGCGGTCGCGTTCATCCGTCGCGGCCTCCTGAGGGGCCGTGAGAAACCGGCCTGATTTTCTGGATGGCGTGGGTCTCAACCTTCAGGATCCGCCCCGGTCCATTCGTGCATGGAGAACCCCATCATGCGCAAACCTTTCACCTTCTTAACCGCCGCATCTCTACTCCTGGCTGGAGCTGCCGGCTGCTCCGCGCCGCGTCCGCTGCCGCCCGCGCCCATCCAGTCCGGCGCCGCCGAGGGCATGGAGATGTAGTCCCAGAACCATCCCGATGCCAGCCGCGAGCTGGGCGAGTGGGTGAAGCGCCATCCGGAGGCCGCGCATCTCTTCTTCGACTGGGACGGCGCCCACCACGACCAGGCCAAGCATTTCGTCACCTGGACCATCAAGCATCCCAACCAGAACATCGACGACTTCGCCCTGGAGCACGGCGACCGCTGGGATTACATGGACCGCATCATGCAGGACCACCGCCCCGCGGCGGGCGAGTTCATGAACTGGTGCCGCCAGCACCACGAGGCCGCCGAATCGCTCATGAACCATCCCGGCGGGCTGGAGTGGGCGGGCCACCACCTCTACCAGGACGCCTGGATGATGAAGCACAGCTGATCAAGCGTCAGCGGATCCGAAGGCGGGGCTCCGGCCCCGCCTTTTCATTGGGCGGATCCCTGCCAGGTCCGCCGGAAGGGGTGGGCTTCGGTGTTGAAGACGACGCCCTTCGGGAAGTCCAGGGCGCTGGGCGGCGCGAAGAGCAGGTAGAGGTACTTCAGGGTCTCGGCGAAGAAGAAGCTCTCCATGTCGTCCATCTGCGCGCCGGTGGTGACATCCTTCAGCGCGGCGTAGGCCTCCGCCGTGCGGCAGCGGCGCTTCAGGGATTCGAAGTAGGTCCGGCCCATCTCCAGGTAGCGGGGATCGCCCGCGAGCGTGCGGAGGTAGTAGGCGGATTCGATGGCCTCCGGCCGCAGCATGTAGTGCGTGTCCAGGGCCTTCATGGACAGGTAGTCGATCTCCTCGGGCTCGATGCCGAAGGTGGTCCACATCTTGAAAGTGGAGGCCTGGAGCCGCGCCGCGCGGTCCAGGTCGCCGGAAAGGGCCAGCGTGGCGGGGAAGAAGGCGTCCAGAGAGCCGAACTCCGTGGCCGTGCGTTTTCCCGTGTCCATGTCCACGGTGGCGTACCAGAGGCCCGTGGGCGCTTCGTCCGCCACATGGGCGTTGAGCGCCGCGAGGCTCTCCTTCCACATGCGGGCGCAGTCGGCGTCGTCGAAGAGGATCGAGGCCTTGAGCAGGTACTCGTAGTAGGAATCGATGCCCCCGCTGATGTGGCTGCCGCGGTCCGTCCAGGCCCCTGTCTCCACATTGATCGCGCTGCCCACGAGACCCAGTTGGGAGCGCCGCTCGAAGAGAGCCGTGGAGGCCGCCTTGGCCTTGGCGTAGTAGACCGGGTTCTTCGTGAGGCGGCTGAGGACGCCGAACTCCAGCAGGTAGGTGCCGACCTCCGCGGGGTTGCTCGCGGCGCCGTCGGCCTTGTGCGTCTTCAGATTCACGAACTGGTAGGGCATGCCCGTGGGCGTGTCGAAAGCGGGCAGGAGTCGGTCGCCCAGATTCTTGGCCAGGGCCAGGAGCCGGGCGTCCCCCGTGAGCTGGTAGCCGCTCAGCAAGCCGCCGAGCAGGCGGATGTTGATCTCGAACCCCTTCACCCGGAGGTCCTGGTCGAAGTCCAGCTTCGTGTCGATGAGTTTCCGGGCCTCGGCCGCTTCGTCCTTCAGTCCCAGAAGGATCAGCGTGTCCAGGGCGTCCACTGGTGTCATGAGCAGGGTGTGCCCGTACCAGTCCCGGGGCTGGAGACTCAGGGGCCGCAGCTCGTCGTGCCCCCAGGCGTGCTTCCTGTAACCCTGCCAGGCGTGCAGGGCCTCCGCGCGCACCTGCGCGGCCATCTGCGCCCGGTCCAGCGGCGGCGCGGGCGCGGTCTGGCCCATCAGGCCGGCGGAGAGGAGCAG
>Ga0210400_10002664_pt1 | contig 16319 bp, 14 predicted proteins | sample IncBWH26MmetaG_FD_155456 | JGI IMG/M metagenome (GOLD analysis project Ga0210400, IMG submission 155456) | Forest soil microbial communities from Barre Woods Harvard Forest LTER site, Petersham, Massachusetts, United States - Inc-BW-H-26-M | ecosystem: Environmental > Terrestrial > Soil >... | reverse complement strand
CAGCTCGCCGACCGCCGCAGGGCATCTCGAATTCGCGCAGTTGCGCATCCCGGGTCAGATGCAAATGGCGGCGTTGAATGCCGATGTCACCGCGGATCACGGTAAGGCCGATCTGCACGCGACGCTTCTGGGCCTGCGGATTCCCGGATCGCAACCCAGACTGCTCGAAGCGGATCCGGTGAAAATCGACGCATCGGTGCGCCTCGATGACCCGGCGCGCCGCCTCGACTTGACTGCCGCGCATCGATTGTTCGCGTTGAAGGGACAAGCCGTGACCGCAGGAGAGCAGAGCGCGAACGTGGAAGTGCGGCTGCCGAATTTGTCGCCGTTGGCCGCCTTCATCGCGCAGGATGTGCGCGGCAGTGCGCTGGTCCATGCGCAAGTGACGGGCTACCCTGCCGCCACCCGAATCAAGCTCGATGCCGACGCCGCACTGATCCCGGGAACGCAGTTTTGGGCGGCTGCCGTGGGGGATCGAGCGCGATTGGATTTTTCCGGCGTCTTCAAGGACGGCGCGCTTGATATTGAGAATGTGAAACTCGCCGGCCGTGCGGTCGAATTGTCCGCCGGCGGCAGCATCCGTAGCCGGGCCATCGACGGACACTGGAATATGTCCTTGCCGGATCTTAGCGCGGTGTCCGCGGTGCTCGCCGGAAGTTTAAAAGGCTCGGGTTCGCTGCAGGGCCCGATGACGGCCCTGTCAGCCGATGCCCGCTTGAGTTCCACGCTGTCGGTGCGTGGATCGCAAAGCGGAGACCTGTGGGCCGACGTAAAAGTGCGCGGCCTGCCATCCGCGCCCAGCGGCGCGCTGTCCGCGAAGGGATCCTTGGATGGGGCGCCCCTGAAGGTCGATGTTTCCATGGAACGCAGTGCCGAGCGGGTGTTTCGGGCCGTGATCCACGAAGCGAGCTGGAAGAGTGCGCACGCCGAGGGGGACCTGACGTGGGCCAGCGACAAGGCGCAGGTGCACAGCCAGTTGGCTGTCTCGGTGGCGCAGCTGCAGGACTTGCAGCGCATCCTGGGCTTGGGGTTGGCGGGCAGCCTGACGGGAAACCTGTCACTCAGTCCCGATGGAGAGCGCACGCGTGCGCGTCTGCAGCTCGATGCGCACGACTTGGCGCTCGCCGGTCTGGTCGGCGGCGTGCACCTGTCGGGCGAGGGGTTCACGGACTCCTTTACCTTCAAAGCAGGCGTGGACATACCGAAACTCAAAGGCGCTGCGGCGGCCTTCGGCGCCAGCGGCAATTTCAATCTCGATGCGCAGGAGGTCTCAGTGGCCAGCGCGCTCGGATCCTACGGCGCACAAGAATTTCGCCTGCTGGAACCGGCGCGAATCCACTTCGCCAATGGCATCGCGGTCGATCAGCTCAAACTGGGCGCCCAGAAAGCTGAACTCGATGTGCAGGGACAGATTTTTCCGACCTTGGCGCTGCGCGCATCGCTGCGCCGGGTAGAACCCGCGCTGGTCAATGTCTTCATTCCCAGTTTCCTGGCCGCCGGTGCCATCGATGCGCATGCCGATCTGCATGGCAGCGTGAAAGCGCCGGTGGGCGAGGTCACGCTGAATGCCTTGGGAGTTCAATCGGCCGATGACGCCGCGCTCGGATTGCCTCCCGCGAACATCCACGTCACCGCGGGACTGCGGGGACATACCGCGGACATCGATGCCAGATTGGACGCAGGTCCCGCATCGCAGCTCAGCGCGCGGGGCCAGGCGCCCCTCGCTGCCGACGGCGAAGTCGACATGAAAATCAACGGCAAGGTTGACCTGGGATTGATGAATGCGTTTCTCGAAGCCCGGGGCCAGCATGCTTCCGGCGAGCTCGATATCGACGCCACGGTCGGCGGCGAGGTCGCGGCACCCCAGATCGCCGGCGAGCTGGATATAAAGAACGGCAAGATCAACGATTACGGGCGCGGGGTCAGTCTCAGCGATATCGCGGCGCAAATCGTCGGCAAAGAAGGCACGCTGCAGATCAAGACGTTCACGGCATCGGCGGCGCCCGGCACCGTATCGATGAGCGGCAGCGTGGGAATCCTGCAGAAGGGCATCCCGGTGGATCTGCAGATCGTTGCCCGCAATGCGCAGCCGCTGGTAAGCAAGCTCATTACCTCGAACCTGAACGCGGACCTGACGATCAAGGGCACGGCGCGCGAGCGGCTCGACGTGGCGGGATCCATGCACCTCAATCGGACCCTGATCGGAATCCCGAATGGTCTGCCGCTCAACGTCGCCGTGCTCGATGTTCGACGCCGAGGCAAGGAGAAAATCATTGTGCGTGACAGGCCGCTCGTCATCGGGTTGGACATCGAGGTGCAGGCCCCGGATGAGATTTTGGTGCAGGGACGCGGATTGGATGCAAGGATGCGCGGCGATTTGCAAATCCGGGGAACGACCGAATCGCCGTTGGTGAGCGGCGGTTTCGATCTCGAGCGCGGCAGTTTCTCGCTGGCCACCGGCAGATTGAATTTCACCGAGGGCCGCGTGAGCTTCAACGGCGCGGGCTTGAAGAACAAGATTGACCCCACTTTGGATTTCACGGCGCAGGCGACCATTGGCGACACCACGGCCATCATGCACATCACCGGCCTCGCCGATGCACCGGTTTTCGATTTCAGCAGTACACCTCCCAAGCCGCAGGATGAGATCATGGCGCTGCTGTTGTTTGGCGCGCCCACCCAACAGCTGACACCCCTGCAGCTCGCGCAGGTCGGCGCGGCCTTGGCATCGATGAGCGGGGTGGGCGGCAACAGCAGCCTCAATCCCTTGGTCAAGATCCAAAAGAGCTTGGGATTGGACCGGTTGAGCATCGGTTCGGGCACCACCAACGCCCAGACCGGTCAGGACACCGGCGCCAGCATCGCGGCGGGCCGCTATGTTTCCAAACGGGTCTACATCGAGGGCAAGCAAACCACGGCGGGCACCAGCCAGCTGGAAGCGGATGTGGACCTGACCAAGCATTTGAGATTGCAAACCAGGCTGGGGAACGGCACATCGGTTCAAGGCACGACCCCGGAAAACGATCCCGGCAGCAGCATCGGGCTCATTTATCGATTTGAATATTAGCGGTTGGACCTTGGCGGGGGCGCTACAATAACCGCTTCGCATCCTTCGGGGGTTTCAAGAGAATGGATTTGAGTATCCGCGGATTGACATGCGCCGCATTATTGAGCATCGCGCTCGGCGCATCGCTTGCATGGGCCGCCGAGAAAACACCGGGCGACGCTCCGCCCTCCAAAATCACTCTGGTGCCGGAGCCAACCGAGTCGCCGCGCTATTTGCAGGATGAGCAGCAGCTTACCTCGGGCTCGGTGACCGTCGCGGGGCGAGCGATCGCCTACCAGGCGGAAGCCGGCCTGTTGGTGGTGCATGTCAAGGATCCGTTGGACGATGATCCGCCTCTGCCGAAGGAGGACCGCACTGGTCCGCTGCCGCCGCAGCCGCCGGAAGTGGCCATGTCCTATGTCGCGTACTTCCGAGGCGACAAGGAAGATGGCCGCCGGCCGATCACCTTCATTTATAACGGCGGGCCGGGCTCATCGACCGTCTGGCTGCACATGGGCGCCTTCGGCCCGAAGCGCGTGGTCACCGCGGACGACACCCACAGTCCGGCGGCGCCTTATCGCGTCATCGACAATGAATACACACTGCTCGATGCCAGCGACTTGGTCTTCATTGACGCGCCCGGCACCGGCTTCGGCCATTTGCGCGGCGCGGACAAGGAGAAAGCGTTTTTCGGCATCGATCAGGATGCGCACGCGTTTGCGAATTTCATCGTCGGGTTCCTGTCCCGGCACAATCGGTGGAATTCACCAAAATACCTGTTCGGCGAAAGCTACGGCACGACCCGTTCGGCGGCCCTGGCCTACATCCTGGAAAGCGAAAAGTCGCTGGACTTGAACGGCGTGATCCTGCTTTCGCAGATACTGAATTTCGACAACAGCGTCGACGGACCGCAGTTCAATCCAGGCACGGATTTGCCCTATTCGCTGGCGCTGCCCACCTATACGGCCTCGGCCTGGTATCACCATAAGCTGCCCAACCAACCGGCGGCGCTGGAACCGTTGTTGCACGAAGTGGAAGCGTTCGCGATGGGGGACTACTTGCAGGCGCTCGCCGCCGGTTCCACCTTGAGCCCTGAGCGCAAAACAGAGATCGCGGCCAAGCTGCACAATTACACGGGGCTTCCCGCCGACTATATCGAGCGCGCGAATTTGCGCGTGAACGGCGGCGAATTCGAGAAAACCTTGCTGGGAGCCGAAATCACGGCAGGCCGGCTGGACACGCGATTCGCGGGCCCGACCATCGATCCGATGAGCAAGGAGGCCGACTATGATCCGCAGTCGGCGGCCATTTCCTCCGCCTACGTGTCGGCGTTCAACGATTACGTCAGGACGACGCTCAAATTCGGCCAGAAGAAAATCTACAAGGCCGAATATTTCGAGGTCGGCAAGACTTGGGATTTCCTGCACCAACCTCCCGGCGCCAACAGCAAGGTACCGGGTCCGGTGAATGTGATGCCGGATCTTGCCGTTGCGATGAAGCAAAACCCGAATCTTAAAGTGCAGTTAAATGGCGGCTACTACGACCTGGCGACCCCGTATTTCGCAGCGGAGTATGAGCTGCGCCAGCTGCCGATACAAAGCACCCTGCAAAGCAACATCGAGATGCATTTTTACACCTCCGGCCATATGGTGTATGCCCATGAGCCGGACTTGAAGGCACTGCACGCCAACGTCGCATCCTTTATCGAACGGACCCGAAACGGCACCGGCAAGTAGGCGTTTTCTGACAGAAATTTTGGGAGTGATTATGTAATAAATTCAGTGCGCCGCCGCCGGAAAACAGGGTTTTTCGGCCAATTCGCGCTGGTATGTAAATTGCTTGACCCGTAATACGCACGGCAGGAGTGTCAATATGAATAATCAAATGCACACTGAATCCGCATTGAGTTCCGGATCGGCCACGAGCAAACCGGTTTCCGGGGCCTCTGACTCGCAGAGCACCGCCAGTTACCGTGGCAGTGAACAAGCCGCCAGTTACCGCGGCAGCGAACAAGCCGTTGAGCTGTTGCTGCGATTGTTTCGCCGCTATCCCGGTGTTCTTTCCTTGAGATTATGGAACGGCACGACCGTTCGGGCCGGCACCGATGCGGCCGCGGGCGGCGAAGCTGCCTCCGGTCAGGATTCGCCCTTCACGCTGGTGTTCCGCAGCCCGGAGGCCGTTTGGTCCGCCGTGCTCGGGAACGATCCGCTCGCGCTGGCCGATGCGTACTTCCGGGGAGAACTGGATATCGAAGGGGACTTCTTCGCTGCGCTCAGCATCAAGGATCACTTGGATGCGCTGCAGATGCCGCTCGCCGAGAAACTCCTGGCGGCTTTCACGGCCCTGCGCCTGCGGATGTTGAACGCGGCCGCCCACCATTCCGAGCGGCTCTTCGCCCCCTCCGATGCACCGCGAATCAAGGCGCATTCGAAGGCGGAGAACCGCGATGCCATTCATTTTCACTACGACGTCTCGAACGAGTTCTATGCGCTCTGGCTGGATCGGGCCATGGTGTACTCGTGCGCGTATTTCGAGACCAAGGATGTGGATCTGGACGCCGCGCAGCAGGCAAAGCTCGACCATATCTGCCGCAAGTTGGCCCTGCGGCCTGGCGAGAATTTTCTCGACATCGGTTGCGGGTGGGGTGCTCTCGTCATTCATGCCGCTCAACACTATGGCGTGCAGGCGCGAGGTGTAACGTTGAGTCCCCAGCAGCTCAAGTTGGCGCGCGAGCGGATCGAACTGGCGGGGCTCAAGGGTAGCGTCAGCGTGGAATTGATGGACTACCGCGATCTGCCGGCGCAGCCGCTCTACGACAAGGTTGCGAGCGTGGGCATGTTCGAGCATGTTGGCCTGAAGAATCTTCCCGTCTACTTTGCAACCGTGCATCGTCTGCTCAAGCCGCACGGCCTGTTCCTCAATCATGGAATCACCCATGATTTGGAAGGCTGGGAGCCGTCCGTGTCCACGGAATTCATCAACCGCTATGTGTTTCCGGACGGTCAGCTCGATACCATCGGCAATGTGCAGCGGGTGATGGAGCAATCGAAGTTCGAAATCGCGGACGTCGAGGGGTTGCGCCCGCACTATGCGATGACGTTGCGCCATTGGGTCGCTCGCCTCGAGGGCAATCGCGCCCGCGCGCTGCAGTATGTCAACGAAGCGACCTATCGGGTATGGCGCCTGTATATGGCGGCGTGCGCGCTGCAGTTCGAGTCAGGGGAGATCGGCATCTACCAGGTGTTGGCGAGCAAGCGTGCTGCCGGGGTCGTCCCCGACCTGCCGCTGACGCGGCGGCACTTATACCAATAGGAGGCTGGGGCACTCGCTAACGATCTTCCTGCTTCTCCTTGATGGCATGCATCAGGGCGTGGGTGTCGGCGGGCTTGGTCATTTCGCTCACGTCGCTGTCCGGCCGACCGCGCCCCGTCGAGTCGTGCCGCGGTTCATCGATCATCTGCAGAAGCTTCGTGACCTTTTGCTCGGTCAGCAGGTTGATGTGCAGATCGAGATGCGCTCGATGCTCCGCGACCTGCGCCATGCGGTTCTGCCGAATGAGCACCGCGACCGTCAGCAGCAGGGCGTTACAGCTGACCAGCCCCTGCAGCAAAAAAAATGGCGGGGTATCGACGTGGCGCCAACCGTGATGCATGCCCCACATGTTCACCGCGATCCAAGTCGCGATGAATACCAGCGCGAATGCAAAGAATGCCGGACTGCCGAAGAAGCGGCTGACGCGCTCGATGGCGAGCTGCAATCCGGAAACTTGCGCCTCTTCGCCTTCTTTGAACCGGGATAGCAGCTCGATATTCTCCTTCGTCGACGAAGGTAGGCTCGCGGAGGTCGCCTCAGTTTGTTCATTACCGGCCATTGGATAAAGATACCCGCTAGTGCGCCCCAAGTTCGCGCTCATCGAGGCGCTTGTCGAGCATTGTCCTGTAGGCAAGCGCTGACACGAGGCGCACTCTGCGGCACGCTGGACGCCGCGGGCGCGATGATCCACATTAGTGCCTGTCGCGTATTAGCGGCTGTCTCGCATTGGCGTCCAACTCGCATTGACGTCTATATTAAAGAGCTTAAAAGAAGGAAATCTCCCATGCGTCCACAGAGAGCCGTCGCCGCCGCCAGCGTAGTTCTAGGCGTCGCGTCATCGTTCGCGCAAGCCGGCAATGATTGGCCGAGTTACAACCGCACGCTGACCTCCGACCGCTACGCGACGCTGGAGAAGATCGACAACAAGAACGTTGCGGGCCTCAAGGTGCTCTGCAGTTTTGATACCGGCGAGCAGGTTTCCTTTCAGACGGGTCTGGTGGAGGTCGATGGCTTCTTGTTTGCCACCACGGAGAGCGACACGTTCTCCATCGATCCCAACAACTGCAAGCTGAATTGGCGCACGCACGAAGACATCCCTTCCGGGGACTTGAAGGTCAATCGCGGCGTTGCCTGGCTCGATCATCGGGTGTTTCGCGGAACCGCGGACGGCAAGGTGATCGCTTACGACGCCAAGAACGGCAAGCGCCTTTGGGCAACGACCATTGCGGATGCCACCAAGGGCGAGTCGGTGCCGGCCGCACCGATTGCCTGGAATGGATTGGTCTTCATCGGCAATGCCGGGGGCGACAACAAGGGCGTGAAAGGCAGAATGTACGCGCTCGACGACAAGGACGGACACATCGTGTGGGAGTTTTACCTGGTGCCGAAGGGCGCGGGGGATACGGCCCGCGGGCCGGCGGCGCCGGATCCGAAGGCGGTGTACGCGGCAAGCTGGAAGGATGCCAAGGGCTTCCCCATCACCGGCGCGGCGACCTGGACGTCGTATTCGCTCGATCCCGTGACGGGTCTCTTGTATGTACCCGCGGGCAATCCGGCGCCCGACTTCATCAATGAATCTCGCCAGGGCGCGAACTTGTTTTCGAGCTCGATCGTGATACTGGATGCCAAGACGGGTGCGTACCAACGGCATTTTCAGCTGGTCAAGCGCGATTTCCACGACTGGGATGTGTCGGCGCCGCCCGCGCTGTTCTTGAGCAACAAGGGCCACCGGATGTTGGCCGAGGCGCCGAAGGACGGGCACCTGTACTTGATCGATCTGAATACCGGCAAGCTGGTTTACCGCAAGCCGGTCACCACGGTCACGAATGCCGATGCACCGATGAGCGCGCAGGGGACGCGATTCTGTCCCGGCTCCCAGGGCGGGGCAGAGTGGAACGGGGCGGCATTCGACCCGGCCGATAATCTCATTTTTACCGGTGAAGTGGATTGGTGCACGACCGTGCAGGCGGTCCCTGTGAATACCCTGGCCAGCGCGCCGGCGGGCAAACCCTGGAGCGGCGCGACTCAAGGATTCGGCAAGCAAGACGACCCAAAAAAGTGGTCGGGCTGGATGACGGCCAGCAACGCGGATACCGGCGAGCGAAAATGGCAGTTTCACGCGCCGTATCCTCTGATGGGAGGCGTCACCCCGACGACGGGACGCTTGGTCCTGTTCGGCGACATGGGCGGAAATTTCTATGCGCTGGATGCCGCAACCGGCCAGAAATTGTGGTCAAAAGATCTGGGCGGTGCGATCGGCGGCGGAGTGATTACTTACGACACAGGCGTCGGGCAAAAGATCGCGGTCGCGGCCGGGATGACTTCACCGATTTGGCCGACTCCGAAAGTCAACGGCAAGATCGTCATACTAGGGCTCTGATCGTTGCGCAGCGCAGGTCAGGCGCAACGAAGTCATTTGTTCGCCCCACCAAAGGCCGATCATTCGAGAGAATTCGGCGCCCTGCAATCCGTGCCTTGCCGGGTGATCGTTGCGCAACGCCGAGAGGCCGCTATGGGTCACCGTGACCAGCGTGCCGGAGGCGGTGGGTTCAAACTGAATTTCCACTTCAGTTTGTTCGTGCGGCGCGAAGTTGGCGTTGCGCCAGGTGAACTTGAGTTGCCGGGGCGGTTCCCAGACGTGCACGCGGCCGACCTCGATGACGTGCTGTGTTCCCTGCGCCTCGAATGACTCGAACAGCCGGCCGCCTACCTTCGGCTCGATGCACAACAGGCTGCTGCGGGCAGCGGAATGGCGAAACTTCATGCCGCGGCGCCACCATTGGTCGATATCGGCGGTGAACACCTCGAAGGCGCGCGACGGCGCGACCGCGACCGCGACACTCACGCGTGCGCGATCGCCGCTCGCGACTTTGCCGCTCATGGCTTCAGTCTGCCGGCACGCCGCGGATTTTCGGCGAACGCCTTGAAGGCGTGAAGCTGGCGCCGCCACAAGTCTTCCACCTGCGCCATCCAGTGCCGCACGGGCTCAAGGGCGGCGGCCTGTACGCTGTAGATCCGTACGCGCGCGTCATTTTCAATTCCGTGCTCCGCAACCAATCCCGCTTTGCGCAAGACACGCAAGTGCCGGCTCAAGGCTTGCGGACTCATTGCAACGCAATCCGCCAGTTCGCCGGCGCGTCGAGGCTTCTGCAGCAACAGCCGGATCATTTCCCGCCGTGAGGCGTCGGAGAGCGCGCCGAACGCGGCGTTCAGCCGGAAATCCTCGGCGCGTGGGTCCATCGCTTACTTCGCGGCTGGGCTGCGCAGGCGCTGCGTCACCCACCACACATGCCCTTCGGGATCGAGCGCGCCGTAGCTGCGATCCGACCAGTAATCCGCGCCGTAGTCGTGGGTGGCAGGCTCCTCGATGATTTGCGCGCCGTGAGCGCGCGCCTGCGTGCAGTGCGCATCGGCATCGTCGACGAAAAACATGATGCTCTGGGTGGTCGCGCCGTCTAACGTCTTGGGACTGCGCATGGCGCCCTTCCAGCGGCGGGGCGAATCCGGCGTCTCCTGGGCGACCATGATCAACCCGTCGCCGTAGGTCAATTCGCTGTGCTCGATCTGGCCTTTGTCGCCCTCGATTTTGAGCCGAACTTCGAAACCGAATGCATCGCACAGCCATTGGATGGCGGCAACCGCATCCTGGTAGACAACCGCGCTCGACATGCGTGGCCAATCGCTCGGGGTGGGTTTCATCGTGGACTCCAATTAAATATTAACGAATATGAATAAAGTTAACACATTCGTTAATTAGTGGCAAGGTGCGGACGCGGCGTCGGCGCGGGTGTTAGTATTTTTGCGGGCAAACTCTCAAGTTGAAATGCCGATGCAGTCTTTCCCGCTGGGGTTGATTCTCGCCAGTATTCCCTTCATGACTTCCATGGGAATCACTCCCGGTCCGAATAACATCCTGGTGGCCAGTTCGGGCGTCAATTTCGGCTTTCGCGCAACGATTCCGCACATTCTCGGCATCACCATCGGTTATCCCTTGATGCTGTTCATCGTCGGCATCGGGCTTGCCAAGATCTTCATTGCGGTCCCGCTCATACACACGATTCTCAAGTACATCAGCATCGTGTACTTGTTATATCTGGCCTACCGCATCACGAGAGCATCCGCGATCGCCGAAGCGCGCAGCCAACCGAAGCCCTTGACCTTTCTGCAAGCCGCGGCTTTTCAATGGGTGAACGGCAAAGCGTGGGTTATAGCGCTGGGCGCCGTGACCACCTACACGGTGGTCGATCAGACGCTGCCGCTGCAAATCGTCGCGTTGACCGCGATATCCGTGTTCATCACCTTGGGCAGCGTGAGCTGTTGGACGCTTTTCGGCGCGTTCATGCGCCGGTATCTGCATACCGACAAGCGGCGCCGTCACTTCAATTACTTGATGGCAGCGCTTCTGGTCTTGTCGATCCTGCCCGTTCTGTGGGAGTAGCCGCTGCCGCGCCTGCTAATTCTTGAGGCGATATCCCGTCTTGAATATCCAAGCCACCAGCGCCAGGCAGACCGCAAAAAATCCCACGGTCACGGCGAAGCTGATGCCCACGCTCACATCGGCCGCGCCGTAAAAGCTCCAGCGAAAGCCGCTGATCAGGTACACGATGGGGTTGAACAGGCTGAACGCGCGCCACGCCGGCGGCAGCATGTCGATGGAATAAAAGGCGCCGCCCAAGAACGTCAACGGTGTGATGACCAGCATCGGGATGAATTGCAGTTGCTCGAATCCCTTGGCCCAGATGCCGATGATGAACCCGAACAAGCTGAACGTGGCCGCCGTCATCAGCAGGAACGCGATCATCCACACGGGATGCAGGATCTTGATCGGTACGAACAGCGACGCCGTCGCCAGAATGATCAGCCCGAGCACAACGGACTTGGACGCGGCGGCGCCGACATAGGCGATGACGATTTCGACGTACGAAACCGGGGCCGAGAGCAGCTCGTATATGGTGCCGGTGAACTTCGGAAAATAAATGCCGAACGAGGCGTTCGACAGGCTTTCGGTGAACAGGGCCAGCATCATGAGTCCGGGCACGATGAATGCGCCGTAGCTCACCCCGCCTGGGGTCGTCAGCCGCGATCCGATCGCGGCGCCGAAGACCACGAAGTAGAGGGATGTGGTGATAACCGGCGTGACCAGGCTTTGTACCAGCGTGCGCAGTGCGCGGGCAATTTCGAACTTATAGATCGCCCAAACGCCGTGGCGGTTGAAGGCCGGGGGAGCTGCGGTGGTACTCATGCGCGTTCGCTCACCAGCTTGACGAAGATGTCTTCGAGGGAACTTTGATGTGTTTGCAGGTCCTTGATGACGATCGACAGCTCGCTCAAGCGCTTGAGCAGCGTGGAGATATCGACGCCGTCGGCGCTGTCGGCGGTATAGACCAAATCGTTGCCATCGGCTTTCAGTTCCAGTTCCCAGGATCGCAGTTCGCCGGGAATGTGCCGCAGCGGCGTTTGCAGGTGCAGCGTCAGCTGTTTCTTGCCGAGCTTTTTCATCAATTCCTTTTTGTCCTCGACCAGCATCAGCGTGCCCTTGTTGATCACGCCGACCCGGTCCGCCATTTCCTCCGCCTCTTCGATGTAGTGGGTCGTCAAAATAATGGTCACGCCGGTTTCGCGCAGCCCCCGCACCAGGGCCCACATATCGCGGCGCAGTTCCACATCGACGCCCGCGGTGGGTTCGTCCAGGAACAGTATTTGCGGTTCATGCGACAACGCCTTGGCGATCATGACGCGGCGTTTCATGCCGCCGGAGAGGGTCATGATTCTGCTGTTGCGCTTGTCGAGCAGGGACAGATCCCGCAACAGGCTTTCGATGAATTTGGGGTTCGGCGCTTTCCCGAACAGGCCGCGGCTGAAGGATACGGTCGCCCACACCGTTTCAAAGGCATCGGTGCTGAGTTCCTGCGGCACCAGGCCGATCATGGAGCGCGCGGCGCGATAGTCGCGCACGATGTCGTGGCCGTCCGCGGTCACCGTGCCGGTGCTCGCCGTGACGATGCCGCAGACGATGTTGATCAGGGTGGTCTTGCCGGCGCCGTTGGGTCCGAGCAGCGCGAAAATCTCGCCGCGCTCGATGTCCAGATTGACGGTCTTCAAGGCTTGAAAGCCGGTCGCGTAGGATTTGGCGACGTCTTTGATCGAGATGACGGGCGGCATGGCGGCTAGCGGCCGATGCGCTCGACCAGCGCGCGGGTAAATTCCGCGGTGTCGGCCTTGCCGCCCAGGTCCCCGGTGCGCACATTGTCCGCGTTCAGCGTTTGGTCGATGGCCGTTCGCAATCGAGTCGCCATGTGCGGCAATTGACAGTGCTCGAGCATCATCGCGGCCGCGAGCAACAGCGCAATCGGATTGGCGATGCCTTTGCCGGCAATGTCGGGCGCCGAGCCGTGTACGGCTTCGAAGATGGCGGCGTCAGCGCCGATATTGCCGCCCGGCGTCATCCCCAAGCCTCCCACCAAGCCTGCAACCAGATCCGACAAGATGTCGCCGAACAAATTCGTTGTCACCAGCACGTCGAATTGCCACGGGTTCAACACGAGTTTCATGGCGCAGGCATCGATGATGACGGTTTCCAAGATGAATTTGCCTTTGTATTTGCGCTCGTACAGCTCGAGGCCGGTTTCCAGGAAAATTCCGGTCAGCGCCTTCATGATGTTCGCCTTGTGGACGATCGCAACTTTTTTCCGGCCCGTCGCGATGGCGTGCTCGAATGCAAATTGCAGCAGGCGACGGCTGCCTTGACGCGTGTTGATGCCCGTGGCCATGGCAACCGCGTGCGGATCGTCATCGATCGGGATGTACATCTCGTGCCCGATATACAAGCCCTCGAGGTTCTCGCGCACCACCACCAGGTCGATCTTGTCGAATCGGCCGCCCGGAATCAGCGTGCGGGCCGGGCGCAAATTCGCATACAACTTGAACTCTTCGCGCAGACGGACGTTGGAGGATCGATAGCCGCCGCCCGAGGGAGTTTCGAGCGGACCTTTGAGGGCGAGCCGTGTACGCCTGATGCTGTCCAGGGTCTTCGGCGGCAGGGGATCACCCGCGGTTTTGACTCCCTCCAAACCCGCAATCTGCCGGTCCCACTCGAATGGCGCACCGAGCGCCGCCAATACGGCGAGGACCGCTTCCATGATTTCGGGGCCTATCCCGTCTCCGGGGATCAGCGTGGCGGGAATCGTTTGCGGCATCGGCGCGCTCTGAAAAACTGCAGGGCGCATAGGATACTCGAACTCTCTGATCTAGACTGCTTCGAAGCAACGAGGAGAATCGCGCATTCATACCGATGAAATTATTTCCGCCACGCGGCGTTGGCTCGAAAAATCGGTGATCGGCCTCAACCTGTGTCCGTTTGCGGAAAATCCCTACCGCGGCAATCGCGTGCGCTTTCATGTCAGCGAGCAGCGCAGCGCGGCCGGGTTGCTGGAGGAACTGCGTTTGGAACTGACGAAGCTCGCCGCGGCGGATCCCAACGATTGTGAAACCACGCTGCTCATCCATCCTTGGGTGCTCGCGGATTTCGTGGAGTACAACGATTTTCTCGAGGTCTGCGACGCCACCGTTGCGGAACTGGACCTGGAGGGGGAGTTGCAGGTGGCCAGTTTTCACCCCCAGTATCAGTTCGCGGGGTCGCAACCCGAGGACATCGAGAACTACACGAACCGCTCGCCTTTTCCCATGCTGCACATTCTGCGCGAGGCCAGCGTGGAGCGCGCCGTCGCGGCGGTGGGCGATACCGAGGAGATCTACCGGCGCAACATCCGCACGCTGCGTGCCTTGGGGCATGCCGGGTGGCAGCGCCTATGGCGCGACTAGCGCCTATGGCGCGACTAGCGCCTTGTGCATGGGAATGAATTGGATGCTCTCTCCCGACCCCACCTCGACATGCACCAGCGGGCTCGCGACGTAGCCACGGGCGGCATAGAGTTTGGCCCCCGGCAGAGTCGCCATGAGTTCCACGCCGGCGTATCCGTGGGCGCGAGCCTCGTTTTCGCAATGATCGAGCAGCAGCGAGCCGATGCCGCGGCGGGCGTGGCCGGGATCGACAAAAAAGGCACGGATTTTGGCCCGCTGCGTCTTGGGATCGAGGATCGATGCGTCGCGGCCCGCGCGGGCGTCCCCGCCGAACAGGGTTGAACGAAAGCTCCATCCGCCGCAACCCGCGATCTGTCCTGCGTCCTCGACGACGAAATAAGTCTCATCCGTCAACAATTGGCTGTCGACACCGAATGCGCCGCGCAATGCGCCCTCGACTTGCTCCGGCCGATAGTCCGCGCTCAATCCGCGTGCGGATCGGGCGATCAACTCCCTGAGCGCGGGTATATCCGCATGAGTGGCCTTGCGTAGGGTGGGCATTCACCCGAAAGTGTAGCCGGTCGCGCAGTCGTGTTAACCTCTCAATTACAAAGGTTCAGGGAGAATCGCCGTGTACACGAGACCGACCGAGCCGCGCAGCATTGGAGGGGTACTCGACGACGGTTTCCGCCTGTGGCGGTCCGCCTTTTCCAAGGCCTGGCCCATTGCGCTCATGGGGCAGCTTTTGATGGTGATCCCGCTGGCCATATATTGGGTCCAGTTTGGTGTTCCGCTGGGAGCCAAGCAGCTTGGCGCCGCGATGATGATGAATTCGGTGGGGCTGTCGCTGGCTTACCTGGTGTTTTCGATCGCCGCGATCGGCTTTCACAACGCCGTGATTGCCCAGACCGATGCGACGACGCAGGGCATGGGAGAAACCATCGGACAAAGTCTCTCCGTGGGGTTTCGTTTGCTGGGACGCGCCTTTCTGATGGGCCTGTTGGTGGGATTTGCCGTCGCGCTGCCGATGGTCGTATTGTTTTTCATACTGGTCGGCGCGTCCACGATGGTGCGCGTGATCGTTGGCGCGATGGCATTCTTGGTGCTGTGCTATGCGGTTGGGAAAATCGTCCTGGGTGCGGTGGTATTGATCGTCGAGGACAAGGGAGCGACCGATTCCTTGCGCCGCAGTTGGACCCTGACGGCCGGGTATTGGTGGCATGTCGCGATTATTTTGACGGTGCTCGTCATTGTCATCGTGGCGGTATTCCTGTTCATCGGCATCATCGCCGGTATCGTCGCGGCCAGCATGGGGTCAACCGGCGGAATCTCAGGATTCCTGGTCCAGGGGATTTCTCTGCTTGGAAATACGCTGATTTCGCCGCTGTACGCGGCGGTTCTGGTCGCCATCTATCATGACCTCAAGCTGCGCAAGGAAGGCGCGGATCTCGCCGGCCGGGTGAATGCCTTAGCGGTCTAAGGGCAGCCAATTGATCAGTTTGCAACCGCGGCTCATTCTCGGGGGCTTGAGTGTGCTCATGTCGAGTTGGCTTGCCGCGGCGCCGCTGGACGTGGTGCGCGAATGCGCCGACACCGCATCGCCCGCCCTCAACGGCTTGAAGGCTCTCGAAGCGGCTTGTCCAGGCCTTCAGGATGCGCTGGCCGGTGCCGGGTTCGATAAGACTCTCATCGAAGGCTGGCAACAAAAGATGAACGCCCATGCGCTTGCCGACTTAAGCGGATTGGCGCGGCACTATTCGCGCTCACGGTGGCACGCACCCGATACGGCATCGCTGTCCAAAGCACTCGAGTCGCTGCAGGAACAGGCGCCGAAGACTTCCTCCTGGTGGCAATCCTTCAAAACTTGGCTGAAGAATTGGCTTTCGCAAAGTGATTCCGCGCTGGCGAGTTGGCTGAATCAACTGGTGGAGCGCTGGTCGGCCCACACCGCTGTGTCGGTGACTTTTCTCAAGATCATCACCTATTGTTTGACTGCGCTGGTGGTGATTGCGGCGGTCGTGATCGTGCTTCGTGAAGTCAAAGCGGCGGGCGTTGGGCGGCGTGCCCGGGGCGCGGCACGGGCAAAGTCCTCGAACGCGATCAGGCCGCAGACGGATCTTGAACTCGGACTCGTTCCGGGATCCGCCGCGGACGCGTTGGC
>Ga0210400_10002663_pt1 | contig 16320 bp, 23 predicted proteins | sample IncBWH26MmetaG_FD_155456 | JGI IMG/M metagenome (GOLD analysis project Ga0210400, IMG submission 155456) | Forest soil microbial communities from Barre Woods Harvard Forest LTER site, Petersham, Massachusetts, United States - Inc-BW-H-26-M | ecosystem: Environmental > Terrestrial > Soil >... | reverse complement strand
ATGGAACTGCACACTTCAGCACCCGGCGAATGCTCATGATCCACACCTCGGCCTTATTTGACATGGGAACAGCAGAAACCTTACGGCGAAAGGTTTTACGGACGATCACCAAATAGCTGCGGTACTTCACAACTCCCCCGACGCAGCTTGGGATGCGACTCTACTTCGGTGCGTGGGGGTTGTCAAGATGAAGGATTTTGCAGTGACCAGGGTATTGAAGGTGAGGTCGCCACTAGCGCCAATGGTAAGATTTCCCTAAGGCTCCCGTCCCTAAGACTCAATGAGTGAGACGCGACAGCTTCGAAGCAGTACCAGCTGTTGCGATCTCCCAGATCTAGTCCGATGGTCAGTCTCTGTTGCAAGATTTTCTTGCTCGGCTTCGCCGCCATGGTGCTAACCTTCTTCATTGCCGGTCTCCTTTTTATCTGTGCTTCGAGCACGTCGATAACTTGGGAGCGCACACCGCATCCCGCGGAGACCGGCCTTCTCATCCCATCTGTTCTCGACAGTTGGCCGCCGTCATCGTTCTATAATTCTTGGGCCATGCGGTCGCGCATCATGGAATCGAAAGCCGAGGGCCTAAACGGTCCCGCTCGGATCGGCCGCGTTACATTCAACAGGACTGGACTCACGCTCTCTTACAACGGCAAGTCGTTCCGAAGCCTCAAGGGCAGCGGCTTCAAGGCCAACTTCTACGAAATTGAAACCGGCGAACAGTACTGGATTTCGGGTCCACGTCGTGATTGGTTGGACCGTCTCTACGGGAAGAGCGCCAGTTGTTCGCTTCGAGTCCGGGAAGGCGGCACTAGCTCTGAATCCGAGGCCCGCCTTCGGTTTCACCTCGTCAACAAACCCCAAAATCATGCCAAATCCGAAACCACGGGCTATGCGCGAACATTTCGTCGTGCCTTCGATTGGCGGCAGAGATGTCGCCTGCACTGAGTGGCCTAATGTCCGGTGCCTCGAACATTTCCTGTAGTTGCTCAAGGTCGTCAATGATGCGTTCAACGTCCATTCAGTCTCACTATCCGCCATGGACGGGGCAACCGTCAAACGGCCGGCATCTGGATGCACGGGTTATGAGAGTAATCGCCCGATTACCTCGAAGAATCCCTTTTTCGCTCCTCGAAAACTGTTCATAAATGTACAGCCCCAGTGGAGGTTTGCAAACTAGACTAGCCTGCGAGGCGGGGAGGAAAATGAAAGTTCTTCTGGTCGAAGACAGCAAGTTCCTGCGGATCGCAAATGGGCGGGCCCTCATCAGGGCGGGCTACGATGTCGTCTACGCGGCGGACGGCGAGGAAGGCCTCGATGCCGCTCGCGATAACATGCCCGATATCATTTTACTGGATATGATGCTGCCCAAAATGTCGGGACTTGATGTCCTTCGGTCCCTCAAAGCCGACCCACTCCTAAAACACATCCCCGTCATCGTGGTGAGTGGTCTTGGGCAAGGGAACGAAGCCAAGCTCTTGAAAGAGGGGGCAAAGGCGTTTCTCATGAAATCACAGGAATCATTCGAGAACAATTCAGTGGCCCTAATTGAGGCATTGCAAGGTCTGCTGACAGGGTCAAAAGCATAGCCGCGTCCAACCAATCGGAATCGTGCAAAGAGTTTGCCGCCCCATCCGAACGCGGCTTCCGGGGTTGTTGGGTGCCGTGGCCTGTTCACAACGCCAGAACAGTCGTTGACCAGCGGGCAAAACGTGTAATGGCGTTGGTTGCGAATGGGTCCCGTCGCAGTGATCCTCATCACTGAGGATCACGCAGGGCGATGGCACACTGGTAAGCAGGGAGGAAATACAAACCCGCACTCCGATGCCCGATGCGATCCGATGCCCATATTGCATTGAAATCTACAACTTCAAATTGATGCGGCCGATGTCGGACGGGGAATGGTTCCTCTGTATGAGTTGCTGCCACGTCGTCGTGCCTAATCACTCTCCCTACCGATGCAATTGCCAGAACTGTTTGACCCACGGCTCTCCCTTTCCTCACAAGCCTGTGGGATAATCTTGGTCTCCCCCCACCCTTCGTCGGGGGCCCTGTTTCCACTTCCCCCAGTACTGGAAACGGGGCCTTTATTCGTTTCCCACGCATTCGTCCGAATGTGTTCGTTGGGGTTGTCGTTGCAAAATCTCTATTACACACTCGTCCCAAATTGTGTGGCTCCCAGACCGACTAGCTGGCCTTATTGGGTTGAAATCTTTGGCTCGGCATGTCGGCGGCGTGCCTCACGAGTGCCGGGTAGGGCTTGAGGTTTGGATTCCTACCATTGACGGCAGGCAAAGGCGCGGTTCCGCCGCAGTCCACGATGTGGCGTTTGCCACCGTTCTCCACAACCGTTGATCCACGTGCTTGAATCGCTTTATACGTCCCCCACTTTGGATTTACGCTGTCCGACCAGTATTGGCCTATGGTTCCATCCAGCGTTTTCACAGGAACGTTTGGGAACTCTTTCACCGCGATTCCCACTATCTCCTGCCGGGTAAACGATCCTGACTTCATCTGCTGAATGAACCACCCGATCTTATCCAACGTCTTGTAGTCCAACATGCCCCCATGCTACTCCTAGCACGCCTTTAAGCGGCGCCTGCCTGCCACGGCTCGGGAAGGGAAGGTCGTCCGGAGTATCGTCGGAACCTTATCGAGTTCCGAACCTTGACAAAGAAGTCTGCATGAGAGTCAACATAATCACCCCCCCTGCGCGAAAAGTGAGCAATTCTGAACAGCCCGCTGTCTTTGTTGTGACGTATTCTTCACGGTGAAAAGGCGGTCCGCCAGCGAAAAAGCGGATAGTCCTTGGTGGGCGGGCATGGGTTAATGGCGACGTTCTGACCCTCAAGTCCGCCCCGATCACTCTGAATGTGTTGGTCAAACACCGACACGAGGTAGGCGCATTCTCAGACTCGCCGGACGCTTATTTTTCTATGTCTGGCCGCGATTTTGTGCGCCGCGCTGACGCACCCAGGCACCAGCCTGCTGATCGCCTCCTCGTCCCGATTTGGTTCTTCCTCGCAGCTACCGCAATCGATGGCACTGAGATGATGAATCTCCTTTTTGATTGCCCGTCGGAGTGCAAGATGGTTGGGAAAGAGAACGTAGGGGGACGTTCAGCGACGGAGTGGGAACTCGTGAACCAGCACGGCGTCCATGTTTATCTGTGGACCGACGACAAGCTGGAGGTCGCAGTCAGGTGGCACATCGAAAATGTCACCTACGATTTGACAGGAATTCACGAAGGCGCGGTGCCAGACGAAATGTTTGAGCTGCCCCCCGGATACGCGAAAAACGATATGCTCAACCCAGCCAGATAGCAGGAAAGACCGACAAACTTACGGCCGGATGTTGGCCCTCCGACTGTTGAAATTAGGCCTTTACACTTAACATCTCCCTGCCGGGGTCAATGAGCGATATGGCGATATAACGCCAGTTGAGCAACGGGGAAGGGGCCATTTAGCATCCTTGTTGAACAGCGAGGTGCTTGAATGGCAAGTTCCATGCGATTCGTTCTCGCGGTCCTGAGCGTAGTTCTCTCGTGCCTTGGCGCTGCCAGAGCGCAGATCATGGACTCCCGAGAGGTCGGGGGGAAGACGATCACGTGTATGCACAGCGGCATGTCGAGCGATCTAAGCGATTGCGGCACTCAATCTGATTGGTATGCCTACGTATTTGTGGGTACCATCTCCGCAATTACACCAACGAAGGATGGTGAGAAAGAACTTCACATCATCCCAGACGAGGTTTTCAAAGGAGAGCCTACCAATCCGCTGATCGTGCGCACGTCACAGGGCGCGTGCCTACCTGAGCTAACGGTGGGGGATCGTTGGCTTTTCTATCTCCGCAGTGGGAATCCCGTCGTGCTCGACTACTACGGCAATATCAGCAGTCCTGTCGCCGAAGCACGGCAGCGGCTGGAGTCTCTGCGCCGTCTGGAGACAATCGGCGACAACGGAATCTTACGAGGTCGAGTGAGGCAGGGTCCCTTCTCGCAAGGAGACGCCATTCCCAACGCACACGTCATCGCGCATCGGGCGACTGACGACGCACAGTTCGTCGCAACCACAGATGCTGACGGCCGTTATGAGTTCCAGCCTCTTCCTCCCGGCAAGTACAAACTGAGTGTGGACCCCATAAAGTCATTTAAAGCAGACGACGCCAGCATTGAAGTAAAAACTCGCCAATGCTGGGACCTTACGCTGTCGAGGGCTCCCCATGCACACCTTGGTGGCCACGTGCAACGCTCGGATGGGTCCCCCGCACCTCAGACGGCGGTGCTTATCGTGAACGAAGATGGATCATGGTTTACCACGATGAAGTCGGATGCACGCGGATACTTTCACATGGAATCGTTGTCGTCAGGGAAGTATGTAATTGGCATCAATCTGCCAACCGCACCAACTTGGAAAACTTTCGGTTGTGCCGGAACGCCCGGAGCCTGCTCGGTTCCAAAGGCGTCCTTGTACTATCCCGCAATGCCGAATCGGGCCGACGCCCTTGTGATCAATTTGGGGACTGATGAGAAGCGCGACGACATCGACTTCACCATTCCGGTTCAATAATGCGAGATAGCAGTTGCACCAATGGTCGAGCGCCGAGAAGCCGGAATATTGTTAACAGGCGATTTCACTCATTGACTCTGCCAGAGGTGCCCTTCACGGACGGCGCGGCAGTGGTAACAAGCGCTGTAAGCGTCATCCTGCTTGTACCAAACGTGGTTAGCGCCCGCCGCCTCGCAGTCTCCTCCCTTAGTCACCCACCAGCACAGAGGGCGAGGCAATGCGCAGCGCAGGTTGGTGCGCCATGAGTACGGATGATCCCAATGGAACGGAAACAACATCTGATCGAAACACTCCATAGCCATTCTAGTCTTCATCCATACCGGTAGGTCGTGTCGATTGTTGTTATCAGGCCATAGCGCTCAAAAATCCCCTTGGGTGGGGTCATTGAGTTAGGACTGGGACGGGAAAATCGTCTTCCCTTCGGCTGATGGGTATGTGATAGCCGAACGCATCAATCTCGCACCCACCGCCATAATCAGGACGGACGGGATGACGACCAAACCGAATGCAAGATAATGCCTGTTGGAAAACAGGCTAGTGTGCAAACAGAAAGCAGCGACCACTATCAGGAATCCCGAGCACCCCATCATTGCGCGATAGTCAAACGGTGATGGGGGTGAGAACAGGACGGGAGGGAATATGCACCCCTGATACATATCGCGCGGCGCGTGGCGAACAACACAATCAAGGGTTGGGATGTCTCTGCCCCAAGTCAATAACTTGGCCGGGATCGCTGACACCCCGATCGCTCGCACTTTCGGCAAGACTTCTCGCCTCGACGTTATCCGTTCTTGGGATGTATTCGATCGAAAACTTTAGCGCTCGCCTGACATTCGGCCTGTTGATGAAATTGCGCAAGGATTTGTGGGTGATGGTAGGATTCCACTTCTTCGTGAATATGTGGATGGCGTATGGCACTTAATTGAAGCGTCGATACCGAAGATGCCCCGTTGGTCAGCTACGCAGAAGTATTGTGCGTTGGCGCAAAATCCCCATTGCGCTCATTGACCCTTGGTGGGTCTATCCCTGTGACAAACCCTTGGCAGTTTGAGAGGCAGCGTCTAGAGAAGTAGAAGTAATGGTGGCGATCTGAGTCTCTAGGGACTCTCTTGCCAGCCTGTGACCCCGAGCAGGGATTTTGAGTGCTATGGCCTGATTTCGTCAGTTATCAACTGGTAACATCGCCATAGCGCTCATTGATCGTGCCGGAGGGGTTTTGAGTGCATTCACAGCACGAACATCCGAAGCATCCACCAGACAAGGAATATCGCGACGATGGCCCCCGCGATGTGAACTATCCAGTCACCAGCTGTTTTTGGTTTTCCAAAATTGAACATGCGGCAATGGTAGCAGGCCCGCGCAGGTGGCGTTATATCGCCATTGCGCTCATTGACAGGGTTTGAGTGAAATCGAAAAGAGAAGAATTTGCCGCCAGTCTCACTGAGCAATTGTGCTCAGAACAGTTTTGCCCCCAACGGTAGGCTATTTGCTATACCGAAATTGGAGTCTCCGATATGGCCGTGTACGAAAATGCCGGCTGGGAATTGGTGGCCGAACAGGTCGCGAAAGAGACGGACTCGCAGAAGCTGACAGAGTTTGCAGCCGAGTTTGATCGGCTCTTAAATAAACGAGAGCAACTGCGCCTACAACCCGTGACAAAGTCAGGCTGAAGGTCGCACTCAGCCGCCGCAGAGAGGCAAAGGCTAATGAAGGCGAAGACCTGGAAGGTGATTACCAACACCGGCAAACAAGCAGACCTTGAGTCGCGACCGCTTGAGCCAAGCGATTTCACTGGCGGAGCGGCAGAGCAAGCAACTCGCGGTGCTGTTTGTCGACGTGGATCAATTCAAGAGAATCAACGACACACTGGGCCACGGCGTCGGGGACAACCTACTACGGTCGGTCGCTGGCCGATTGTCGGCTTGTATCCGGCGCACGGACACGGTAAGCCGTCTGGGCGGAGACGAATTTTTGATTCTCCGAAGCATGCAAACAAGCTCGAGAGTGGAGCGATTCTGGATTCGGGATTGTACCGGTTTCGGTAAACGTGTCGGCAGTCGAATTCCAGTCCAAGGATTTTCTATCCGGAGTTCGAGCCGCCTTGATCGCTACCGGGATGGAGCCGCAAGATTTAGAGCTGGAACTAACCGAGACGGTGTTGATGCAGGATGCGGAGTCTGCTGTTGTTACACTACTCGCGCTGAAGGCGATGGGGGTGCGGGTGGCAATCGACGACTTTGGCACGGGCTATTCCAGCTTTACCTATCTGCGGCGTTTTCCAGTGGACACTCTGAAGGTGGGTCAATCGTTCGTGCAGGAGATTACGGCGGATCCCGAGGGGTCAACCCTGGTCGGCGCCATGATCAGTATTGGAAAGAGTCTGAAGCAGCGAGTCGTAGCAGCTGCACAGGTCGTGACTCCGGTAGAGGGCGAAAGCTGGCTGACACATCTTCATCGGTCGTTCGATGACACCAGCATGGGCAAGTCGTCCAGAGTCTACGGCCCACCCGCCCCAATGCCGGGCGAATGGCCACTGCGAAACCCGGCGTTGCAGCTTTCCAACAAGTTCACCGGGCAAAGCACCACCCTTCACGGCTCTGACCTGTACCGCTTCAAGTGCCAAGGCTGCCACGGCGCATCGGGCGCCGGCGATCCTCCGGAAATCAACTCCGTCATCGACCCGGTGCGCGCGACCTCTGCAAAGATGTACATCGAACGTATGAAGAAGGTGGGGATGGACGTGACTTCGAAGGAAGCCGTGCCGCTCGCCAAGCAAGCCAATGCCATGCTGCTCGACCGCCTGCATAAGGGCGGCACAGATATGCCTTCCCCCAATCCTAACCTGACCGATGCGGAAGTGCGCTCGCTGTTCGCGTACCTGCGGCAGCTTGCAGGCATCCCCGGCGCGGAGAGGCAGCAGGTTCCGGTAGTCGAACCAGCATTACGAGTGGGTGAGCATATCGTGAAATCCACATGCCATATCTGCCATGCTTCGGTCGGCCACAATCCAAGCCCCCAAGAACTCGCGGAGGGGCAAATTCCGCCACTCAGCAGTCTTACGTCACGCCTGAGCCTTAACGAATTCGTCACCAAAGTCACAGTGGGTACTCCTGTGCTGGAAGGATCGTTCGCGATCCCAGTCCGTGGTCACATGCCTGTGTTTACCTACCTGACCCCGGACGAGGTGGCGGATGCATATTTGTACTTGTCGCTGTACCCACCACGCAACTAGCGGTGGCACTTTCAAAGAGGAGTGTTTATGAAATTCACTGCATTGCTCGTTGTTCTGCTGTTCTCCGGCCTCAGTGCTTTCGCCGGCACGCTAAGCGGAGGCGTCAAAGCCACGGGCCAGTCGGCTGTGGTGCTTGAGACCGTGCCCACCAAGGCTTTCCCGGCCCCAACCCAGACAGCCGCGGTGAATCAGCAAGGGATGAAATTTGCGCCCGCGCTTTTGGTCATCCAGAAGGGCACCACGGTCGTATTCAGCAACGACGATAACGTCCCCCACAACGTTTTCTGGCCGAATATTTCCGGCAACAAGGCACTAAGCCACACCGTCGGGACCTTCAACAAGGGCAAGACTTTGAGCTTCAAATTCGAGAATGCCGGAAACGTGCCGCTGCTGTGCAATATACATCCCGAGATGGCTGGCACCATTGTCGTCAGTCCTTCCCCGTATTTCGCCGAAACGGACACGGCTGGCAACTACTCCATCAAGGATGTCCCGGACGGCGCGTACAAGGCGACCGCGTGGGACAACGGCAAGGCCACGACCGTCAATGTGACCGTGAAGGGCGATACCAAGCTCGACTTCGCCCCGGCAAAGTAAAAGGCGCGGCTGGCCCTTTGGCGGAGGCTCGTCCCGACAGAGTTTGTAACATCGCGATTGCTCAAAACCCCTCGATGAGCGAAATGGCCTGGTTTCGCCAATTGACTTCCGGCTTGTCCGCAATTCATTGGGAGAGCATTCGTCGCCCTCCCAACGATCCGAGGACAGGCATGCCTTTGCGTAGAACGCTTCAGTTCCTGAGCGCTTTATGGTCAGGGTCTGCCGTAAGCAAGGTTCGCAGGTTTGTAGTTTCTATTTCCTAGTGAGCTTTACTCGCGCAAAAGACGTTAGCTTGCCGCCGTTCTCGTTATCTATGAGCCAGCTCCAAGTGTCGGCGCCTCTGCTGTAGGCGAACGTTGTGCGGACGCCGCTGTCCTTATCTTTGTCCTTGAACAAGAACGCGATTTCGTCATTGCCCCGTTTGCCTGGAGCAGCAGGGACCAGGAGACCACCGCCGCCGGTCGAGTCGAGCCACAGACATCTGTATTCGTTCGACGATTCGTTCCATTCAATAAGGACGATCGCTTCATACGCGGGCTGGCCTTGTGCGTTCTTCTCCCGCGATGCTTCGTGGATGCGCAGGTATTCATGGTTCAGCACCCATTCGGACTCGATATCGTGCGTGGTCTCGTGTCCAGCAATGGTGCCCTGCAGGATCCAATTTCCGGCCAGACGATCAAGCAAGGGTTCTTTACGCGCTGGCTCCTGCGCGGAGCCTGAAAAGGAAGTCATGAAAAGCAAAGCCAAGATTGCAAGATTGGTCTTCATCGTGTGACCTCTTAGCATGGTGTTGTGGGAACACTTTCGAATGCCTCGTGATAGGCGTTAATCGCTGGGGTCCAGCCCAAGTGTACATGAATAATTCGGCTTGGCCTGGGATCGTAGAGGACTAAAGTTGCGGAAGGCAATAGCCTTCTTTGCGTAGGCCCGTGCTCTGTTTGATCAGAGGTTGACGCTGCGCAAGGCATTGTCATGCGTGCAGTCCGGTTCCCGGACGGACGGTCGGCAACCCGAAAAACTGCACGCTTCTGGTCAATTTGACGAGAAATCGCCATAGCACTCATTGACCCGGCTCGGCCCAATTCTCAATGAGTGAAATCGCGTGATTGCAACAGTTATCTACCTTCGGGTAGTGCTCCTTCGCTCAATTCTTTTCCACAGCGTGCGTGTTCATTCGTCAGTGGCTTTCTGTGTTTCGACAGGGAATACTGTACAATCCCTTCGTGCCAAAGAAGAAAGCTAAGAAAAAGACAGTCAAGAAGACACCTCTCATTCGCATTATTCCTCTCGTGAAAGTTCCTAAAGCGGTTATCCGCAAAGCCACGGCCAAAATCGATTCGTAGGATGGTTCTTGTGTTTCCCTCCCTACCGTAACCATGCGCCGCCTTGTGGTATAAACATTGACTTTCCCCCATTGCGATGCCCGATGCGATCCGATGCCCATATTGCGTTGAAGCTTACAACTTCAAACTGATGAGGCCGATGTCGGACGGGGAATGGTTCCTCTGCATGGGTTGCGGCCACGTCATTGTGCCCAATCACTTTTCCTACCGATGCAATTGCCACAACTGCTTAACCCTTCGACCTCCCTCCAAGCGGTGATATAACGTTGGCCTTCCCTCAAGAAAACCAGCCGCGCAACGTCCATCATTCTGATCCTGATGTGAAGATATCACCACCTTTTAATGTTGCTTTAGGGCAGAATAGGTTGCCAAGGACTCCCGAGGGTCTATTGCAGATGTTTCAGGGACACCCTTCTGGACTCTTGTCGATGAGCAACTCGCATCACCTCAGAAAATGAATGCCAAGCTTGCTCTCACCATTTGTGTTTGAGGCGTTTCCCAACGACGATTGGGAAGCTGCGACTCGGTCCGAACTGAAAGAAGCAATCATCAGCATTCATAAGCTCTCAGAAGATGGATTCTGGCGTGTGGACACTCTGCTCGAGAAGGAAGAAGCCCTTAGGAAGGGCCTCAGTGGCTGGTCGTGTTTTGGGTTCTGCTATGAAGAGCGAGTAAATGAGGCAAAAAAAGCCACCAAAGAGCTGTTCGATGAATTTCAGGGTCTTGCAATCCCTAACCGAGCATTGATTAACGGCAGCCCAATAGCATGGACCTGCGCGCAAACACATGCCGTGCTCAGTCTCCACTTCGGAGCCAATCATAGCCGTCAAAAATTTGTGACGATTAAGAGGTGGATCAAAGAGTTTTGCGATGGCAAGGTCGATAGCGGTGTGCTGGCCAACGACCCAACCGAGGATTGGGCAACACTTTTTCGGGAGGACTGGCGCGCGCCTGTTTGGCTGCGGGCGTGGGGTTCCAAGCATTTTGCTCACAATCCTGCAGCTTGGGATCGCCTGGATCAGCAAACAGCCCTCCAACGGCTGCCCAAGGATGAAACTGAAAAGCTCCTAGATGGAATTTCGGATTGGTTCTGGACAGCCATCGAGTGCGCCCTGGAGGGCTTAGGGAGACTCGCGAGCATTAGTCTTGCCTCACAGGGTGCTGCGGTGAACTCTTCTTCGAGCGAGGGTCAAATTGGGGGAAAGGCTCAAGCCAAGCAAGGGGTCGAGCCGCAAATACCTGTTTATGACACTGACCTTTCAAAGGGGGTACGAGAGGGTGCAACGGTCGAAAGCCTGTACGCGCAATTGAAAAGGATTCGTCGCCTGTATCGGGAGAAGGGCTGGCCGCCATCTCAGATCCGACAACTTACAAACCAAGAAATGGTCATCGCCTGGGAATGGATCGATAGGATCGGCGACGCGTCCCGTAAATCAGACTTTATAAGAATTAGCGACTGGGACGACGGAGACGGATTTATCTTTCGACAGATTGCCACTTTGTACGAGTATGCCCCTCATCTGAGCAAGAAGCCAACTTGGAGCACGGTGCGCGACTGGCGCAAAGCCTTTCGTGGACACCTGCGATATAGAACTCCGGACGGGCGAAAACCGCGTTCTTAAGAATTCTCCACAAACCCCGCCATTCCACCCCGGTTTTTTCACCAAGAACCACGCCACGAAACTACTTGTGAACTGCCGGACAATTGAATCAGCAAACCGGGAGAACAGATTTCTCCAAGAGTCTTGCAGACGGCTTCCAGTGGAACATCTGGGACCGCATGTCGACCATGCCGGAGAAGCCGGATATGACACAAATTCGCAAACTAGCTGATGTCGCCCAACAGGTGAGCTTAAAGGCGTGCGAGGGCTGGTTAAGAGATGTGCCGTGGCAGCTATTTTGCACGTTCACATTTGCTTGGCAGGTTTCCGACCCGCAGGCGTTGAAGGTCTTCGGAGAGTTCGTGAACCGCCTGGATCAATTCGTGCGCGGTCCCATCGTTTTTGTCCGGGGCGACGAGAAGCGGTATTCGGGATGTGGAATGCCTGGGGCGCCTCGGCACTTTCATGTACTACTGACCGCCCACCGAAAACTTGACCGACACTTCGTAGCCGATCTCTGGATGAGCATGGCAGGGCGGAGGGAGAGCGGGGCCGGGGCTAATGTCCGCATCTATGACCAAAATCTGGACGGATTGGGTTACGTCTTGAAGTTCATAAATGAGCCGCTAGGAGATTGGGATTTGCGGAACCTTGACCTGTTCTTAAGACCGCTAAATCAACAACACACAAATTCGAGGCAGCGGCGAAGACGGGCCCGGCATGCAAAGCGTTCTGAGATGGCACACATGACAACGGTTCAAACGTTACAGCCGAAATGAGCGTACTCCCAAAGAAACGCGCGAGCTCGTTGATCGTTTGGAGTAGGTGGGGATGGTAGTAAGCGTCGAAAAGCACGGGGCTCTGACGCTGTGAGAAAAATGAAGCTTCTAACGACCAACGCGGTTTCCGACATGACGTCAATCCCTGGGGGAACCCTTCGTTATTGGCGCAAAGTCGGGCTCGGACCTGCTTGGGTCAAATTAGAAGGATCTATCCGGTATGCCGACGAGGATGTTTTGATGTACATTGAACGCAATCGCCGAACTCCTTCCGTGCGGGCATACATGGAGGAGAAAGATGCTGTATAGGCGAGGTGGCATCTGGCACTACGACTTCACGGTCGCCGGGAAGCGCCAACGCGGCTCGACCCACGAATCGTCGGAGTCTAGAGCTAGAAAAATTGAGTCGAAACTGATCGCGCGAGCCGAGCAGATGGGTCCGTCGGTGGTGTTGCGTCGGGCTCCTCTGCTTTCGGATTTCGCTCCGAGGTTTACGAACTGGGTCGATCAGGCTCCGGTAATAGGAGCGAAAACACGCCGCTATTACCGGGTTGGGTGGGCACGGATCGCAAAGACTCCGCTGACTGGAATGACGATTGACCGCATCACGACAGAAGAGGTGGACGCGCTGGGATTTTCAGGGTCCCCCTCCTACATCAACCAAGCCCTGCGCACCTTGCGCAGGCTGCTAGCCAAGGCTGTGGAGTGGAAAGTAATAACGGCAGCACCGAGGATCAAACTTCTAAAGGAGCTGGGTAGGGAGCAGACGATCGAGTCAGAAACCGAAGCGAAATTGCTTGCAGTGGGAAAACAGCCGATGAAGGACGTGCTCATTATCATCCAGGACACTGGGATGCGTCCCGACGAAGTCTTTCGAATCCGGATCGAGAACATCAACTGGAATCGACGGCTAATTTTCAACCCCCACGGCAAGACAAGAGCCTCGCGCCGGCACGTGACAATCAGCATGCGCATGTTCGATCTCCTGATGCTTCGCTGCGGGGAAAAACGAGAGGGTTGGCTTTTCCCGTCCACCAGAGCTGCGGCGGGGCATCTGACCACGGTCTCCAAGCAGTTTCGGGAAGCCCGTCGCAAGGCTGGCTTGAACGAATCCTTGGTACTCTACTGCGCTCGCCATACCTTCGGTACGGCAGTGTACGAAGCAACCGGCAACCTGGCGATGGTCATGAAGGTGATGGGTCACACCGATGCGCGAACGGCAATGCAGTACCAGCATCCGGCGTTGGATCCGATTCGTGAAGCCATCGACCAGCGCAATCTACGTCACAATTCACGTCACAGTGAATTTTTGGTACAGTGAGAAGCAGCGTAAGTGATTGAAAGAATGGAGCCGACGAGCGGACTTGAACCGCTGACCTGCCGATTACGAATCGGCTGCTCTACCAACTGAGCTACGTCGGCTTCTGGTTTGACCGTTTCAGTTTATCAAATCGCCGTACGCAGCAGCCGCCAGCCATCGGGACCAGCCATTCCTGGAGAAGAAAATGTCTGAGATCCGTTTCCCTACGCTGCACGGGCCGCGACCAGGGCGTCGTATTCGTGCCCCGATTCGCCCGGCAGCAGTACCCACATCGTGTACACGCCCACCGCGGTCCCCACAGGAATATTGATGAACAGCACAAGGAAAGCCAAGACCAGTACGAGGGTGCGGGCCCACGGTTCGCGATGCATCAGGCCCCAGCCCGCCGAAAATCCAAGCGCCGCTCCGCCCAGAACAATTATCGCGACCACACTCAGCAGGGGGCGCAGAAAGACCGGCGCTCCTGCCGCGCCGCCCGGAACGAGCAACGTATTGGCAAGAATATACAGGACCACACCAATCGTTGCATTGAATGCCGAGATGGCAAACCAGAAAATCCCCAACAAGTGAAGGTTCCCCTGTACGCGCCCAGGGCGCTGCTGCATCGTCATCACTGGTCCGACGATTTGCTTGCCGCACCGGCTGCAAAACGCCTGACCGGGTTGCACCGCTGTGCCACATCCATCGCAGAACATGATTCCCTCCGCGCGATTCGTCAGCCGGAATTTCCTATCCAACATACTGCTCAACAGATGATACGCAAACCGCGCGTAAGAGTTCAGCCGAAAACGTCTGGGCGACCGCTCAAACTCCACTCCTTACGCATTGCGACAACTTATGTAATCAGCTCGAGCAAAAACGAAAAGGCCACCCGGCAACAGGGCGACCTTTTCTTTTCAAGGGAGAATAGTTCCAACGGAAGGCAAAGTCCGTCAAAACTTTCTGAACAAAATCTTATGAGCCGAAAAAGCAGGGTGTCAAGCAATTTTTGGGAAATAAATGTCTTTAGTTTCAATGACTTACATAATCAATCAACACATGCCCCAACTGTTTCAATTTGAGACGAAAGGCTGGCGAGGCGGCCCTAAGCCAATACTCCTAAAGCACTTAAGAACCTTTTGAGGTCTCCGTGGCACCCGGCTGGCGACCGCCGGAACCTTCCGCCGCCGTCTCTCCCAAGTGAAGCGAAATGAACTCAGTTTGGTCAGGACGACCGAAGACCGGCCCGGGAAAATACGTGCGCAGAAGAACGCGAAGGCCTCCGAACGCAAGTCCCGTTGCCAGAGTGATCGCACCCCCAATGATGCAGAGAAGAATGATGTTCACCAGCAGGTTGGCGATGTTGTTCTTCTTGTCGAAGTACGTGTTCTCGTTCCAGGTGACGCTGGCCTCGTAGTTCACCGCACCCAAAAGCGTCCGCGCATCGCTCTGAGAAAGCGGGCCCGCGGCGATGACAACGATCGGCCCAGTGCGCTTATCGAAAAATGGACCTACGTTTTCGACAGCCGCAACCCCGGGCTGGGGTTGAGCCGCATGATGGGCAGCGTCGATGCGGCGCAAATGCTCGGCCGCCAACGCCGGCGTCGGATACTCGATCAGCATCAGCGTCGCCTCTCCGCTGGGAGTGGTGTACTGCCCGAGCAGCACTTCGGGGCCGGCGCCGAAATCGACCAAATCCGCCGGAAGCGGAGATGCTATAGCACCCAGCGCCAGCGGCCCCTCCGCATATTTTTCGGTATTCGGCTCATAGCCGTGGTGCGGCATGAAAGCCAGAATCGGAGGCAGGTTGCCCGCATTTCCTCCGGGACGCGGCAGCGCGCCCGCCAGTTCGCGCAGGCCCGCCGCCGACATCACCGACAACTGGCTGAACACCGCCTCCACCACAATGTGGCCGCGGTAAAACAGCACGCGCTGATTCCGCGACGCGCCCTGATCGCCGATCTCCTCCCGCGCCATTTCAGGCTGCAGATAAAAACTGTACGCGCCGAACGCTCCGCTGGCGTCGGCAAATCGCGCCGCGCGGATCTTTAGCGTGCGGCCGTCGTCACTGTTGTAGCTAGCAGACTCGAAATCGGTGAACCCGTATTCCTTGAGCAGCGCCGCGTTGGTGGGGTCGGCGGCGGCGGCATCTTTGCTGGCCTGAGCCGCGCCTTGGATGGTCCACCCGGCAAACTGCTTTGGCAGGATTGGCGGGGCGGGCGAATCCGTGCCCGGGATGGCAGCGCAGACGACGGAGAGAGAAATAACAACGGCCAACGTGAATACAAATCTTGAAGAAAGCATGGATGGACCGCTGGGCACAGAATCCCTTCTGTAATTAGACCACAGCGGAAGAGAAAAAGTTTCCCGAAGGATCTACTGACCGGCGGCTTTGTCCATCTTGCTAGCCACCTTGACCCCGCTCAGCCCGTTTACATACTTGGCGATGCCGCGGTAGAGCGACTCGGCGATGCGCTGGCGGTATTCGCTGGTGGCAAGGCGGTGCTCGTCGGTGGGATTACTGACAAAGGAAATCTCGGCGAGGATGGAGGGCATATTAGCGCCGATGAGCACGATAAACGGAGCCTTCTTCACGCCCCGGTCGCGAATGGCCGGGCTCTTCGTCGCGAGGCCGCTGTGCAGCGACTGCTGCACGTCTCCGGCAAATTCCCGCGACTCCTCGACTTTCTCCTTGAGTGCGATCTTCTTCACCAGGTCCTGCAGTTCGTAGATGGACTTCTCCGAAACCGCGTTCTCGCGCGCCGCCACCTCCAGCGCTTCCGGCGAAGAGGTGAAATTCAAGTAGTAAGTTTCAACTCCGCGGGCCGCCTCATCGTGGCTTGAGTTGGCATGTATGGAGATAAAAAGATCCGCGCGCGCCTGATTGGCCACCGCTGTGCGAGTCT